>Ga0206964_10336_pt1 | contig 12219 bp, 11 predicted proteins | sample Alteio_BWOrgHeat_25_FD_152980 | JGI IMG/M metagenome (GOLD analysis project Ga0206964, IMG submission 152980) | Enriched cells from forest soil in Barre Woods Harvard Forest LTER site, Petersham, Massachusetts, United States -... | ecosystem: Environmental > Terrestrial > Soil > Temperate forest >...
AAAGACAATGTAAAGCGCATGGAGGCGACCTTGTATTATCTTTTGGAGGGCATACGGTGTATTGCGATTATGATTCAGCCTTTTATACCAGATTCCTCACGTAAGATACTTGACCAGCTAGCCGTTCCGGAAAGCTTGCGATTATTTCGTCATTTAACCGCAGATTATGCGATTATCCCCGGAACGGTACTCATGCCCCCTGAGCCAGTATTTCCGCGTTTCAGCGAAAAAGAGGGGATATGAAATCATTCCGCTTATCAACGCACTTATCAACAGGCAATACCTATGATTTTAGTTGATAGTCATTGCCATCTCAATTTTCTCGATTTTAAAGATGATCTGGATGGGGTGATTGACCGTGCCCACACCGCAGGTGTTCAGGTTATGCAGACGATATGTACTAGTATGGAAGAGTTTGATGAAGTCTATGCTCTAACCGAAAGATATAAAAATATTTATTGCTCAGTGGGGGTGCACCCAAATGAGGTGGGAGTCACTGAAATCGTTCCGGCAAAAATATTGATAGAAAAGGCGGTAAAACCCCATGTAATCGGTATTGGGGAAACGGGGCTGGACTATTATTATGAACATAGCGACAGAGTTTCACAGAAACAAAGTTTTCTTGAGCATATTGAGGCGGCGCGCCGTACCGGCCTTCCGATGATTGTACATACCCGCGATGCTGATGATGATACGGCTGAAATTTTGCAAACAGAAATGGCCAAAGGAACCTTCAGGGGGGTGCTTCACTGTTTTACCTCATCCAAGCAATTGGCTGATAAAGCTGTAAAATTAGGGTTTTATATTTCCCTTTCCGGGATATTATCTTTCAAGAATGCGGTGGCCATTCGTGAGGCCATTGCTGACGTCCCATTAGAGCGGCTACTGGTAGAAACAGATGCACCGTATCTTGCGCCAATCCCCCATCGGGGCAAACGGAATGAACCGTCATTTGTGAAATATACCAATAAGATATTGGCAGAAGTTAAGAAAATTTCTGAAGAAGAATGCGCTGAAATAACGACACAGAATTTCTTTCGCTTATTTGACAAAGCTAAAACGTTGGAAGGCACCCCATGCGCGTAACCATGTTAGGATCTGGAAGTTCTTCCGGGGTGCCCGAAATTGGGTGCCCTTGTAAGGTGTGTACCTCTGATAATCCCAAAAATGCGCGTACCCGGGTATCACTATATCTAGAGGTAAGTGGGGCTTGTTTTTTAATCGATTCGTCCCCGGATTTGCGGATACAAGCCCTCCGTCACGACATCCAACGGGTTGATGCGGTGCTTTATACCCATGATCATGCGGATCACACCAATGGCTTGGATGACCTTCGGGCGTTCAACAAATTATCCAATGAGGCTGTGCAGATTTACGGAAATCGCGAAACGCTGGAGTCGATCCAGCGGCGTTTTCCCTATCCCTTTATTCCAAAACTCGACAAATTCTGGTACAGGCCAAGCCTTATAACGAATGAATTGGGCAATGCGCCGATTGATCGCACCACGATAGCGGGGGTGTCCGTAACGACCTTTCAGCAAATCCACGGCAAAGTGAAGACGCTTGGCTATCGTATTGGTGATTTTGCTTACTCAACAGATTGCAACGAACTGCCTGAAACAGCTTTCGAGGCGTTGGCGGGTACAGAAGTGTGGGTGGTAGACTGTCTGCGCTATGCGGAGTCTTATACGCATTCAAATCTCAAATTAACACTTAGCTGGATCGAGCGAGTGAAACCACGGTTAGCAATTTTTACACACATGGCGCACGATTTTGACTACGAAACCCTGTCACGGGAATTGCCTGCTGGGGTGGTGCCCGGCTATGACGGGCTGGTGATTGAGTTATGACGAATGATTAGTATGTTCGAATTTAACGCTTTATTTTCTTTTAGCTGCTAGGAATAAGAAATCTCATGAAGTAACGGAGTACTATTGCCATGATCGGCTTAATCGGGATTGTCTTCACCTTTGCCATTATTTTCGGTATGTACGTCGTCTCTGGCGGTAAAATCGAAATCATTTTAGAAGCGGCACCGCATGAATTTCCCATGCTTATGGGGGGCGCCATTGGTGCATATTTAGTAGCGAACAGCAAAGTTGTCCTCAAAAAAACGCCTAAGGAAATTGGCAAGGCGTTCAAGGGCCCGAAGTGGTTAAAGCAGGATTACCTGGACTTGCTCTGCTTACTGTTTCTGCTTTGCAAGCAAATGAAGTCCAAAGGGCTGATTTCGATTGAAGCCCATATCGAACATCCACATGAGAGTACAATCTTTAATCGTTACCCCAAGATTGCCCATGATCATTTTGCGACGGACATTATTTGCGATACGCTCCGCGCGATGACGATGGGGATGGAAAACCCCATGCAGATTGAAGAAGTCATGGATAGGCAAATTGAGAAGCATCATCACGAGGCATCCGCCGCTGGGAATGGATTGCAGGGGATGGCGGATGGGCTTCCGGCGATTGGGATTGTGGTCGCTGTACTCGGCGTGGTCAAAACCATGGCGAGCATTAATGAACCCCCGGCTATTCTCGGAGCTATGATCGGCGGCGCGCTGGTGGGAACCTTTCTGGGGGTATTTATGGCCTATTGCGTGGTGGGGCCGATTGCGTCTATGAATATCTCCATCCATAACGAAGAACAGCAGTTTTATTTTATTATTCGTGATGTTTTGGTGGCGCACCTCAAGGGAATGGCCCCACAAATTTCCGTTGAAATTGGACGTTCGCAAATCCCTAGCCATTATCAACCAAGTTTTCTTGAGGTGGAGCAGTTGACTTCTGAGGTCAAGCTGGAAGGCTGATAACCCGCACATAACAAATCCCGGTTGTGGATTTGGTATTGAAGTCTGCGGCAGTTCTCAAAGACATCATTATCGGTGTGCCCTAACGCGATCAAAATAGGCTCTAAAAATAAAGCGGCTGGATATGATCCAACCGCTTTTATACCCTAAAAATTAGTGCTGCTGAAGATAGTGCGTGTGTACTGTGAAATCGCTATCGCTTCGGAAGAGCTGTACGCTTTGGCGACACTATCATTATCATTGGAGGGAAGAGAAGAGCATGCTTGTGTTGAGGTTAAGATCGCACACGTTAGCGTAACTTTGATCAGCTTTCGTACCAGGCATATTCGCATAATTACCCCCGCTGGTTGATGAGTCTGCTATCATATACCCTACCATGGTATATGTATAACCACTGCAGGGTATATGATGGCACGACGTTTAAACGATACCTTATGGAAGCTGCACTGTTTTAAAACGATTCCCCTCATGCGTTATATACATGGGTTTTTGACTAGACTTTAAATACCTTTAAATGAGATACTCGAAAAATTCCGCTCTGAGTGTATATACCTATCAGGGGTATATTAAGATAAAGAAACAGACGGTCTCGCTAGCTTTATCCACCCTTCCTATTTCTATATTATATCGTATGCGGGTGATGTGCCTGTGGCGGCAACATAAAAAAATGCGCCCATATTTTTATATGAGCGCATTTGAATAATGAAATATTTCAGTCGAAACTAGAATTCATCCATTCCATAATTTGCGGAAATGCCGGTAGTAGGTACCGAAGGTATCGAAGGCGGTACATACGAATAATCCATCATCGTCGGTGCATTTTGCGTATTGGTGCACGCACAGGTGCCCAGCAATAGCAACGCCGGTACAAGTGTTTTGAGTAAGCGAGAATAAAGTGTTGTCATAGTCAGTTTGTCTTTCGGTTGAGTAGGCCGTAGTACTGACGTATAACTTAAAAGCATACCAGTGAAATTAAAACACCTCAGATATGCGTTTTATGCATATCTTATGTTATAATGCCTCCAGCTCTGTGGAGGAAATACCCAGAGTTTTCAAAATTCCTGTTGATTTAACAATGGTTTCTACGAATTCAGCTTCAGGAGTGGAGTCAGCCACAATGCCCCCTCCTACCTGAAATTCAAACCTGTTATTTTGTATCAACAAGGTACGGATTACGACTGAGAGCTCGCATGTGCCGTCTCCACCTAACCAGCCAATCGCTCCACTATAGATACCGCGCTCTAGAGTTTCCAGTTGACTGCAGAGCTCCATGGCGCGGATTTTGGGGGCACCCGTCATGGAACCGGGAGGGAAGCAATACATAATGGATTCTAATGTGCTGCAGTCGGCGCGCTTTTTACCAGAGATGGTGCTCGACATATGATGGATATTAGCGTGCGTAGTGATGGTAAAGAGTCCGGACACCTCAAGGCTACCTAATAGGCATGATTTCGATAGATCATTACGCATCAGGTCGACAATCATCAGATTTTCCGCCCTGTCTTTGCTGCTATTCAGTAAATGCTGGCGTGCTATTTCATCCTGTATGGGATCAGTAGACCTGGCTGCTGTTCCTTTGATGGGGCGTGTTAGGATTGTTCCGTTGGTGTCTATCTTGAGAAATTGTTCGGGGCTTGAGGAGGCGACATAGAGATCGTCCATCCGAAGATAGGCACTGTAAGGGGCGGGGCTCACCGTGCAGAGCGAACGAAAGATTGCATAGGGATCAGGGGCACTTGCAAAGCTGCCCATAAATTTACGTGTGAGGTTTGCCTGGTATAGTTCTCCAGCATTAATTCGCACCAATATATCGCCAACCTTTTTGAGGTAATCGCTTTTGGTCATATTGGAGGCGAGGCCATGTACTCCAAAGGGGTATACAACTGCTGGTGATGCGGGGCGATTGAACAGGGAGGAAATATCGTGCTCTCCCCATACCTGAATCTGGCGTTCAACATGATCAAAAACCAGAATAGTAGAAAATTGCATCATGCAGAGTGGGGGGGGCTGTAACCAATTGGGAATGTCAACCGTTAGGGATTCCATGCTGTTTTTTAAGCCATACCCCAGAACTCCAAACCAGGCGTTGTCAAAACAAGGGCGATTATCACTTAACCTGGTAGCCAATGTACCCACCTCATTACCAGTGATCTTCTCCGTCATATGGCAGGCAATAAAACTGTACCGCCCAGAATAGCTGGTCTGGGTGGCAGAATAGAGAAAAACCCAATGGGAATCGCCCCGTGCAGCGATATTAGCACCAATATCTAGCGGGTCATGCCAGGGCAACAATTGCGGTAAGGCCATAAATCCTATAGATGTGCATAAAGGTGAGAAACGGTATAAAGGACGATATGCGACGCTTGCGGGGTATTTTCAATAAAATAATATCTTGGTTGTGGGGAAGGTCAGCCTCGCGCCCGCAGGATATCCCCAAAAAACTGGGCCCTGATGTATTAGCGGAAGTCATGCGTGAGGCGAGGTTTCTGCGGTCTCAACATGGGGTTGACGCAAAATCATTGGAACCCGGAGAAATCCCAGGAATACCACGCCCAGCAGATGGTAGCCAGATCCCATAAATTCATTGCTTACTAGATGTTGAAGCAGGCTTTGCTTTTGGTTTTTGTGTCGTAACAACAGTATCAATGGGGGCGATCAACGCAAGTAATTCCGGAATGCTTTTGTGGCCAATCGTTATTCCTTTTCCAGGATTATTGGATACCACAAACCGGAGGGTTTCAGGAGCGCCGGGATTAGGGAGGGGCGCCAATGAAAAAATTGTCTTTTTCACAGTGTCGGGGTTGGCAGTCATGACGGCGACCGTGTGAGCAGTTTCAGGAGCAAAGTACTGAATAGTGGGTTGTATGCGTACTAAGTAAGCAATCAAATCATTCGCCATGTGCGTGCAGCTTGTGCAAATCAACACGAGATCGCTATTTTGTATTTCTTTGTTTTCAATATCGGAAGTGCCCTGAATTTCCATGCCATACATTTTTGTAACAAGTTTGGCATTGTTGATGGCAAGTGCACCATGAGCAAAGAAAGGCGCTCCCTGATAGGACGCATTCAGTATGCTGGTAATGGAGCCAAAAGCACTGGGTTTAAATAGAGAGGGGTAGATAATGCTGTACACTTGTTCGGGCGTATATTTTTTGAATGCAGTGCTTAAGGTGGCAAACTGTGGGTTATTATCATAATAGATACTTTGGATAACCCCATAGGCTACAGCTGCAAACTGTTTGTCATATAATTCAGTGTATTTCAATTCCGAATTGAGAGAGACATTGAGGGAATGTTGGGTGCTTTCCAGACTTGCTTTTACGTGCTGAGTGTAGAGATCATCCGAAACATCGTAATTGTTCACACGGAAGTGGAAGGTGGGGTTGGTGAGGATGGCAGACAGGGTGACAGGGCCGTTATAGTCAATATCAAGTTCTGAATTATAATTACCATTTATTGAAAAATTGGTAGGAGCAGAATCATAAGGTGAGAGTTGACGGACATAGCGGGCGATAAAAATATCCCCTTGGGACGTGGTTTTGAGGTCTGTGATTTTGGAGTAAAAGTGAATATCATCTGCGCTCTTATCGGTATCGTGGGTAATAGAGTAAGAAAAGGAACCAACAGATGCCATTGCTTCACGGGTTTCCGAATCAGTGACGCTGATTCCGCCGCTTCTACAATTTAATATACGGAAATGACTGAGGAAGGTTTCACCATCACTCATAACGGATTGAAAATTCCAAAGCATACCAAACACACCGGCGCCGCTTTCCAGCTGCATGGTACAGCTGGCATCTCCCTCCTGCCTGACATAGGTGGTTTGCGGTATACCAAGAAGTGTAGAGCCATGGTGCCAGTTGCCAGTGAACGTTAGGGTATAAAAATTCGCCATTGTATTGACGCTGAATACAATTTTTCCTTCTGAGCTGAGTTCTTCGTTCCATCCCCCCGGGAGTCTAGGTAACGATGTGCCCAACGTGCTTTCCGCGGCTTCACCGAGGGGCCTGATAAGGGGATTAACGCGGCCTCTGAAGTGCGGCTTCATGATGGACGCTTCCAGGCGCCATGGAAAACCAGACAGGGTAATAGACTCGTAGGTGATAAGTTGTTCTTTGCTGTTGATCTGGTCGATGGACCGTTCCAGCACAGACCGTAAATTGTTTGCTTGCGAATACCAGAGAATACAGTAACCACCCGCAAATACGGCAACAAAAATAATCAGTGAAGTGAAAATCGCACTACGCATAGGTCCCCCATCTCTCATGGGTGACTCTACAACATCAGGATGTTATTCAGCAAGCAACTTATGCAGCCCATTCGTTGATATGCTGTCTGCTATAGGCTTCACGATCATTGTGAATCAGCTGATAGAACTGCTTGGCCAACGGTTGGCTGTTCCATCCCCAATTTTCTGGCAGTAGCAGCCCGATCGCCAATGTTTTCCAGACCACATTCGTGATGAATATGGCTTCAGCGCTATGCAGGGTTTCGATGCTTGTCTGGCTTTCCTCCACCGGATAAGGGGAAAGACGCATAACGGCATGGCGCGTGGCACCATTCAGTACGCCACAAGTAAGGGCAGGCGTATAAAGAGTTCCTGCTTTCAGCCAGAACAGGTTGCCAGAGCTGGTTTCACAAAGTTCCTGCTGCTGGTTGCAGAGGAGTGCTTCCGCGCATTCGTGTTCAGCAGCCTCTATCCGTGCCAGTATGGAATTCAATCCTTGCCCAAGCTTATGCTGAACCGGTAGCGCCTCTGCTGATATTTTTTGATAACTGCTCTTCCATAACGCTACTGGCTGGCGGGAAATGATGGGCATCGGGGTGGTTTGGATGACGTAATGCGCCCCCGCATGTGGTGCTTTAGGGTTGGGAAGGTAGCCCATGCTGCCGACGCCACGGCTCACCTGAATCCGTAATATCCCTTGCTGTGCAGCATTTTCTTTAAGTAGTTTTTTGCATTGGATTTTTAGTATTTGGGCATCAAAAATAATTTTGATCGCCTGCAATCCGGAGGCTAACCTTGCGATGTGCCAGTCAAACTGATAGGGAACACCCGCATGGATGGCAATGGTCTCAAAGACGCTGTCACCATAGCGGAATCCGCGATCATCAATGGGAATAGATGCATCTTCTTCCTTTAGTAGCTGGCCGTTGATGATACAGTAAGACACAGATGCACCTAGTATGGGTTGTGGGTTGATAATTTGATAGTATATTACAGCCTATGCTACAACTCACAAACTCCAAGTGATATAATATGGTTGTCTTAGGATTAGGTAGTAATATTGGCGATCGGCTGGAATATTTGCGTGCCGCAACGCAGAGGCTTGCCTCTTTAATGACGGATATGCGTTTTTCTGCTATTGTTGAATCCCCGGCCATGTTGCCTGCCGGGGCGACGGCTGAGCACGACCACCCGTACCTGAACATGGCAGTGGCGGGGACCACGGATATTACCCCGCGTGAGTTATTAGTGGCGATCAAGGCGATAGAACGCGAAGTAGGCCGCGTACCGCGCGGTTTCTGGGGGTCGCGGGAGATTGACATCGATATACTCGCCATGGGTACCTTAACCCTTCAGGAAGAGGATCTGATTATCCCGCATTATGGCCTGCTAAAACGCAGTTTTGCACTCATTCCCCTGATGCAGGTAGCGCCGAATTGGCGCTATCCAGTGCCGGGCGAATATTACAACCAGACCGCTGAACAAATTGTCGCTACATTAGGATATAGGCTGGGAAATGACCTATCTGATCCAGGAATCTCATTGCATGGGTAAAACCAAACTTGTCGGCATTGTGAATGTCACTCCGGACTCCTTTTCGGATGGTGGTGCGTATCTTCGCCCAGATGATGCCATTGCCGCCATCAAACGCCTCATAGAGGAGGGGGCTTCGGTGATTGATCTGGGCGCGGAATCCACCCGGCCCGGAGCTACGCCCCTTTCCTCCGAAGAAGAATGGCAGAGGCTGGAGCCGGTATTAAGGGCGCTGCCTTGGACAAAAAATGTGGAATATAGCCTGGACACACGGCATACACAGACCGCTAAAAAGGCCCAGAATATCCAATTAGCCCAGGGGGCCTTCTGGATGAACGATGTCTCCGGGTTGTTAGATCCTGAGATGGGGAAAGTGGTGCGTGAGGCTGGATGTAAAGTGGTGCTCATGCACTCGCTCAGCGTGCCTGCTGATAAAAACATTATCCTGCCGGAAGGCACGGACGTAGTGAAAGAGATATTAGCCTTCGCAAACGGGCGTATTCAGGCGTTGGAAGCGTTGGGTGTGAAGCGTGAGCAAATCATTTTTGATCCGGGGATTGGTTTTGGTAAATCGGCTGCGCAATCCTGGGAGATCATCGCGAATATTAAAAATTTTCGCTCGCTCGGTGTGCCGTTATTCATAGGCCATTCACGCAAATCGTTTTTATCGCATCCTCATCCGATCATAGCCGAAGCAGGAAATCCTCTCACGCGTGATCAGCAAACATTGGTAGTCTCGCAGTATCTTGCCAAACAGGGGGTAGAATATTTGCGCGTGCATGATGTGGCTGCCCACCAGCGGATGTTGGCACATGAGTAATGACATAGACTCACTGCTGGCACAGCTTTATCACCCGGGTTTGAAGGCGATTGATCCGGGGTTGGATCGGGTGGTTGCGTTTCTTGAGCTGGTAGGAAATCCGCATTTGCGTTTGCCTCCGGTGATTCATGTTGCCGGAACGAATGGCAAAGGCTCTCTGGTGGCGTATTTACAGGCGATATTTGAAACCGCTGGCTACCGTGTGCATCGTTATACTTCGCCGCATCTCGTGCGTTTTAATGAGCGCATCGTGATAGCGGGAAAACCCATCAGCGATGAATATTTGCAATATTTACTACAAACCGTATTGGGGTATGTACAGCAACAACCCGTTACCTTCTTTGAAGCGACCACGGCAGCTGCATTCATGGCATTCTGTGAGCATCCGGCGGACGTGGTGTTGTTGGAAACGGGCATGGGCGGCAGGCTCGATGCAACCAATGTGCTGGACACGCTCTTGCTGAACGCTATTACTCCGATTGGGTTGGACCATTGTGAATTTTTGGGCAATACGATCGAGGCCATTGCCGGAGAAAAAGCAGGGATAATGAAGCACAACGTACCGTGTGTGGTCGGCAGGCAAATCGCCAATGCCGCGCAGGTTATTGCAGATAAAGCGGCAGAACTTTCTGCCCCGCTTTACCGCATGGGGCAGGAGTGGCAGGTTACTAATAATATCTATCAATCTTTGCAACGCACCGTGGCGCTTCATCCGGCGCTTGCCGGTGGCCACCAGATTGATAATGCCGCGACGGCGGTAGCCTGCTGCGACCAGATACGCGGCTTTATTCTGAATGATGTCCATATTACGCAGGGGATACAAAACGCACTGTGGCCCGCCCGGTTACAACATCTGCAGGGGCGTTATGCAGATATGTTGCCTCATGGCGTTGAGTTATGGTTGGATGGGGGGCATAACCCACATGGAGCAGCGGCGCTGGCGCAGTGGTTTTCCGAACAAAAAGTTGCTGAAATCTATGTCATTTGCGGGATGGTGAAAGGCAAAAATACGAAAGAATTTTTACAGATTTTATCGCCGCACATCACTCGTCTACATGCCATTACCATACCGGATGAACCCTTGAGCCAGCCGGCTGAGCAGATTGAACAGGCGACGTGTGAAGCAGGGATTTCGGTGCAGGCGAGTACTTCCATCGAAAATGCATTGCAAACCATTGCAGCACATGCCAAAACACCGGCTATTGTCTGTATCTGCGGCTCGCTTTACCTGGCGGGAAAAGTGCTGTCCGCGCATGAATAAGGCCACTCTATAAAATTAAGGAATTTATATGAATCTGCAGTCCATCATTGAAAATGCCTGGGAAAATCGCCAAAGCCTTGGCCCTGCCACAACAGGGGAGATCCGCGATGCCGTGGAGTCCGCACTTATTCAACTGGACAGCGGGCAATTGCGGGTAGCGCAAAAACAGGGCGGCGAGTGGCAGGTCAATCAATGGGTCAAGAAGGCGGTATTATTATCTTTCCGTCTGTATGACAACCAGCCGATGGATGGTTGTTATGACAAGGTTTCCCTCAAGTTCGCCGATTGGGAAGCCGCGCGTTTCAAGGAAGCGGGTTTTCGTGCGGTGCCGGGTAGCGTGGTGCGTCGCTCCGCCTTCATTGGCAAGGATGTCGTCCTGATGCCGAGTTTTGTAAATGTCGGGGCATATGTCGGTGATGGAACGATGGTCGATACATGGTCAACGATTGGAAGCTGCGCTCAGATCGGCAAACACTGCCATATTTCCGGTGGTGTGGGGATTGGTGGTGTATTGGAACCGTTGCAGGCCAATCCGGTGATTATCGAAGACAACTGCTTTATCGGGGCACGCAGCGAAGTAGCCGAAGGTGTGATTGTGGAAGAAGGCTCAGTGATCTCGATGGGTGTATTTTTGGGTGCTTCCACCAAAATTATTGACCGTGAAAGCGGTGAAGTATTTTACGGAAAGGTGCCTTCGTATTCTGTGGTCGTGCCGGGATCGGTGCCGGGGAAAACGCCGAATTCTCCATCACTCTATTGTGCTGTGATTGTCAAACGTGTAGATGAAAAAACGCGTTCCAAGACAAGTATCAACGAGTTGCTGCGCGCCTAATAATCTACCCGGGTGAGGTATAGGCCATCCGGCGGTGCCGTCGGCCCAGCCTGCGTTCGGTCGCAGGCTTCCAGCGCTTTTTTGACGTCGTGCAGTTGCCATTTGCCTTTTCCGACCAGTGTGAGGGTGCCCACCATATTGCGCACCTGATGATGCAGGAATGAACGTGCGGAGGCGATAATGCGTATTTCGTCCCCTGCGCGGCTGATATCCAATTGCTCGAGTGTTTTGATGGGTGATTTTGCCTGACACTTGGTGTCGCGAAAACTTGTGAAATCATGGTGCCCTACCAGAATTTGTGCGGCGGTATGCATGAGTTTTTCATCAAGATGATCAATAATCTGCCAGGCGCGGTGTGCATCAATCCCTAAGCGTGGGCGGCGGTTAATAATCCGGTATAGATAGTGGCGCTTGGTGGCGGAAAAGCGGGCGTTAAAATCCTCTCCTATACGTATGGCGTCAATAATGGCGATACGGTTGCGTAGTATTTCTTCCTCGCTTCCCACATTAAACAAATAATAATTGATGCCCTGCATCACTTGGAAGGGCTCATACTCTTTTGGCAGATCAATGTGGGCAACTTGCGCAGTAGCATGGACTCCGGAATCGGTGCGGCCAGCGCCCACAACATCAATAAATTCACCGCAAAACTGCTGTAAAGCGGTCTCGAGGCTGCCCTGGATGGTTGGCGTATTATCCTGCTTTTGCCAGCCACAATAGGGTGTGCCGTCATACT
>Ga0206964_10337_pt1 | contig 12194 bp, 10 predicted proteins | sample Alteio_BWOrgHeat_25_FD_152980 | JGI IMG/M metagenome (GOLD analysis project Ga0206964, IMG submission 152980) | Enriched cells from forest soil in Barre Woods Harvard Forest LTER site, Petersham, Massachusetts, United States -... | ecosystem: Environmental > Terrestrial > Soil > Temperate forest >...
TAAAAGCAATATTCCTGATACCGATATTTATGCAGCCGGCTATACTGTAAAAAATGGGATCTATCACGGTGTTTATTGGAAAAACGGAACGGCCGTCAACCTTGCAACTGTTCCTTCAAATGCCTATGCTATCACCGTATACGGAAACGATGTTTATGTGGCTGGCGCCATCCTATGTGCCAACAACCAATGGGCGGCTGCGTATTGGAAAAATGGCGTCGTTTATAAACTCACTGATTCTTTATATGCTTCGGCTGCAACTTCTATTGCCGTAGATAAAAATAACGTTTATATCGCGGGTTATAAATCTGATTCCCTCCGGTATCCGCATGCGGTTTACTGGAAAAACGGCGCGGCCACTATGCTTGCGCCTGATACCTTTTATTCCAACGCGTCTGCTATCGCGCTCAACGGTTCAGATGTGTACATAAGCGGGGACGACGGTCTCCCGGGCATAACAGCCGTATACTGGAAAAATGGGACGGAGACGACGCTACCCAGCGAATCGTCTTATGGATACGGCATAGCCGTAAATGCCGGCAACGTAGTAACATGCGGGAGCACCTCAGATTATAATTTTGCGCTTGCCGTGGCCTATTGGTCTGGTACTACTGTAAATACAAATTTGTATGCCGGTTATGGAGGCAGTAACGGATATGCGGTGGCATTAAAAGGATGACGTGTATGTGGCCGGCGATACGTCATTCAACGAAAACGGAAAACGTACGGCATGTTGCTGGAAGAACGGTCAACCTACAAATTTGGCAAATGGCGGCCTGGGGAGCGGTGCCGACGCTATTGCGATATTGGGGAACAATATATGCGTCGGCGGGTTTTACGGGGCACAATATACAAGCGGCCAGCCTTTACTGGGGAAGGCTGTCTACTGGAAAAACGGGGTAACGGTGCAATTAAGCAGCGATACATCTAATGTAAGTGGGTTAGCTACTGGGTTACATTATTAAAATTCCGAAATCGAAGATCCGAATTTACGAGTGTTCGAAAGATCGCAAAAATCGACTTTTGTCATTCTGAACGCAGTGAAGAATCTTCTACAGCAGTATACTCATCGCGTTTAGAAGATCCTTCGCTATCGCTCATGATGACAAATAAATAAAATTTTTTAATCTTTCGAACACTCAATATCCGAATTCCGAAATTCTTCCGCTACGCCCTCGTATCATTCCCATTATAAATACTCAAATAGCTTTCATAGCGGGATAATTCTATTTCGCCGTTTTCAAGGGCTTTTAATACTGCGCAGCCGGGCTCGTTAATGTGGCGGCAGTTATGGAAACGGCAATCGTGCATCCGGTCGCGCATTTCGGGGAAGAAGTGGCTCAACTCCTGTTTTTCGATATCGATAACACCCAGTTCGCGGATGCCGGGGGTATCAATGATAAAGCCGCCTTCGGGCAGTTCAAACATTTCGGCAAAGGTAGTGGTGTGCATGCCTTTGTCGCTCCAGTCTGATACCTGGTTGGTGCGCAGGTCCAGGTCGGGGAGGAGGGTGTTGATCAAACTTGATTTACCCACGCCTGAATGGCCGGAAAATAAAGTCACCTTATCCTTTAGTAACTTTTTCACCTGCTCAATGTTCGTGCCGTCAACCGCCGAAACTTCATAGCAAGGGTAGCCAATGTTTTCGTAAATCTCTTTGTAATCAGCCAAAATCTCCAGCCCTTCATCGCTGAAAAGGTCCAGTTTATTAAAAACAAGTTTGGCGGGGATACTGTAGGCTTCAGCCGTTACCAAAAAGCGGTCGATGAAACCTAAGGAAGTACGCGGCGAGGCTAAGGTTACTACCAGTAAAGCCTGGTCCAGGTTGGCGGCGATGATCTGCCCCTGTTTACTCAGGTTGATGGATTTACGGATGATATAGTTTTTACGGGGATGAAGATTAATGATCACGCCGGTTTCCTGGTCGGGCTCCATTTCAAAATCAACCACATCGCCAACCGCCAGGGGATTGGTAGTGGTGATGCCTTTTGTACGGAAAATTCCCTTAATGCGGCAATCTATCCTTCGCCCGTCGGCCGACCGTACGCTATACCAGCTCCCGGTTGATTTAATGATCAGTCCCTGCATTATAACGAAAGAATTGCGTGGACGCTTGTCCGTAAACGATCGATATCAACTTGTTCAAGCACGCCGGCCCTGCTTTTTAATCGCGATACATCAATTGCCCGTACCTGGTCGCATAAAATGTACGACTGCTTTAATAATCCATTGCCCGGTGAGGGGTGGATCGATAGCCTAATAAACGAAACGCCGGCTTTGGATTGAGACGATATGGAACAAATAACAATTGTCCGATGGCCGGCCTTATTTAAAATATCGGATTGGATAATTACCACGGGTCTGATTTTTCCAGGTTCGCTGCCGACGGAGGGATCGAGATCTGCAAACCATATTTCGTATTGCTTGGGATACATCCTATTCGGCTATATGTTTTTGCATATCGTACAGTGATGCTGATTCAAATTCACCTTTTAATTCCGCATCCGGATCAAAGTCTTTAAGTAATTGTACTTCTCTTGTCATTTGATCTTCCAGCGCCTTTTTTGCCTGCCATTTGTTGTAATGCTCGATAGCTGTTTTTATGTAATTCGATCTGCTTGTTTTTTTGGCTTTTACATGCATGTCGGTTTCTTCAAACAGTTTGTCGTCTAACTTTAATAAAACACTTTTCATACCTGATAGATTGTATATCAAAAATAGATATACTTTTTTATATATAGATACTTTTTATTTTATTAAAATTGACGGCAAATTATGATTTTATTATCGCATCCAACATCAGGATAGGGACGCCGAAAGGCTAAAAGCCGGTGAGAAATTAACGGCGCAGTGGCATTAATTCCTCATTACGCCGTTTAATGAACCAATGCAATCGCGCACCGCCGCGTTCATTTTTGAAAGATAATCCCTGATCTGGTTCCTGGTAACGTTCATGGCTGTCCAGCCAAGGTGCTTTTGTTTATACACCCGTACCAGGTATTCCGGATCATTTTGATATCCCGCCGCATTCAGGAACCCGCTTTTTGGCCTGAAAAATATATGGTCTATTTGATAGCTGTAATAATTATCGGCAATGTTTATTTTTATATCGATAATGGCCATATAAGAGATATTTACCATTCCGGGCCTAACCTGGTAACTCAGCAGGCCCTGGTATAAAATATAGGTGCTGGTGTCGCTCATCAGGAATGTGACGAGGGGTTTTTTGTCACTTAATTTATTTTCCTTAAAATAGCTAAAGAGCCAGTTTTTGGCAACGCTATCCAGTGTTTTTTTATCCCGACCCTTTGCTGTGCCGTTGCCGGTATACACCAGTTTGCCGTTAACAACCGGGAGGTTGTATATCAACGTATCCTTGCTGCTTTGTGCGAAAATCGCACCGGAAATAAACAGGAGTATTGAAATTATTATCAGTGTTTTATTCATGGCGATGCTTTTCTTACTTTATATTGCAGAAATGGTGACGAACATTATTTGGCCAAATATAAACCGGGCTGTCCTTTGTGGAACAATATTCCGAACGATAATTAAATAAAAATATTTTTTGTTATAAACTCATACTGTGCCGTATTGGTTGCTAAATAAGTTATGTTTGAATAACACTTATCAGATGAAAACTATCTTCATAACCTTCGCGGTTTTTCTTTCTGGCATTTTAGTAATGCCAATGCAACACAAAAACAGTAAAGTAACCCAATTCGATATTTCCCCGGTTTTAAATGCACGCCCAATTACTGTATTTGCAGATAGCAGTCTGATTAATTGGACGAACGGCATTGATGGCGGCGGGCAGGCCGATGGTTTCTTCACAAAATCGGCCGCTTTTTTTAATAAACAGGACACCACTCATGCCCTCCCCGATGATGGACTGTTTCAACCAACTCATTCACATCCCGAAATACAACTCCATTATTCCAACGAAAATAGCATCAAAGAGCAGGCATGCACCATAGCAGGACTGGGTGAAGCCCAAATTTCGGTGCCAAAAGCAAAATATAAGGCAATTTTTTTAGCGCTGACAAGTGCCGAGGGTTCTTCTTCGCTTAAGATCCGGTTGATTTATACACGAGGCGCCGAAATCAGGAATATCATTGTACCCGATTATTACCAGGACATCCCGGCAACCGACCAAAACTTTTGCTACCTGGCGCATAACCTGGCAAAATGGGGGCCTGACGGCCGGATGACCGAAAAAGACCACCACAATATCGATCTGCTTAAAATAATTCCGGATGCTAAAAGGACGCTTACCGGCATCAGGATCAGCAAAGAAAAGGCAGGGTACCTCGTTTTTTGGGCAGCTGCAGGAGTAAAGCAAGTCCATGGACCATAGACCATGGTCCATGGACTTTTACTGTTGCTGCTGCTGTTGTTGTTGTTGCTGGATGATCTCCATATACCGCTGGTAGCTATTCTTAGGCGAATCGTTGATAATGCTGGTAACATGCGCCTCGTGGATCTGCAGTTCATTATTGTTTAACACATTTTCATCATCTACAGATACCGCAACTTCCAGCTTATGGTTGGATGCACCTTTGTAAACGCCCTTAACCGGCGAGCAGTCTGAAAAGTTACGGCCAACAGCTAAACGAACATGCGTTTCGTTGGCAATGCAGTTATTGGTGGGGTCGATGCCCAGCCAGCCATAATCCGGGATGTAAGCTTCGGCCCAGGCATGTGTGGCGCCCACGCCGCGAAAACCGGTGCTTTTGCTGGTGCAAATATAGCCGCTTACATAGCGGGCGGGGATATGCACCATACGCAGCATTTCCATTAAAATATGGGCAAAATCCTGGCAAACGCCCGCCTTTAGTTTCCATATCTCATCAAGTTTGGTATCAACGGTGGTTACGCCTTTTATATAATCAAAATTCTGGTAAACATATTCGCAAAAGCGCAGCACCACCTGGTAAGGGGAGTAGTCTTTTAATTTCTCCAGTTCAACAATTTCGCGCAGCTCATTCAGGCCTACAAAATATTCCTGTTTTAAAAAGTCGATGTAGGGCACCATAAACTGCAGGCGCCTCAGGTCCTCCCATTGCTGATCGGGAAAAATGTCATTCACGGGCAACTCCCTGTGCCTGGTGGATACCCATATTTTCGAGTTGATGGTGAGCGCGATATGCGGATCGCTATAGGTAAAGCTGCCCACTTCGTTCCCATAGTAATCAATATGCGTATCAACGTGCGGATTGCCGGATATCGTAAGTTCCTGCTTCAAAACCTCCTGGTACAGGTCCTTTATCGGGAACAGGATGATCTGGTTGGCGCTGTCGCGAACCGGGCTTTCGTATAGGTAGCGGGTTATATGTTGGATCTCAAATTCGGGCATGTTTATAATTTTGGATTATCGAGTTATTGAATTATTGAATGGGGCTTCAACGACGCCTTCGTCTTTCCGACTTTTCCGACTTTCCGGACTTTGGGACTTCTTCCTCATGAATTTGCAAAATAATGTTCATTAAGTGAATTGCCTATTCCGTAAAGTTCTTTTCGGATCTGTGTTAAAAACGTATGCAGGCCTTCTTCCTCAATACTTTTTACCGAGCTGTATTTGATCCGGCTCTGTAAACGGCCTATCAGGAACGACATTTGCCGATAGTCTTCCAGGTTGCTGTCATCCTTCAACCTGTCGAAATAACGCTGGATATTATTAACCGAATAGATCACCGACCGCGGAAAATCGTCATTCAGCATCACCTGCTCCAAAATATTCGACGACTCAAAGCCTTCACGGTAAGTTTTTAAATAGAGCTCGTAACCGCCAAGCGAAAGCAGCAGGTGCTTCCAATAGCTGGTATCGGTAAGCAGGTCGGGGTTATCATCGATGGAACCAAACTTGGTATCCAAAATATCAACCGACTGTATGGCCCGTTCCAGGTATTTGCCGATATTCATAAAACTGCGGCCCTCGCCGCGTTCCATCGTTATTTCGGCTGTGCCATAGTAAAGCATCACCTGTCTTATCAAAGTATCGAGCGGCGTAATGGGGTCATCGCGTTGCAGTGCCTTTTCAATTTTAGGGTCTTTAACGGTATGGTAATACTCGTTTAGGCATTGCCACAGATCTTTAGGGATATGCTCCTGGACGCCCCTTGCATTCTCGCGGGCCAGGGTAATGATATTCAAAACGGAGTTTGAATTACTTTTACCCGTAACCATATATTTCAGCACCGCGCGGCTGTTATTTACCAGCTTATCTGTTTCCTCTTCCTCATCCCTGCCGGCAAATATCCTGATCACCGGTTCCCAGGTAAACTCCTGTACCGTGTCCTGCGATGACGCGTAATTGATCTTCAGCATGCGGAGCATACCGTCGCTGCGTTCAATGTACCTGCTTAACCAATAAAAACTTGCTGCTACTCTGCTTAACATTCTTTTTGTATTTCGGATTTCGGATGTTCGTCCTGATAGCTATCGGGATCGGATTTTGTTTTTATCATTTCAAAATTCGATAATCGAATTCACTATTTTTTGGCTTTAGCCGTATTCCCTTTTTTTGCTTTCTGCTTTTGGCTTTGCGCTTTTACCTCAGCCTTATCTTCAACGTCCGCCTTAAGGTCACTTTTTACTTTTATTTTTGGCGGCCTTGCTTCTGGCGTACCCAAAACCCAGGTGTCCTTGCTACCGCCGCCCTGCGAACTGTTTACCACCAGCGAACCTTCTTTCAGCGCAACCCTGGTTAAGCCGCCCGGCACTATTTGGATCCCATCCGGGCCATACAGCGCATAAGGACGTAGATCCACACGGCGCGGTTTTAATTCGCCCTGCATATAACACGGCGCGGCAGAAAGACTGATAGTAGGCTGCGCGATAAAATTACGCGGGTCCTTCATTACCTCCAGTTTGTAGTCATCTATTTCTTGCTCAGTAGCCGCGTGGCCCATCAGCATGCCATAACCGCCGCTGCCATTGGTTTTTTTGATCACCATATTGTTAATGTTCTTAAACACCAACTCCCGCTCGTCGCGGTTGCCGAGTTGGTGGGTGGGCACATTTTTCAATATAGGTTCCTCGTTCAGGTAATAGCGGATCATCTCGGGCACATAAACATATACGGCTTTATCATCGGCTACGCCGGTGCCAACAGCATTCACTATCGCCACATTGCCTTTGCGATAGGCGCCCATAATGCCTGCCACGCCCAGCATACTTGCGGGGTTAAACACCAGCGGGTCCAAAAATTCATCGTCAACACGGCGGTAAATTACATCCACCTGCTGCAGGCCGGTAGTGGTTTTCATGTACACTTTATGGTTATTCACCACCAGGTCGCGGCCCTCCACCAGTTCAACGCCCATTAGGCGCGCGAGGGTTGTATGCTCAAAGTACGCCGCGTTGTAGATTCCCGGCGTTAATAAAACAATGGTTGGGTTATGGATCTGCCTGGGCGAAAGCGCCAGCAGGTTTTTGTATAAAATGGTAGGATATTCAGTCACACTCAGTACCCCGCATTTGGGCAGCAGGTCGGGAAACAGGCGTTTGGTGATCTCCCGGTTCTCCAGCATATAACTTACGCCCGATGGCGTCCGCAGGTTATCTTCCAAAACATAAAAAGTACCGTCATGATCGCGGATCAGGTCGATGCCCGAAATATGGACATAAATATCATACGGCACCTGCAGCTGGTACATCTCGCGCAAAAAATGCGGGCACGAGTAAATAATATCTATCGGCACAATGCCGTCCTTAATTATAAACTGGTTGTTGTAAACATCCTTCAGGAACAGGTTAAGCGCCGTCAGGCGCTGCTTGATGCCCTTCTCCACAAAGGCCCATTCATCGCCGGTAATGATGCGGGGTATAATATCAAACGGGAAGATCTTCTCGATCCCTTCGCCGCTGTTGTAAACGGTAAAGGTGATACCCTGGCTCATAAAGAGCCGCTTGGCCAGCTCTTCCTTTTTATTGAGGTCGTCCGGCGATTCGCCCGAAATATATTCAATTACCTTGCGGTAATGATCGCGCACCAGCGCGTTTTGGCCATACATTTCGTCCCAAACCCCGCTAATCGGGCTATATTTATCAAAATAAGCTGATTCCTGCATAAATAATTATCTAAAATAAACCAGTTACTTTTTAAAATCGTAATTTATGAAGTGTTTTTGTATAAAAACGAATAAATTGTTATTTTTTTTGACGATTTTTTAATTTATGTTGATTTTATATTTGAATATCGTAAAATATTATCATTTTTTGATGATGGATAACAACTATTTAAAGATAAAGTTAGGGTTTAGACTTTGAAAGGTGAAAGATGATCTATTTGGGTTGGAGGTAATGGTGAATCGTGGCGGGAAGTAATTAAGAGACTTTATTGCTTGTGATTTTTTGAGGGAGATGGGGACGTGGTGAGTTTCGATGGGGGGGATTTTATTGGCGATGATTTTCAAATATGTGAGTCGAGTGTTTGATGTGATGATGAAGGGTGTATGGCTTTTTTCGAAATAAATTAACCCCCAAGACTAATGACTCCGGACTTACGGCTTGATTTTGTGCATTGCCTGCGGCCCGCGCTATCCGCTCATACGCCTGCAGGCATTACGCACAGGCCGGTATCCACTACTATCGCTAATGCTTTTTGGTTCCTCCGTCAGCAGATAAGCTTCGGGAGAAAGCAGGAAAAACCGGCAAGGCAGTGCGGCCGGGCAGGGCATAGTCCCCGTTTTAGTTGGGACAATCAGGGTAACAAAGCGACAGGGTAGCCCAGTCCCAACTAAAGTGGGGACAGCCCAAGGTTTTTCCTGGTTTGTGCGGCAAAGGCCAGTGCGTAAAGAAGCATTTCTGCTGACTTGATTTTTTTGGTACTTTTTGTATCAAGACAAAAAGGACTAGCCTCGCGGCAATTGAGCGGCAGCGGCTCCGAATATGCCCAAATGATATTAGTACCCTGATAACCCGCTGTCAGCCTCGTGGCAATTGAGCGGGCAGCGGCTCCGAATAATCCCAAGATGATATTAGTACCCTGATAACCCGCTGTCAGCCTCGCGGCAATTGAGCGGCAGCGGCTCAGCGTATACCCAAAATCTTTAACCTAACCACAAATCACCTCACACTAGCCCCTCTCAAAACCACACTTGTGTCATTTTTAAAAGTCAACCCGGTTTACTAATAATGAATACTTTATTTTTACGGCATCACAACAATAAAACGATAAACAAAGAAGAAATTATGGAAGCCTACAAATTATTCACGCCGACAAAAGTTGGAAGTATAGAAGTTAAAAACCGCATCGTGATGTCGCCCATGACCCGTTGCCGCGCCATTGGCAATGTGCCAAACGACCTGATGGCCGAATATTATGCTCAGCGCGCAGGTGCGGGGCTGATCGTTACCGAAGGCACATCGCCCTCGCCAAACGGCCTGGGTTATGCCCGCATTCCCGGTATTTTCAGCGATGCGCAGGTTGAAGGATGGAAAAAGATCACCTCGGCAGTGCACGCTAAAGGTGGTAAGATCGTTATCCAGTTTATGCATAGCGGCCGTATAGGTCACCCGGCAAACTTGCCCGAAGGTGCACAATTGCTTGCTCCCTCAGCCATAAAAGCTGCCGGACAAATGTGGACCGACAGCCTGCAAATGCAGGACATGGGCACTCCTAAAGCCATGACTGCCGAAGAAATAGTATCAACCAAAGCTGAATTTGTTACCGCCGCAAAAAACGCCATAAAAGCGGGCTTTGACGGCGTTGAACTGCACGGCGCAAACGGTTACCTGCTCGAGCAATTCCTGTCGCCATTTAGCAATGTGCGCACAGATAATTATGGTGGAAGTATCGAAAACCGTGTTCGTTTCGTGGTAGAAGTAGCAACAGCAGTAGCTGAGGCTATTGGTGCCGATAAAACCGGCATCCGGTTGTCGCCTTACGGCGTGGCCAGCGATATGCCGCATTACCCGGAGATTGATGCCACTTACCAATACCTGGCAAGGCAATTGAACACCATCGGCATTGCCTATATCCACGTGGTCGACCATTCGGCACTGGGTGCGCCTGCGGTTCCTTTGGCTATTAAACAAACTATTCGCCATACCTTCAAAAATACCGTTATCCTGGCCGGCGGTTACGACCTTGTTCGTGCCGAAGCCGACCTGCAAAGCGGCCTCGGCGATTTGATCGCCTTCGGTCGTCCGTTTATCAATAACCCCGATCTGGTTGAACGTTCCGAAAATGGGCAGCCACTTTCCGCAGATCTGAAAATGGATCTGTTTTATTCAGCAGATGAAAAGGGGTACACCGATTACCCGGTATACAGCGCTTAATTAGTTGCTGTATAATTTTAATATCAAAAAGGGTTAGCCGGTTGGCTGGCCCTTTTTTATTTGGGTATCCAGTGAGGTTCTTTGACGGCCGTTGGTCTTAAATTCAAACACGTGCCACTCCATGACTACGATGGCTGGTTTCAGGGTACTAATATCACTCTGGATGCATTCTTAACCGCTGCCGCTCAATTGCCGCGGGGGCTAGTCCTTTTTTGTCTTGATACAAAAAAGTACCAAAAAAAATCAAGACAGAAAAAAGCTTCAGCGCTGCAGGCCAGACTCCCTGGCCCGCTTTTCTGTCAGGCCTTTGCCCGCTTTTCATTTTTCTTTAATTCTAAAAACGGATCTCAAAACTAGATTTCTTTTCCCCCGTCAGCAGATAAGCTTCGGGAGAAAGCAGGAAAAACTTCAGGCTTTGTGAAGTGGGTTAGGGCATAGCAAATTTTTGCATGCAGGGTATTGAAGCGATAGGGTGGCCCGGTCCCAACTAAAGTGGGGACAGCCCGCAGTTTTTCCGGCTTTGTGCGGCAAAGGCCCTTGGCGGCAAAGAAGCCTATCTGATGACTTGATCTTTTGGTTACTTTTGGATCAAGCCAAAAGTAACAGCCCCCGCGGCAATTGAGCGGCAGCGGCTCCGAATAAACCCAAATGATATTAGTACCCTGATAACCCGCTGTAAGTCCCTGCGGCCATGAGCGGCAGCGGTTCAGAATAAATTCATAATGTTCGATAATAGCAAAATCCCGCCAACCAGGACCCCGCGGCAATTGAGCGGCAGCGGCTCCGAATGAAACCCAAATGCCCGATAATAGCAAAATCCCGCCAACCAGGACCCCGCGGCAATTGTGCGGGCAGCGGTTCCGAATAACCCCCAAATGATATTAGTAACCTGATAGCCCGCATAAGTCCCTGCGGCAATTGGAACCAACCAACTCAGGTCAAAGAAAACCCCTTCACAAAACAATAAAATATCCCTACCTTGTTACAACCAATCAAACCAATGAAAAGAAAAACATTCATCCAATTAAGCACCACTTTAATGGCAGCACCATTGATTTCCCCATATTATTCCTTCGCGCAGCAGGACCGACTGAAAAACTGGGCCGGCAACCTCACCTACAGCACCGGCAACGTATTTTACCCCACCACCGTTGCCGAAGTACAGCAACTGGTAAAGGCCCATACCAAAATAAAGGCCCTCGGCACCCGGCATTGCTTTAATAATATTGCGGACAGCAAAGACAACCTGCTCTCCACCAGTAAAATGAACCAGGTGGTGTCGCTTAACGCCGCCGAACATACCGTTACCGTAGAAGCCGGCATTAAATACGGCGAACTGGCTCCTTACCTGCACCAAAAGGGCTATGCGCTGCATAACCTGGCGTCGCTGCCGCATATTTCGGTGGGCGGGTCGGTTACTACGGCTACGCATGGGTCGGGGGTGAAGAATGGGAACTTGAGCAGTGCCGTTACCGGGCTCGAACTGGTGATCGCCGATGGCAGCGTGGTGCACCTCAGCAAGGCTGCCGACCCCGAAAAGCTGAATGCCGCCGTAGTGGGCCTGGGCGCTTTGGGCATTATCACCAAAATTACGCTGGCCATACAGCCCACTTATATGGTGAGCCAGCGCGTATTTACCGGCCTACCCATGGCGCAGGTGAAGCAGCATTTTGAAAAGATCATGTCCGCCGGGTATAGCGTTAGTTTGTTTTACGACTGGCAAACCGACCTGGTTAACGAGGTTTGGATAAAAAGCCGCATCGGTACGGACAAATTGCCCGACCCGCACGAATTTTACGGGGCGAAGGGAGCCACCAAAAACCTGCACCCCATTATTGCCCTCGGCGCCGAAAACTGCACCGAACAAATGGGCGTGCCCGGCCCCTGGTACGAACGCCTGCCGCACTTTAAGA
>Ga0206964_10339_pt1 | contig 12172 bp, 11 predicted proteins | sample Alteio_BWOrgHeat_25_FD_152980 | JGI IMG/M metagenome (GOLD analysis project Ga0206964, IMG submission 152980) | Enriched cells from forest soil in Barre Woods Harvard Forest LTER site, Petersham, Massachusetts, United States -... | ecosystem: Environmental > Terrestrial > Soil > Temperate forest >...
AGGATTAACGCGAGATCGTCCGTTCTCGGTATATAAAACTTGGACATCAAGTATTTTTGCACTCGGCGCGAGCGCCTTGCTTGATGTAACTGGACTAAATATATCTGAGCCAAAAAGCACTCTACTGGAAACGAAGGTTCCATGATGCTCATCGGGAGTCTGGTTCGATTTCAATTTGTTTAAATGGTGCGTTCGGAGGCTGCTTATGAGAGGGTGATATATTCCACTGTCCACGACCGCGACCCTCTCATTTGTAAGAGGCTCCAATAACGTGATTTGGCTCAAATTGGCGCGAGGAATGCAGCGCTGCGTAATCAGATACGGAATCTCCCTGATCTTACTTATGAAGTTGAAATCCTCGTGACTCAGCATTTTCTTGATGTCTGCCTTAGAGAGATCGCCAAGAAGCGACATGTTGGTGAAGAAAAGTCGCGTATCGCGCTTTGTTATTTTTGCGTTAGGAAATTGCTCATTGAGGGCCTTATAAATATCGTCATATCCTGTGCTCGGCTGATCAGAATAGAGTTCAATTACACATTCACGCGAATCGCCATCTACGTCACTATCCATCCATTCCTGAACTGACCTACTGAGACGACCCTCGATTATCGCGTTCCTGTCTTTCATCGAGGACACAGCGAAAAGCTCGCGAGCTAATTGTTTATCTTTCTTGCGGGCAACCTCAGCTCCTGTGTATGCGGCGGCAAAATTCGAATTTGCGGCTATGGATTCAAGTCTTTTAAAATCATCCGGGGTGCCGCTAATCACAAACGTATGCGAATCTTTCGATGCGACTATCTCTAGTCCTGATTCAATCCAAAGGTCGTCAGGGCTGTTGCTTTTAGCGGTAGCTAAATCATCCAGTTTTACCTCAGCGTACAATCTTGTCGGAACTTTTTCCCGCTTTACCGAAAGCTTCTTTACTGTATTTGTAAGAGCCGTCTTTCTTTGGGTATATGTACGCTGATACTGCTCCCTGTTTTCGTCGTTAATATTTTCTTCCCAGAATTTCTTCCAAAATTCAGAGCCGCCCGCAGTTTTTCGCGCGCGTACAGCTTTACGTCTCGGAACTACTAGATTGAAGTTCATATTTTAATGTTGTCTCGAAGGGTGGTGTATGGGATGCCCGAAACCTGTTCCAATTGCTTCAAAGAAAGCCCTCCGTCACTGAGCTTTTGACAAATCTGGTATAGATTCTTTTTATCCAATTTCTGCCCGTGAAATAAGGAGTGCGAAAGACTGAGAATGCTCCTAAGGCAGTCTAGTGTATCTATGCCTGCTTTACCATCAAGCACTGATGATCGCTTCGTAAATTCGACAATATCGTGAATATGGGAACCGCTTACGCCCTCAGTTGCTTCAGCGAGTAATCGATAGTCAATGGTCTTTCGACCCTTGAAGTTTGAGAAAAAAAGTTCAAAAAGAATGGCTCTATTTTCGAGGGAAGGAAGTTCTATGTGCATTTTTATCCCGAATCTACGCCACAGGGCGTTATCGAGAAGCTCATGATGATTAGTAGCTCCGATCAATATCGACCATTGAGGAAATGAGTCGATATTTTGGAGTAACACTGTGACAACGCGTTTCAATTCTCCCAACTCTCTTGAGTCATCTCGATGTTTGGCAATGGTGTCTATTTCATCCAAAAAAATGATGACACGTTCCTTTTGAGCGATATCAAATATCTCCCTTATATTTTTTCCCGTTCGCCCCAAGTAAGAAGAGATGAGTTCATCCAATCTAACGATAACGAGCGGCAGGTCCAGTTTATGTGCAATCCCGTATGCCAACTTAGTTTTTCCGGTTCCGGGCGGACCGTAAAATATCAATTTATTGGTGGGATAAATATTATTTTTAATGAGTTCGTCGTATGCTTCCCATTCTCGTAAAAAATTAGAGATCGTATTTCTAGCTTTTATGTCGAGAACTGTTTCTTCAATTGGAATGTGTGAGTTTACCTTTTCGTAAAGAGTGCCGCCGTCCTCAGAGGCATTAATCTGAGTCGAGCGTACCGACTGAGCGCCAAGTGTTTTCGGAGGAATCGCTCGCAGTAAGTTAGTTAGACGTTTTGCGACGACGATGTGACCACGCGCTCTTTCTTTGCGGATTTCGCGCTCCAATAGCCTCGTGACTTCGAGGGGATCACCCGTACCAAACGCTTTTATAATCTCCTCTACGAACCTTGTGTTGGTCATGATGAATCCGTACTCATTAATTATCTATGTTTCGAGCCACATAATTCTAACAAGATACGAAAAACTATTCCATCACAAAATCCGTACTTATCCCCAGTTTTGGTTTTGTGTGTTCGTCGAAAAAAGCTATTCTTATTTTTAGTGCTCTTCGAAATAAATTAGATCGTGAGTTCCAAGTTTCACCTGCAAGGGTTATAGAAACTTAAGCACGGCAAGCGTGCAGGAATTCAGCAGAGAACGGTACAAGCCGGTCAGCGGTTTTCAACCACAAAATATCAGGCACAAAATTTGGTGCATTAAGCGATAGGGTTACAGGCATTGTATCGACAGCTCCGCGAACAGGTAAAAATTTTGAAAGTATTAACGAGCGAGCAATTAGCGCGGACCAAGGCGCAGTTGGTAGTTTAGCTACATCGTTAGGGACTGAGTAGATGTTTAAACCGAGATTATATCCGCATTCCTTTTGGAGTGTCGGTTGTGATTTCAGTTTAGGTTTCTACAAATTACACCGACATCCATATTTGGATGCCGGTTTTTTTGCGTTTAAGTCTATTGCCAATAGAAAACAAAGTCCGTCGTGGACTTCGCGAGTCGCTATGGCAATAGACTCTCGCGAAGCCCAAGGCGGATTTTTGATTTCGGACGGCACGATTAATAAGTTAATCGTCGTCATAAAATATGAAGGATAGGAAAAAGAAAAACCCTTTAGTGGAAAAATTTGGTTCCGAAAAAATTTGGGTCAATTGGCAGCTTGAAAGTCGCGATGGTAAGAAAACAAAAATTCCTTACGCAATAAACGGCAGAAAAGCATCCTCCACTGATCCATCTACTTGGAGCACATACGAGAGGGCGGCAGAGAAAAGCGACAAGATCGGAATTGTCTTTACCGCCGATCAAAAGCTGCTCGGTATTGATATCGATCACTGTATTGAAAATGGCAAGATCGTGCATGAGAAGAGTACGGAAATTCGAGCACTTATATGGCGAGCTGATACATACACTGAAATATCTCCATCAGGAACCGGTTTGCATCTCTATTTTGAGCTTTCTGAACCATTAAAGTTAAAGGCAAGTCGCCATTCCCCGTACGAAGCGTATACGAATGGTCGTTATTTCACAGTGACACTGCGACCTTTCGAGAAGCTACGGCCGGTACGTACGCTTACACCGGAATATGCAGAATTGTTGCTAGGAATTGTCGGCTACCCTTGGAAGGCTTCGAAACATGAGGATTTGGGCTCACAGGACGTAAAAAAGCCTGAAGCGGCCGATGACTCAGCCTTGCTCGAAAAGATATTCTCCGCCTCAAATGGCTCAAAAATAAAGGCACTTTACGATGGTGACACCAGTTCACATGGAAATGATAAGTCACGCGCTGACATGGCCCTCCTCTCATCTCTCGCTTTTTGGACTGGTCGTGACGCTCTTCAGATGGAGCGAATGTGGTTAGCTTCGCCAATTGGTCTTAGAGAGAAGACAAGTAAACGAAAAGATTACCGTGATCGAACAATCGCGGCCGCGATTGCGAATTGCAAAAAGATTTTCAAAGGATCGAAAGTCGAAGCAAAACAAAAGGAAGTTCGCAAATCTCCGACGGATCTATTGTTCGAAAAAATCGATAGCTCTGAAAATACCCTCCTGTTTCGTGATGAGCAAGGTGATGCTTTCATCGCACTTGAAGTAAGTGGTCACAGAGAAATATGGCCTTGCAAAAGTAAGGCGGTCAAAAAATGGCTCACATACGAGCTTTGGAAAATAGAAAAGAAACCGTCTGCGCCGGAAACGATAAAAAGTATTATCGCAGTTTTTGAAGGGCGTGCCTCGTTTGATGGGCCGCAGCATAAACTCGGCCTACGTTCGACTTGGTGCAGCGACGAATTATGGTACGACCTCGCTGACGACTTGTGGCGTGCAATCCGTATTTCAAGGAAAAGTTGGGAGATCGTTGATAATCCGCCAATTCTCTTTAGGAGGTATCAGCACAGTAAGGCTCAGGTTACACCAATATCGGGCGGCAAGATCGAATTGTTTCTGAAGTACATAAACCTCAAAGATGAGGAGCAAAAATTACTCCTTCTCGTCTATTTGGTCAGCTGCTTTATTCCTGACTTCGCGCACGTCGCCTTAGTTATTCACGGCTCGCAGGGATCGGCAAAATCTACGTTATCAAAAATGTTGCGGCGAATCATCGATCCGGCCTCGCTCGAAGTCGTCGGCATGCCTGATTCTCATAAGGAATTGGTACAGACGCTCGCGCATCATGCATTCTTGTTTTTCGACAATGTCTCTTACATTTCTGAAAGTACATCCGATATCCTGTGCAAGGCAATAACAGGAAGCGGATTTTCGAAAAGAGAGTTGTATTCGGACGATGAAGATATCATCTACAACTTCAAGAGATGTATCGGAATCAACGGGATAAATCTTGTCAGCACCCGACCGGATTTACTGGAAAGGAGTTTGCTAATAGGACTTGATCGAATCGACCCAGCCGATAGAAAAACCGACAAAGAACTCAGTGAGTCATTCGAAGGAGATTTGCCGCTGATATTTGGCGGCATATTGGATGCGCTCGTCCACGCATTACAGATCCATCCAACTATCAAGCTTACAAACACGCCTAGAATGGCAGATTTTACTGCATGGGGGTGCGCCATAGCTGAAGCGCTCGGATACACCCAAGAAGACTTTCTGAGTGCCTACCGAGCAAATATCCAGAAGCAGACGGAGGTTTCTCTAAATGAGAATGTAGTCGCCACAGCGGTCATGTCCTTCATGGCTGATAAGGAAGAGTGGCGAGGATCGGCTACGAATCTTCTTCAAGAACTAACGAATCATGCGGCATTTCAGCAGATAGATACGTATGAGAAATACTGGCCAAAAGGATCGAGCGCACTAATGAGGAGACTCAACGAATTGGCGGTGAATCTAAAAGCCGCAGGCATTAATTTTGTCAGTATTCCGGGCAACACGAGAGAGATCATTTTGAAAAAAGAACCCTCTGACGGCACTGACGGCATTTCCTGAGCATCTGTATGATCAGCGCGGGACTTATCAAAGAGCTAATGTTGGCTCTGAAAGAGGAGTACGGGAAGGAGGTTAGCTTCGACGAAGCCTCCCGTATTTTGGCTGATCTTGTGGGTTACTACGATGCTCTCGCAAAAATTCATCATCGTGAGATTACTGATACAATTAATTAATTATGACGAAAAAGACCATTCTTTTCTGTCGTGTTTCCTCAAAGGAGCAAGAAGACACAGGTTATTCACTCGATGCACAAGAAAAACTGCTGAGTGACTACGCCAATAAGCAAGGTTTCGATGTCGTTAAAATATTCAAGATATCCGAGTCTGCTAGCGGTAAGCAGATTCGAAAACTTTTTAACGAAATGCTGCAATATGTCGCGAAGCACAATATCAACGTGATTTGTGTAGAAAAGATAGACAGACTTACCCGCAATCTCAAAGACGCAGTGGGAATTAACGATTGGGTTCAAGAAGACGAGCGCCGCCAAGTTCATTTTGTAAAAGAAAACTTCATTGCCGGAAAAAACACACGGGCGCATGAGAATCTCGTTTGGGACATGAAAGTATCGATCTCTCGCTTCTATACGAACAATCTTTCGGAAGAAGTCAGAAAGGGACAAAAAGAAAAAATTTCACAAGGGTGGCTGCCTACGAAACCGCCTCTAGGCTACAAGACCGTTGGCGATAAGGGCCACAAGATTCATGTGATCGACGAAGAGAAAGCCCCCTTCCTTAGGAAAATGTTTGAGCTGTACTCAACGGGCAACTACTCCATTAACTCTCTTGTGAAAGTAATGTTCAAAGAAGGATTGCGCAGTCGTGCCGGGAAAAAGGTTGGCAAGAGTCGGATGAGTGACCTTCTGTCAGACCCGTTTTACGTCGGGAGAATGCGATGGAAGGGAGAGGAGTACGCCGGTAAACAAGAGCCGATGATAAGCGTTGCTCTTTTCGATGCTGTGCAGACGAGACTCGGCCGTAAGCAATCGAACGCACTTCAATTCAAGAAGCACAATCCGGTGTTCAAGGCTAAGATCGTATGCCAAGAATGTAATGGCACGATTACATGGGAAATACAAAAGGGTCACTGGTACGGGCACTGCAATCACTATCGAAATTGTAGCCAGAGTAAATATTGGCGTCAGGAAAAGGTTGAAGAGAAATTGTTCCCACTCTTCGATAAGGTAGCGCCCAAGAGTAAGCGGATTCTGAATATTCTCGAACGTGCGATAAAGGAAACCCACACCGATGAAGTGAGTTATTACAATGCATCTCTCAGTGAGATTAAGAAAAGCCTCGAACTCAATCAGCGCCGACTCGACGCTATCTATGTGGATAAAATAGACGGCAAGATCACGGCTGACTTTTACGAAAAGAAGTTCCGCGAATACTCCAAGGCCACAGAGGAGGCCGAAAGCTCCCTCAAACAGCTGAATAAGGGCAATGCCGACTATTACAGAGCCGGTTACGCAATACACGAGCTTGCTTCAAATGCCGCGAACATCTACAGCAGTCCGAAAGCCACAGTCGAGGATAAGCGGCTGCTGTTGAGTAAGGTATTTTCGAACCTCTCGATAAAAGAGGAAACTATAAGCCCCAATTACACTTTGGCCTTTGAATTTCTCCGTGAATGGATGCCAAAGCTTAATGAGACTTTCGAACCAATAGACGGGGGCTCTATACAAGCCCTTAGTGAAGAAATGATGCTTGCGCATCCTATCGTGCTCCCCGGGTAGGACTCGAACCTACAACCAACTCCTTAACAGGGAGCTGCTCTACCATTGAGCTACCGAGGAATACGAACGAAGTATAAATGAAGCGGAGATAAATGGAAAGATGCCCGTAGGACAGCTGGTGCCTCCTGTGCACTGCTCAATTGACGAAATCGGAGAAGGTGGTTATATGGCAGGCAGCAGAAAGGAGGCAGTAATGTCTCAGGAAACAAACGGTGGGAAATTCCGCCTTGTCGTGAACATCTACGAATGTGCCGAGGGTGGCGGGCGCCGACAGGTCGCACAGAAGATCGAAGAATTCGATGCTCAGGATCGCGAGAGCGCGCGACTGAAGACGGACGAGCTTGTCGCGGCGAAACTTAAAGAGGTCGTCGACCGGAAGAATAATGCAAACGGGCGTCACAAAATTACTGTGCGCAGTTTCAGCCATCAGTTTGAGGTGTCTCAGCAGGTGACAGAAAATGGCGTTCAGGACTTCAAGTCTCTCTGGCACAAGGGCCTATGAAAGCAAACCCCGGATCACTCCGGGGTTCACTTTTTGTCCTCTCTATATTAAATACCGATGGCGGTGCGGATCTTTGCGATAAGATCCACGAGCGACGTGTCGCTTTTCATCAAATAGTACGCGACACCGGCATCCGCTATATCTGTCTCCTCTTCGTGACCGGAGACAGGAATATTGGAAAAAAAGATGACGGGAACTTTGGCTCCCCAATTATTCTCGGCGCGGATCTGACGAAGCATCGAATAGCCGCTCATTTGGGGCATGCGATTGTCGAGCAGGATAAGGCTCGGCTGATGTTCGAGCGCCATTTTGAGGCCGGTGGGGCCGTCGGAGGCCTTGAGTGTATTGAATCCGGAAGTTTGTATCGCATCTGAGAGGACGTTGAGCTGCGCCGGCTCGTCTTCAACGATAAGAATAGTGTGCTTTTTCTCAGGTGCGTCCATCGCGCAATAATACCATGCAAGAAAGTTCGTCAATCGATTGACACTTCTTTTGTCATGTTTTCTTTTTTAAGCCCATCGCGACTGCGTGATACGCTCTTTGTAGAAATGGAGAGAGACAGTGGCAAAATATCCGATCTACATGTTGAAGGCGCCGAGCCAGTATGCGCTCACCTCGACCTTCCTGCGATTCCAGGAGCATTACGAATCGCCGAAGTTCCGTGGAAAAGTTTTCGACCTCGAAGATTTCATGGATTGGTACGCGACGACACGCGGTGGAAAATTTTCGTATTTCACAGATTGGGCGGGGTTCAATTTCCCATCGCATATCCTAAAGTCGTTCCGGACAAATGGATTCTATCCAATGCTCAGAAAAGAGCGGCATCTGCTTGAGTCATTGGAAGGAATTCCCGAGCCCTTCTACGTGATCGGTGTCTTCGAACCGATACGAATGAGTACGGTCAGACACGAGATCGTACACGGGCTTTTCTATACCGATGAGGAGTACCGCAAAAAGGTGCTGGAATGCATACGGACATTCGACACCAAGGCATTTTGGAAGATCCTGAAAAAGATCGGTTACAGCCGCTCCGTACTCGAGGATGAGATAAATGCGTACGCTGTGGCCGACATCTCCACATTGACCGAAGACGGACTAAAAGAGAAACTCGCCAAGCAGGCGAAGCAGACTCTGCGCAAGGTCTTTGTAGATCATTTCGGCTTTTGCATCGCAAGGATGGAAGAGAACGAGCTCCTCAAGCTCGTACATATCAAAAAGCTCTGACCGGTGCCGCCCGAAGCCTTGCTTCGGGCGGCTTTTTATTTGTTGTGCTTTTCGTGGAGATCGTGGAGCGCGACGATAAAAAGGCTTTCGCTCCAGCCGAGCGGGACGTTCTCGTTGTATTTGGTGCTATTGGAAAAGTAGAGTTCGGGCAGGCCTTTCTTGGAGACCGTTTCTTTTGCCATTTCGAGATATTCTTTGGCGCGCTCCTTCTCCCCCATTTTCTCGTAGATGATCGAGAGCCAGCTGAGGCCGAAGGTCCATTCGGCCTCTTCAGACCAGCCGTCCTTATTCGCATTGTAGTAGTGATCGCCTTTATATCGGATCACGCCGCGATCTCGAAGCAAGTGATATTCGAGATTCGTGAGAATATCTTTCTGTTGCTGCTTTGTGACGACGTCAAAAGGCCAGATCAGCGATAAGAGTGCGAGGTCTACGAATTTGCTTTCGGATTCTCGCGGTAAAAGCGCGCGCAATACCTGCTCGCCGAGCGCGATGAGATCATCGGGCACGCCGACTCCTTCTATATACCTCGCCATCTTGAGCCCGGCGACGCACGCGCCCACTGATGATGCGTGGATCTCTTGATTCTCTTCCCACATGCCTGAGTCCTCATCGTGCCAATACTCAAGCGTCGAGAGGTACCACACGAGCTTCTGGAGCACGCGTCGATCGTCGTCGTCCTTAACGATCAGACCTTTCTGCTTTTTCTCGAGCTCCCCGATCTTGAAAAGGATGCAGCCGATAGAATCATTTTGCTTATTGCCCCATTCTTCCCAATACTCATCGAATGTCTCGGGATGATAGCGCGGATGGATATATTCGTGCGTGTGTTCCGGCTTTTTGCTGATGGCATGATCGATCTTGTATTCGTGCTTTTTGAAGATATCGAGGATGGCACGATAGGTCTTCTCTACGGTTTCCCAATCGCCGAGCACTTCAAAGGCGAGGCACTCGTAGAAATTATCGCGCAGCCACGCTTTGTCGTAACCCGTTTCGATGTTCTTGGCGGAAGCTGCAAAAAGTCCCGAATCATACTGAAGCCTTTCCAATATCTTCAAATGCTGCTCGACGAGCTTTTTGTATGCAGGGTGCGTCATGGCAGATATTGTAACAGCAATTCAAATGTGCTCGCCAGAGACGCACTTTTTTTGCTTCCCTCCCAAAGGGCGGTATCATCCTTGCAGAACACCTGAAAGGTCGACAATGCCTTGGGAAGACGAAGGACGGCGCATAAAAGGCGAGATCCGTTATGTCACAAGCACACTCCGAGACGAGCTCGTGGCGGCCAATATCAGTAGACAATCGATAGCGATACCGTATTGTCTCGATAAAAATAAACGTTTCGAGTGGCTCGTCTTTCGCCCGAAAACGTCGTCCTGGACATTTGAATTTTCCGACGCATCCGGGTCATTGCTGTATTCGAGCCTGAAGAACGAGCACGTCGGCAATGACGGTAAAGTAGTTCAGAAGGTGCTTCACGCTTTGGTACAGGGACTCTCGGCAAAGCTCCCCAGCCTCAAGTCGACGCTTACGAAATACATCGGTCACGAAAAGAAGTAGCAGCGGCGCGACCTTTATTTAGGTCGCGCCGCTTTATTTAATTGACAATTTCGGGTCGGTTTGCTATTATACTTAGGTAATCTAACTATTTGGGATATGAAGGAAACATCCTCGACACTGACTCTCTTCGTCCAGATCGGACGGCTCTTGAAGCGCAAAATGGCGCTCAGCTTGCCGCGCACCGCGAGCTACGGGCAATTCGAGCTCATGTGCCTTTTGGAAGACAAAGGCGAGCTCTCCATGCGCGACGTCGCGGCTCATTTCAAGATCACCGCCCCTTCTGCCACTTCCCTCGTCAATGAGCTCGCTCGCATGGGCTTTGTCGCTCGCACGGGCAATGCAAAAGATCGCCGTCAAGTACACATTTCCCTCACAAAGAAGGGCACGATTCTGGTCAAGAAGATCGCTTCGCGTCGCGCGAAGGCTTTGGGCGAGCTTTTCTCCTCACTCTCAAAAGCAGATCGCTCCGAGCTCAATAGAATTCTTGATACAATTATTAACAATCAATAGAGCACCCATGAATTCGATACTTTCAGTACAATTTCTTACGCACCGCCTCATACTGGCGTCTTTCGGTGTCGTTGCCGTCATCGCAGCCGGGAGCGCGTTCTATTATGTAGAAGGAACGAAGGTCCCGAGCGTGAATGTCACCCCCACTCAAACCAGCGCAGAGCATGTGACTGCAAGCGGAACTGTTGAGCCTTCCCAGAATCCCGACCTTGGATTCCTCGCAGCCGGAAGACTGACACGTCTCCCTGTAAGCGTGGGGCAAAAAGTCATCCAGGGACAATTGCTCGCATCGCTCGATACGGCATCGCTCTCTGCACAGCGGGCGCAGGCCGCCGCCAATCTCGCTGCGACGCAGGCGAAGCTCGATTCGATGCAGGTCGGGCCGCGATCCGTAGACGTACAGGCAAAGCAGACCGCGGTATCACAGGCGCAAACAACGCTCTCAAATATCTACGCCAATATTCCAGATACGGTCGCGAGCGCGTACGACCGATCATTTAGCGGAGTATCCGGCAGCACCGATACTCTTTTCAATCAACCCAATACCGGCAACCCATCGCTCGTCTTTGGAACGACCAACGCGAGCTACGGCAACAACGCAGCGGCGGATCGTACGCAGATCAATGCCGACCTCGTCGCATGGAACACTGAGGTCAATTCCCTTAGCACTTCGGCAACGAATGAGCAGCTGGACTCGGAACTCGATTCAGCACTCGTGCACCTCGCGCTCGTGCGCACCTATTGCAACGATCTTCTGGGGGCGCTCGCCAATGCGACGCCGTCCAATTCCTTCTCCAGTGCGTCCGTGACGGCAGCAGAGACGTCGGTGACGGCAGTGCGCGATTCCATCAACACGCTCGTCGCAACGATCAAATCTACACAGCAACAGATCGCCTCCTCTAAGCTCGCCGTGCAAGCGGCTCAGGATTCTCTTGCCCAGACGCAGGCCAGCGCCACACAGCAGGATATCGAAGCGCAGCAAGCCGCGATCGCTGCCGCAGCAGCAAACGTACAAAATATCGACGCGCAGATCGGCAACGCTATCTTGCGCGCGCCGTTCTCCGGATCAGTCGCGAGCGTCCACGCGAAGATCGGCGACATAATCGTACCCAATACGCCCGTCATCTCGCTGGATCCATCGAGCGCGCAGCAGATCACAGCCTACGTCTCAGAATCCGACGCCGGTAAGATCCTTGCAGGTGAAAGCGCAGACGTCACGCTCGACGCGTACGGTAGCGATCGACATTTCGCAGCGACCGTCGTCACGATCGATAATGCGCCGACGATGCAAAGCAACGTTCCCGCGTATAAAGTCGTCTTGCAATTCACACAGAACGATCCGGCAATCGCCTCCGGCATGTCCGCCAATATCACATTCAGTAAATAAATTTATTATGACTCCCACAAAACCAAAATTCGACC
>Ga0206964_10340_pt1 | contig 12156 bp, 10 predicted proteins | sample Alteio_BWOrgHeat_25_FD_152980 | JGI IMG/M metagenome (GOLD analysis project Ga0206964, IMG submission 152980) | Enriched cells from forest soil in Barre Woods Harvard Forest LTER site, Petersham, Massachusetts, United States -... | ecosystem: Environmental > Terrestrial > Soil > Temperate forest >...
TTCCGGTGATCTACTTTGGTGTGGATACGGCGAGCCTGCTGCCGGCGATGCGGGAGACGGGCGCGGATGTGATTGGGCTGGACTGGCGGACTCCGCTGGACGAGGGATGGCGGGCGATGGAGTATGGGTGCGCGGTGCAGGGGAATCTGGACCCGATTACGCTGTTTGCGCCGGGGCCGATTTTGGAGACTCGGGTGAAGCAGGTGCTGGCGCAGGCGGCGGGGCGGCCGGGGCATATTTTTAACCTGGGGCATGGGATTGTGCCGGGGACTCCAGTGGAGAATGTGCAGGCGGTGGTGCGGATGGTGAAGGCGTTTTCGCCGCAGTTTGCGATGGGAGAGGCGGCTGCGCGTGAGTAAGCGCGCGGTGCTGCTGTTGGCGCATGGAACGCCGAATACGGTGGATGAGGTTCCGGAGTACCTGCGCAATGTGGTGAGCGGGCGGGCGATTCCGCAGCATGTGGTGGAGGAGATTCAGCACAGGTATTCGCTGATTGGCGAGCCGCGGGGGCATAGTCCGCTGACGGAGCTGACGCTGGAGCAGGGTGCGCTGCTTGAGGCGGAGCTGGCGCGCATGGGTGAGCCGGCTCGCGTGTATGTGGGGATGCGCAACTGGCGCCCTTATATAGCCGATGTGGTGAAGCAGATGCGGGCGGATGGGGTGGACGAGGCGGCGGTGATCTGCCTGGCTCCGCAGAATTCGCGGACATCGGTGGGGCTGTATCGCAGGGCGGCGCTGGCTGAGGCTGGCCGAATACGGATGGATTTTCTGGAGGGCTGGGCGGATGAGCCGCTGCTTGCGGATGCGTTCGCGGAGCGGCTTCGGGTGGCGCATGGGCGGCTTTCGCAAGAGATGGGGCAGCCGGTACCGGTGATCTTTACGGCGCATAGTGTTCCGCTGCGGACGGTGCAGGCTGTGGCACATGAGCCGGCAGGGGAAAAGATTCATTGGCCGGCGGCTTCTCCTGGAACTCCGGATCCCTATGCGACGGAGGCTCGGGTGACCGCGCAGATGGTGGCGGATCGGGTGCCGGAGATTCCAGCGTGGTATTTTGCTTTTCAGAGCCAGGGTGCGAGCGGTGGGCGGTGGATTGGGCCTACGGTTGAGGAGACGCTGGATGGGCTGGCGGCCGAAGCGGTGACGGCGGTGGTGCTGCAGCCGATCGGCTTTTTGTGCGATCACGTGGAGATTCTGTACGACGTGGATATTGCGTTTCGCGAGTATGCGGCGAAGGCGGGGATTCGGCTGGAACGGCCTGAGTCGTTGAATGGGTCGCCTTTGTTGACGAAGGCGCTGGCGAAGCTGGCGCGACAGGGGTTGGCGCGGCTGGCGGATCGCAGCGCGTGATTCGTGCATGGGTGTGCTGGATTTTTGGGCTTGACCGGATGATGTAACGCTGTGCAGTATTTACGCACATTAGTAGAGTTGTCTGTTCCGAATACATAAGAATTCTGGCTGCAAGAAGGACGGCGTCCTATGGCCCTGGATATTTTTGCGTGGCACGATCGCACGACTGCGGATCATCAAGCACAACTCAACACTGGCAAAGCTAACGGATACAACACGATTTCGCTGTGTGTGTATGGAGACCGGAACGATCCGCGATATGCGGCTGCGATGGTGAAGCGGGCGACGCAGACGCAGGAGCAGCATTTCGAGGGATTGAGCAATGCGACTTTGCAGTCGACGTTCAATTCGATGGCTGCGCAGGGATGGGGTCCGCTGATCATTACGGGGACAGGGCCGACGAACAATCCGCTGTTTTCGGCTTGCTTTGTACCGGGGCCTGTTCCGTTTACGAGATATGGCCTGACGATGGCGGATCTCCAATCGCTGAATACGTCGCAGATGGCGGCGAACGCCATTCTGCGCTGGGCGGATGTGTATGGCGATCCGGGGAACGAGCGGTATATCGGTATATGGGTGCCGAATTCGGATCGTCGCGCTTGGAACTGCGACGGGGTGAATGACAACTACGCGAAGATGCAGGAGCGATTTAATGCACTGGTGACGGGGTTTGCGCGGCCGGTGTGTGTTGCGGCTACTCCCGAGGGTGGGGACCTGATGCTGTATGACGACAGCGAGGGTGTGGCGTGGCAGACGTGGGCCGGGATGACGAGCGCGGACTATCAGACCAAGTTCAATACGCTGTACCCGCAGGGGCTGCGGCCGGTACGAGTGAGCGCGAAAGGGACGGGGAGCGCGGCGCGGTTCAGCGTGATTTTTGCGGATAGGGAGGATGGCGATGCGCGCACGCAGAGGATTAACGGGCCGAGCGGGTCGGCTGCGGTGCCCGCGATTGATGCTGCGATGGAAGCGGTGATGACGGCGAACATGATTCGTGGGGCTTCATTGGCGATTGTCGCCGGGACGCGGCTGGTTTACACGCGTGGTTATACGCTGGCAGAGCCGGGCTATCCGGATATCCAGCCGACAACGTTCTTCCGGCAGGCGAGTGTGTCGAAGATGTTTACGGCTGCCGCGCTCTATCAACTGCTGGATGAAGGAGCGAAGCTGCCGGGAACGAATACGCTACTTACGCTGGACACATTCTTGAAGGATGCCCTGCCAAATATTGCGAATGGGCCAGCGGTTACGCACTGGAATGACATCAAGATCAGGCATCTGCTGGAGATGACGAGCGGGGTTACGGCCAGCATCCTGGGGTCGGATCCGAATGTCTCTTCAACGCTGCCGGTGAGTGCGCCGCAGATGGCGCAATGGCTGTACCGGCAGTCACTGAGCAATGTTCCAGGCGACTCGACCCAGGCGAACTACAGCAATGCGGGATACATGCTGCTGGGGCTGATTGTGGCTCGGATGCGCGGGGTGGCGGATTATGTTTCGGGATTGGCGCCGTTTCTTAACAAGCTGAATGTTAAGCGGGTGAGGGCGGCATCTTCCACGGAATCGGCGCCTGCGGACGAGGCGCGGTATCACTCGCGTCCGCTGGTGACAGCGCCATCGGTAATGGCGACAGGACAGCCTCTATGCGCGCTCGGGTACGGCGAGTCAAACCTGGGCAATTCCGGCGGCGGTGGAGGGCTATCAGCGGCGGCAACCGATGTTGCGCGTGTGCTGGCGGCGCTGAGTGTGACCTTGAATAATCCCATGATGAGCACGGCGACGCTGCAGACGTGGTTGCAGAACGCGCAGCATGCATCGGCGACGTTGAGCGGGCCGTCTGCACACGGCTATCACGGCTTCGACAGCGTGAGGGTAGATCCTGCGACAAACCAGTTTGAGGGAGAGAAGGGTGGAAGCCTGTCGACGAGCCAAAATGGGGTCCACTTTGAGATCAACGGTATCTCGACGGTGATCTGCTGGAATGGGACGACGCCGACGGGGCCGGCCTGGTTCGGCGCGGATGGGGCGTATGTGGATTTGATCAACGCTGCGGCTGCGCAAAACTGGGGTAACACGGATCTCTTTCCGACATTCGGCATGCCGTCGTTTCCGGTGTTGAAGCCGATACCAATACCGATACCTCGACCGAGACCACCACTAGGGGCGAAAGTGCCGTCGCATATGCTGCCACAGGATGGGCCTAAGAAACAGATGTAGCGCGGGGCGGACGTTCGCGGACGTGGCGCTCGAGAGATTGAGATAGCAGGGGAACGGCTGCGGGGTCGGGTGCGATAAAGTGGATTTCAAATCCATTTGTTGTCAGGAGTCCCTATCTTGCGTCATAAACCTGGTTTTTTCTGTTCCTGCCTGTGTGCTGTTGTCGCGATTGTTGTCGCTGTGCAGCCTCTTTGTGCTCAGACTGCCTCTGCAAAAGTCGTGCCGTCACAGACGGTTTACGTCAAGGTGGGGCATCTCTTTGACGCTACTTCAGACAAGCTGCGCGACAACGTTGTGGTGGTGATCGACGGGGAGCGAATTGCCAAGGTGGCGCCTGCGGGCGAGGTTACGATTCCGGCGGGGGCGAAGGTAGTGGATCTCTCAAAGGATTGGGTGCTGCCGGGGCTGATCGATTGCCATACGCACCTGGAGGCGCGCGCGGACAAATACGATCCAATCAATCAGGTGAAGGATACGCCGTTCATAGGCGGGTTTAACGGTGTGGTGAATGCGAACAAGACTCTGCTGGCTGGATTCACGGGTGTGCGCGATGTGGGTTCTTCGCCGTTCTTTGCGGTGGATCTACGCAGGGCGATTGATTCGGGATATATTCCGGGGCCGCGAATGGTGGCGAGCGGGCCGGGAATTTCGATTACGGGCGGACATGGGGATATGAACGGATTTGCGCCGGGGGTAAACAACATGATGTATCCGGCGGAGAAGGATTATGCGATTGCAGACGGGCCGGAGGAGGTTCGCCGGGTGGTTCGTGAGCAGGTGAAGTATGGCGTGGATGTGATTAAGATCCTGGCGACGGGCGGGGTGCTTTCGCAGGGAGACAAGCCGGGCGCGGAGCAATTCACCTTTGAGGAGATGAAGGTGGCGGCCGAGGAGGCGCATCATGCTGGGCGCAAGATTGCGGCGCATGCGCATGGGACAGAGGGCATCAAGGACGCGGTACGCGCGGGGATTGACTCGATTGAGCATGGCAGCCTGATCGATGCTGAAGGCATTGAGTTGATGAAGCAGCATGGCACCTACCTGGTGGCGGATATTTATAACGATGACTACATACTTGGCAAGGCGATCGAGTTTGGACTGCCGCAGGAGAATGTCGACAAGGAGAAGATGGTGGGGCGGTTGCAGCGGGAGAACTTTGCCAAGGCGGTTGCGGCAGGTGTGAAAATTGCTTTTGGCACGGACGCTGGCGTCTATCCGCATGGGGACAATGCGAAGCAGTTCTATTACATGGTGAAGTTTGGGATGACGCCGGCTGGGGCGATTCGCGCTGCGACTTCGAGTGCTGCTGACCTCATTGATCGTTCCAAGGATGAAGGGACGGTGGAAGCTGGTAAGTACGCGGATATGATTGCGGTTACCTCGAATCCGCTGGATGACGTGAAGGTGCTGGAGCATGTGAGCTTTGTGATGAAGGGCGGCAAGATTTACAAGGACGAAGTGGGGGCAGAGGCCGCGAAGTAGGGTTGAAGAGGCAGAGTTAGATCGGATCAACATTTCGCAGGGCAAAGTGCCGGGAGATGAAACTGAACCTCTTCGTTGCCGGCGGGAAGTCGTCTGCGCACGCTAGAGTTGAACGATAACGCTATTCTTTACGTGGGACGGCGAGCCGCGCAGGTTCAGACAGGAACTTATGGACTGCGGCGGCGTACTGGAATTGGTCGGCCAAAGAGATCCTGCATCAGAAATCAGACAGAATGAGTGTGAAGCATCGGGGCGATCGAGTTGTCATCGCGGGTGCTGGGCTGGGCGGGTTTGCTTCCGCAATGCTGTTGGCTCAAGCCGGGGTTGATGTAACCGTGGCAAGTAACGCGGTCTCGGGAAGCCTGTGCTTCGAGGACTGAACTGGTGGCATTAACGGTGCAGGGGGATGCTGCTCGAGTGTGGACTGCAGCGGGAGTGGTTGACCATTCTCGTTTCGAGCTTGGAGGTCGCGACGGATGCTATTCACGCGGGTGTTCGGAAGCCGGCTCAGAAGGCGGTGGAAAGCATTGAAGCGGATGATTGGACTGGGCGAGGGAAGAGATCGAGCAAGCCTGCAACTGAAACAAATCGCGGCGGATGGCGCAGTTTGTAGCAGGTCGCTCAGACGGGAGGGAGTTCTGGGCAGAATATAGTAAGAGACAAGATGGTCGGGAGGGAAGCATGCTTACCAGACTCCATGGAATGAAGGCTGTTTTTGCATTCGACAACTGGCCGATGCTTCTTCTTGGGCGGGTGTTCGATCGGAAGACCGGATTCGTTGCGTATCGAAAGAACAACCTCGATATTCTGGTGGATCACCACGGCGGCGATGAATGCGGTACGCGAATGTGCATTGCCTCGGACATGTATCGAAAATATCTGCCTACATTTGCGTTACCGGGACCGGCTCGAGTGCTGGATTTGGGCGCCAACGGAGGCGGATTTCCGCTGATGCTGGCGATCGAAGGGATTGAGTTGGCAAAGGTAGTCAGCGTTGAAATGAATCCGTTGACATTCCGAAGACTGGAGTTGAACCTGATCACAAACTTTGGCACATCGGCTGTGGCGATTAACGCCGCGGTATGTGCGATGCCGGTCGGTTCGGAGATTCAGGTGAGGCCAAGCCGGGGAGGAACGGGGGACAGCATGTTCCGGGACCGGGCAGGTTCCGGAGAGGCGCACGTTTCGATCTTTACAACCACTCTTCAGGAGCTTTATGAGAAGCACTTTGCTCCAGAGCCGATCGATCTCTGCAAGATCGACATTGAGGGTGCGGAGTTTGAGTTGTTTGAGACGGCGCCGGAGGAGGTGCTGAAGAAGATTCGTTACCTGGTCATGGAGATTCATCAATCGCCGGAAAACGTAACGACAAGTGTGAAGGTGCTTCGAGAAAAGCTGGAGGCGCTGGGGTTTGTGGACATTACGATTCCGGAACGGCACAGCAACGGTCGAAATGGAAATGATAGTCATGAGATTCGGCCTGAGGTAAAGGCGTTCGCAGGACCGCTGGCGAAGAAGCCCGTCGTTGCACAGATTGCATCGAGGAACTGAGGCGGAAGGAAAGTCGCAATACAGGTCGCGGTGATCTGATCGGGGCTGGCGGGCGGCGAAACAGCCCGGCGCTTCGATGAGGATCGGGAGTACGAGCCAGCGTGCTCGGGAGTGGTTCTTTATCTGGGATTGAAGAAGCGCTATGAGCATCTGGCGCATCATTGTTTTGTGTTTTCTCGAGACTCGGAGGAAGAGTTTCGTCACATTTATGAGCTCGGAGAGCCGGCTCCCGATCCGACATGCTATCTGGCATCCACGACTCGGACGGAAGCGGCTACGGCGCTCGAGGGCTGCGATGCGCTTTACGTGCTGGTACATACGCCGTACCTGCGGCCAGGACAGGACTGGAAGGAGATGTTTCCGCGGTATCGGCAGGTGATCCTGGATAAGCTGAAATGGACTGGCGGGATGCCGGATATTGAAGAGCGGATTGTGTTTGAGGACAAACTGACGCCACAGGATATTCACGAGCGATACAAGGTGCTGAATGGCGCGATCTATGGGCTTTCGAGCCACGGAAATGGATGGTGGCTTTCAAGCCGTCGAATGTGCGCAAAGATCCGGATGGACTGTTTCTTGCAGGTGGGGTTGCGCATCCGGGGCCGGGAATGCCTATGGTGCTGATGTCGGGATGGGTTGCGGCGGATGCCGTGGACAGGCGTTATCGCAATGGGGATGTGAATTTAACTTCGGCGAGTGGGAGCGATTTAACAGCTGAGGAGCAGATGGCTGAAGTATGACGCGGACGCAGGAGAAAGTGGCCAAGGCCGATGGTGAGCTGAAAGCTCCGTCACGGAGGCTGGTTGCGCTGTTTTCCATCTATCTGCGGTGGTATCTGTCGCGGCATTTTCACGCGCTGCGAATCGCGAATGCAGGACGGATTCCGCCGCAGGCGCAGCCATTGATTCTGTTTGGCAATCGTGCTTCCTGGTGGGATCCTCTGGTGGCTATGATGCTGGGCCGCACGCTGCTTCCGGACCGCGACCACTACGCGCCGATGGATGCGACTGCGCTGGAGCACTACGCCATCTTCCGGCTCATGGGATTTTTTGCGGTCGACGCCGGCTCTCCACGAGATGTGACGCAGATGCTGCGGGCTGGGGAACAGGCGCTGTCGCGGCCGCGGTCGGCTCTATGGATTACTCCGCAGGGCGAATTTCACGATGTGCGTGAGCGACCGATTGTGTTTCGTCCGGGAATCGGCGCGTTGATCGGCCGACGGGGCAGGGTCACGAGCGTTCCAATTGCGGTCGAGTATGTCTTCTGGAAAGAGCGGCTGCCGGAGATTCTGGTGAACGTTGGCGAGCCACTCGAGATTGCCGATGGCACCATGGAAGACGCGAGAACCTGGACCAACCTGCACTCGTACGCGATGGCGGCGACTCTCGATGAGCTGGCGATGCTCGCGATGGAGCGTGATCCGGCCGCGTTTGAGCTGGTGCTCAATGGTTCGAACGGAGTTGGGGGCGTCTACGAGCTGTGGAAACGGATTGGGTGTGCGGTGACGGGGCGGCCTTATCGTCATGATCATGGAAGCCTGCATCGGCAATAAATCTGACTTTTGCGGAAAACAGAGCTCTGAATGTGAAAGAGGACTGAGGATTGCTGCGCGGCCCTGAGATCGTTCGTCTGATTGCATGGGTTTCGCTGGCCGCAGCGCTGATTCCAGGGCTGCTGTTTGCCGTGAATGTGTGGTTCTTTCGGCGGCCAGGCCGTCCGTGGAACAAGCGTCTCTTGCCGCCGGTTTCAGTGTTGATTCCAGCGCGAAATGAAGAGGCATCGATTGGCGAGGCGGTCGCCTCGGTGCTGGCATCGCGGGGCGTCGATTTCGAGCTGGTTGTGCTGGACGACGGCTCGACGATCGGACAGCGGAGATTGTGCAGGCCGCGGCGGAAGAGGATGGGCGCGTGCGGCTGGCAACCGCTCCGGAACTGCTGCGCGGATGGACCGGGAAACAACATGCGTGCCGGGTGCTGGCCTGCGAGGCTTCGTACGATGTCTTTTGCTTTCTCGATGCCGATGTGCGGGTGGGGCGGGAGGCGATCTACCGGATGTTGAGCGAACTCAACGTGACGGAGCGTCAACGCCAGGAAATGGCGCTGGTAAGCGGTTTTCCTCGCAAGGACACGGGCTCATTTCTCGAGCGGCTTCTGATTCCCATCATTCATTTTGTGCTGCTTGGCTTTTTGCCGTTGCCTGCCGAGCGATGGGGCAACAGCGTGAGTTTCGCGACGGGTTGCGGCCAGTTCATGATGGTGCGTCGAGAGCCTTACATGGCGAGCGGCGGTCATTCGGCGATTCGCGCGAGCATGCATGATGGGCTGCTATTGCCGCGATTGTTTCGCAAGCACGGGTTTCGGACTGGAGTTTACGACCTGACGAGCGATGCGTCATGTCGCATGTATCGAGGCGCGGCCGAGGTGTGGCGCGGGCTGGCGAAGAACGCTACGGAAGGGATGGCGACGCTGGGGCGGATTCCTGTATTCACGCTGCTGTTTTGGGTTATGGGGTTCGATTCGTTTGCGCGTGGCGCTACAGGCAGAGCTGGCTTGGGGCGGTGCTGCATCCGCTTGGAGTGCTGGTGACGCTGGCGCTGCAGTGGTCCGCGCTGATGCGGAAGGTTGTCCGGCGGCCAGTGACGTGGAAGCAGCGAGCTTATCGTACGGGTGCGCGGCTTGTGGAGTGAGCAGAGCGGATTTGGGATCATTTCACGGGGTGCCCCGGCGTGTGGTGATGCGATTTCGTTCGCTGCTCAGGACTTCTTGAGGGGTTTGCGGGCGAAGTAGTAGAGCGAGAAGGCGAGCAGGCCGAACATGACAACGGCTGTTCCGTTGCTGTGCAGATAGGGAATTTCTGGGAACTGGATGGGGATGTGGCTGTCGGTGAGTTGTTCGTAGGCTCTGCGGGCTACTCCGAGAAGGCCGATGATGCCTCCGGCGGCGATGAGTCCTGAGGCGTAGAGGGAGCCGGGGCTGATTTCGCCGTCGTCCTGCTGGCCGGTCTTTTTGAGGGCGAGATCAATCAGAAGGCGCACGATACCGCCGGTGAAGATGGCAAGCGTGGTGGCGATGGAGAGATAAGAGCCGACTGCGAAGGAGAGTGAGCGGATGCCGAGGAGCTCGACCGCGATGACGATGAAGACACCGAGAAGGACGAGTCCCCAGGGAAGCTTCTGAGTAAGGATGCCATTGATGACGGTGGCCATGAGACGAGCCTGCGGTGCCGCGGCCTTTTCGCTGCCGATGCCCTGGATCCATTGCACCTCGATGCGGCCTGTGGCCGGCGAATAAAGGTATTTGCCGTCGGCGAGTTCGGGTGAGCCGAGCGCATTGAGCACGGTGTATTCGCCGGCATGATGGGTGGCTGAGCTGTTGTTTGTGCCTTTGACTGCGAACTGCTCAGGCAGCTTGGCATTGGGCTGAGCGTTGACCCCTTGGTGCGGTGTGTTGATGTCCCACGGCTGCGCTGCTTCGCGGAACTCCTGTAAACCGGTATTCATAGCATTGAGGGTTAGACCGATGACGACGGTCGATACGCAGACGCCGATCATCAGACCGATCTGTTGCAGGCGGGGCGTGGCTCCGATGAGGTAACCGGTCTTGAGGTCCTGACTGGTGTCTCCTGAGTTGGAGGCGGCGATGCAGACGGCTCCGCCGACGGTGATAGCGAGTGCGCCGTAGGCGGGGGCGGTCCAGCCCTTGAGCAGGAAGATTGCGGCGGTGGCCATGAGCGTGGCGATGGTCATTCCTGAGACGGGCGAGGCTGAGCTGCCGATGAGTCCGACGATGCGCGAGCTGACGGTGACGAAGAGAAATCCAAAGACCACGACCAGGAGCGATGCGGCGAGGTTGGCCCAGACGCCGACGTAGGCTCCGGGAACTGGCTTGAACTGCAGGAAGATGAACATGATGGCGACCAGAGCGATGGAGCCCAGGATGACGACGCTCATTGGCAGGTCGTCTTCGGTGCGGATGGGTCTGGCGGTGAGGCCAGATGACTTCTTCATACTTCGAAAGCCGCTGGTGAGCGCGCCAACAATGGTTGGAATGGTCTTGATGAGGGTGATGAGACCGGAGGCTGCGACCGCTCCTGCGCCCATGGGGCGCACGTAGCTGGACCAGAGCTGGCTGGGGCTCATAGCGCTGATGGGTACGGTGCCGGGATAAATGGGGTGATCGATGCCCTTGCCAAAGAAGTAGATGAGCGGCATGACTACGAGCCACGAGAGGACGCCTCCGGCAAAGATGGTTCCGGCGACGCGCGGGCCGATGATGTAGCCGACGCCGAGGTATTCTGCGGTGGCGTCGGCGCGGATGGCCGAGCCTTTCATGATGTGCTGCTGCGGGCCGAAGTCGGGTTCGTAGTTGGGCGTGCCGGGCCAGGCGGCGAAGAGGTTTTCATTCTGGAAGAAGGTGTAGAGGGCGCCGAGACCGAGACCGAAGAAGACGCGACTGGCAAAGGAGCCTCCGCGATCGCCGGCGATGAGGACGTCGGCGCAGGCGGTGCCTTCGGGGTATGCCAAAGTGCCGTGCTCCTCGACGATGAGCTGGCGGCGCAGCGGGATCATGAAGAGAACACCGAGCCATCCGCCCACCAGGGCGAGAAGGAAGATGCGGGAGTACTCGAGATCGAAGCCGAGGAAAATGAGTGCGGGCAGGGTGAAGATGACCCCCGACGCAATGGACTGGCCCGCATTGCCGGTGGTCTGCACGATGTTGTTTTCTAGGATGGAAGACTTGCCAAAGACGCGCAGGATGCTGATGGAGAGCACCGAGATTGGGATCGAGGCGGCGACGGTGAGACCGGCGCGCAGGCCGACGTAGACGGTGACGGCGCCGAAGACGATGCCGAAGAAACAGCCAAGTAGCACGGCGCGGAGGGTGAACTCGGGACGATGTTCTGCGGGTGAGACGTATGGTTGAAAATCGGGCAAGGGTTGGGCCTCCGGGCAAGTTACTGCGAATGATACGGGATTTGCCGGAGAAGTGAGAATCTTACGGATGGGAAGACGCTGCCTGAGGCTGCGGATCTCGCAAGCTATTGCGGCCAATAGACGATGCTGCGGGAGTCTTCTTCGTAGAGCGTTCGTTCCGGCAGATCAGGAGACCACACATGGACAAGACGGCGGGTCCAGTTCTGAAAAGAATCAAGCTCATATTCGCAATAGGCGGCCAGAGTCAGATTGCCGTTGGCGTCTCGCCATTCGGCGCTGGTTGGATTGCGTTTGTTGGGGCTTAGATAGTCGTAGTGGACGACCGATCGTTCGCACTGGCGATCCTTCTGGCAGTAGTACCTCAGCGAGTCGCCATTATCTTTGAAGTCAATGAAGGTATCGCCGAATTGAGGCGCATCCGATTGCGCCCAGTAGGATTCGACGTGTCCTTGTGTGTATGTCCACGTGAGTTTCACGTTGCCGGATTCGTCGTAGGTCGTGAAATGCTGGACATCAGTTTCTGGGTCGTATGTCTCCCTCGAGTCCAGGTGATCATCCTTGCCCCAGCCGGACCTCTCGGTCACGACACCATCCTTGTTAGTGACGACCAGGTTTCGAGATTGCTG
>Ga0206964_10282_pt2 | contig 12141 bp, 7 predicted proteins | sample Alteio_BWOrgHeat_25_FD_152980 | JGI IMG/M metagenome (GOLD analysis project Ga0206964, IMG submission 152980) | Enriched cells from forest soil in Barre Woods Harvard Forest LTER site, Petersham, Massachusetts, United States -... | ecosystem: Environmental > Terrestrial > Soil > Temperate forest >...
GTCAAAAGTGACCGATCAACTCATCGCCTGCGCCGCAGCAGCCAGTCGCGGAGACCGTGCCGGCGCGATGGCGCTCAGCCAGCGCCTCCGCAGCCGGCACCGGGACACAGCGGCCGCGCTGGTAAAGAACTGCGGCCCACTCCAAACATCAATTGAACGCGAATTCGACGCCCTCGACGAGGTCCTGCGCGGCTTGGCGGCGATCCTCGAGCTCACTCCCCGCATCTCCGACCTGATCGTGAGCTACGGCGAGCGCCTTTCGAGCGCCATGATTGCGCAGGCCTTCCTCGAACGCGGAATCAGCGGCGTCCACGTCGATTCGCGCGAGGTAATCATCACCGATTCGCAATATCAAAAGGCTGCTCCGCTCGACGCCCTGATCGAAGAGCGATGCGCGATCCATGTTCGCCCGCATCTCGATGCCGGCCGCGTGCCCGTGATGGGCGGCTTCATCGGCAGCAACGAAGCCGGCATCACCACCACGCTCGGCCGCGGCGGCTCCGATTTTACCGGTGCACTGATCGGCGGTGCGCTGCATGCCGACGCGATCGAGATCTGGACAGACGTCAACGGCATCATGACCACCGACCCGCGCATCTGTCCCGACGCACTGCGCGTTAAGACAATCAGCTTTGAAGAGGCTGCCGAGCTTGCCTACTTCGGCGCCAAAGTATTGCATCCGGCAACCATCCTGCCCGCCGTACGAAAGAACATCCCCGTGCTGGTGTTGAATTCCAAAAACCCCAGCAATGAAGGCACCCGAATCACTTCCCTCGCCCCGCATTGCACCAGCCCCTTCAAGTGCATCGCGGTCAAGAAGAAACTGACCATTATCGACGTCGTAGCCAGTCGCATGCTCATGACGCATGGCTATCTCAAGGCGATCTTCGACATCTTCGACAAGTACCAGTGCCCCGTCGACATGGTCTCTACCAGCGAAGTAAGCGTATCGCTTACAGTGGATTCGAACGCCAAACTGCCTCAGATTGCCGATGAACTGAGCAAGATCGCAGACGTGAAGTATGAAGGCCAGAAGGCACTTATCTGCATGGTGGGCGAGGATATTCGCGGACAGATGGGTATCTCGGCACAGGTTTTCACTGCCATCCGGCATGTGAATGTGCGCATGATTTCGCAGGGAGCGAGCGAAATCAACATGAGTTTTATGATTGAAGAGAGCGACGCCGAAGAGGCAGTGCGGTCGCTGCATGCGGCCTTCTTCAAAGACCCCGATCCGGAAGTATTCGATGTGGAAGCACGGCAGGCAGCTACAGCCTGACGACGATTGTTGTTCATAGAATCATGATTCGTAGGGTGTAGGATTTTCCAGGAGAGAAAACACATGCTGTTGCTCGTAATCGGGAAGGGCAAGACGGGAAGCCAGGTAGCTCAGGTCGCCCGGGAACACGGCCATTCGGTGCGCGTGCTCGATCTGCGCGAAAACGCCGGAGCGAGCGCCCTGACCGCTCCCACAGTCGCACAGGTGGACGTGGTGCTCGATTTCACGACGCCCGAGGCAGCTGTTGAGAATATCCGCGCCTGCCTGGCTCTCGGCGCCCGCATCGTCGTCGGCACAACAGGCTGGTACGACCGCCTCAACGAAATGAAGGCTTTGGCCTTTCGCCGCGGCGGAGCCCTGCTCTACGGCACCAATTTTTCCCTGAGCGTGCAGGAGCTCTTCAAGCTGACCGCCGACGTTGCCAAAATGAAGGGATACAGCTTTCACATCGAGGAGACCCACCACACCTCAAAACTCGATGCGCCATCGGGTACCGCCCTCACCCTTAAAGAGATCGTGCTTGAGTCACAGCCCGGCGCCACCGTCGAGATCACATCCAAGCGCGAGGGCGATGCCAGTGGAGTGCACGTGCTGACAGCGCGAAGCGAGAGCGACCTGATCGAGCTGCGGCACGAGTCGTTCAACCGTCGCGGATTTGCCGAGGGCGCGGTACGCGCTGCCGAGTGGCTCAACGGCAAGAACGGTGTGTGGGAGTTCCGCGAGATTTTCGACAAAGTCTAAGTGCGTCGCAGGAGCTGCAGGTGAGGATGGGACGCAAGCGGCTGCTGCCGGGTCTGCGAGTAAAAGAGGGATTTCTGCGCCATCCCTTCGATGCAGAGCACCGCGTGCAAACCAGTGGGCTTGTGCGCGGGCAGGATCTCGCGACCGGCCACTTCCACGACAAGCACAATACAGCGTACTACGGCATCGCTCCCTCCGTGTTCGAGCAGCTCTGCGAACGCTGGCGCAGAACCACCCTCGTCGCGCCGCCCGAGGATTACACCTTCATCGACCTGGGAGCCGGGATGGGAAGAGCGATACTGCTTGCCGCACAGATGCCCTTTCGCGAGGTCATCGGCGTGGAACTGAATCCAGTGCTCGCTGACATTGCCGCGAAGAACATCGATATTTGGAAGAGGTCGCGCAGGGCAAAATGCCCCATGCGGATCGTACGCCAGGATGTTGCAGAGTTCGAATTCCCTGCCAGCCCGTGCGTGGCCTATCTCTTCAATCCCTTCCGCGAAGCGGTCCTGAGGGCACTGCTGACGCACATCAGTGCGAGCTTTGCCACCAGGCCCCCCGAGATCGACTTGCTCTACGCAAACGACGAGCACGAATCGGTGCTCGCCGCCCGAGCCGGCTGGCGGCAGGTCTGGCGAGGCCTGATTCCGTTGTCAAAGGAAGATGAAGAGGCCGATCGCGCCATCCTCAACAATCAGCCCGACGGCGAATACACATGGAGCACAGACGAGCCATGCGCGATTTATCGCTGGGTGGGGCGCGGACTTAAAGATTGAGAAAACTGAGACGAGATGTGGCCGGAGTGTTCGCGTTTGCAGGAAACATTGCGGCAACGTTGCAGAGAATTATCCCTCGCGCGCGCATAATGAGCGATGTTGATGCTCGGGGATTCCTAATTTTAAAGCTGTCCTTGGTCCTATAACTAAGGAGTAAACCCGGCCCATAACTAGAAAAGGCTCCAACATACTTGACTCACCAACAGGTTGCGCGGTCTCAGTTGGTGGCATTGCGGCGGGATTCAGCGATAACGAGCCACCAACATCCCCACAGGAATGAATTTTGTGAAAGAACTTGCTGATCGGGCCACTTATAGCCTGCGCAAGTAATGTTGGTGAGTCAAGTATGTTGGATCCCTAGAAAATTAATACCCTCCCCCCGGGGTACTTCTCTTTTCCTTCGCCTAAAAGAGTGGCGAGCCGGGCCGGTTCATGTTAACTTCGCTTCAATCATGAATCTTCGTAATCTCTCTCTAGCCTTTGGCTCATTGGCCGTCTGTGCGTCTCTCGCCATCTCACAGGAAGCGAAGCCAACCGCCGCAATCCTCGCTGGAAAAATGATCGATGTGCGCACCGGCAATGTATCGAGCCATCGCTACATCGTGCTCGCCGGAGACCGCGTTCTCTCGATCGGCGACAACGCACCTGCAGGCGTTCCGGTGACCGATCTCTCCGCCTATACCGTTCTTCCCGGCCTGATCGACGCGCACGGACACACTCTCTCTAACCCGACAAGCCAGTCTGTAGGCGTTGGACTGCGGACCTCCGCTCCACAGGCCACGTTGTGGGGCGTCTACAATCTGCGCCTCTGGCTCGATCATGGCTTCACCGCGGTTCGCGATGCCTGCGAGGGTCCAGCCGACTATCCTCAGTTTGCCCTGCGCGAGTCCGTGAATCGTGGACTCATTCAAGGACCGCGTATCACGGCAGCCGGCAGTTGCATCTCGATCACCGGCGGCCACGGCGACGGAACTCCCTTCTCGCCCGATATGAACCTGCCGCCAAGAGTCAATGTCGCAGACACAGTCGATGACGTCGCCCGCGTCGTCCGGCGCGACATCAAGTTCGGCGCCGACTGGATCAAGCTGATGGCCACCGGCGGCGTGATGGATCCCATCTCCGATTATCACGTACAGGAGCTGAGCGAGGAACAGATGGCTAAGGCAGTGGAGGTTGCCCATCGCGCTGGCAAAAAGGTGATGGCCCACGCCGAAGGCACGGTCGGCATCAAGGCCGCGGTGCGAGCCGGCGTAGACTCGATCGAGCACGGAACCATGCTCGACGAAGAAGGCGCCACCATGATGGAGCAGCGCGGCACTTGGCTGGTGCCCACGCTCTACTGCTTCCAGCACGATATGGAGACCGGACTCTCGAAGGGCCGGGACCCCGACTCATTCGCGAAAGGACAGGAGATTCTAGCGGCGCAGGGGCCGGCCTTTAAGCTAGCGCTCAAGCATCACCTGAAGATCGCATACGGCGTCGACGACGACGATGTCGACGAGTCAGTTTCGCGGGAGTTCGGAGCACTGGTAGCCGGCGGAATGACCACTCTGGGAGCTCTGCAGGCCGCGACGATCAACGGCGCCACGCTGCTGGGCAAAGAGAATCAGTTCGGCTCCATCGAGCCTGGGCACTATGCAGACCTGATTGCAGTAACCGGCGACCCGTTGAAGGACATCTCCGTCATGTACCACGTGGATTTCGTGATGAAGGGCGGACAGATCATCAAAGACCCGGCGCACCCGGATCGCAATCCAGTGCCGCATATCCACTAAGGTCTTCCCGCCCGCTGTCGGCTAGGTGGAAGGCGATCGATGGCCGCATGTTGGTTGATTCGTCGGGAATGTTCCGGATGACAAAGGGGTGCGGTTCTTTCCGAAGCCAAGTCGCTCGTCGTTTATTCCGTCCGGGACACAGAAACGTTCTTGAATCCGGCGCGTGTGAGGCCCGAAGCAAGCTGCTGAACAGCTTCCTGATGATGACTTGTAGCGACAAGGACGATTGTTGGACGTGACGCCTCGATCGCGGCGATTTCGCGAACGACTGAATCGAGTTCCGTCCTAACGCTCTGCAGATCGATTGTCATAACCCGGCCTTCCATCTCGAGCGAGACCTGAGAATTTTCCGCCCTATCGCTGACGTAATAAATCAAGGTTTGCGAAGGACCCGGCTTGGCAAATGTGATGTGTTGCGGCGTCATCCACTCTTTGCGTCGGATTGCAACAGCGAGCGATTCAACAGTCGGCGCCTGAAACAGCGTTGCAAGCATCAGTGCGACGCCGAGACGCTTTTCGATCTCGGCAAAAATCTCGAATGCCACAAGCGAATGCCCACCGAGGTCATCGAAGAAATGTGCAGTTCTTGATATCTCCTTCGCCCGAAGACGCGAAAACCAGATGTTTGCGATCCACTGTTCGAGCAGATCGCGCGGCACTTCGACCGCCTTATCTAAAGTGCGCTCGCGAAGATCCGTGGCTGCTGCGAGAGCTCGCCTGTCGATCTTGCCGTTGGGCGTGAGCGGTAGAGACTGAATCGGAATGACTATCGACGGAACCATGTACGCGGGCAGCCGTTCACGAAGCGCGGTGATACACGCTGCTGGGTCTATCTGAATATTTTCGTTTCGAGCAGCGAAGGCGACGAGCATCTCACCGGAATCATGTTTCTGCACAACGGCTGCAACCTCTGAAGCGCCACTGACTTCGCGCAACGCGGATTCAACTTCGCCGAGCTCGATTCTGTGTCCTCGCAATTTGATCTGTTGATCACGCCTGCCGAGGTAAACGAGCGAGCCGTCGGACAGTTGTCGTGCGAGATCGCCTGTACGATAGAGGCGACTTCGAGAATCAATCGAAAAGCGATCAAGGTACCGCTCATCGGTGAGCTCAGGCCGATTCAGATAGCCCCGCGTGACGCCTTCGCCGGCAATGAATATCTCGCCGAGCGCACCAGGCGGCACCTCCATGAGATTCTCATCTAGAAGGTAGATTCTCGTGTTGGAAATAGGCTTACCGATGCTCGCGGCGGTGCTCCGCATTCTTAGAATAGCCGTCGAGTAGGTCGTGGTTTCTGTTGGACCATAGAGATCGAAGACCTGTTTAGCGCCACATGCATAAACACGGTCGACCAGTTCCGTGGGCAGGAATTCTCCGGCCATGCACACGGTTCGCACTGTAGACGGAATACCGCTCTCTACGAGTGCACTCATAGCGCTGGGAACCGTGTTGATCATTGTTACAAAACCAACGTGCGGAGATCTGGGAAGTTCTAAAACATCATTGACAAGCACGACGGTGTTGCCGGTTGAAAGCGGCAGAAAAATCTCGAAGATTGAGAGATCAAAGCAAACCGAAGTGGCAGCTAAAATCCCTCGGATAGACTCCGCGTCGAAGAAACTCTTTGCCCATGCGATAAGCGCAGTGGCATTTCTTTGTTCGACAACCACGCCTTTGGGCTTGCCGGTCGAGCCTGAAGTATAGATCAGGTAGGCTGGATCGTCTGGTGCCGACTCGACAAACTGGGCTGCGTGATTCTGCAGCTCGGTCGGCACAACATTCGCTTCGAGAGGGTCGATCAGCCTGATCTGTGGATGATTGTTGGCGAGTCTTTCGCTCAGGGCGGTGCGTCTTGCCAGCATAATTTGCGCGCCGCTGTCGTCCAGCATGAATGCGAGCCGTTCCTCTGGGTACTTCGGGTCAAGCGGAAGATACGCCGCTCTGGATTTGAGGACCGCCAGGATAGAAACGATCAGATCAGGCGTTCTGTCGAGACAGATACCCACAAAACACCTAGGCTTAACGCCACAGCTTTGAAGCGATGTCGCGAGCTGGACCACACGATGATGGAGTTCGCGATAGGTATACAACGCATCACCACAGCAGAGTGCGAGGGCGCCTGGGTGAAGGGTGACCTGATCCTCGAAGAGATCGATCAGCGTAGCATCGCGATCGAATGCAAGGTCGGTGACGTTCCAATGAGATATCGAGTCACGATCGTGTTGGTCTAACAGTGGAAGCGCGCGTACCTCGCTTTCCGGCGCATCTGCGATTGACTCAGCAATCCGCACAAGGTGGCGACTGAAATCCTCTATATCCTCGCGAGCAAAGAGTTCTGTTCTGTATTCGAAATACACGTTGAGTGTCTGAGCTTGCTCGGAGATTTGCAGAGTTAGATCGAACTTTGAAATGCCGATAAATGTTTCACGCTGTTCTGTTGTCGCCTCTCCTCCCCGAGCGTTGAGTGCGAACATAACTTGAAAGAGGGGCGAATAGGCAGCGGAACGCTGAGGATGCAGCTTCGTTACAAGCTTTTGGAATGGAATGTCACCGTTCTCTATGTCCTCAAGGACGGAACTGGCTGTTCGCTGCAGAAGTTGTGTGAAGGTCTCTGAAGGCTCAATGAAGAGGCGCAACGGAAGCATATTTACAACGAGGCCTATAAGGTCTTCTTCGTTGCGAAGTTTGCGGCCGGTGATCGGTGTGCCAATGCAAAGATCCTTCTGCCCCGTGTAGCGATATAGCAGCGTCGTGAAGACGGATAACATCAATAGGTAAAGCGAGGTGCCACTACGCGACGCCAGCTGCCGAAGCCGACGCGTTAGATCCGAATCGATCGTCAAAATAAGCGTCTCCCCAACTTCGCGCTGTTCCGCGGGTCGAGGCTTGCTGAAAGGCAGTTCCAGAATCGGCTGGACATTGTGCAGACGCTTCCGCCAGTATTCGACCTGATTCGCATGAAGCCGAGCAATAGCGTCGCTGCGTTCGCGCTTTGCGATGTCGATATATTGAAGAGCCAGGTTTGGCAGGTTAGAAGGTTGACCCGAGACTTCTTCCGTGTAGAGCGCAGCGAGATCTCTCTGAAGTACTTCGAGCGACCATTGGTCTGCGATGATGTGATGAATGTTGTAGAAGACCAGGTATCGGCTCTGTGCGAGACGGAACAGATGGAAACGAATAAGCGGACCGCCACCCATCAGGTCGAACGCCCTTCTTCCCTCCTGATTGAGGAGAGACGAGAGCCTCTCCTCTTGTGCTTCGGCGTTCGCGTCGATGACGAGATCGGTAAACTCAAGCGGAATTTCCACGTGTTCACTTACGATCTGTAACGGCTCTCCGCTGCGAACCTCAAACCGCGTTCGCAGAGCACTGTGACGATTGGCCAGACGAATGATCGCACGCTGAAGCGCCTCCCGATCGACTGCAGCATCGACGATCCATGATTGAGGAATGTTGTAGGCGACGGTACCGGGCGTAATGCGGTCAATGAGCCAAAGACGCTGCTGTGCGAAGGTAAGCAGCGCCGAAGGTTCCGCTGTGATCCGCTCGAGTTCCGTGATCAGTTCCTGCTTACGGGCGCGAAGTGCCCCTTGCAGCTCTGCCGTAATGGCTCCCGTCGGGGCGTTGAGGATGAGCTTGCCATCTCTCGCGTGAACCTCGACACCAAGACGATGAAGATGCGACAGAAAATCGGATACTGTCAGCGCAAGAAGGTCTTCGCTGGATCCAGATGGATCAAGAATCGTCGCGGAGTGAGCGCGTTCGCTACTTGCCTGCATGCGCGATCTCCAGCTCACTTGAGCGGTGCTTGTCGATGTGCGCAGCTAATGTGGCGATGCTTGGATACTGGAACAAACTAACCAGGCGTAGCTCCGGATCGAGTTCCTGCCGGAGTTTGTCGTGAGCTTTGACGAGCAGTAAGGAATGTGCGCCGATATCGAAGAAGCGTTGATCGACACCGATGCGGTCCGCGTGAAGGAGGGCGCGGAATATCTTCAGGATTGCGGCTTCTGTATCACTGATATATCCCTCATGAACGGTTGGTTCGGGAACCGATTCCTGTGCCTCCGGCGCGGGTAGCTTGCTGCGATCGAGCTTGCCGTTGGGCAGGCGGGGAAAGCGCTCCATGACGACGAGCCCTGCAGGCACCATGTAATCGGGAAGCCGCTCGCGTAGACGCTGCTTCAGGTGCGGGAACGCAAGAGTTTCGCCTGCACGTAAAACAACGTATGCAACGAGCTCCTTTTGTGAGGCATCTTCACGGAGAATAACTACGCATTCGGCCAACTCCAGCTGCTGACGCAAGGCATGCTCGATCTCGCCGAGTTCGATTCGGAAGCCACGAAGTTTTACTTGGAAATCCACCCTGCCGAGGAATTCGAGCGTCCCATTGCGCCGTCTCCGCACGAGGTCGCCGGTGCGATAAAGCCTTTGCCCATTGAGGAACGACGCGTTGACGAAGCGCTCCGACGTGAGATCGGGGCGATGCAGGTAGCCCTGCGCCAGTCCGCTGCCGCCGATGTAAAGTTCTCCGGCAACACCTATCGGCAAAGGCTCACGCTGCGAGTCGAGAACATAAAAGGTTGTGTTGCGGATCGGACCGCCTACTGGAATGCTTGTGCCTTCCTCGGCGCCCTGAGCGATGTCGACCCGGAGAACCGACGACCAGATCGTAGTTTCGGTCGGACCGTACATATTCCAAAGTGTCTTTACTCGGGGCGCAAGAACTGAGGCAAGTTGTGGAGTGAGCGCTTCTCCTCCGCACAGGGCCGTCATCGACGAATCGCCCTGCCAACCTGCGCTAATCAGCATTTGCCAAAGAGCCGGCGTTGCCTGCAAGACTGTTGGCTTTACGGTTTCAAGGTCATGCAACAATGCAGGCAGGTCTGCGGGGGTCTGTGAAATTACGACTTCCCCTCCCACATAAATCGGAAGGAAAAGTTCGAGGCCGGCAATGTCGAAGGAAACCGTGGTGACAGCGAGCAGGCAATCATCACAGATGAATCCTGGCTCACAGCGCATGCTCTCTAAGAAGTTTGCAAGCGCACTATGAGAAATTTCTACGCCCTTTGGCTTGCCTGTCGAGCCTGAAGTAAAGATGACATACGCGAGATCTTCGGCGGTCGCATGGTTAAGGCTCTCGTACGGTCGCGGATAATTCGGATCGCTTGTATTGTTATCGACGAGCTGATCGATGACGATGCACCGCCGTTCGTAGCCACCTAACAGCGGCGACAAAGTTTGTTCTGTTACCAGTACGCCGGGTTGTACGTCGGCGAGAATGGAAGCGATGCGCTGGATAGGATAGATGGGATCGAGGGGAACGTATGCTGCGCCTGTCTTGAGGACTCCGAGCAGAGCAACGAGTAGATCCGTAGAGCGGCTTAGGCAAACCGGAACCAGTGACCCAGGACCCGCACCTGCATACCGCAGTCGATGTGCGAGATTGTTGGCACGAGCATTCAGTTCCGCGTACGTAAGCGACACACCGCCTGCTCGTATGGCAATCTTGTTCGGGGTTTGCGTTACGTTGCGCTCCAATGACTCAAGCAGTAAGTCCGCGGGCGTTTCTGCTACGGTATCGTTGCCTCTGTGTAGCAGCGCTTCGCGGACTCCTTCCGGCATGAGCGGCACGTTTTCGACTTGTGTCGTTGGCGCACCGATGACGTATCGCAAAACATGCTCGAAGTTGCGCTGGAGCTCTGCGATCGTCTCCGAATCATACAGGTCGGTTCGGTAATCGAAGTAAACCCAGAGCTCTCCGTGGTATGGATAGATTTCAACTGTAAGATCGTAGCGCGCTGTCGAAGCGTCGATCTCCAGCGGAGTCACAGTGAGCTGCGGTAGATTGAGTTCCTCCAGAGGGAAGTTCTGGAGAATGAACATGGTCTGAAACAGCGGCGCATATTCAGGATCGCGATCGGTCTGCAGTTCACGCACCAAGTGATCGAATGGCGCATCCTGATGTTCAGAGGCTCCGAGAGTGGACTCCCGGACGCGCTGAAGGAGATCCAGAAAACTGATCCCATCGTCAACGGCCACGCGTAGCACCAGATTGTTGACGAAGAATCCGATCAAGTCATTCAGCTCTGCGCGCGTGCGATTCGCAGACGGCGATCCAACGACAACATCTTTTTGCCCGCTATATCGTGAAAGAAGCAACATGAATGCGGAAAGGAGTGTCATGAACAACGTGGCATCGTGTCCGCGTGAGAAGAGATCGAGCTGCGTGACGAGCTCTGCCGAAAGAACCAGCTTTGCGCGCCTGCCGATCCCATCGCCTGCGGGGCTGCGTTTGTGATCGGGAGGGAAGATGACTACTGACGGCGCTCCCTCAAGTTGGCGCTGCCAATACTTCATTTGCTTTTCAAGGACGCCGTACGCAAGCCACTTCCGCTGCCATTCGGAAAAGTCAACGTACTGAATCGCTAGCTCCGGCAGGCTCGGAGTCTCGTTGAGACGGAATGCGCGGTAGTTTTCGATCAGCTCATGAATCACTACCCCCATGGACCAACCATCGGTCACGATGTGGTGAATGGAGAAGATGAGGACGTGCTCGTCTTCCGTGGAGCGAAGCAGATAGGCTCGAAAGAGCGGTCCTTGCCCTAGATCGAAGGGCCTCTGCGCATGAGTTGCCGCGAATTGCGCGACGGCTGCTTCGAGCGATTCGTACGGCAGGGAGTCAAGAACGGCGTGTTGGAGTTTCCAGTCGTTGTTATCGCCGATTACGGTCCACGGCGATCCGTCACGCTGCACAAACGACGTTCGAAGATCCTCGTGCCGATCGATGATGCTTCTGAGTGATCGCTCGAGCGCATTGTCATCGAGTTTGCCACGAAGGCAAATCGCCGCCAGGAGATTGTATGCGGAACTTTGAGGGTCCATCTGCTGCAGGAACCAGATGCGCTGCTGCGCAAACGAGAGGGGCATCAATGGCCTGCGCTCCACGCGCGGGATGGATGTTTCGATTGCTCTTCCGCCATTTTGTCGCATGGTACGCAACAGTTCGAGAAGCGCGGGCTTGTTGGCTTTGAGCTCCGATTGCAACTCCGGCGTCAACGAGCCCTTTGGTGCGTTTAACCGCAGCACGTCTCCATCGAGCGTCAGTTGAACGCCGATGGCTCGTAGTTGCGTCAGCAATTCTGTTGCATTGCTCATATTTGTATCTCGTCCCGTTCGGTTTCAACACTCTCTTCGTCAACCACTCCTGCGCCCCAGAGCAACATGTCGAGAGCTCCGGCTATTTTCGTCGGCGTGGGAAATTCAAATGCGAAGGTTGGAGGCAATCCGTGGCCGATCATCGCCTGCAGCCGGTTGCGCAAGTTGACGGCCATCAACGAGTCCAGGCCAAGATCAGGCAGGCTGGCGTTACTGCCGGGAAGCTCTCCGCGCCGGAAGCCGAGCACGCGCGCGGCCTCCTTTCGCACAGCGCGCTCCAGCGCTGAAACGCGAGTCTCTCCGGGCTCGGCGCTCCATCCGGGCTTCGAACCCGATTCGAGTGAAATTGCCTTTGGTCGCACAAACTCAAGCCATGGGCGCGATCGCTTGGACTCGTACACAGGAGCCAGCA
>Ga0206964_10341_pt1 | contig 12055 bp, 15 predicted proteins | sample Alteio_BWOrgHeat_25_FD_152980 | JGI IMG/M metagenome (GOLD analysis project Ga0206964, IMG submission 152980) | Enriched cells from forest soil in Barre Woods Harvard Forest LTER site, Petersham, Massachusetts, United States -... | ecosystem: Environmental > Terrestrial > Soil > Temperate forest >...
CGCGGAGAGCGCGCGGATCATCTCTATCGGCGATTCGGTAATGTCCTGACCAAAAGCGGCGGTCGCATAGTTGACCTCCGGCTTTTGTCCTTTGCCGAGCGGACTGAGGTCCCCATTGACCTCGTTGGGAAGATCGATGCCGGTCTTGTCGCCGAGACCAAAAGCGTGCATGTAATTAGTAAATGTCGTGTGCGACATGACCTCGGCGAGATGCGCTGAGCCGACATTGAGCGATTGACTGAGTATCTGCTGCATTGGTATCACGCCGCGCGCTTTCGCGTCGAAATTGCAGACACGGTACGTGCTCACTTCGATGCAGCCGGTGTCGTTGTATGTCGTCGTTGCTGTGACAGCGCCGCTATCGAGCGCCGCTGCCATGGTGAGCGGCTTCATGATCGAGCCGAGCTCATAGCGACCCTCGACAAGCGGATCCGCATAAGTAGCAGGGTCGCTCACGGTGTTGTATGTATTCGGATCAAAAGTCGGCTGCATTGCGATAGCGTAAATAGCGCCCGTATGCGGATCCATGACGATTCCGCCGGAAAAATCGGGCGTATATTCTTGCTGAACGCCCTCGAGGGTCTGCTCAAGCTGCTGCTGCACTTTTGGCTCTATCGATGTAACGATGCTGCCGGTATTTTGCGACGGATAAAACCGGGGTTCGATTCCCCGTAGGGTCACAAAAACACCAGAAAACCTGCACTGCTGCAGGTTTTCGCGGTTTTTGTGAAGACGGAGGCGTGCTTTGCCAGTAGGCAAAACCGCCGAGTCCGGGGCTGGAAAATTTCCTCGTGACGACGAGGAAATTATTGTGGCTCACATTAGATCAGTAGCGAGCGTTCTTGGAAGACTCGATAATCATTTTCTACTCTGGTATCTTTAGTGTCACATGCCCGAATACCAAGTCCTGCTTTTCTATAAATATATCGACATCGACGCGCCGGAGGAGCTGGCAGTGCGGGTGCGGGAGTTGGCGAGCGAGCTGGGGCTTACCGGCCGTGTGATCGTGGCGCAGGAGGGTATCAATGCGACGCTCGAGGGCAAAGTGGAAGATACGGAAGTTTTTGTGGAGAGTTTTTTGGCTGACGAGCGCTTCGCTGATGTGCAGGTAAAGCGTAGTGCGGGGACGGGCAAGAGTTTTCCCAATTTGAAAGTGAAAGTCCGCGATGAGATCGTGGGCACTGGCTTCAGCCAAGAAGAGGCTGATCCGCGCGTGAGCACTGCGCCCCGTATATCTCCGGAAGAATTGCGCTCCTGGTACGAGGAGGACAAGGATTTTGTTGTCATCGACATGCGCAATAATTACGAATTCGCATCGGGGCATTTCAAGAATGCAGTCGAGCCGGGCATTTCGTCATCGCGCCATTTGCCGCTCGTCGTGGACAAGCTCGCATCCCTCAAAGAGAAGAAAGTCGTGACCGTGTGTACCGGCGGTGTGCGATGCGAAAAGATGGCGGCGTATCTCCTGCACAAAGGCTTCAAAGACGTACAGCAGCTCGACGGCGGCATTCATTCATATATGGAGAAATATCCCGGAAAGGATTTTCTGGGGACGCTTTACACATTTGATCAGCGATTGACAATGGATTTTGGGGGAGAGAGGGAAGTGATAGGGAAGTGCAGGCGGTGCGGTGCTGCCTCTGAAGCATATGCGGATTGCGCCGAGCAGTCGTGCCATCTTCACTTCATAGCGTGCGTCGATTGCCGAGATGAGAACGGCGATGTGTATTGCAGCGAGGCGTGTGCAGCGGAACTTGTACTATAGATGCTCTGCTTTTGCCCCCCATCACCATTAATTCTCCCGTATGTACTGAGCTTCGATGCTCGGGCCCATCGCACCATTGCTCATCATGCCGGTGACGGTAAGGATGTCGCCGGTCTGAACGCTTGCCAATGACACTGGGGCGCCATGAGCGTCAAAAAACTTTGTGTTCAAGGTGGTGTTCACTTCAAAGGCGAACGCCTCTGGGTACCAGTCCACCTCCATTTTGATCGTATCGCCGGAGACTGCCTTCACGCGAGCGCCGCGTAAAAGTATTTGACCGTCATTCGCAATGTGCAATTCGCTCATTTGATCTGCACCTTTCGCAGAGTCGCTGATCGCGTCGGCCGCCGCTTGAGCGGAAAGGTACACCATGCCCGGCGACACGCTGACCGGGGTGTTTGCAGTAAAAGTCAGATTGACTGAATCCGCATGAGCCTTATAGATGAATAATCCAGCGAGCGATAAAGATGCGATCGAGATCGCAAGCGCGACGACGAATGCCCTCGGAATGAATACGCTGCGCTGGGGAAAAAGTTCGTCGTTGATCTGCCGCACGCTGCGCGCCTGATGTGCATTGCTCGGAAAGTTGATGTAAGGAGTTTTCATATACATTTAGCGGCGTACTACCCGCATGACATACAGAAGGACGCACGCACCCAAGAGCGCGACGCCAAAGCTGTACAGATTGAAACTGCCGACACCGCTTTTGCCGATAAGGCTCATGAGGAAGCCACCTACGACAGATCCGACGATTCCGACGATGATATCCCTTAGTAATCCGCCCTCTTCTCCCATGAGATGCGACGCTACCCATCCCACCAATGCTCCAAAAACGATCCAAATAATGATTCCCATACAATGTTTCTAACGAATATAAAGCTCATCATAGAGAGCGTACGTTAAACATTCGTTAAATCGATCCGACTTGTCTCTCCTCGCTATATTCTGAGACTCATGTAGAGTTCGCTATGTGATAACACAGGAGGGGGTCTTTGACCCACTCGGTGATTCTGTAGACGGTCATATACTCACTCGGGCGATTATAGACACCATACATGAGCCACTGATCGTGCTGGACGAGAATTTGCGCATTATCGTAGCAAGTCGCTCATTCTATAAAAAATTTGACCTCACGCACGAGAACACAAAGGGCAAGATGTTCTACGATCTGGGCAACGGCCAGTGGAATATCCCCGCGTTGCGTACGCTTCTTGAACAGGTGATCCCGGCGCATACCAATGTCGAGGATTATGAGGTCGAGCACGATTTCCAGGTGCTCGGCAAACGCATAATGCTCGTCAATGCACATGAGGTGCGCGATAAAAAAGGCGGTCAGAAAATGCTGCTCTCGATTTTTGACGTTACCGCGCAGCATGCGCTCGAGCTGGAGCGTGAGCGACTGCTCACGCAGAAAGATCTGCTTCTCACAGAGATGCGTCATCGCATCGCCAACAGTTTGCAGCTCATCGCAAGCATCCTCCTTTTGAAATCGGAGCTCGTGGATTCCAAAGAGAGCCGTTCGCATCTTGAAGACGCGCATGAGCGCATCATGTCGATCGCGACCGCACAGGCAGAGCTCGATCCGGTCGGAAAGGGTCAGGATGTGTCCGTGGAGAAATATCTCAATGCGCTCTGTAAAAGCCTTACGCGATCGATGGTGGATGGTCGCAATCAAATACATATCAAAGTAAACGCGAGCGGGGGATTCGTAGTGTCTGATATTGCGATCAGTTTTGGTCTCCTTACGACAGAGCTCGTTATAAACGCTCTGAAGCACGCTTTCCCCGACGGACGCGCGGGAGAGGTCGTTGTCACCTACGATGTGCGAAAAACAGGTTGGACATTGAGTGTGGGAGATAATGGCGTCGGTCATATAGAACCAAAAGAAGGTGCACGCAGAGGCCTCGGCACCAGCATTATCGGCGCGCTTGCCAACCAATTGCACGCGATCATCCGCAAAGAAAGCTCCTCGCAAGGCACAAAAATATCGATCATCCATGAAGATATCTGACCACATCACGAAACTTCACGCTCCGTTTAATGCTTCTTTAATCCGATCACTATAGTTTTAATTTCATATGAGACTGATCATTGTAGATGACGAGATAGAATTAGCAGAAAATCTAAAGAAGATGCTGGAGCTGAAGGGATTTGCCGTTGACTGGCTGCCGAGCGCGGATAAGGCGCTCAATAGGATATTGCTCTATCAAAAGGAATACGACGCCGTAATACTCGATCTGTCGATGGAGGGAATGAACGGCATGGAGCTCACCAAGCGATTGCGCGAAGAAAAAGTGAGTCTGCCCATTATTATTCTCACCGGTGATAGCGCGACGGCCACCAAGATCGCGCTTTTGAACAGCGGCGCCGATGACTATATCGTCAAGCCATTCTCAGTCGATGAGCTCATTGCACGAGTGAATTCAGTTATACGGCGTCCCGCTTTGCCGCTGCCGATCACGATAAGCGCTGGCAATATCACAATGGACACCGTTCAAAGAACGATCACGGTAAGTCAAAAACATGTACCGCTTTCCCTCAAGGAATACGCATTGCTCGAATGTTTTGTACGTGAGCCGGGAAAGGTCTTGTCACGCGAGCAACTTTCAAATAAAGTATGGGATTTTGCGTCCCTAACCCTCAGCAACGTCCTCGATGTACACATGGTGAGTTTACGAAAAAAGATAGCGTCAGATGGAGAGACTACGCGCTTTGAAACGATACGCGGCGTCGGCTACCGCCTCATAATATGACTACAACACCGCGCACTCGTGAGCAATGTCTTTCGTCGCTTGCGCACGAACTTCGCAATCCGCTCGCTTCTATTTTGAGCTGCGTCGAGGTAATGAACTCCTCCGGCAATAAGGACATGGAGACCCGTCGACTTCTGGACGTTATTGATCATAAGGCGATGGCGATGGCGTCGGTCCTCGACAATTTTCTTAGTGTCGTCGACGATGCCCGGGAGGCACTCGATGTCCCGATAGCGGTGACTGACGAGCTGTCTCAAGACAATGCGCCTGCCAAAGAGTCAGTAAAATCTCCAAGCGCAGGATTTCGCGTATTGATCGTTGATGATAATGAGACTGCCGCTGATAATTTGGGGCAACTCCTTGCCCTGCGCGGTTATGATGTGCAAATAGCGCACGGCGGGCAAGAAGGCATTCAAAAGGCAGTCACCTTTCTTCCGCAGGCGGCGATCCTTGATATTGAAATGCCGGATATCGACGGCTACAAACTCGCCAAAATGATACAGGGAGAACACATCGCATGCAGTTGCATTGCACTCACCGGCTATGGACATCTCCACGATAAACAGAAAGCCAAGAGCGCCGGATTCAGTTTTCATCTTACGAAGCCTTCGCGTCTCAAAGATGTCGAAGCAATTCTCGAGCAGATCGCCCGTTCGATCTCAATTTAACGCTTGTTTAATGGTTGTTCGCTACTGTTCACTGTAGGAAGTAAACGTCTTCGGATGTCAGTGGCTGGACCTATCTTTACAAGGGTAGTGTCCAGGGTCGCCTACTCACTCCCACCTACACATTTCAGAGACTCTCTCTGGACACAATTAATTAACACACCTAAACAAAAAAATATTATGACAAAAACAATCAGCATCGCAGCATTTCTCGCAACGGTCTTGGCAATGCCATTTCTCGCGAGCGCAGCTGTGATCTCGATCCAGCTCGACCCGGGCATGACCAATTCAGACGTCTCTGCATTGCAGACATTCCTCGCTAAGGACAGCACCATCTACCCAGAAGGGATCATTTCCGGATTCTTCGGTCCTCTTACCGTAGCCGCGGTCAAACGCTATCAGACGGCTAATGGCATCGCTCCTGTCGGTCGTGTCGGACCTGCGACACTCGCGTCTATCAACGGCACCAGCGTGGGCGACTCAAGCGATCTCAGCGCCCCCATCACGACATCGGTCAATACGACAGCAGGCTCAAATGGAACGACTGTCATGTGGGCACTCAATGAACCGGCATACGGTCGCGTGATGTACGCCACCAGCTGGCCGTTCCTCTATGCCACAGCCGCATCGGTCAATAGCTCCAACGGCTTCAGCAGCGCACAGACTGCCACCTTGGGTGGATTGCAGCGCAACACCAAGTACTACTACGTCCTCGAATCGACGGACGCAGCGGGTAATCTCAACTGGACGATCGGAAATTCTTTCCAGACGAACTAGTCTCAAGAGATATAGCAAAACCGCCGGCTCAAAGCCGACGGTTTTTGGTACTTAAAATCTATCAACGTCACCAAGGTTCGACCTTGGTGACGCACAAAATTTATTTGATATCCTTCACATATGGAAAAAATGAAGTTGACTAATAACAGTAACGACACCAATGTCGAGCGGCCGCAGCTTCGCTCCGAGATTCAGATCTCTCCACGCGAAGATGGCTCATTTGAGGTCCAAAGTAGTGTCGAAGGCGAAGCGAAAAGGGAAGTTCGCGTAGATGAAACGGTAGACGCCATCGAAATACGCAAAGAACTTGTCGATTTTGGACATGAGAAGTCAAAGGAGGAGCGCTCTATCGATACGGTCGTTGTTCATACACTCTACAACGACGCTTTTGAGGGTGATGAACGTTTCGATATGGCCAACATCATCGCGATACTCAGACAGCACGGTTTTGCACCTCATTATGTGGTCGGGAGAGCGGGGGAGATTTTGCAAATGGTGGAGGAGAATGATGTTGCATGGCACGCAGGGAAAAGCGAATTGCCGGAAGATCCGCAGCGAGGCAAGGTCAATCCTTTTTCGCTCGGTATCGAGCTGGTGAATGCCGAAGACACCGAGATCACAGATGAGCAGTATCGTTCCCTTGCGAACCTTGTGGCGCAAAAGGTCAAAGAGGGTCATGCGCGCACCATTGTTTCGCACGCGACGATCGCCCCCGAAAGAAAGACCAATCCCTGGAATTTCGACTGGGCACTTTTCGGCAAACTGCTCGCCGATAAGCTGAAATAATACAACGCTATTTCTAAACAGGGCTCTATGGTACTGTGGCCATTAGAAATATCACATCCCTTATAAGGAGAGCGAGATGGAACTACCAAAAGACACAGAAGGTTTTGCCGAGCGCGAGGCCGAGAATTGGAAATATTTCCGTACTGAAGCGCAGCAGATGAGATGGCTGTCTATCGGTTGCGTCGCGCTCATCGTCGTATGCGGCACCATCGCCTTCATGTTCTAACCGAGGCTCCACGAACTGATATGTCGTGGAGTTTTTCTCTTCATAAGCCCCGATGAGGTACGCGATTCGAAGGCAGTTCGGCGCAGAAATATTGGCAGTGTATTATATGGTCATGGGAAAGCCGGGAAAACTGCAGCGCGGTTTTACGCTCATAGAATTGCTCGTTGTTATCGCCATCATCGGGCTGCTTGCAACTGTGGTCCTCTCTTCTGTGCGAGTCGCGAGGATACGGGCACAGGTCGGCCGCGTTCGAGCGGACGCGCGCAGTATACTCACTCAGATAAATCTAACCCGCTCTACAAATCTGATGGCAGTTACCGGCAACGCTTGTTCGGTCTGCGGTTTCAACAACAGCGCATCCGTAAAGAGCCAGGCGAGTGCGCTTGCGACACTGAATTCATCTTGGCGGTCGATCGGATTCAATACCGCACCCGTTGATTCATGGGGTGATCCATACTTACTTGATGAAAATGAGGGAGAATTATCCAATGAGCTTTGCCGCTACGACATTGTCTATTCGGCCGGTCCCAATGGCATCTGGGAAGGATTCGGTACTTTCAATCTTATGACGATGGTGCCAGGCACCGTGATATCGAGCGGCTCGGGCGATGATTACGCTTTTGCAGTCGATTTCGGGAGCTGCCCGCAGCCGAATTGATCGGGCTCTTTTTTGAAAATGGTACAATAGTTCACACATGTCGCGCATTATCGTTTCCGGTTCGATGGCGTACGATCGGATCATGGACTATCAGGGCATTTTTTCGGAGAACATCCTTCCCGAAAGAGGCCACAACATCAATCTCAGCTTTCAGGTGGAGAAATTGTCGGTTGAATTCGGCGGGACTGCCGGCAATATCGCATACAACCTTGCATATCTTGGCGAGCATCCCGAGATCATCGCGACTGTCGGGCAGGATTTTGCCGCCTACAAATCACATTTGCTCCTCGCCGGCATAGAGACCAATACCATTCGCGCGCTCGAAGGCGTCTTGACGTCGTCGGCGTATGTCTTTACGGATAAGGAAGACAATCAGATCGCGGCATTCCACTCCGGCGCCGGCGGCACGCCGTACGATACGCCCGTGGACGTCGACGGTCGCGCCTTCGCTATGATGGCGCCGGGCTGTCATGCCGACATGATGGCGTTGCCGCAATTCTACCGCCGCAAAAGTTTCAAATACTTTTATGACCCGGGCCAGCAGACCCTTGGCCTTTCTTCTGACTCGCTCAAAGAAGGAATATCGGGAGCACAGATACTCTTCGCCAGCGATTACGAGCTCGGTCTTATCGCGCAAAAGACGGGCTGGTCGGAAGACACGATCATGGACAACGTCCCGACGCTCGTCGTTACCTTCGGCGCACAGGGCCTGCGCGTCCGTACGCGCGAGGGCGAGGTCAAAGTGCCTGCCGCTCAGGCGGAAAAGGTGATCGATCCGACGGGTGCCGGCGATGCATTCCGAGCGGGCTTTATGAAAGGCTTGCTTTCGGGCTTTGCGCTCGAGACATGCGGACGTCTCGGCTCAGTGATCGCGTCCTACTGCGTCGAAGTCTACGGCACACAAAATCACAAATTCACCATGGATCTGGTGAAAGAGCGCTACAAGAAGTCATACAACGAGGAATTGAAGCTATAAAAAGAAAGGCGGAGAATTCTCCGCCTTCAAAAACGCATACCGATCGTGCGAGCATTGTCTTGCATGTACTCCCTGTACTGCTCATCGACGATCATCGTCACAACGTCATTGGAACAGTAGCGAAGAAGTGATCTCCCCAACACTGCCTCGAAGATATCTTTGCTGCTCGATCCAAATCGTGTCGCCGATGCTTGCTGGCGCGCAGCTGCGACAATCTCGGCAAGCTTCTCTTTCGTTAGTGTCATCGGTATCTCCGTGGTTGTAACAGGCCAAACTATACCACGAGATTCTAATGCGTCAATTTCTCTGTGGCATTTTTTGACACTAGATCTTGGAAAGAAGATCCAAAATGAACGTGCGGTACTTTTTTGCGAGACCGGATTGTTTCAATTCCGTTCGATACGCCCACTGAATACTCGCAGCATGCAGCTGATAAGCGAGCAGTGCTTTTTTTGGCAGCTTGCCATGCGCTTTTTCGCGGACAGTGTGCACGCGCTGTGCGAGAATTTTATTACCGAGTACTTCCGCATCGACAGATAGTCGCGTGATGCAGAATTGCGGATCGCTGACGCGCCACTCCTTCTTGGGCGGCATGATATCGATATACGAAGGCTTTCCGTCGATAAAGAGTAAATTGTCCGAGTTGGAATCGATGGCGATCGAAAACTTTTTCGCATTTTTTTTGAAGTACGGCTCTTCATGGGCGATCTTCGACAGTTTGGAAATTATCTCGCGGCTTTGATTGAGGGGGATATGGGGATGTAAATTCTTGATCCATGCATCGAGGTCCTCAATGTATTCGTGATACGAGTACTTGGTCAGAAGTTTTTTCTTTTTGTGTGAAAGTTTGGAGAGAATTCTTACGATACTAAGGGCGATCGTACTCATGTCGATAGGGCGCAACTTTCCTGCAGGCAAAAGATTTGTCAGATCATTAGATGCATCGATACGGCGCATCTCGATAGCCCAGTCGCGGGTTTTGCCAATACCGAAAGATCTTAAGGCGAGATAGATATCGGGCGCCGCTGCCTTGCTCCAGCTGAAATCATCATCGTAAAAGTGCTTTCGGAACGACTGCTCCGACATGTCGCCGTAGAATGTTTTCCGGTGCTTGTATACTTTCAATACGCGATGTCCGAAAATGAAAATAAAAGAGAGTACGGTCTCAATCGTTTTGTCGGGCTTGCCGTACTTCGTCTTGCCCTCTCTCAGATCGTCGATAAGCATCTTGCGAGTGTATATAAGAAAAGGCGCGAGCGAAAGTATTCGCTCGCGCCAGCCGTTATCGGCATTCGCGCCTTCGTTTTTTCTCCCAAGTAAGGGCGTATTCGAGATCTGCTGTCCCACGATGGTCCGGTACGTGCTGCGATCCAAGCCACAGCCAGCGTTCGGCACGTTCCAGTAGTGCTTGCTGCGTACCGTCTTTCAGGTGTTCGCAGGTTACGAGATTATCGGCGGCATCGACCAGCTTGATGATGAGGGGGGCATGCATATTCGCCTCAGCAAGTAAGCGAACCCTGACGAAAAGCTCGTTTTCGCCTGCGGTCGTATCACCGAGGCTCCGCAGGTACGAGACTGCCTCAACGTAACGGGATACGACTTCGCCGTAGATATTTTTGATAATTTCTACTTTGAGCCACGTATCTTCGTCACAGTCATGTAGAAAGCCGGCGATAACTGTCGGCTCATCGCAACCATACTGTGAAAGCTTAGAACCTACGCGGATCGAGTGCATAGCCATCGGTTCGCCGCCGACCCGCCTTTTTCCGGCAAAAGCCAGCTGAATATGGCGTATAGTATCGTTGAACTTGTGCTCGCTCATGGGGCACCTCCTGCCCTTATATCATCATTTATATGGCCAAAAGTCAACTTTCATGACGCTTACATGTCCATAATACGGCTCTATAGAGCCATAAAATAGCATTGACAGCAGAGCCCTAAGGTGATAATATAGTAAACGTGCAGGGACAGACGACACCTGCCTTCAATGACAACAACATTCTCATCGGCCCTGGTTGGGCTGTTTCTTTTGACCAACGCCAGCGCTCCGTCCGCCGAATGGACAGGTCCGGTCAAAGACGCCCCGCCAGAGCCTACATACACGACCTACTCCGTTAGCATGACGGGCTATAACGCTGTGCCGGGTCAGACCGACGACACACCGACTGTCACGGCAAGCGGCGCTCTGGTCAACCCATCGATAGGCGCTGCACGCTCACGCGACCTTGCCGATGAGTTGCCTTTTGGTACCGTCGTCGAGATTGTCCCGGGTACTGCCACCTCGAGCCGCACGTGCGAGCTCCCGTCCGTCGCTGACGGCATAGGTTACCGCGTAATTACCGACACCATGGCACCCCGCATCCACAACCACGTGGATATCCTTTTTCCAACAGACGACCCGATCTTTATCGGAGGGCGCGAGCTCAATGCCGCCAAGGCCATGGGCTGGTGTACCGACGTCGCTATCCGCGTGGTTGGCCACGTAGATATGGATCACATGCCTCGCAATCAAAAAGAGCTCCGCCTTGCTGTCAGTGAGGACGTATCCGCTCCGCTCGCCGTCAATAACTAATTCAGGTACTATCGCTCTATGCGACCGGTACACCTTGTCGAGATAACGACACCAAAAAAGTTCACGCTCTACGGACTCTGGTATGGTCCGCAAAAAGCGGAGCGCGTGATCATCATCGTCCACGGCCTTTGCTCTACGATGTTCTCAAGCGTGAGTCGAGAGTTGCCGCAGCATCTGGTAGACGGCAAAACAGCCGTGCTCGTGTTCAACAACCGCGGCCACGACATCGTGACCAAGATTTCCAGCGCAAAAAAAACACTGCTCGCGGGCGGCGCACACGAAAATTTCAAGGATTCAGCCGATGATCTTCGCGGCGCGGTACTTTTTGCCAAGAAGAACGGCGCGAAGTTTATCTTCCTTGCCGGGCATTCCACCGGATGCCAAAAGGCCGTCTATTATGCACACATATTCAAAAGGGATCCTGTCGTGAAAGGTCTCATATTACTCGCGCCGGTGAGCGATCATTCTGCTGCTTTGAAGACAGACAAGAGCGGAAAGCTTCGTAAGGCAGTCGCGGTGGCGCAAAAAATGGTCAAGATCGGAAAGAAAAATAAGCTCATGCCCGAGGAATTTCTGACGCCGTGGTCTATCAACGACGCGCAGCGCTTCCTCAGCTTGTATACCCCGGACAGTATCGAGACACTATTTCCTTACGAACAAACCGGAAAAAAGGCCAAGGTTCTCTCATCGATCAAAATCCCTATACTCGTCATTTGGGCAGGGAAGGATCAGTACGCTGACAGGCCTTCAAAGGAGATCGCGCGTTGGTTTGATGCCAATATCACCGGTAATCACCACGTGCATATCGTCCCCAATGTGAAGCACAGTTTCAATGGCGGAGAGAAAATGGTCGCTACATTGATCAAAGCTCGAATAG
>Ga0206964_10342_pt1 | contig 12039 bp, 9 predicted proteins | sample Alteio_BWOrgHeat_25_FD_152980 | JGI IMG/M metagenome (GOLD analysis project Ga0206964, IMG submission 152980) | Enriched cells from forest soil in Barre Woods Harvard Forest LTER site, Petersham, Massachusetts, United States -... | ecosystem: Environmental > Terrestrial > Soil > Temperate forest >...
GCAGCCGACATCGACGGAATCATCGTCACCCTTCCCAACTTCGGTGACGAGCGAGGCGTAGCCGATGCCCTTCGCCTCTCCGGCCTCAAAGTTCCCGTGCTCATACAAGCCACTCCAGACAAGAGCGATGCCATGACCATCGCCACCCGCCGCGACAGCTTCTGCGGCAAAATGAGCGCCTGCAACAACCTGATGCAGTACGGCATTCCTTACTCGCTAACCACGCTGCATACCGAGGCTCCAGCATCCGCCGAGTTCAAAGCCGACCTTGAATGGTTCGGCGCGGTCTGTCGTATTGTCCGCGGACTGCACAATCTGCGCATCGGCTCGATCGGCGCGCGTCCCGCGGCTTTCAACACCGTGCGCTATTCCGAGCGAATTCTGGAAACCAGCGGCATCTCCGTCATCCCCATCGACCTGTCTGAAATCCTGGGCCGCATCAACAAAATGGGCGACAACGATGACGCCGGGCAGGCCAAGCTTGCGGCCATCAAGAGCTACGTCACTACCTCGGGAATTCCTGAGGCAGCTCTGCTCAAAATGGCCAAGCTGGGCGCGGTACTCGACGGATGGATGAAGGAAGTTGAGGTGACCATCTCTGCAGTGCAGTGCTGGACCTCGCTTGAGGAGTACTTCGGCGTCGTGCCCTGCACCATCATGAGCATGATGTCCAACAATCTGATTCCGTCTGCCTGCGAAGTCGACGTGCCCGGCACATTGAGCATGTACATGCTGGCGCTGGCATCCGGCACGCCATCAGCGTTACTCGATTGGAACAACAACTACGGCAGCGACCCCAACAAGTGCGTCTGCTTCCACTGCTCCAACCTGCCCAAGCATTTCTTCAAAGAAGTCAGAATGGACTTCCAGGAGATCATCGCCGGCACCGTCGGTAAAGAGAACACCTTCGGCACCTGCGTTGGCCGCGTCAAGAGCGGAGCCATGAGCTACGCTCGCTACTCCACCGACGACCGCCGCGGTATCATTCGCGGATACACCGGCCCCGGTCAGTTCACCGACGATCCACTCACCACCTTCGGTGGAGCGGGCGTTGCCGAGATTCCCAAACTGCAAAAACTGCTCAAGCACATCTGCCGCGAAGGCTTCGAGCACCACGTCGCAGCGAACTTCAGCGACGTCTCCAAATCCATCCATGAAGCTGCCGTCCGCTATCTCGGCTGGGAGAGCTACTACCATCCCGAACTGGAAGACTAAGTTCGCATCGCACCGCGGGGCGCTGACCATCTGGGTTGGCGCCCCGTTTTTCTTGCATCACAATGACCTGATACATTGAACTTTGTTTCCCAGAGGATAACCACTCGATGAGCACAAGAATCCGCAAGAGCCTTGTTGTCGACGGCGCGACGCTCGTAACCGAAGAAGCCTGGAGCGCTGAGCTCGAAGCCAAGCACAACCAGATCGTCGAGTGGCTGCGCAGCGAATCCCTCGACGGCATCCTCATCAAACGCAACGAGAACATCGCATGGCTCACCGGCGGCGCAGTCGAAGTGCGCGTCCTCACACCGAATGAAACCGGTGTCGCTGCGCTCCTTATCACCGCCGAAGGAAAGCGCTACTACCTGACCACCGCCAACGAAGCCCCTCGTCTCCACGACGAAGAGTTCGGTGCCCTCGACTTCGAGCCCGTTATCTTCCCCTGGTACGCCGACGACACCGATCAGCAGGCATTGGAACTAGCCCGCGGACAGGTCGCCTCCGACACACCAATCCCTGGCTTCGCGCACACGCACCTGCATCACCTTCGGGCCTCACTACAGGAAACCGAAATCGCACGCTTCCGTTGGCTCGGCGTCGAGACCGCGAAAGCCGTCACCGCAGTCCTGCACCAGCTCAAACCGGGCCAGACCGAATATGAAATGGAAGCAGCGGTCGCCTCCGCATTGCTGAGCCGCGGCATCCTGCCTTCCGTCTATCTGATGGCTGCGGACGAGCGCATCCTCAAGTACAAGCACGCAGTCGCTCGCGGCAACAAGATTGATAAATACGCCATGATCAATCTCTGCGCGCGCAAGTGGGGACTCACCGTCTCGATCACACGCTTCGCGCATTTCGGTCCGCTACCCTCTGATCTCGAAGGCAAGTTCCGCGCCGCAGCCCAGATCAACGCCGCTCTCCTCGACACCAGCCGCGAAGGAACAACCTCAGCCCAGCTCTTCCAGATCGCAAAAGACGCCTACGCCCGCGAAGGCTTCCCAGGCGATGAGCAGTTTCATCATCAAGGCGGTCCGACCGGCTACTGGGAGCGAGAATGGCTTGCAACACCCGAAGGCAAACAGAAGGTCGTCAACAATCAGGCCTTCGCCTGGAACCCCAGCATTCGCGGCGGCAAAGTCGAAGACACAGTGCTCCTGCACAACGGCCAGATCGAGCTCCTGACCCCAACACCAGAGTTGCCCGCCCTCGAATCCAACGCCAATGGAAACAACTACCCAGCGACCGGTGTCCTGGTGTTGTAAATCTTCGCGCTGCTCGCTTCGCCATCATTCATTGGATTTAACTGCCAGTGCCGCATTCACACTCGGCGGCAGCGACTTCATGCGTTTGATAAAGGCCGTGGCCTTCCACAACCTCTCATCCGAATCCCAGAGCCCATTGGCAAACATACCTGAGTGGCGAATGCCATGCTTCGCAACCCAAAATACCTGAGCTTCCGAATACTCGGTTCCGACGACCGGTAAATCGGAGGCTTGGGGAAACAACACCTCTGCATGTTCCCGCTGCTTTCCTGGCCTGCCGTGGCATCCTGAGCACTCATTTAAATAGATTTTGCCTCCAGCGATCAGGTTCTCATCCGTCGGCGAGAAGGGATTCGCCACCTCAGGAGCTTCCCTTCTAACTGAAGCGTGTGTCGCTCTTTGCAACACAGCCGCCTCGAACCGAGAAGGTGGCAAATCTCCACGCACCTCCGCAAAGCCCAGCAGAAGGTACCCGAGTCCTCCCACTACCAACACCGACAGGGTGAGAAGAATTCCCCCAACAAAATTTCTCATAGCTAGCCCCCGATAGCCGTTGGACGCGCCCCTGCTTCATTGGTGGGTCATCACAAGATTTCAAAATTGATTGAGAATCCTTCTTGACGGTTCTCCCAGATCTTTCTCTTCAGGATCTCGATCCAGCCGGCATCAGCGTCAGCCGCGCAGTCAACACCACGAGCGCCATCCACAACAAGTCAGCACCCAGCAGGTGAACCACCTGCATCCACACGGGTGCAAGCAGCCCCACATCGAGCAAGCCCAGCACATATTCCGCAGCCAACAGCGCCACCACAAGCGCCGCGAGCTTGCGATTATCCCACGCCCCGGTGCGCCGCGCTGCGCGAATCAGCACCCAGATCACAAAAATACTCGCAACGACAGCAATTGCCGGATGGGTCCATCGCCATCGCAACAACCAGTTGCTGTTCGCCGCAAAATCCTGACTCAACGATTCGCCAAGCGTGGCAGCCGGAAACAACGTGTCCCCCAGCGCAGCCATCGACCCGGTCACGCCTACCACCATCATCGCCAGCATTCCAATCGTCGTTCCCACCGGCGCAGTCACGCGAATATCGCGCCAGCGAAACCCCTGCCGCCGCCCCAACATATGCGCCACCATAGCCAGCGCCGCCACCAGCAACAACGTATTTGAAAGATGGAGCGCAAGAAACGGCGCCCGCATCGGCGACCGGCTCTGCGCCGTCAACCCAAGCTTCACCAGAAGGGCACCCAGCAGTCCCTCAGTCAGCGTGAAGAACACCGCAGCACCCGCAGCCCACCGCGCCAGATGCCCACTCACAGTTCTGCGCCACGTCCAAACCAGCAGTCCGAGGACAAAAACCATGTCCAACGCCGCTGTAACCCTGTGCGTGAACTCAATCACAGTCTGCATCGTCGGCGACTGCTGCAACAAAGTCCCATTGCAAAGCGGCCAGTGATCTCCACAGCCCGCCCCCGAACCGGTAGCACGTACAATCGCTCCCCAGAGAATCGTCGCAATAAAATATGCAAGCACTCCCCACGCAAAACGGCGCAACGCCAACGAAGGCGTTCGATCCGACATTTTGATGGCAGTCGTGGTCATAGCGGCGGCCGGTGCGACAACACTTCAGTGTAGATCAACCACCAAATGGAGAGCACGCGTCTCGGCGGCTATGCATCGAGAAGCCTCTTAACGTGCTTAACAATCGTCTCGTCCTCCGCAGCCGCAAGCACCTGCACTGTCACCCGCGCCCCCTCAGCAGAGATAATCCCCCAGCCCTTCGCATCTCGATTACGATCCGCATCCAGCAAAATCCCCATCGCCTCCATGCCCGCGCAAACCTCAGCACGCGTCGCCACATCATGCTCGCCAATGCCGCCCGTAAAGACCAGCAAGTCCAGCCCGCCGAGCACAGCGAAATACGCTCCAATGTATTTCCGCAGCACATAAACAAACTCATCAATCGCTAGTTGCGCAGCACTGTTACCGTCTACGGTCGCTTTGCGCAAAGCTCGCATATCGCTGCCCAGTCCGCTTAGCCCAACCAACCCCGACTGCTTGTTAACGATCGCCTCCAGTTCATCTGCCGCCGCATCGCTGCTCGTGTCGCCCTTCACAATCTCACGCAGCAAAAACACCATCACGCCAGGATCAATATCTCCTGTCCGCGACCCCGAAATAATCCCCCCCGTCGGCGTCAGCCCCATCGAAGTATCGACACTTCGTCCATCGCGAATGGCACAAACCGAAGCGCCGTTACCCAGATGCGCCGCAATCACTCTCTCAGGCAACTCCCCTCCAAGCCGCGTCACAATGGATTCATACGAGAGCCCGTGCGCCCCAAAGCGGCGCAATCCCATCGCGTTGTACTCCTCAGGAATCGGCAGGTGCCGAGTAGCTTCAGGCAAGTCGCGATGGAAGCGGCTGTCAAGACAAACAAAATTCGGCACATCGGGAAACAGCGACATCGCCCGCCGCATGATGTAAGTCTCACTCGGAGTATGCAGCGGAGCAAACGCCGTATACCGCACCATCTCATCGATCAATTCCGGCGTCAGCAACTGATGCTCAACGACAGTCGGCCCGCCGCACACCATACGATGTCCAATAGCCACGGGCTTCTGAAAAGGCGGCTTGTCAAGAGCCGCCGCGATTAGTGCGAACGCAGCCGCACTATCCGCAACCTGCGGCTTTTCATCAACAATCCGCGACTCATCAGAAGACTTGATCCAGAAAACGGCCGCACCGCTCTCGCCCTGCCCAATGCCCTCAACCGCGCCCTCAAACAGTTTTCTCGGCTCCTCCCCATCCGCCTCCCACAGGGAGAACTTGATCGACGAAGAGCCGCTGTTCAGGACGAGAATAGGGTATGCGGGCATGATCCGATCTATCGCCCGCTCCACTTCCAGTTGCGAATCTCAGGCAGGTCCTGCCCATTTTCCGCAACATACAGCCGATGCTTTTGAATACGCTCGTAGTAAAGCTGCTGCGCATAGTCCGCCATATGCTTGAACCGAGGAATGCGCAACACAGCATCGAGCGCCAACTGGTAGCGGTCAATGTTATTACGCACACACATGTCAAAAGGAGTAGTAGTCGTGCCTTCCTCCTTATATCCACGCACATGCATATCGTCATGATTGTGCCGTCGGTACGCAAGCCGGTGAATGCACCACGGATAGCCATGAAACGCAAAAATCGTCGGCTTGTGCGGAGGAAATGCCAGATCGAACTCCTCATCCGGCAAGCCGTGCGGATGCTCCGACGTAGGCTGCATCGCCATCAAATCAACCACATTCACCACGCGAATCTTGATATCCGGAATCTGCCCGCGCAGCAGCGTCACCGCAGCCAGCGTCTCCTGCGTCGGCACATCGCCGCAGCAAGCCATCACCACATCGGGCTCCCCTTCATCCGACGCCCACTCCCACACACCCATTCCGGTAATGCAGTGTTGCACCGCCTCATCCATCGTCAGCCACTGCGGCTCCGGCTGTTTGCCCGCGACGATAAGGTTGATATAGTTACGGCTGCGCAGGCAATGATCCGCAACCGAAAGCAGAGTGTTCGCATCCGGCGGCAGATAGATTCTCACCACGTCAGCCTTCTTATTCAACAAGTGGTCGATAAATCCCGGGTCCTGATGCGAAAACCCATTGTGATCCTGTCGCCACACATGCGAAGTCAGCAGGTAGTTAAGCGAAGCAATCGGCTTACGCCAAGGAATCTCGCGCGTAACCTTGAGCCACTTCGCGTGCTGATTCACCATCGAATCCACAATATGAATGAAGGCCTCATAACACGAGAAAAAGCCATGCCGTCCCGTCAGCAGATAGCCTTCAAGCCATCCCTGGCAAAGATGCTCGCTCAGTACCTCCATCACCCGGCCCGTCTGTGAAAGATCCTCGTCCACCGGCAGCGTCTCCGCCATCCAGGCCTTACCCACGCCAATCTCCGTAGCTTCCAGGCGATTCGACGCAGTCTCATCCGGTCCAAATACACGAAAATTCTTCTCGCTCAGATTCGCATCCATCACCGCATGCAGTAACTGTCCGAGTATCCTCGTCGACTCCGCATCCTTCTGCCCGCGCTCCTCGACCTTCACCGCAAAGTTGCGAAAGTTCGGTACAACCAGCGGCTTCAACAATAGCCCACCATTCGCATGCGGATTCATCCCCATCCGCCGCATCCCCTTTGGTGCAATATCCGCAAGGTCGGGCCGGAAGTGCCCATGTTCGTCGAACAATTCTTCAGCGCGATAAGATCGCATCCACTCCTCAAGCATGCGCAGGTGTTCCGGATTTGTGCGAACCTGGTCGAGCGGCACCTGGTGCGATCGCCACGTACCCTCTACCTGCTTGCCATCTACAAACTTCGGCCCCGTCCATCCCTTGGGCGTCTTCAAGATCAGCATTGGCCAACACGGCCGTTCCGTATTGCCTTCCTCCCGTGCTGCCCTCTGGATCTCCAGGATGCGATCGAGCATCGTGTCGAGCACCGCAGCCATTCCCCGGTGCATCGTTTCAGGATCATCACCCTCGAGCGTGAAAGGCTCATAACCATACCCGCGCATCAGGTCTTCGAGCTCCTCATGAGGAATGCGCGCCAGCACCGTAGGATTGGCGATCTTGTAACCATTCAAATGCAGAATCGGCAGCACCGCGCCATCCCTCGCCGGATTGAGAAACTTGTTCGAGTGCCAACTCGCTGCCAGCGGCCCTGTCTCCGATTCTCCATCGCCCACCACACACGCCACCAGCAGATCGGGATTGTCATAGGCCGCCCCATATGCATGCAGCAGCGAATAGCCCAGCTCCCCACCCTCGTGAATCGAGCCCGGAGTCTCCGGAGCCACATGGCTGGGAATTCCCAGCGGCCAGCTGAATTGGCGAAACAGCCGCTTGATGCCGTCAGCATTCTGCTCAATCGCGGAATACAGCTCCGTATACGAGCCTTCGAGATACACGTGCGCAACAATCCCGGGGCCACCATGTCCAGGCCCGATGATGTAGATCATATTCAGGTCTCGTTCCACAATCGCGCGATTCAAGTGCACATAAATGAAGTTCAAACCTGAAGTTGTGCCAAAGTGTCCCAGCAGCCGCGGCTTGATATCATCCACAGTCAGTGGCCGCTCAAGCAACGCATTGTCTTTTAGGTAAATCTGTCCTACGGACAGATAATTGGCAGCTCGCCAGTAAGCATCCATCTTGGCGAGCAATTCAGGATCCAGCCCGCTCTCAGCATCAACAAGACTCGTGTCCTGGGTCATGTGGCACCTTCCCTCAGGAGATAGTTATTAGGAAATCCCCTGCAATTTCTATTCTTACCCCGTAAGATGACAGAATGCGCCGGCGCGGCATCACATTTCTGTGTGTGCAAGCGATGATTTACCTGATAGCAATAAACCGCGGCACCAAGTTATAGACTCAAACCCGATTCGTATCCCTCATAGCCGATAGCCGGAAGCCTCCAGCTTCTGCTGCCACTTCCACGCCGAGGTGAGAATCTCATCGATATCGCGTTTCGCCACCCACCCCAACACTTCTTTCGCCTTTGCCGGGTTGGCATAAAGCGACGGCGGATCACCCGCGCGCGGCGCGGTAAACTCGTGCGGAACCTCAAGACCCGTTAGCCGCTGAAACGCATCCATCAGCTCCTTGATCGATGTTCCTCTGCCCGTCCCCAGGTTCATGCTCTGCGACCCGCCTCCATTGGCCAAGTAGTCGAGTGCCAACGCATGCGCCGAGCCCAGGTCCGACGCGTGAATGTAGTCGCGAATGCACGTCCCATCCGGCGTATCTAGGTCCTTGCCGAAAATCTTCACCGGCGGCGCAGTACGCAACACCGCTTTCAGCACCAGCGGAATCAGATGTGTCTCCGGATCATGGATCTCGCCAATCAATCCGCTGGCATGCGCTCCGGCTGCATTGAAGTAGCGCAGCGCAACATAACGCAACCCCTGCGACACACTATAAGCCGCGAGCACGCGCTCAAAAAACAACTTCGTTTCCCCATAGGGATTAATCGGTTCCTTCGGCGATTCTTCCGTAATCGGCAATACAGATGGCACACCGTAGGCCGCGCAGGTTGAGGAGAAAATAAATTTCCGTACCTTGCTCGCCAGCACCGCGTCCATCAACTTCAATGCCGACTCGACGTTGTTGTGAAAATACTTCTGCGGATTCGCGATCGACTCACCGACATAGGCTGACGCCGCGAAATGCATTACAGCCTCCACGCGATCGAGCAAAGGAGTCAGCTTCTCACCATCGGCAATATCGCCCTCAACCAGCTCAAAGCCGTCCGAAAGCTTACGGCAGCCTGTGCTCAGGTTGTCGTAGATGATGACCTCGTGCCCCGCATCCGCGAGCTCTCGAACTGCGTGTGAGCCCACATAGCCGCTACCGCCTGTGACAAGAACGCGCATCCGCACTCCTCATGGAAATCTCTGGGAGCAATTTTGGTTTCACCGAAGGTGCCGCTTCTCCCATATCTTCGCGTCAATCAGAAAGCGAAACCAGAACGTCTGCAGCACCCAGAAAATAAATCCCTCGGTCCCGTCCAGAAAGCCAAGCTTAAAGAAATATCGATAACCGAAGAGAGCAAAAGGCCGCACAAAGAGCGGCAGGCTGTTGTATTTCTCTCGGAGAGCACGCTTTCGTTGGGCCGGATTCCCCCCGGCGTCCGCAACGATCCGGCCACTATTAGCAGCTCCGTTCGAAGCCGCGTCCATCTCTGCCACCTCTCCGTCAGCCCAACGGTTATGCCGCGACGTCCACTCCGAAAGGCTCATCGCAATGTCGTCAATCATCGCTCCCGGCAACTGTCCCGTCGTGCCGGACCCGGCCAGCAGAAAATGCTGATCGTATTTGCGATCCTCACACCGCCCCACACCTGTGCGAAACAACCGCAGATGCCATGTCGGACTCATGCCTCCATGACGCAAAACCCTCCCGAGAAATTTCACGTAACGCGGAACAAAATAGCCCTCATGTTCCGGCTCATCCGGCAGCGCAATAATCGCCCGCGTAAGCTCTTCATCCATCACCTCATCCGCATCCAGATGAAGCTGCCACTTGGCGCTGATTGGCAAATTATCAATCGCCCAGTTACGCTGCGCGCCGTAATTTTCAAAGGCATGCTGCACAACCGAAGCGCCATACGACGACGCCAGCTCTATCGTCCCGTCCGAGCTGAAGGAGTCCACAACGAAAATCTCATTGCAGACCTCTCGAGCACGTTGCAACGTCGCGCCCAGCGTGTCCCTGGAGTTGTATGAAAGCAGAATCCCGGTGGGTCGCATATACCTGATGGTAAAGCATGCAATCTAGCCGGCCCCTCTATCGGAACCGCAGCACAGACGCTAAGGCGCCGGATATTGGTTCTTCGCCACAGTAGTCTTATCCTCCGGGATCGCGCCAATCTGAAAGTATCGCTTCAGCTTCAGTATCTGCGACTCAAAGCCGTGCCACAGCACCGTCGCCACCAACGTTGACGCAACCAGTCGAAGTGCAACAATCGCCAGGTTGCCCGCGATGCCAATCTTGTACTTGTCGTCGAGCCGCGCATCAAAGTTACCGAAGTATACAAACACCAGAATATGCGTCATGTACAGCCCGTAGCTGATGCGTCCATAGAACGGAAGCACTCCTCGCCGCAGCAACCAGGCCACAGGATTTCGTGCGCCCGTCCCTGCTACTGCCATCAGCACAATACCCGCAAATCCGATCCCAAGACCCATATCGAGAAATGACGTCCCGGCGAAAATCGTTGCAGCGGCCAGAAATCCAAACAGCGTCGCCCCGAATCCCATCCATAGCCATGTGCGCCGCGCCCACGACAGCTGATATAGCCCCACCGCAAGCAAGCTCCCCAGCGCAATGCCATCCAGATGGATCAGCGTATGGGTTGAGTTTAGAAACCTGGCATGGCTTATCCCAAAGAGGGGCGAAGCAATCGCCGCTGCAACAAGGATCGCCGGTAGCAGCCAGTTCAACCGTCCGCGGCAGAAGCGCACAACTGGTGCCCAGACGAGGTAGTATTGCTCTTCGATCGCCAGCGACCACGTCGGCCCGAGCGTTCCCGGTAGCTGTGTATGACGCAGGTTCTGAACGAACAGCAGGTACGCCACAACGATCTTCCATTGCGCCTGATGTGACAGCGTATCGCCCAGAAACCAGTCCGGCACCGAATAGCACACGATCAGCAAAAGAAAATAAACCGGCCAGATGCGCAGCGCCCGCCGCGCGTAAAAGTTGCGAAAGTAATGCGGTTTGTCGCGCGACTCAAGCAGGATCGATGTGATGAGAAAGCCCGACAACGCAAAGAAGAGGTTGACGCCAACCCAGCCCCACAGCGAAGCCCCATAAACCCAGGTCCCGACCAGCCGTTCATGGCAGTGGTAGAGCACTACCGCCAGTACAGCAAGACCACGCAGCCCATCCAGCTCAGGAATATAAGCAGGCAGCCAGCTCGGGCGACACGTCGGACGTTGTGTGGACAAATTCAGGAGTCAGTTCTTCCAGTCGCAATCGATCAAACTACAGCTCATGATAGAAGTATTTGTTCCACGGATGCCAAGCGTTGGCGGGATGGTTTTCTATCCCGCGGCCAGCTCTTTCGCCCTCTGCGTCGCGCGCATCACCGCTTTGATCAGTGTCACGCGCAATCCGCCCTCTTCCAGTTCCAGAATGCCGTCGATCGTGCAGCCGGCCGGCGTCGTTACCGCGTCCTTCAGCAGAGCCGGATGATAGCCAGTATCCAGCACCATCTTCGCTGCGCCAAAGGTTGTCTGTGCGGCTAGAAGCGTTGCTGTATCGCGCGGCAGGCCCACCTTCACGCCAGCCTCCGCCAGCGATTCAAGGATGATGTAGATGAATGCAGGCCCGGAAGCAGAAAGGCCAGTCACAGCGTCCATGTGCTTCTCATCCACCACAACGGTGCGGCCAACGGTCTCGAAGATGCGCTGAGCCAGCTCCATCTGCCTGTCGGTCACAAAGCGTCCGCGGCACAGACCTGCAATGCCGGCACCTAGCGCCGACGGCGTATTCGGCATCGCGCGGATCACGGGAATCTCGATCCCAGCGGCCTCTTCGATCGAAGCTGTCTTCACCGAGGCGGCAAAGGAGACGATCGTCTTCTGCGGCGTGAGCGCCGGACGAATCTGCGCTACAAGGTCAGGCACCTGAAAGGGCTTTACGCCGAGAAGGATCAGGTCGGCCTGTTGCGCGGCGGCAAGATTGTCCGTCGAGACATCTACGCCCCACTGCGTCGAGAGCGCCACGGCGCGCTCAGCATGCGCGACGGTCGCGTGAATCTGCTCCGGCGCGAAGAGGTTCTGCTTGAGAAAGGCCTGCAGCAGAATGCCGCCCATCTTGCCTGTGCCAAGCACGGCGATGCGAACGTCAGGCAACTGCGCAGGAGTGCTTGCTTCCGGAACGGCGATATCGGACACGATAGCTTCCTCGATCTCTCTGATACGAATCGCAGGTGCTGCGAGACTTCTTTTCAGAATACAGTGAGCAGCGGTCAGTGATTAGTGGTCCGTTGATTGTGGCA
>Ga0206964_10345_pt1 | contig 11954 bp, 8 predicted proteins | sample Alteio_BWOrgHeat_25_FD_152980 | JGI IMG/M metagenome (GOLD analysis project Ga0206964, IMG submission 152980) | Enriched cells from forest soil in Barre Woods Harvard Forest LTER site, Petersham, Massachusetts, United States -... | ecosystem: Environmental > Terrestrial > Soil > Temperate forest >...
TCAGCTGTCGGTGAATCTCCAGATTGTCCAAGTCTGCCATGCGTTGCTGCTTATGGTTGGCTCTGGTGTATCCGATGATGAGGAACGCGCCTGCTAAAGCGATGAGACCCGCGATTCCTGCCAGGTTTAGCGAGGTCTTCTCCAGACCGATCTTGTGGTCTAGATGCATGAGGGACTGGTTGTGAGGTCTTTTCTTCCGGTAGAAGGCGATGAGGCTGAATAGCCAAGATGCAATCTGAAAGCCGGCTACAGCAACGGTAGCGATTACCGATGCAGTTTCCCACCAAGCGACAGATGCTTGGACCTCGCCAGCGTTCACGGGCCGGATTGTATCATTCCGTACAGGGGGCTGGCCCACCTTTGCGGTTTTGGCAAAGGTGGGAACGCAATCCACCTCTGTCGGGATTTTCAATTTTGTCTACTGACTCGCACGTGCAAAGAAAAGCTGTGACCGCCGACCTCGTCGTCCCCACCTTTACAAAAAAAAACGTAAAGGTGGGCCAGTCCCGAGCGCTCGGAAATCGAATCGCCGTGGATAGCGCGCCCGCCGGGAGCAGGCTGGGGTCTTCCCCCACCGTACGGATGCGTTCAGCCGAGGAAAATCCCCGCCCAAGCGAAACTTGGACGGGCCACCCTCGAGAGTAGAATGAACGCGAATGGACCTCCAAACTCTGACTGCAGAGGACGTCATCACGATACACGAGCGACTCGTGGAGGACTTCGCGGGATCAAAGGATCCGATTGCTCCGGCCGGTGTCAGGAGTATGGCGCTTCTGGAATCGGCTGTAGGAAGGCAGCACACTGGTCTCGGCGAAACGCTAAAGTATCCGAGAGCGATCGACAATGCTGCCACTCTTACGTACGGCGTCTGTTGTGATCATGCGTTTCACAACGGCAATTAAGAGGACAGCGCTAGTTGCAATGCTGGTTCATCTCGATCGCAATAAGCTCTCACTGTTTGATGTTGGTCAAAAAGAGCTCTTCGACATGATCATCGCAGTCGCCAATCACTCCTTCGAGCATAAGAGGAGAAGGAAAAGCAACGAAAAAGTCGGGCCAGACGATGAGGTTAGGGCAATTGCCCAGTGGATTTCAGACAGCGCCGACAAGGTCGTCCGAGGAGAGAAACCCATCACATATCGACAACTTCGCAGAATCCTAGAAGGGTTCGACTACGGCTTTGGGGACACTAACGGTAACTACATTGAAATCGTTAGGCACGAAACCGTTACAAAGGGCATTTTTCGCCGCGAGAGGATACGGGTTACAAAGCACATCACGAGCATTGGTTATCCAGGTGAGACCAAAGAAGTCGCAATGAGAGTGATCAAGGACGTGCGGAGAATATGCAGACTACGAGAAGAGGATGGCATAGATTCGTCGTCCTTTTACGATCAAACGGTCGTGATGGATGCGTTCATCAATCGATATCGCAAGATCCTCACGAGGTTAGCCAACCGGTAGCTCGCCCACCCGTCATTGAGCATGCCTGCCCGCCTTCAGCTGTCGGCAGCAGTGTAATCACGGAGGAATCGCGGAAAGGCTTTATACGCCACAGCCATAATTTCAGGTATACCCTCGAATAGATTTTGCTTTTTCAAGCATCTCTCCGTGAGACCAATCAGCACTGCAGCATTGACGAACGCTTTGCGACGCCTCAAGTCGATTTGATCGAGATCGGGCCAAACATTGTCTTCGAGTAAGCATCCGCTACATCGCTCCAACCATTCATCTTCGACTCGGTCGGCCTTCCCCCAGTACCTCTGCTGGAAGGCTCTAGCCGCGGCCGATGCGAGCACGTCAGCAACTTGAATGCCCGGGTGTTGAGTTGAATCTACCAGCTTTGGCAGGCCGATTAGGTTGAACGTGTATTGCCTATCTTTCCCGAACATCTGGAGCCTGACGTGATCTCGTCTCCTGACCATTACCTTTAAGATGTCCAACTCGGCTTCAATGGGTTTAGATTTGTCGCAACGTACGTCGAGTTCGTCGTACACCTCGCCCCAATACGAGAGAACGCTAAAGAGTGACGTCGTAGTTAGGTCCAAAATCCAATGTGGTGTTGAGCCGTCGCCCCGAATACTTCCCAACTCCTCTTGGATGACCCCTCGATTGATCATGGCGAACACGGATATGGCAGCGATTGGATCGGACGTGTAATCAACGACTAGGCCCTTCGGTGGGAACAGTTTCTCCAATGCGGATTGACTCCCATCGCGCATGAATTTCGAGAATTCCTCGAAGATCGTCTCTGCAGACGCATCCCTTGTGCGCAGCATGGCGAATAGGAAATTGCTGACGTACAGGTGGAAGCCAGAACCGTAGAAAAGCGAACTTTGCTTTGCGAGAGCAGGCTCAAAAATGTATTCGAAGAATTTGCACGCCAACGCAAATCTTTTAAGGTGTGAAACCAGGCGAGCGAATGGGGTGCAACTCCTGATTACGGACGTTATTGCTCGTCGTCCGTTTTCGGTCTTCAACAAGCGTGACCCTTTGAGTTCGGCACCCTGAGGCTTGAAATCACGTATGACGCGCTCAACCATTTCCTTGGCCCGTTCCTCCTCCATTGCCACGCTTGCAAAAACGAATACTTCTTGAGCTGCATCCAAGAGGTTGTTCCCCGTGAATCCTGCCTCATCGCAGAAAATCCGCCCCGTCCCACCGATTCTGGCGGGTTGACGAGGTTTGGGGCGTCGCCGATTAGTGGAACTACGTTTCATCTTTCACCGACATGATCCTTACCGTGAGGTGGGGACTCTGAGCTTGGTTTTTCCGGTGCCCAAAAGCTCTTACGCAAATAGAAATTCCTTAGTCCGAAACTCCTTGATCGTATCCCTCAGCTTCGCTGCCTTCTCGAATTCGAATCGTTTGGCCGCTTCGCGCATATCGCTTTCCAGTTTTCCGATATAGACATCCAGGTCTTCTTGCGACTTGAATTCGGGGATGCCCTCGGTCTCGCCGCCGGTCAGGTCGGTGTAGTCGGCGTCAATGATGCCGGCGAGCGACATATCGAGCGGGCGCACGATGGATTCGGGAGTGATGCCGTTGGCCTGGTTGTAGGCTTCCTGGATGGCGCGGCGGCGATCGGTTTCGTTGAGGGCCTTGATCATGGAATCGGTGCGGCGGTCGGCGTAGAGAATGGCGCGGCCGTTGAGGTTGCGGGCACAGCGTCCGATGGTTTGGATGAGCGATCCGCTGGAACGCAGGAAACCTTCTTTGTCGGCGTCGAGAATGGCGACCAGCGAGACTTCGGGCAGGTCGAGGCCTTCGCGCAGCAGATTGATTCCGATGAGTACGTCGAACTCGCCCTTGCGCAGGTCGCGCAGAATTTTGACGCGCTCCAAAGTTTCGATTTCGGAGTGCATGTAGCGGCACTTCACGCCGACCTCGCTGTAGTACTCAGCCAGATCTTCGGCCATGCGCTTGGTGAGCGTGGTGACGAGCACGCGCTCGCCGCGGGAGACGCGGTCGCGAATTTCGTGGAGGAGGTCGTCAATTTGTCCTTTGACGGGACGGACCTCGACGGGAGGGTCCACCAGGCCGGTGGGCCGGATGATCTGCTCCACCACGACGCCGGCGGACTTGGTCAACTCATAGGGGCCGGGCGTGGCGGAAACGTAAATCAGCTGGTTCATGCGCTGTTCGAATTCTGGAAACGTCAGGGGACGATTGTCCAGAGCCGAGGGCATGCGAAAACCGTACTCCACCAGAGTTTCCTTGCGCGAGCGGTCGCCGTGATACATGCCGTGCAACTGGGGCACGGTCTGGTGGGACTCGTCGATGAACATGAGGAAGTCGCGCGGGAAATAGTCGAGCAGCGTGGGTGGAGGCTCGCCGGGAAGGCGTCCGGTGAAGTGGCGCGAGTAGTTTTCGATGCCGTGGCAGTAGCCGACCGACTTGATCATTTCGAGATCGAACATGGTGCGCTGATGAATGCGCTGGGCTTCGACGACGTGGCCCTGCTTCTCTAGCTCAGCTTCCCACCACTTCAGTTCTTCTTTGATGGAGTCCACGGCTTTGGTGCGGGTCTCGGGCTTCATCACGTAGTGTGTCTTGGGATAGATGGGAAGGCGTATGTACTTCTGTTTCACGGTGCCGAACAGAGGATCGATCTGTGAGAGTGATTCGATTTCATCGCCCCAGAGTTCGACACGATAAGCCATGTCGTCGTAGGTGGGGAAGATTTCGATGACGTCGCCGCGAACGCGGAAAGTTCCACGGCGGAAATCTCCGTCGGTGCGTTCGTAGAGGATTTCGACCAGCTTGCGGGTGATGTCCTCACGCTTGATCTTCTGGCCCTTCTCCAGAAAAAGCATCATGCCGTAATACGCTTCCGGAGATCCCAGGCCGTAGATGCAGCTCACCGAGGCCACGATCAGGCAATCGCGGCGCTCGAAAAGAGAGCGTGTGGCGGAGAGGCGAAGCTTGTCCAGTTCGTCGTTGATGGTGGCTTCTTTTTCAATGTAGAGGTCGGCGGCGGGGACGTAGGCTTCGGGCTGATAGTAGTCGTAGTAGGAAACGAAATATTCGACGGCGTTGTGAGGGAAGAAATTCTTGAATTCGTGGTAGAGCTGAGCGGCGAGGGTCTTGTTGTGGGCCATGACCAGCGAGGTGCGGTTGAGGCGCTCGATGATTTTGGCCATGGTAAAGGTCTTGCCCGAGCCGGTGACTCCCAACAGCACCTGGTGTTGTTCGCGGTCGTGCAGGCCTCGAGTAAGGGCCTCGATGGCGCTGGCCTGGTCGCCCTGCGGTTTGTAGGTGCTGACTAGTTTGAAGTCCATGTGAGAGCTTCTAGCTGCTAGCTTCTAGCTTTTGGCCAGACCGGGAATCTGTTTGCTGCACCTGCAGAAGGGAAATTCGGCGGGTGGGCATCTCTTGATTATAACTTGGGGACAAGTGGCGGGGTGGATAGAGAAGCGAGGCAGACGCGCGATTGTTGGGTCGCAAAACGCGACCCATGGCGCGGCTCGCCTGGATCGCCTTCGACTTCGCTCAGGCCTGGCTCTCGCTGCGAAAAGGGCGCTTGCTTGGGATGACAATTAAATTGGCGCGAGTTGAATCCGCGCTGGAATTGTGTTTGGAGTCCGGCGAAAACGGTTACGGGAGTTTGAAATTTACGGTGATCTGAGTTTGAATCTCGACGGGCTGGCTGTCGAGATAGTAGGGCTTGTATTTCCACTGTTTGACGGCGTCGATGGCGGCGCGAGACAGGACTGAATCTCCGTTGATCAGTTTGACCTCAGTGATGTCGCCGGTTTTGCTGATCTTGGCCATCAGTTCGACGGCGCCTTGAAGATGCATCTGGCGAGCGAGTTGCGGATAGTTCGGCTGGACTCGTTTGACCAGCAGGCCTTGGGAGACTCCTTGCGATACTTTCAGCGTTTGCGCAGGAGCTGCAGAGGGCAAGGTTGGTGTGGAGGAGTTCACGATGCCGGAGAGGGCTTGCTCACTCGAGCTGGATGTTCCCAAAACGCCGAGCGAGGGCGCTTGTGGGATATCTTGCGGCGCAGAGGATGATGAAGTTAAAGCGACAGACTTCTTGATTACGAGAGGCGCTGGCGCGATGGGTGTGTCCGACAGGTGTACGACTGTGTTGGGCGCGGTCAGCGAGGAGTCCTTCTTCGCTGCCGGAGCGGGCCGGTCAGAGGTCGCAAGCGGGGCGTCCGCGGAAGACTCTGAGGTGCGTGCGGTCAATGAACCCGCAGCCTGTGATGGCGTAGCGACGGCGGGTTTCGCCTGCGACATAGGCAGCGATGACGGCGGTGGCGGTGTTTCAGGCTGAGCCGGAGCGATCTGCGATGGGGTGGCGACAGGCTGCGCGGTCGGAGTGCTATTTGTGGAGTGCATTTTGGTCCAGCCAACATAGCCGATGGCGGCGGTTGCGACCAGGACAGCGACTACGATCAGAATCGTCTTCTTGCGGCCACCGGATGACGAAGTTGCATCGTCGTCAACGGAGCCGAAGGTCGGAGCTTCCACGTGCGGTTTCGACGCTTCTTCTTCGTGGTGCCGGGGAGCAGATTTTGCCGGAGCAGTTGCCGCTCCGTGACCGCTGGTGCTGGGTCCGGCGGTGGTGCTGAAGGAACGTCCCATCGCGGATTCTGTGACGCTGGTTGGAGACGGTTCCGACTTGGCTGCTGGTGGATTCACGACCGGCTTGCCCGCAGCTTCAGCGGCGCGGCGCAGCGCTGTGGCCATGGGTCCCGCCATAGGTTTCGAAACTGGTTGCCAAGGATATTCCTTCGTCGCCGCAGGCACGCTGGATGAATCAGACACGTGACTTCTGTCTTTCGAAGGATCGTTCATAGATTCAAGTAACGCCGCTTCCGTGGGTTCGGGCTTCACGGAGGGCTCTTCTTCCAGATCGAGAAGGGAAGCGCTCACGGCCGAAATCTGCGAAGGAGGCGGAGGTACGGGCAAAGACGAAACTGCCGGCTTGGGTGCGACAAAGTCGGGCGCCGTCGGACGCGTAATCTGAGTCATTCCTGCGCTTGGCCGGGACGCGGTAGCCGCGGTTTTCGAAGCTTCGCTTTTGCGAAGCAGACCACGAGCGACGCGGAGAGTTCCTTTGGATTGCTCTATGTTGATGGGTTTGGTCAGAACCAGATTGGCGCCGATGCGGAAGGCTTTGGCAACTCCGCTTTGTCCCTCGACCACGGCTACGGAAAGCGAGGCCTGATTGGATCCGGAATTATGCGCGCTCTTGAACAGCAAAGCTGCGTTCTGCTCGTTGTCACAATCTACGACGATCGCGTCGAAATGCTCCGCCATTAACTTCTTGACGGCAGCGAAAGGCTCGCTGCAGGGCTCGACTTGAAATTCCAGTTCGCTCAGGACCTGGGTGACAACGCGGGCCGTTTTTTCATCAGGGCAGAATAAAAGGGCTTTGTAGCTCATACCGGAATCGTAAGTACGGCAGTACACAGCAGCAAGTTACGACGGTAATGGCAAAGTGTGCGAAAGCCTGCTCTCACAAGCACTTGCCGGGATTGAGGAGGGTGGGATTCAAGCTTCAAAAGGTCATTTCCCGCTCAACGTCGGGAGGCGAGTGGAAAACATCCAAAAACGGTCTGTTTATTGTTATGATTCTCCCAGTTGTGGGTTACTTTAGTCGCAGTTCCGTTGTTGGCCTTTCGTTTGTCTTTCTGCTCCAGGCCGCCCATGCCGCTGACTCTGCGCGGTCGGTGGGCTCAACAACACCCGCCAGTTCAACACCGATTATGATCGTCGGTTTTGTGGGAGGATTTGTGCACCGCGATGACGCAGTGCGCAGCGAAGTGCAGTTGGCTGTCCATCTTCGACAACAGTATCCAGCGGGTGTCTTCGTTGAGGTCCTGGATAATCATCACAGAAGAAAAGCGCGCGAGGACATTCGGAGATTCGCTGACGCGGATCGTGATGGGACGGTGTCGGAAGAAGAAAAACGGAAGGTGCGGATTATTCTGTACGGTCACAGTTGGGGTGGTTCGGAAGCGGTAACGCTGGCTCGCGAGCTGGGAAGAGAAGGTCTCCCCGTGCTCCTCACAGTGCAGGTGGACAGCGTGGTTAAAGCGGGGGAGAACGACACCATCATCCCAGAGAATGTAGTGCAGGCGGTGAACTTTTATCAGCCGGATGGCTTCATCCATGGGCGAAGCCAGATTCGCGCTGCCGATCCGTCGCGAACCCAAGTGATTGGAAACTTCCGCTTCGATTACAAAGCGAGTCCGGTAAAATGCCGGAACTATCCGTGGTACGACCGCGTGTTCATGAAGACCCACACTGAGATTGAGTGTGATCCCAAGGTGTGGAGCCAAGTGGAAGCACTTATTCAATCCAAATTGTCGTTGATGCCTCCGTTCTGAGCCAAAGCATTCAGGCTTTTCTTTCGAGGCTTGTCGTGAAAGAAGCCGACCTAGGCACAAAGCGCGGAGACAATTTCAGCGGTCTAGACGGCACGAATGAACACGTGCATTTGCCCAAACGTTAGCTTACTGGGTGGGAGTCGCCGAGGTTAGGCCGGACTGAGTAAAGGCGAGCGTGCCTGGCGTTCCGGAGGCGGGTGTTGAGAGCAACTGCTGGAGCAAGTCAAGATCACTTTCCAGATCAATGGGTGCCGTCTTTCGAGCTGTCGCCGGATGCAGTTCCTGGTGGAGTCGTGCCCTGAGTAATCCGGCTGCCAATTCAGGCGAACCGGTGGTGCTCAGGATATTGCCCCGCGATACCCCGACCTGTAGGACTTCGTCGCCAGTACGCGTTTGTACTAACGGATTGCCATTGGCATCGAGTGCGGGTTCGGCACTGGCGCGGAAGCGTTGCCAGTCCTTTTCTTCGTTCAGGGGATCACGCAGGTTCCCGTGGGTCAACTCCTCGAGGCGGCTCTGATTGGAACGACGCTCCGCTCGCGTCACGGGAGTGTCCAGTTCCAGGCTGGCATCGAGGATCAGGGCATTCTTTGCGGGATCGAAACGCTCATAGCCAAAATATCCGGCCACTAAACTGGCGGCGACGTAAGGATGAAGCAGGAACAAGGGCAACATATATTTCTTGGCGGCGACGACGGATTCGACGACCCCGTGAATCGGTTTGCTCCGTCGCAGTGTTCCCGGTACTTGTGGTATTACGAATGATCGAGGCTGCAACTCGGGATGGTGACGGCTGTACCTCGCTGCCGTTTTAGCGATCTGTTTCGGCGTCGTGACTCCCAGATCAACCACCACGCTCCTGTGGAGAGCATGCGGGTAGTAGAAATTGAAGACTTCGCGCACAAAATCCGCGCAGTTATTTTTCACGAAATTGTAGCTTTGGCGGTTGGGCTCGTGGTTGAACTTCTCGATTAACAGGGCGTCCTGTCCAGAGTCGGTTTCAATTTCAAATCCGTAAATGGTCCGGTCATACGAGGCCCCGACGAGTTCATACCAGTTTCCTTCTGGAGTACTACCGTCGGAGCGGTCTGGCGCCAGTGATTTCAGGTGGTGGCGGCGGTATTGGTCGCGCAGGAATGCAACGAGCTTGGCATCGGCGAACAGCGGTACAGCCTCGGGTTGGTCAACCGCGTACAGGTACGAAACCAAAGGAATGGCAATCCAGTCATATCCGCCGATGCCGTTGTAGCGGCTCAGGACTACGCCGGACTCACCGGGCTGACACGGGCGCAGAACCACCGGTGTTTCTGCACACACGTTATTCAGATACACAGCGGAGTGGCCAGTCCCACTGAAAGCGCCATCGTAACTATAGGGCTCTTCCAGAAGCAGTGTGGCCGCGGCGTGAGAAGGAACGCTGAAACATGGGCAAAAGAACAGAATGGCACAAAGCCATCCTAGTCGCAGAGATCTGCGAGTTGGCGCCGCGAACGGATTGGCAGGCGCTTGCATCATAGTTCCTGATGGGCCAAAGGCCGTGCGGGTTGCCGCCGTCACGTAGTGCTAAGGTTAAAAACCCGCAGGAAAAGGATATGTTGTGGGATATGAGCATCACCAGTTACGAAAGATTAGTGCGGAAGAGTGGAGGACGGGCGCATCATCGCGGAGAAGCGGAGAGGCGTGCCGTCCATTCAGTGCGAGGCGGTGGCTTGCGCCAATGCTTGTCCGGTGGCTTCCAGCAATGCTTCCGGACCGACGGGGTGCCCCGTTGCGCGCTCCATCCAGAGGTCTGGGGAAATGCGACCCATTCTGGCCATGCGTTCGAACTCGGGCCCGATGCTGCCACTTTTTTTCATTTGTTCTTCAATCTGGAAGGCGATCATGTGGCCGATGGGGTAATCGGGGAGGTAGAGGAAGGAATCGATCATGTGAGAGTAGATACCCAGGAGAACAACATCTTTTTGATTGAAAACGGGAGCATAGTAGTGGTTCCAAACGTCTTTCGCAATTTGTACTGTGGCTTCGGCTAGTTCCTTGGGCGTAGCCTGCGGATGATCGTACATCCAGTGCCAGACACGCATGTCCACCAGAGCGACGCCGCCGATCTCGTAGGTACCCCAGAAATCATTCAGAGTTTTTTCGGCCTGGCTTTTGGCATCGGGTGCGGGCTGGCCGAGCAGTTCAAGGTCGTGGCCTTGAAATACAAATGCGAGGGCCTCTGTGAAAGCTGTGTTGGGTACGCCGTGTAGCAGAGTGTAGTCAATGTCGTTCAGGGAGAAAGTCTGCTCGACGTTGTGTCCCATTTCGTGGACTGCGATGTTGAATCCCTTGTAGTTCATGCCGGTTTTTTCGACGCGTGTGCGCAGATGGGCCTTCTCCTCGCGCATGGACGCTCCCATGGCATGTCCGGAGCCTCGGGCCGGATCCACAATGATGTTGTTGGCTACGTTTTGAGCGCGGTCCGGTGAAAAGCCGAGTTTGATCAGCAAGTTTGGGATGTCCTTCTGATAGGCTTCCGCGGTTGGGTATTTTTTCGCGACCATTTCATCCAGTTGTGCTTCCGTGTACTGACTGCCGGGGCGAAATCCGTTATACCAGACGTCAAATGGTTCCAGCGGGCGGCCGAGTCGCGTCTGAATCAGTTTTGCGACCTTAGGGACGAGGGGCGAACTCAGCACCTGCTCGAGCATGGCTTGGACGCGGGCTTCGGGAAGTTCGCGATCTTCCTCGAAGCGGCGGGCGATCAGCGATGGTGCGGTAGGAGAATACGGGTCTGCCTGCTTCACTGCCAGAAAGTCTTTCAGTAAGGTTGCATAGCGCGTGTCGGGCTCGGGCGCATTGGTGATCTTCGTCGCGGACGTTGGCTTGTCAGAATCGTTGACGGCAGCTGCCCTGACTTCTTTGGTGAACGGATTCCAGTCCACGGAGGGGTTGTCTATCGCGATCTGTGGAATAGTTTGAGTGACGATGCGTTCCATGACTTGCTGAATGGCGCGCTGTTTCGCAGGGCCGTTCTGCTGGTCGGCATAGTCGGCTTTGATTTCGTCGCGCAGGTTCCAGTGGCTGAGCAGGCGCATCTTGGGTGGAAAGAGGCGCTGGCCCTGGGCATCGAGTACGTGGTGCATCCAGATGTTGTATTGAGCGATGTATCGTCCGGACTCGGCTCCGGCTTTGGAGATCGCCAGATTAACGCTGGCAGGAATGCGCTTATCGAAACGTTGTGCCAGGCGTGCCTCAGCCCACTGACGACGGCTCCAGGAAGGCCCATTTTTCAAGCGCTCGTCGAGTGTGGTCAGGGGGAAATTCAGCAGCACCACGAAGGCCAGCTTGTTGTTGAAAAAGTCGTCGAGCATGTGTGCGGATGGATCGTAGCCGGCGAACACTTCGTCAAAGGGCAGGACCGGGCCGAGGTCGAGATCGGATTGTTGATTGAAGCTGCGGTTGATCTCGTGCATGTGGCCGTCGAGCTGTTCGAGCAGACTTTGGAAGCGCGTGAAAGTGGTATCGAGAGCGGCCTGGTCGCTAGCGAAATTGGCGCGAACGAATTCTTCAAATGTGGCAGCGTCGCCGTCTTCCGCGCGCCAGAATTCTGCAACCTGGTGAAGGCCGCGGTGGAGGCGGGCGCGTTGCGCATCGCCATATTTTGTGGACAGTTCTGTTTCGAGCTTGGCGCTGGTGGTTGTCATCCATGGCGCAGGGGTGAAACTGTTTTGCATCGCGATCTCCTGGGAAAATAATGGCACGGTGATAGTCACAAGCGCGGCAACCAGCAGGGTCGAGCGAAGGATGGTGTTCATTTCTTGCTCCTTAGGGCGGAGTCGGTTTGCGGATAGGGCAGCGAGTTGCTGAACTCGGAGATGTCGGATGGCGCGTAATCGGGGAAGGGCAGTTTGCTGTTCTCGCGCCATTGCTGCACCTGGCCGGCGGTGGCTGCAGTTTTCTCTTTGTCCAGGCCGGAGTCGCGGCCCAGATAGAGGGTGCGCGACGGGAAGGCAAATGTTGTTCCTGAAGCTGCCACCAGATCCATGATTCGGAGGAGCAGGTCTTCGCGGATAGCGAGGAATTCGGGCGCGTTCCGGGTCAGTATGTAGCAGAACAATTCCAGTGTCA
>Ga0206964_10346_pt1 | contig 11954 bp, 5 predicted proteins | sample Alteio_BWOrgHeat_25_FD_152980 | JGI IMG/M metagenome (GOLD analysis project Ga0206964, IMG submission 152980) | Enriched cells from forest soil in Barre Woods Harvard Forest LTER site, Petersham, Massachusetts, United States -... | ecosystem: Environmental > Terrestrial > Soil > Temperate forest >...
CGGCCGCGCGATGCGTCGCGCATGATGGTGGTGAATCGCGAAACCGGCCAGTGGCGTGATTCTTCGTTCCGCAATCTGCCGGAATTTCTGCGGCCTTCCGATGTTCTCGTCATCAATGATACGCGCGTCATCCGCGCGCGCATCCACGGGAGGCTGGAACGGGCCAGCGGCACGGTCCGGGAAATTGAAGTTTTGTTCGCCGCGCCGGCCGGCCCGGCAACGAATGGCGAGGTCTGGGAAGTCCTCTGTAAACCGGGACGGCGGATCCATCCCGGCGATCGAATCACATTTGCCGGCGGCGGGCTGCAAGGAACCTTCGGCGAGCTCCGCGAGCACGGACTGCGTCTGCTTCATGTGAACTCAACCGTTGAAGACTTCCTGGAGTCCCACGGCCACATTCCTCTGCCGCCGTATATCGAACGAAGCGACACATCGGCAGACGCCATCGAGTATCAAACGATTTACGCTGCGGCTCCCGGCGCGGTTGCTGCGCCGACGGCGGGTCTCCACTTCACGGATTCCATGTTCGAGCTGCTGAAATCGAAGGGAGTCGAGATCGTCCGAATCACCCTGCACGTCGGGATCGGAACGTTCCTGCCCGTACGCACGGACAATCCGGCGGAGCACATTCTGAAACCCGAACGATTCGAGATTACCGAAGCCGCCGCCAATCGCCTGAATGCCGCGCGCGGCGAAGGACGCCGGATTGTGGCTGTCGGCACCACCACCACGCGAACGCTCGAATACGTTATTCAACGAGACGGCCGATTTGAGCCGGCTGCCGGCGAAGCCGACCTCTTTATATTGCCCGGTTACGAATTCAAAGCCGTCGGCGCCATGCTCACCAATTTCCACTTGCCCCACTCGACGTTGCTCATGCTGGTTTCGGCCTTCGCTTCGCGCGAAAGAATGCTTACGGCATATGCTCACGCCGTCGCGGAGCGATACCGCTTCTACAGCTATGGCGACTGCATGCTTGTCGTTTGACGGGGGATTAACCACAGAGACACAAAGGCACAGAGAAAGCCGGCATCGGATGATTGGATTGCCGGCTTTCTCTGTGCCTTTGTGTCTCTGTGGTTAATCCCCCCGATTCTTTCCGTCTCAATACCCCTTCAAAAGGTTGACACTCAAGGCGTTTTGAGTATAATGCCCGACGGTTTAAACTTTGTGGCGTGTTGTAGTAGAAAAGTAGTACCCACAATCGGTGGCCTCGAAATCCGTCCTGGTGCTCTTTCCTCTTCGCTGCGGTTTATTCAGAAACAGCTTTTCACGTAAAGGAGTCGAGGGTAATGAGCAAAGAACAGGGAAAAGTAAAGTGGTTCAACAATAAAAAGGGTTTCGGCTTTATTGAGAGGGCTTCCGGCGGGGATGTATTTGTTCACTATTCGGCCATCGAGAGTGACGGATACAAGACCCTGAAGGAACGTGATAGCGTAGAATTTACGATCACACAGGGTCCAAAGGGGTTTCAGGCAGAGAATGTGGCAAAAACGGAGTAATCGTTTTCGGACCCTGCGATCCCCGGGGTCGCAGGGTCTTGTTGTCTGTGAAGTGCCGTAATGAACCGCCTCCGTCCGGGCCTCGAGTTTTCCCCCCAGCAGCATCAAGGTAAATCATTCGTCGTCGTCAAGGATCCGGTAACCGCGCGGTATTTCCGTTTCACGGAATCGCAGGCAGCGATCCTCGATCTTCTTCACGAGCCGATTGACGCGGAGGCGCTGGCCGCGCGCGCCTCGGAGAAACTCGGCGGCTCGATTCCGGTCTCGACCATCGAAGGATTCCTGAAATCGCTCGAAGACAAGTGGCTGCTCGACACGCCGGCGGTCCAGGAAAAGCTGGCGACCATGGAGAGTCAAAAGCTTCAGGACCGCAACGTACTCTACTGGAAACTCGCGTCGATCAATCCTGAACGCATTTTCGAATGGCTCCTGCCGCGGACGCGATGGGCATTCACCCGGGCGTTTCATATGTTCGCGGCCTTTTCGATCCTGATGGGATTCACGCTCAGCTACCTGCACTGGAGCGAGTTCACCCGAGGCGCCCAGGGCCTGTTCAATCTGCACGGACTGTTTTTCCTGTGGATCGTGACGTTCACGGTCACGACCATGCACGAGTTCTCTCACGGCATGACGTGCCGCCATTTCGGCGGCACGGTGAAGGAAGTCGGATTCATGCTGATTTATTTCCAGCCGGCGTTCTACTGCGATGTGAGCGATTCGTGGATGTTCACGTCGAAGCGCCACCGCATGTGGGTGACGTTTGCCGGCGGATATTTTCAGCTCGTGGTCTGGGGCGTCTGCACGATGATCTGGCGGGTCACGGACCCGGACACGCTGATCAATCAGATCGTTCTTGTGGTGATCGTGTATTCGGGTCTGCAGACGCTGGTGAATTTCAATCCGCTGATCAAGCTGGACGGCTACTACATGCTCAGCGACTATCTCGAGATCCCGAACCTGCGCGCAAAAGCCACGACCACGCTGTGGAGCTGGGTCGCGGGAAGAAATCCGGCAGCTCCGCAGGAGCGTCCGTGGCGGGAGGAGCGGGCGCAGTTGATATACGGGCTGGCGTCGTTCGCGTTCTCGACAACATTATTAATATACGTGTACTCGGCCTTGTATACTTGGGCCACGTCCAGTTTCGCTCTTGCGGGTCTGGTCGGCTTCGCAATGTTCTCCACATTCACTCTCAAACGGACGGCGCTGGATTCCGTTACCGGCCTGAAAGCCGTCGCCACGCGGGCGTCCTACCGGAAGTGGCGCAACGGGATCATCGTGCTGGTGCTGCTGATCGTTGTTTTTGCCGGGCACTGGGAGCTGACCATTCCGGCCGAATTCAAAGTGCTGGCGCGCAGTGAAATGCCGGTCCGCACGGAAACCGAAGGCATCATCGTGGATCTCATGGTTCACGAAGGAAGCCGCGTCTCGAAGGGCGACGTGCTGGCGCGGCTGCGCGATCCCGTGAAACTCCAGGACCTTTCCGAACTGAGAGGCACGCTCGAAGCGAAAAAGAACGAGCTGGCGCTGTTGCGGGCGGGCGCGCGCCCGGAAGACATCGACCGCAAGGAAAAGGCGGTCGCGACCAAGCGGGTCGAACTTGAAAATTCGCGGCGGAATCAGGAAGCGCGGAGCCAGCTCACGCAAACGCTCGAACGAAAGAAACAGGAGCTCGTGCTCGAGCAGCAGCAGCTTGCGCTTGCAAAGGAGCTGCTCGCCGGCGGCCTGGCGCCCCGCATTGACGTGGATAAGGCGGATAACGCGGTCAAGGTCCGGGAGAGGGACATCGGGGAGACCGAGGGGGCGCTTCGCACCCTGACCGAGACGTCGGATCGCGAGTTCAACCTCAAGACGCGTGAACTGGCCGAAGCGGAAAGCGACTTGAAGGCGATGAAGGCCGGAAACCGTCCTGAACAGATCCGCGAGGCCGAAGCCGATATGGTGAAGCTGACACAGCAGGCGGCCATCCTGGACCATGAGCTGGCCAAAACCGACGTCCGGGCGCCGATCGATGGAATCGTCACGACGCCGTTCGTCGAAAAGAAGCTCAACCAGCACCTCGATCCGGGGGACGAGTTATGCCGGATTGCCGACATCGCGCGCGTCACGATCGAAATGCAGGTTCCGGAAAGGGAAATGTCGGAAGTCCACTACGGCAACCCCGTTTCCATGAAAGCCCGCGGCCTCCCGGCGCTCCGGCTGGAGGGGCGGGTGGATTTCATCGCCCCCGTGGCCCAGACCGTGAACGGCCAGCAGATGGTTCCGGTCAAAAGCGAGCTGCAAAACGACGACCTGCTCCTCAAACCCGAAATGACCGGATTTGCCCATATTTCTTGCGGCCAGCGCCGCATCTTCGACCTGCTGACTTACCGCCTGATTCGCTGGGTTCGGACCGAATTCTGGTATCTCTTGACATAAAATTAACGCGGCCCGATAGCATGAGAGCGAAAAGATTTCCATTTTTTTCGGAAAAAATGTATTTTTTCGCGCCGTCGACCGCTCTTTATGACTGACGAGCCATTTAGAGGAAAGAAATTTCCCTTTGTACAGGGCAAACCCGATCGAAAGACGGGGACGCAAAGCCACAAGGCTAAAACTCTTTTGAACTTTTGAGAGTCATGCCAGTTGAGCCGCCAAAGGCAGGAAGCCAGGCGGCATGTTTACGTGACGATCTCCCGCCCTGCTTCCTCCCGAGCACCTGCTGACAAAGGCAAACCCGCCGAAAGACGGGGACGCAAAGCTTCGAGACTAACGTCCACGAAACTACTCAGCAGCTGTGCGCGTGGACCACGTCAGTCGGGCTGCCACAGGGGTTTTCCCCTCGGGCAGCCCTTTTCGTTTTTGGGGACCCAAATTTTTTCAAAAGGAGACCTTCGCCATGAAAGAAAACTACGGCGTGATCTGGATCTAACCCGTGCCATTCCAAAACCGTTTTTCGAAAACAATCTTTAGTTAAGGGGAATAGACCAATGTTAACGAGCAACAATTTCGACCTGAACGAACTCATCAACATCGAAGAACTGGAAGAGAAGATCGCGCCGAGTGGCACTTGGGACACAACTGCATAATGAATGTAGAAAAGAAATAAAATCCTAGGTGCGAAAAATTGTTGCACTTGGGATACCCTTCCGTTACAAAAGGCGGCGGGTTAGCGGGCGGGTCCCGCGTGCATCGCATGACTTGGAGCCAGCTTCCACTTAAATGTAGGTTTTATCTAGGTGTTGTTTACGCTGTTGCTTTGCCGTTAGCAGTCGCTACGCTTGGTATACACGGCGTATATGGCATTACTTGGTTCCTTTTCACTCTAGCCTCGCTCTTCGTTGCAACGATCAACCTCAGGCTGCCGCAACTCCCCTCCGTCGTTGTTTCGATGGGAGACGTTTTCACGATTTTGGCACTGATCCACTTCGGAGAAGGCCCCGCACTTGTGACGTATTGGGGGAACGTTATCGCGACTGCGCTCGCTGGTCATGTTAAGCATCATGGCTGGCGTTTGTTCCGCAACATTTCATTTCATCGCCTGCTCTTTAATATTTCCTGCTGCACCCTCTCGATCTTCACGATGGCTCGTGTGTATGGGATAACCATTACACTATTTGAGGATCCAGCGAACATTTTGATTGCTCTCTTTGCCGTGGCGATTGTCTGGTTTCTGATTAATACCGCGAGTCTTTCGTTAGCAATATCCCTCTCGTCGAACAGAAGGTTCTTCGAAATATGGAAGGAGGGCCTTGGGCTGTATCTGTTGAATTTTTTTGGTTCAGCGGCGGCCGCAGGTTTAATCTCCCTTTTCTACCGTCGAGCGGGCTTCTCGATGTTTCTCTTATCGCTCCCCCTTGCCGTAGTTCTGTATCAGCTGTACAAGTTCTATATAGATCGGTATCAGCAGGCACGACACCACATTTCAGAATTGAACAAGCTGTACCTTCAAACAATCGAAGCACTGGCCAACGCAGTAGATGCAAAGGATGGTTATACCCATGGACACATCAGGCGTGTCCAAGCGTATGCGGTTGCCCTAGCAGAATGTATGGGAATCACAGAAGAAAGCGAATTGATGGGTATCAAGGCTGGAGCACTGCTCCATGACATCGGAAAGATCGCTATTCCCGAATACATTCTCAACAAGCCGACGGCATTGACAGAGGGCGAATATGAAAAAATGAAAATTCACCCAATTGTCGGAGCCGGGATGCTGAAGGAGATCGAGTTTCCTTACCCAGTGCTTCCACTTGTGAAAAGCCATCACGAAAGGTGGGACGGAAACGGTTATCCAGAGGGTCTCAAGGGGGAGGAAATTCCCTTGAGCGCTCGGATCCTATCATTGGTTGATTGCTACGATGCGTTAACAACGAACCGCCCGTATCGATCACCAATGGTGTCCCAGCGAATTATCGAGCTGTTTCGTAAGGAGTCAGGCCGAGCCTACGATCCGGAAGTTGTAGAGGCTTTCATCTCAAACCTAAGTCGAATCGAACTCGCCGGTAAGGCGGTTAGCATTTCTGAAATTGATTTATGGGGCCTGCGGAATTCGACCCGCGGTGCAACACCTGCCCTTCGTCAGTTAGAGCGGGTTCAGCCCACGGTGAATTACAGTCGAGCACTCTCAGCGCACCCTGAGGTTCAAAGGGAGCTCTATTCGATATTCGAATTCGTGCGAGCGGAAATTCAATGCCTGACCGCGAAAGACATCCTTACGTTTATGGGGTCGAAGCTTTCTCGGATGATCCGTTTTGATGCAGCGGTTTTTTTTACGGCAAACCTGACCGAGGGAACCGTGGTCGCAGAACACGTTGTGGGGACTGGAACAGAACCGCTGTTGGGGCTCACCCTAAACCTTGAACAAAAGCTAACCGGCTGGGTCGCAGCAAATAATCAAGCTCTTTGCAATCTACCTCCCTTCCCCGACTTCCTCAATTGTCACGAACCGAAACCGCCATTTCAATGCTCAGCGATCGTTCCCCTTAACCGTAATGGGGCTGTCCTTGGCGCTATTTCGTTATACCGTAGAAACGAGGTCAAATTTGCTGAGGAGGAATTCCGTCAACTTGAACTCGTTGGATCCCAGACCGCTATTGCGCTGTCAAAATGCGCTTCCGGAGGAGACGATACTCCGCTTGTAGATTCAATCACTGGGGTTCCGAACAGTTTTCAGTTGTACTTGATGTTCGATCAAATCTCCACCGACGCGACAAGATGCGGATATCCATTGGCTTTGTTTTCGATTGAATTCGACGAGCTCAAAAATATCCGTAAACGGTGGGGACGCCTGAGCGCCGACGAGGTTATGCGGGCAGTTGCTAAGTACCTTGTAAGTGAGCTTCGCGAAACAGACCTTTTGGTGCGACACGGTGGCGACGAATTGGTAATCGTAAGTCCGCGGATGACCCGGGAACAGGCGGAGAGTTTGAAATCCCGCCTTCAAGATTATTTGGACCACTTTCGATTTACTGTTCGTAGCGATACGGACATTTCGATGCCAACGTCAGTCGGCATCGCGAATCTTCCTCAGGATGGAACTGAGCTTGAAATGCTATTGTCGGTCGCAGCCTGGCGAATGCGTGATGACCGAGAACTTCGCGAAGCCGTCATGAAGCAAACTCGACGCCTCCAACGCTAATTAATCGAGAATGTCGCGGTTTTTGCGAACTTTTAGTGCGAGAGTCGATAGTTTCAGTGTTCTTGCGATTATGTAATCTGTTGAATTCAGATGCTCATGGCGCGGACCACCGAGTGCATTCCTCAATATACTTCCTGTCACATGAGTCGTTGATAGCAATCTAAGATTTTGAGCGGGATATTCAGTTATGGGAACAGTTGGAGCACACAAGTTAAATTTCCTCACCAACCGGTTCGAACCGACACGCATTATTCGTCGAGACCGCATGCAGGTTACGGCGGTTGGTACTGATCATCTGCTGGGTCAATCCAGCGTTCTTATCAAGGTGGTCCGTAAAGGCTGTTTCCATTCGAACGGTGACTCGCTCGCAAACTTTTTCTCATGGCACCGAAGTATTCAGCATCCCAATCTTGCCGAACTGCTGGACGTAGGTCTGACTCCGCAACAGGACTTGTACTACGTTAGACCTTACTACGAGACTGCGGCCAGTCAGACTGATCAAATCAGCATAGCGAAACAACTTGTCTCAGCAATTTCAGTGTTACATTTGGGACGACAGGTGCACGCAGGGATAAGGCCAGCTAATATTTTCATCACAAACGGTACGTTGAAGTTGTCAGACCCGTGCGTGCTCCAACTGAATCGCAATGCTCTTACCGAAGATGGCATCCGCTTTACTGCACCGGAAGTACTAGGCGGTGCTCAGCCATCTATGCTGAGCGACCTGTACTCTGTTGGCGCGTTCTTATATCGAACATTCAGTAACAGAGATCCCTTCGAAGATTTCGACCTTACGAACCTTAAGTCTAAGTATATGTGGGCTGCACCCAGACCCTTACTAGGTCTGCCTGATATTGCGAGATCAATCCGGGAACTAGTAGAAGGATTGCTACAAAGAGACCCCACTAAAAGAGCCACTTTGGCAGACGTCCAAGCCGTCTTTCCCACGTTCACTAGCGCCCAGCGTGCACCTTTTACTGGCCGCGCGGACCAGAGCAATGCAGTTCGAAGTTTCCTTGAAAACAACTCGCGAGGCAGATTAAAGGTTGTTTTTGTCGAAGGTGAACCAGGTATAGGGAAGACGCGGCTTGTCGAAGATTTGGTGGCAGGCACGAGATTCCAGCGCAGGGGTTCCACAATTGGACGTTGCAAACGGCATCAGAACATCCCTTTTGGACCACTGTTAGAAGCCTTACGGTACCTACTACGTGAACGCGTACTGCTAGGAAAACACAATCTTCAAGAAGAGGTCGGAAATTTTTGGCCAACTCTCTGTCGGTACTTGGACAAGCCGGACACTTGTATATCTGGCAGGGGAACCCCGCCCGAACTCATCGCGAGTGACATTACTGGGTTGTTGCGAAAACTCGCGGAGCGTTTGCCATTCACTCTAATCATCGATGACGTCGACGTAGCGGATAGTTGGACGCTTCACGTCTTGGAACAGCTCTACTTAAGAGCTGCCGAAATCCCGTTAACTTTGGTTCTTACTAAACGGAGTTCATGTTCTGAACTTAATGTGCAGTCGCATGCCCAAAATTATTTATGTGAAAACTTTAAAAGCATCAATCTCGCCTCGTTGGCGTTGGAGGATTCGAGAACAATACTCTCGTACTTTGTTAATGCTGGAAAAGACCGAGAGGAGATCCTAATTAAATCCTTCGGCAATCCCTTATTAATTCAAGAGTACGCGCTGTGCGGCCAAACTTCTGACAGATTGACTCCGCTACTAGTGGAAACACTGAATTCATCGTTAGAGATGCTGTCCAAGACTTCCATCGAGCTCGTACGAATAATCTCGATTTTCGCGAAGCCAGTTGCGAGCGAAGTCGTTCGAGTTCTTTCGGGATTACACAGGGCAGACTTTGACGCCGGTATGAAAGAGCTGGCGTGCGCAGCATTAACTACAGTCAGCGATGCTGCCGTCTCTTTCAAGAATGAAGGATTTAGGTTACGCCTCTATTTTGAAATGTCCGCGTCAAAGCGCATTCGTCTTCACAAAGCCGCATATAGTCTATTGCGTCGGGGAACAGTCAACGAGGAGGTCCTAGCGCAGCAAGCGTGGCACGGCCGCCTTTTTGAAGATGCTGCTCAGCTGTCCATTAAAGTTGGAAACGAGCTGAAGGATAGAGCGAACTATCCCGCCGCAGTGCAGTTCTACAATCGAGCAATTACTTGCCTCAGATCCCTCGGGCGGCAATTAGAGTCGAACGCAAAGTTCAATCTTGCGTTCTGTTACACTTACATCGGAAACCATGCTCAAGCCAAAAAGATCTATCACCAACTGCTCTCTGAGCAGGGCGCAGACCGGGGGCGTTTAGCATCCGTCTATGGCGGTTTGGCGTGTCCTGAGTTTGCGGGTTCCACGGCTGCTCAAATCAGTCTCTGCTCTCAAGCCATCGACGCGGCTCCTGCTGCCTGGACAGACCGCGTTAGACTGTACGCCCTCCTTAGCCAACTGCTCGTCCAGACTGGAGAATTGACTGCAGCACAAAGTTTACTGAATCGCGCAAGGGGCGGTTTGACGACAGATGCAGACCTGGAGCTCAACGGATTTATGGACGCCGCACAGGGGTATTTATGGCTGCATTCAGGCAAATTCCGTGAATGTGCATCCTCATTGAAATCAATAGCGGCAACCAAGCCGGTTACGCAATCTGCGGCGTACAACAATGCTGCGCTTTGTTGGGAACACTTAGGTGACCTGAGTCGCGCCAAACAGATGCAAGGCAAGGCTCAAATGATTGCGGAGTCGATTGGGCATGCCTTCATTCAGGTTCTCTCGCTAATTAATTTGGGAGCTTTTGATACTAAGCTTGGCAAATTCTCTGAGGCGAACGGTTATTTTGAAAAAGCGACAGATCTAGTTGCCCATTTTCGGTCGCGCGATAAGGCATTTCGGCCATCTTCGATATCGGTTCTCCAACTAGACTTAGCGAGACTGGAAATTGAACAAGGAAAATACCAGGATGCGAAAAGGAATCTCAGACTTGCAGAGACCGCTAAAATTCGAGGATCGGAGGGTGCAGACCTTCTCTTAGTAAAATGTGAACTCGACATCTGTTTCGGAAGTACTGCGTCAATAACCGAAAGATTAGCGTCGTTAGATCAGTCCGAAATATTCAAGACTGAATTCTTTTGCAGTGAGCGTGCATTGATTGAAAGCTACCTCGATGGCAACAGGATTGAGGATGCACGAAATAACCTAGTTCAAGCCCTTGAGGCCTCGACAAGAAATGGGGCACAGTATCAACGGTGCAAGCTCCTCTATCGATTGTCGAGAATCCTATTACAGCTTGGACGCACTGCAGATGCGTCCAAATCAGCACAGGATGCATTGCAGTTGGCGGAGAAACACGGTTATCGTGCATTGGGAGCTAAGTCGCAACTAGCCCTTGCGCTAGCATCAGAAGATCAACGGACTAAAGAAGCATTTCTGATGGAGGCATTCCACGCAGCTGTTGAAATTGGTTTGCCCGAACTACTAGCAGAAAGCGCCTTTCACATTGCAGAAGCAAAGCATAAAGTCGGTCAGCACCTAATTGCCGAAGAATATCTGGTCAAGAGCATTTCAAAAACAACGGAACTCGTGCAAGGAGTGCCAGAAAAGTTACGCTCGAAGTACTCGGCCACAAATTGGCGCAGTCAGGCTCCGAAACTTCTCGAAGATTGCAGGACGCATACGCACTCGACTTCATTGCGAGCCGCAAAAGTTTCGTATGTAACCAATGAATCATATTTCCGCGTCTTGTACCGCTTAGCACTGTTATCTACAACGGATCTAACACTAGAGGCATTCACCGCATCGCTATTGGAATCACTCAATGCAACGCTGCAGTATCCAACGGTCCTAATGCTTCAGTTCAGGGGCGATTACTCCTATCACTCCTTGAACGTGAAAATGGCCGATGATTTGCGCGCTCGTTTGCGTTTCGTCAGTGAAAGAGCAACTAGCAAGATCCATCTTGGAAGTGTTGGGCAAAGAGGGGAAGCGAGAGATGCTCTTGCATGGATACCATTTCGTACTCACCATTATTCCGGCGGAGTATATGTATGTGCGAGGCACAAAGATTCAGCGCTTGGCGAACAGGAAGTCGAATTCTTGACCATCGTTGGACGACTTGCTAACGAGTTGTTGTATCGCGTTGAGAACTCCTTAATGCAAATATCGACCGAAGCACATGTATCCTCCTCACACGGCATGATCGGGTCATCGAAGGCGATAAAGGAAGTGCATTCTCAGATTGAGATTGCGGCGGGCAACGCGGCAACGGTGTTAATCAAAGGAGAGAGTGGGACAGGGAAGGAGTTGGTCGCGAAGGCGATTCATGCATCGGGTCCGAGGGCGAAGGAGGCGTTTATCGCGGTGGATTGCGGAGCGATTCCGGAGGCATTGATCGAAGCGGAATTGTTTGGCGCCAAGAAGGGCTCCTATCCAGGTGCAGTAGCGGATCGCCCGGGACTGTTTGAGGCGGCGCATCGTGGGACTATCTTTCTGGACGAGATTTCTAACACTACACCTGCGTTGCAGGCAAAGTTGCTTCGCGTCATTCAGGAACGGGAAGTCCGGAGAATCGGCGAAACAAAAGACCGGCCCATCGACGTGCGGCTCATTGTTGCAAGCAATCAGAACTTGGAGACACTCGCCCACGACGGCAAATTTCGTAAGGACCTCCTCTACCGGCTCAGAGTCCTCCACATCAAAGTGCCGACGCTGCGAAGCAGGTCTGACGATATCCCGATGCTGGCGCACGCTTTCTTGCAAAAACTCAACACGTCGAACAATGCAAAGAAATATTTCGCGCCGGGAATCATCAACGACCTGTCAGCGCAGA
>Ga0206964_10347_pt1 | contig 11930 bp, 9 predicted proteins | sample Alteio_BWOrgHeat_25_FD_152980 | JGI IMG/M metagenome (GOLD analysis project Ga0206964, IMG submission 152980) | Enriched cells from forest soil in Barre Woods Harvard Forest LTER site, Petersham, Massachusetts, United States -... | ecosystem: Environmental > Terrestrial > Soil > Temperate forest >...
TGCAGCAGGCGGAGAATGATTTGAAGAAGAACAATCCGGAGAAAAAATCCTCGCAGGACAAGTCTCCGTCTGAAAAGAGCGCGGAGAAAAATTCCAGGTCGGCCGCGCAGAGTCTCGACAAGGAAGCCAAGGCCGTGGAACAGATGGTGGATGAAATGCAGGGCGGTCCCGACGCTTCCGAGATTTCCGAGCTGCTGGATGAAACGCTGGAGTACGGGCGCTGGCAGATGCTGATTCGCGACAAGTACGATCGTGCGCTTGCAGGCTGGAGTGAAAGCGATGCGACCTTGAATCTCCGTTCGTCGCAACTCGCGCACTGGCTGAGCGCGCGCATGAATAAACTCGGCGCGCGCGATCCTTTTGAAAGCGAAGCGCTGCGCCGCGAATCCGCCGCCATGAGCGCTCAAGCCGATGCTTTGTTGACCGCAAATGTTGTTCCGGGAGCCACCGCTGCGGACAGTCTGCTCTATCACACGCGCAAAGCGGCGCGCGAATTGTTGAAGTGGTTGCAAAAATCCAACGACGATGAAAGCGGCGATATGGCCGGCCCGAGCAGCGGAGGTTCAAAAGGGAAAAAAGGCGGTAAAGGAAAAGGCAAGGGCAACGGCGATAACGAAGATGAAAGCCTCGATGGCATGGCCGATCGATTGCGCGGCGTTTCCGGAAAACAGATGGCGGTGAATCAGGCCACGTATCAACTCTTGCGATCGATGCTGGAAGGCCGTCGTCAGAACGGTTCATCACCGGGACAAAGTTCTTCCGGGCTTCCGATGCCGGGCGGCCAAAATCCTTCATCGCTTCCCGGTCAGGGAATGTCGGGTCAACAAGGCATGCCCGGACAAAACGGCGGCACGAACGGTGGATCAAACGAAAATCAAAATGGAATCAATGGTTCGCAGAACGGTGGAACCACGCCGGGTGACGCTGCGAATGCGCAGCAAGGCATCGGAGAGTCGCTGGAAAAAATGGCCGAGTCCGCCAGCGATGCCGGTGGCGCTGCGCGCAAGTTGCGTCAGCTCGCAGAAGAAGCGCGCAGTCTGGAAAAAGACATTCGTGAAGGTCGATTGGATCCCGAAGAAGTGAAAAAGAAACAGGAACGATTCCAGACGCGGTTGCTGGAGTCGGCCAATGCGATGGAAGAGCGTGGGCAGGATCGCCAGCGTCAGGCGCAGGCTTATCTCGGAGGTGCGCTTAAAGCGGACACGGCCGTTGTTCCCCAGCGCGAAGATGTTTTCCGGGAGTTGGAGCGCCGCCGCGCATGGGTGCGCGGACTGCCCCTTTCTCCGGAACAAAAGCGTTATGTTGAATGGTATTATCAAAGCTTGTTGACACGTTAAGCACGTGGTGAAGCACGGAGTGGGATGAAATGCAGGCGGTGAGTGTCACGGACGGTTTGATCACGGCATTGGGTCGCAAAGTGCTCAACACGCTGAATCAGATTTTTCTTTTCCTGCGATTTGCCGTTGAAGCTTTCAGAACACTGCCATCCGTCTTTCAAAATTTTCATCTGACGGTTGAACAGATGTATTTGATTGGAATCACCTCGCTTCCGCTGGTCGGGTTGACCTCTTTGTTCACCGGCGCCGTGGCTGCATGGCAGGCGGCGTATAACTTCGCCGATTATGTTCCCTTGCGATATGTGGGAACGGCGGTGGGGAAGTCGGTGATGCTGGAGCTGGGTCCTGTCCTTACCGCGATGGTGGTCGCAGGACGCATGGGCGCAGCGATGGCCGCGGAGTTGGGGACGATGGCCGTCACCGAGCAACTCGATGCCATGCGCTGTTTGAATCTCAATCCATATCGCTTTCTCATTGCGCCGCGTTTGCTGGCGGGAATGATCATGCTTCCCTTCCTCACGATCTTCGCCTCTTTCATTTCCATCATGGGCGCACTGGCGGTCGTGACATTGTTCAAAGATCTTTCGCCGCAGGCTTTCTTTTCAGGCGTGAGATTGTTCTACACGGACTGGGACATGGTGGTGGGATTATTGAAGGCTTTTGTATTCGGAATCTGGATTGTCCTGTTCGGCTGCTTCTTTGGCTATAATAGCGCGCAGGGTGCCGAAGGCGTGGGGCGCGCCACCATGGCGGCGGTGGTGGCATCCAACGTGGCGATTCTGGTGAGCGGATTTCTGCTATCTAACTTTCTCTTGAGATGATCTTCAGAACGGTCGAATGAATTCACAACCGCACGTCCGGGGAATTTGAAATGGTGCAACGCTATCTGACCAACCTTGAAAAACGCAGCGACTTCGTGGAAGCGCTGCGCGACAGCTTCAGCATTCCGGATCCGCTGCAGCGCAATCGCGAAGTCAAAGCCGTGTTGCAGCGTCAGCGCGACAAGATCCGTCGCTTGAATCGGGGCGGTGCATCGGGTGCAGACACCGTGCGCTTCATCAGCGAGATGGCGGATACGTTGTTGCGTGTGTTGTGGGATCAGATCGAAATGGGAATGCCCGACGATGCCAATCTCGTGGCGCTCGTCGCCGTGGGCGGATACGGCCGCATGGAGTTGTGTCCGCAAAGCGACATCGATCTTCTCATTCTCACTTCTCCCAAACCCGGCGGACACGAACTTGCGCAGGCCGAGTCGCTGGTTCGCAATCTGTGGGATTTCGGATTCACCGTGGGTTCCTCCGTGCGTTCACTGGCTCAATGCAAGGAAGCCTCCTCGAAAGATCCGGAAACATGGACGTCATTTTTGAACGAGCGCTTCGTGGCCGGCAATCACGAACTCTACAGTCACTTTGCGCACATGATGAGCAAACGGCTTTTCTCCTGGCGGATTTCCTCCCTTGTCGAATCGAAATTGAAAGAACGGGAAACCCGCAAAGAGCGGATGGGAGCTTTGGTTCAGTTGCTGGAACCCGATATCAAAGAGGGCATGGGCGGACTCCGCGACGTTCACTCCATGATGTGGATCGCCAAGGTCAAGCATAATTGCGACACTTTTGAAGATCTGGTGCGCGAAGGCCTGATCAATCCGCAGGAGCAGGAAGATCTGCGCGTCGCCTACGATTTTCTGCTGCAAGTGCGCTGCTGCCTGCATTTCATGACGCAGAAAAAAGACGATCGCCTGAACTTTCATATTCAACCGGAAGTCGCCGCGGAGTTGGGATTCGCGGACGATGGCACGTTCAAGGCGGTGGAAACTTTTTTAAAAGCGTTCTACCACCATACCAAGACCATCAATCGCGTCGCGGAAGGCGTGATATCGAGATGGGTTCCCGCTCCCGGAAAACGCTGGAAAACAAATCCGCTCAAGCACCATCCTTTTTTCAAATCGGAATATCAGGCGATTGATTTGATCGCGCGCGTCGGGAATCCCTTTCGCGGCAACCTCGATCTGATTCTCGATTACTTCGATCTGACAAATCAATACGACCTCGGATATTCCCATCACGCCATTCTTCGCTTGAAGCAGGCCGTGTCGCTCTTCTCCAAGCAGGAGGGACTCGATTTTTCCGTTCCTCTCCATCGCTTTCTGCAAATGTGCCAGCGTCCCGATCGCGTGGGACGCATGTTGCGCTGCATGAACGACGTCGGCCTCATCGGATTGCTGGTTCCCGATTTCAATTACATCTACTGCCATAGCCAGCACGACATTTACCACATCTACACCACCGACGAGCATACCATCACCGTGGTCAGGCAGTTGGCGTACCTTCCGCGCACCACGGCCAAAGAGCTCGAATCATTGCGCATCGCTCAACAACAGATCAGCGATCCCGAGTTGCTGGTCATCACCTGCTTTTATCACGACATCGGCAAAGGTTTGGGGCCGGGTCACTCCGTCACGGGCGCACGGCTCATCTTTCAATTTCTGGAACAGATGGGATTTTCCGCATCGCGCTGTCTGACGGCATCGAATCTCGTGCTGCATCATCTGTTGATGAATGATGTCATTCAACGCCGGGATCTGGAAGATCCGCGCACCATTCGCGATTTCATCGCCAAGATCGACAGTCCCGCGCTCATGCACATGCTGTATGTGCTGACTTACTGCGACGTTTCCTCCGTGCATCCTTCGGCGTGGTCACCCTGGAAGGCGACATTGCTGAGACAACTCTACGAGGCCTCCTTGGAAATGATGTCGCGTCCCTATGAGGCTTCACAGGCAAAACGCCGCGGACCGGAAGAGGAAGAGATTCTGGCGGCATTGCGGCACGTTCTGTCTCCTGAAGATTCGAGAATGCATCTTCAAGCGCTCACCGAAGATTATCTCGCCGTTCATTCCGCGGAAGAGATTGCCATGCATGCCGATTTGCTGCGCTCGGCAACCGATGGTGCTTTCGGCGTGCATGTGGCGTCGAAGCTGACGCATTGGGAAATCACCGTCGCTGCGCACGATGAGAAAGCGCTGCTATGCCGCATCGCGGGAACGCTCGCGCATCTGGGACTTTCCATCCTCAGCGCCAAGATTTACACGCTGGGAGGCGGTCGCGTGGTGGATCGCTTCCGCGTCGCGCTTCCGGAAGAGGGAACGCGCACACCCGAGAGCTTGCGCAACGCGTTGCTGGTGGAGTTCCGCGATGGATTCATGCTGGGGCGCGAAGAGTTGCGGGAGTTGCGCCGTCGCACCCGATCGCGCGCGCTTTACAGTGTCGAAGCTGAAGCGGGAATCGCTCCCAAGGCGTTGATGTCAAACGAAATATCCGATGCGTTCACGGTTGTCGACATCACGTGTCGCGATCAAATTGGAATTCTTTATCAAGTCGCGCTTGTGTTGAGCGAGTTGGGATTGAATGTGCATGGCGCAGTGCTGACGACTGAAGCGGACAAGGCGACGGATGCATTCTATATCACCGCAGAGGATGGCACAAAGATTCTGGATGTCACACGATGCGAAGAGATCATCGCCGCACTTGAACGTGAACTCGCATCGGAATAGTTCGATCGAAAAAAATCGCGTCGAGAAAAAAAGTGAATAATCATTTGACTATTCGTGTCAAGTACCTTATCATTTAGTCAGCATTCAAGTGCACGAAGGAAAATTCTTTGACTCAACGAGCAAAAATTTCGAACCCGATGACTTCCAACCGCGATGAGTTGATCGCGGGAAAGCCAATGAATACGGGCCTCTCAAGCATTTCCTGTTTTTCAATTAATCTCAGTTTTTAATTAAACCCATCCGGAGGGAGGTGATCACATGGCCGCCAAGAAGAAAGTTGCAAAGAAGGCTGCAAAGAAAGCCTCAAAGAAGAAAGTCGCAAAGAAGAAGAAATAATGCGACTTGATTCCAACTCGTTTGGAATCAATTGGTTAAGGAAGCCCGGACGTCCGGGCTTCCTTTTTTGTTTTCTCTTTTTTGAATTGCGTAAGTGATTGATTTGAATATGACTGCATCATTAATGGATGCGCGGAATTTTTTTGATGAAAGATGAATGGGAGTCGATGTAAAATTTTCGTCTTACGAAAATTTTACATCGACTCGATTGCAGGCACGCCGATCAACTCGAGAGACGAAGCCAGCACGGACTTCGCAGAGTAAACCAGCAGCAAGCGTTCACGTTCTTCAGGCGAACCGATCACGCGACTGGAATGCAAAAAGCGGTGAACGGCATCGGCGATCGAAAGTGAGTATTGCGCGAGGGGACAGGGATCGCGCGCTTCGAGTGCCGTGAGGACTTTGTCCGGATATTGTGCCAGCAGATCAATCAGCGCCGCCGAAGAAGCATCTTCATAAACTGTCCAACGGATGTCCTTGAGGTCCGAACTCTTCCAAACCTTGGCATCAAGACCTGTTTTACGGAGAATGCTGCATAAACGGACATGCGCATTCTGCACATACGGTCCTGAATCTCCCTCGAAGCTCAATGCCTGATCCCATTCAAAGCGAATGTCATGCAGACGACGGTTCTTCAGTTCACTGAACACCAAAGCGCCGACCGCGATGCGGGTTGCGAGTTCCTGATTACCCGCCACTTCGGGGTTTTTCTCCGCCATGATGGTGAGAATTTTTTCACGTGCGGCGTCGAGCACGTCTTTCAGCAGACTTGCCTGACCGGTGCGCGTCTTTCCTTTTTCCCAATTGCCTTCTTCGCTCTTGTTCAGCACCAATCCGAAGGGCACATGCTCGCACAAGGTGTTCCAGGAATAACCCATCAACTCGAGAACTTTGAACAGCTGTTGAAAGTGGAGGCTCTGACCATTGTCGACCACATACAGACAGTGATCGAAGGAGTATTCCTCCTGGCGATACAATGCGGCCGCCAGATCGCGTGTGATATACAATGTCGACCCGTCGCTTTTGCGTATCAGCGCCGGCGGCATTCCAAATTCGGAAAGCTCGACGACTTCCGCGCCCTGGCTTTCCACCAGCAATTTTTTGGATTTCAAAAGGTCGAGAATATTTTCAAGACGATCGGAGAAGAACGCTTCGCCGACGTAAGCGTCGAACTCCACGTTGAGGATAGTGTAGAGACGACGCAGTTCCTGCAGCGTCACTTCGCGAAACGAAGCCCATAATTTGCGATAAAGCGGATCATTTGATTCGAGGCGCGTGAATGCGCGTCGCGCTGCATTCTCCAGATCGGGATCCTGTTTTGAGGCGGCGTCAAAGGCTTTATAGAGCGCGTTCAACCGTTCCAGCGTCAAACCGGGAAGATCGGATTCATTCAATCCTTCGCGCAGGAACATGACGATCAATTTTCCGTACGAAGTTCCCCAGTCGCCGAGATGATTGATGCGAACCACATCGTATCCGCACTTGCGGAAGATCTTGCTCAGGCTGTTGCCGATCATCGTGCCGCGCAAATGATGAAAGACGAGTTCCTTGCCCATGTTGGGCGAGGAAAAATCCAGCACGGCGCGTTTGCCGTTGCCGATCAAACTGTGACCGTAATCGGATCCGGATTCGATGATCTCAGAAATCACCTGCGAGGAGAATTCCGATTTGTCGACGAAGAAATTCAGATAGCCGTTCAATGCTTCGATCTTGACAAAGCCCGCGGGTGGCGCAAGGCTTTGCGCCAACTCGAGTGCAATCGCTGCGGGCGCTTTGCGAAGAGTTTTCGCGAGCGGAAAACAGGGAAAGGAAAAATCGCCCTGTCCTTCATGCTGCGGAAGTGTGATGACGCTCTCGACCGCTTCTTCTGTCAGGCCGGTGGCCGAAGCCACAAGCGTGGCGATCGCTTTTTTAAAGGTCGTCATCCTCGTCCTGATCCTTGTCCTGATCGGGAAGAGTGTAGTCTTCCGCTTTGAGGTGCGTGGCTTTGGCGTCGCCCCACAAACGTTCGAGGGAATAATATCCGCGCGTCTTTTTTTCGAAGATGTGGATGATGAAGTCTCCGTAATCGACCACCGCCCATCGCACGCCGGACATGTATTCCGAACGCAGAGGCTTGATTCCGTCCTTGCTCAAGGCACGTTGCACGGCTGTCATCAGCGCGCGCATCTGTGCCTCGTTCTGGCAGGTGCCAATCAGATAATAATCGGTCAGCGTGCTCAGCTCGTGCAGATCGAGCAATACCAGATCCTCCGTCTTCTTGGAGAAGAGAACGGCGGCGGCTTTGTTGACCGCATCCAGCGTGCTGGGCGCGGCTACGGTTGTTTTGCGGGGTTTTCTTTTGGTTGTTGCCATGTGCGCATGAGCTCCTCGTAGTCTTTACCGATGATCACGGTGGCTTCCATCAGCGAAGTTGTCCGCTGAAGATGAAGCAATCGCGTTGTTCCAAGTGCCGTTGCCATTTCGCGCGCGACGCTGTCGGACGTTGCGCGGGAGATGACCAATGTGTGTTCGTAATTCCATTCGCGGGCGTTCCCGAATTCGATGACGTCGAATCCCATGCTGATCAGATAATCGCGAAAGGCGTCCGCGATTCCTGATTTTCCCGTGCCGTTGAGAATCTGGATTTGACCCGTATTGGGTTTGAAAGTTGCGACGGTTTGCACTGCTTCCTGTTTACGGCAGGAGGCGAACAATAAAACGCTCAGACCGGAGACGATGAGAATCGTCCAGTGAGAGCGGAAGGCGCGCAATTGCGATACGGGGGAGACGTGCGGTGAATTCAATTACGGAAGCCGGTTCCAATAGGGTTGGGCATAGGGCGAACCGTAAGCTTTATAAGCATCGCGCTCGTTGACGAATTCGAGATCCATCGAGAAGTTTTCATTGGGTCGGTATTCCAGACCCATGCGCGGAACAACGAAAGAAGATCCTGCGCCTTGTGACATCAAGGTGTTTTGTCGCGTTCCCGGAATAGTCGAAGAGATGGGAGTGTAAAATCCCAAATCCACGGATAACATGAGCGGATTCGCAAGACGGTAGCTTAGCGTATTGAGGTAGAGACCCGACGACGTTGAACCCGCGCCGCCGGATGCAAACGAGAGCGAATAACTTTGCTGCATTGAAAAACGGTTGCGATCCAGAAATGAAATTCCGGATGCAGCGGAATTGCGATATTCAGGCGCGAGAAGATTCTGGGAATCGAAATCGTTCTTCTCCAGCATCACGCTCTTTTGCGGCGCGGAAGAATTTTGAAATTCAGATGGAGATGAAGAAACGGACTGGCTGTACCCATTCAAACAGGAGAACACAAATATCATGGATGGGATCAGGGCGGTTCGTAGAAAAGAAAGGTGTCGTATCACGCTTATATTATAGCACTAGCCGTTGTTCCCGGCCATGCCTTGCGGCTTGTTTGCGGAGTCGACTTTGACCACTTTCGGACTGAAACCTTCGGCATCTGCATCCGCGATCCAGGTGAAGGCCATGATGATGACCATGTCGCCAATTTGCGCAAGACGCGCCGCCGCTCCGTTGATGCAGACCACACCGGAATCCGGTTTGCCGGTGATGCAATAGGTTTCAAAGCGCGCACCATTATTCAAATCAACGACTTGAACTTTTTCATGTTCGCGGATGTCAGCAAGGCGCATCAAAACGGGATCCAGCGTGATCGAACCTTCGTAACTCAGATTGGCATCTGTGACGGTCGCGCGGTGAATCTTGGATTTGAGCATTTCGCGTTGCATGAGTTCCTTGCATTATTCAAAATCAGTTTGTGGTGCCGGGGGGGGGGACTTGAACCCCCACAGAGTTGCCCCTACCGGATTTTGAGTCCGGCGCGTCTACCAGTTTCACCACCCCGGCGTGTAAACCTGATTTTGCCGGTTTTAGCGGCTGGGGAAATATAAGAATCAAGTCAGGATCGCAGCACTGCAACTTGAAAAGCAACCGCCAAAGGTTTGAAAATCCGGGCTCCATTTTTTCGGGCTGAAGCGACATCGGGGAAATTTCCGTAGAAGACGCGGTACTGGCTCTCTCCGTTTGCGGAGACTTCCTGCACTAGGACATGAATTCCCTTCAATGCCAGGCGCTTGCGCAGCTCTTCCGCATTTTTCGCCACCGAAAACTTTCCGAGTTGCAACGTGTAGCGAAGGGATTCACCGGAAGCCGTGGAGCTTTTGGATGCGGATTTTTCCGGAGTGGATAAGAAGCGTGTGGATTGCGGTGCCACATTCACCAATCCGGCTTCGGGCGAGAACGGATAATTCCAGATCAAGGAATCTTCCAGCAGCTTTCCTTCATCGGGACGAACGTTCTCCAACGCTTTTGAAGCGAGCAATAAAACACCCGGCATTTCTTCCGACGGTGAATGGCGCTCTGCTTCTCCGAGAACCACCAGCGCCAGAGTCGTGTCTCCGCGTTTGCTGCGCGTTATCAAGGTGCGCGCCCGCGCGGTCAATGCCAGCGGTCGATAATATTCATTCGACTTTTTGGGTTTGAAGCGTTCGAGATAATGCAAGCCGGTATCGAGATATGGTTTCTGATGTGAGGCGATCGAAAATTGCAGGCACGAATACGCCATCCAGTAAGACGCGGGGTCGGCCCAAGGGCCTCTCGGATATTCACTGATGTACTGACGGAATTGCGGGATCGCCATCCGGTATTGACCGCCCGCGTAATGCAGTTGTCCCAGACGAAACAGCGCTTCGCCGCGCGCCGCCGGAGAGGCATCAACATCCTTCACTATCGCTTCGAATTTTTTCTGCGCTGTCGCACCGCTCAATTCCAATTTTCCACCGAGCAAATTGGATGTGGAAGCGGGCAGGGAAGAGTTCTCCACCAATTCCAGAGCAGCTTCCAATTTCCCCTGCGCGGATAATCCCGCGACTTCGCGGCGAACCGAATCCTGACTGACCGGAGTTGCAACTGCGCAAACAGTCAGCAACAAAAGCGTGATCAAAAAACGGAACCTGAAAAAATCCATCATGGATTTAAGATAAAAGGGTCAGCGCTTCGCCGCGCAGAACCAACCCGCGCCGTTCCAGAATGCGGGCTTGAACGAAGGAACCTTTTTTCATTCCGGGCGTTTCAGGGAGAATGACTTTCTTGAAGCAGCGTGTCTTGCCCATCCATTCGCGATCATTGCGGCTGGATCGTTCTTCAATGAGGATCTCCTCTTCGCGGCCCATCATGGCGTCAAGGCGTTCCTCGGTGTGGCGCATCTGAACTTCCATCACGCGTTCGTGGCGCGATTGTTTTTCTTCAGCGGAAAGCGTTTCTGTTTCTTCGAACGCCGGAGTTCCTTCGCGCGGAGAGTAGGAAAACATGTAGGCGTGATCAAATCGCACTTCGCGCATCAACGACAGCGTGTCTTCAAAATCGGCTTCGGTTTCGCCGACAAATCCCGTGATGATGTCGGTGGTGATGGCGAGATTGGGAATGGCCGTGCGCAGCGCTGACACGATTTCGAGATAACGTTCGCGCGTGTACTGGCGACGCATTTTCTTCAGCATCGCGTTGGAGCCCGACTGCAACGGAAGATGAACATGATTGCAAACCTTGCCGCTTTGGGCCATGGTTTGAATCGTGATGTCGTCGAAGTGACGGGGATGCGGCGACATGAAGCGGATGCGGCGCAGTCCTTCAACGGATTGCAGTTTGCGAAGCAGGCTTGAGAAACTGTCTTCTTCGGTGCGATAGGAATTCACCGTCTGACCGAGCAGGCAAATCTCGGGAATGCCTTCGCTCACCGAACGGCGGACTTCGACGAGAATGCTTTCCGCATCGCGGCTGCGTTCGACGCCGCGCACATTGGGCACGATGCAATACGTGCATTGCTTGTTGCACCCGCGCGTGATGGTGATGTGCGTCGACGTGGAACCGTCGAGGCGCGCCATGAGGCCTTCATAGTTTTCGAAATCGTTCTGATCCGTCCAGACTTTCTGATCGGGATGAGCCGACTCGGAAAACAAAAGCTCTTCGAGGTCGCGATAATTGTCGGGTCCCACCACGTAGTCGACGTGATCCAAGGCCGTGGGAATTTTCTCTCCGTGGTTTTGCGCCATGCAACCGATCACGGCGATGCGCACGTCGGGGCGTTGGCGCTTGTAATGCTTCATGCTGGCGATGCGAGCGTAGGCGCGATCTTCAGCGCCTCCGCGGATGCTGCAGGTGTTCACGATCAACACATCGGCTTGATCAGCATCTTCGGTGATCGCCATGCCGCGTTTTTCCAGCATTGAACTGATCAGGTTGGAATCGTAAACGTTCATCTGGCAACCGAAGGTGGCCAGAAAATATTTTCCAGATTGCGTTTCAGTGGCTGTGATTTTGTTGTTCACGTCTGTTCCATTCTTCTCATCACATCCGGAAATTCGTTCCAGGCCTGCACGGAGAAACCCGATCCCGCTTCCAGTTCTTTTCGATTCCCGAATCCATTCAGGTAGGCGATGAAGTTGCAACCCGCCGCTTTTGCCGTCTGTAAATCCTGCATGCTGTCACCGATCAACACCGCTTCATTCGCGGACACTTTCAGAGACGATAAAATATACGCCAATCCGGCAGGGTCGGGTTTCTTCCCAAGCGGACCGTCTCCCGGCACAACGGCTTCAAATCGATTCCAAATGCCGAGGCCGCGAAGAATTTTTTCAGTGTGGGCGAGAGGTTTGTTGGTCAGGATGGCCTGCCGGTAATTTGAAAAT
>Ga0206964_10053_pt2 | contig 11924 bp, 9 predicted proteins | sample Alteio_BWOrgHeat_25_FD_152980 | JGI IMG/M metagenome (GOLD analysis project Ga0206964, IMG submission 152980) | Enriched cells from forest soil in Barre Woods Harvard Forest LTER site, Petersham, Massachusetts, United States -... | ecosystem: Environmental > Terrestrial > Soil > Temperate forest >...
ATATTAGGGATTAATAGCTATGCGCCCGGCTTTAGCAAAATAAAAATTGAACCGCATTTGGGGGATTTGAAAAATGCATCAGGAGAAATACCGCATCCTAATGGAAAAGTGGTAGTTAGTTATGTTGAGGAAGGCTCCAAATGGAAGATCAAACTCGATTTGCCGGAAAACACCTCCGGAGTTTTTGTATGGAAAGGGAAGACCTATCTATTAAAAGCGGGTCAGAATTTATTTAATATCTAAAATCCATATTACAACCCGAATGAAAGAGGACAAATCGTCGCAGGAAATCAAATTCAGTAAATACCAGACATTGTTTTCGCTGGTAATTTTAATTGTGATCTATGAACCTATTAACCGGATGATAAGGCAGGGCCTTCAGTTTGGGGAAGCATGGTGTTTTATTGTGTCTTTTATCGTTGTTTTTTATGTTTTCTGGAATTTTATCCGGCTAACAATTTTGATGATCATTGGAGTTCCGGCTATTGTTTTTATCGAAGCATGGCATCACCACCGCTCAAAATAGGTATACTATAGCCTGGAAGGATATTGAAGAAATGAATTTAGTGGTAACTGGTGGAAGGGGGCATTCGTGCAGTTTAGTGATCGACGTAAAAGATCCATGGAAATATATAAGTCAAATTAAAAATCCGATATTGCGTAATTACCGGTGGTTTGCCAAGGACTATGGCTACAAACCCTTCTCCATTAGCTTATCGGTAGTTGAAGGAAACGAAGATGATGTTTTTAACGCGGTTGAAGATTGTTTCCATCAGAACAGATAATTTTACGTTTATGGGGCGGCCAATAATTATTCCAAAAATTCAGCCACTCACCTAATCAACTTAATCAACCCAATCAACTAACATTGCAATTCCACTGTAAAAAGCCTGCCGCTAAATCAAAAAAAACAAACAGATTACCTAATTTGTTGTGTTAAAGTCGTTTATTTGGTGTTGAATAATCACGGTAATTGTTAACAATTAATTATCATTAAATTTTGATATTTACACCGCCAAATTCTTAAGTCCAATTGTACATTAATATTAATCTACTGCCCGTTTTGTTAAAGCATACTTGTCCGAATTTTCTGCAAGGCTTAAAAAATAAATCATAACCATTTTTAATGAAAACCACTCCCGATCAGTTAAAAATCCTCTCCCTTGACATTGGAGGTTCACACATTAAGGGCACTATTTTAAATGATAAAGGCGAATTGCAAAAGGCGTATGAAAAGGTACCCACCCCCGTTCCCGCCAGCCCCGAAAATGTGATCGCTGCAATTAAAAAACTGGTTGTCGATTTCCCCGAATTTGACAGGATCTCGGTGGGTTTCCCGGGTTATGTAAAGGAAGGAGTAATAAAAACAGCACCAAATTTAAGCAACGAATTGTGGAAGGATTTCGACCTGGCAACAAAACTGGGCGAAGAATTGGGCCATCCCGCCAAAGTAGTGAACGATGCAGACATGCAGGGCCTGGGTGTTGTTAGGGGCAAAGGCCTCGAGTTGGTGGTAACATTGGGTACCGGGTTTGGCACTGCGTTATTGTACAACGGCAACCTTTTGCCGCACCTTGAATTTTCGCACCAGCCGGTAGGCAAGGTAAAATCGTACGATAAGTATATCGGCGAGGTAGCTATCGAAAAAGAAGGCTATAAAAAATGGAACCGCCGCATGCAAAAAGTTTTTGAAGTTTTAAAAACAGTATTCAATTACGATTATTTATACATAGGGGGCGGCAATTCAGACAAACTCACTTTTAAGCTGGATAAAAACATGAAAATTGTATCCAACGCCGACGGTATAAAAGGCGGCACGCGCCTATGGGTGAATGACCTGATCCCCGAATCAACCGAAAAACCAGTTAAAGCAAAATTAAAATAAAACTACTTAACACAATGAATGCAACTACAGAAGACATAGAAACGTTAGGGATAGATACCGTTAGAATATTATCTGCCGATGCGGTACAGAAGGCAAATTCCGGCCACCCGGGCACCGCAATGGCGCTTGCGCCCATGGGTCACGTGCTTTGGACAAAGTTTTTAAACTACAATCCTAAAAACCCGCATTGGAACAACCGCGACAGGTTTATTCTTTCATGTGGGCATGCCTGTATTTTGCAATACAACTTTTTATACCTTACGGGTTACGACCTGAGTTTGGATGATATTAAAAACTTTCGCCAGTTAAACAGCAAAACGGCCGGTCACCCGGAATATGGCTTATGCCCGGGTATTGACGTAACAACTGGTCCTTTAGGCCAGGGTTTTGCAAACGGTGTAGGCTTTGCTATTGCTCAAAAACATTTGGCATCGCGTTATAACAAGCCGGGTTTCGATCTTTTTGACTACCACATTTATGCTATAGTAAGTGATGGCGACATGATGGAGGGCGTAACTTCGGAAGCCGCTTCGTTAGCCGGCCACCTGGAACTGGGCAATATTATTTACTTGTACGATGACAACCACATTTCGATAGAAGGCGCTACAGACATTACTTTTAATGAAGATGTGAGTGCCCGTTTCCGTTCGTACGGATGGCACGTACAGGACCTGCCGGATGTAAATGATACCCATGCTTTAGAACTGGCGATCACCAATGCCAAAGCCGAGGCCCAAAAACCATCGTTGATCCGCGTACGTTCGCTCATCGCTTACGGCAGCCCTAATAAATCAGGCACCGCCGGTTCGCACGGTTCGCCGCTGGGCGCCGATGAAGTTAAACTGGTCAAAAAATTCTTTGGGTTTGATCCTGAAAAATCATTCGATGTACCTGCTGAAGTAAAAGAATTTTACCACAAGGCTGGCGAAAAAGGCATTGACAAGGAAGCCAAATGGAACAAATTGTTTGCTGATTATAAAGCACAATTCCCCGAACTTGCCGAAGAATATGAACTGGCAACCAAAGGCGAACTGCCTAAAGGCTGGGCTGATGACCTCCCGGTATTTAAAGCAACCGACCCTAAAGTGGCAACACGTGTAGCATCAGGAAAAGCGTTAAATGCCCTTGCTGCAAAAATTCCTTACTTAATTGGCGGTGCAGCCGATTTGGCGCCATCAACAGAAACTAATTTAAAAGCATTTGATTCTTTCACCTCCGAAAACCGTGGAGGCCGTAATTTTCACTTTGGGATCCGTGAACATGCCATGGGTTCGGCATTAAACGGGATGGCATTAACCGCCGGAGTTATTCCTTTCGGGGCGACCTTCCTGATGTTCAGCGAATACATGCGCCCGCCTATCCGCCTGGCTTCTATTATGCAGGTTAGCCCGATATTTGTTTACACGCATGATAGTATAGGCCTTGGCGAAGATGGCACTACTCACCAGCCGGTGGAGCAGTTGGCTTCGCTTCGTTCCATACCAAGGATCACTGTGATCCGCCCTGCTGATGCAAACGAAACTGTACAAGCCTGGAAAACTGCGGTTGAGCACAAAGGAGGCCCGGTTGTGCTGGTGTTTACACGCCAGGGATTGCCTATCATCGACCAGGATAAATACGGCAAAGCAACCGAATTAGCTAAAGGCGCCTACATATTATCCGAAGCCAGCAAAAACCCCGACCTGATCTTAATGGCGACAGGATCGGAAGTAGCTTTGATCATGGATGCGCAGGCCAAACTGGAGGCCGACGGTATTTCAACCCGCGTGGTGAGTATGCCATCGTGGGAGTTGTTTGAAAAACAGGATGCTGCATATAAGGAAAAAGTATTCCCTAAAGCACATAAAAAACGCCTGGCAGTTGAAATGGCCTCGCCAATGGGCTGGCATAAATATACAACCGATGAAGGCGACATGTTAGGCATGGAAACCTTTGGTGAATCGGCACCGGCAGACGACCTGTACAAGCATTTTGGCTTTACGGTTGACAATGTGGTTAAAAGGGCGAAAGCGCTATTATAGATTTTACCGGGATCAGACTTACGAAGTTTTGTAAACTTCGTAAGTCTGAAAATCTGAAAATCTGAAAATATGCAGTGGCAAAGTAATTTGATCAAAAACCTTTCCTGGTCGGATACGATCATTAACCGGGATGCGAAACAAAAAGTTGCGCTAAAGATTGCCGAAAAGGTGAAGGACGGGGACGTGATCGGTGTAGGCTCGGGTTCAACGTCTTTCCTGGCTTTGGTGGCCATAGCTGAGAGGGTAAAGGCTGAAAAACTCAATGTTAAAGCCATCGCAACATCAATTGAGTTAAGCATGGCCTGCAGCAATTTGGGCGTTCCGCTTACCACGTTATTTGAAAACCGGCCCGACTGGCTTTTTGATGGCGCCGACGAGGTGGATCCTAAAAAAAGCTTGATCAAGGGACGCGGCGGGGCCATGTTTAAGGAAAAATTGATGATGGCCTCGAGCCGGAAGAATTATATCATCATTGATGAAACCAAGCTGGTGGATAAACTTTGTACAAAGTTTCCGATACCGATAGAGGTTTTCCCGCAGGCTTTACTGCATGTGGAAGAGCAACTCACCTTATTGGGCGCAACCAGTATATTGTTAAGGCCGGCTAAAGGAAAAGATGGCCCGGTGATCACTGAGAACGGTAACCTGATTATCGACGCGAAGTTTGATGATGTGCCCGATGATATGGAGGTAAAAATTAAATCCATCACCGGCGTAATTGAAAGCGGCCTGTTTATGGGCTTTGATGTTGAGGTATTAATGGCATAAACCGCTATACGAAACCGCCAAATTTTGCCAAAATCGCTAACGGTACGCTTATTGACTATAGATATACACGTTCAGTTTGAACAGATAATAAATTAAAAATTACATTACAATGGAAACCAACAAGGTAAAACAAATACACAGTTTTGGCCAAAGCATCTGGCTGGACTTTATTGACCGCGAGATCATGTCATCCGGCAAATTGCAGAAACTGATAGATGAGGACGGCGTAAGAGGCGTAACCTCAAACCCGGCCATCTTCGAAAAAGCCATAACCAGCAGTTCGGATTACGACAACGATATCCGTAAATTATCGGACAGTGACAAAACCAACGAAGAGATCTTTTTCGGCCTGGCCATTGAAGATATAAAAAACGCGACCGACCTTTTTAAAGGTGTTTACGATGAATCGAAAGGCACAGATGGGTATGTAAGCCTTGAAGTTTCACCGTTTTTAGCATTAAAAACGGAAGAAACTGCAAAACAGGCTGAACAGCTTTGGAAAGCAGTTGACCGTAAAAATGTGATGATTAAAATTCCGGGTACAAAACCGGGATTAGCCGCAATCAGGCAGTCTATCGGCAAAGGTATCAACATCAATGTTACTTTGTTATTCGGTTTGCCACGTTACGAAGAAGTAACCGAAGCCTATATTTCAGGCCTGGAAGACCATTTAGCTGCCGGGCATAATATCGGCCATATTTCGTCAGTAGCCAGCTTCTTTTTAAGCCGGATAGATGTTTTGGTTGACCCAATGCTGGACGAAAAAGGCCTTGGCGATCTGAAAGGCGAAGTTGCCATCGCGTCAGCAAAAAAAGCTTACGAAATTTACAAAAGGGTATTCAGCGGACCGCGTTGGGAGGCATTAGCCGCTAAAGGCGCGCAGGTACAACGTTTACTTTGGGCAAGTACCAGCAGTAAAAACCCTGCATTTAAAGATACCAAATATGTTGAGGCTTTGATCGGCCCGGCGACTGTTGATACCGTTCCGTTGGAAACCATTGAGGCTTTCCGCGACCATGGAATTGCAGCCAACACCTTGGAAGAAGGCCTGGACAAAGCAACCGAAACATTGGATCGTTTGAAAGCGGCGGGTATCGATATTGACAAAATTACCCAGCAGTTAGAGGACGAAGGCGTTGAAAAATTCAACAAACCTTTCGAAAAACTGTTACAGTCGATAGAAGATCAGAAAAGTAAAGTTTAATTGCTTTGGAAGCTACATCCGTAAAGATCCTTTTTTTTGATATTGGTGGCGTGCTGCTTACCAATGGCTGGGGACATGAATCGCGCAGGGAAGCGGCCAAATTATTTGACCTCGACTACGCCGAAGTAACCGAGCTGCACACCTTTATTTTTAATGTGTACGAGATGGGCAGTATTTCGCTGGACGAATACCTGGATACCGTGGTATTTAACCGTCCGCGTGATTTTGCCCGCGAAGACTTTAAGGAATTTATGTTCAGGCAAAGCGTGGAACTGCCCGGCACATTGGCCTGGTTGAAGGAATGGAAAAAGGATTGTGGGTTCCGCATCATCGCCATCAATAATGAGGGTAAGGAGCTGAACGATTACCGGGTAAAAAAATTTAAGCTGCACGAATGTTTTGATGCGTTTATATCGTCCTGCGAAGTGAAACTGCGCAAGCCTGATCCCGCTATTTTTAACCTGGCTTTGGGTGTGGCGCTTGCCAAGCCCAGCCAGTGTGTTTATTTTGACGACAGGCCAATGTTTGCCAACGCCGCGCAAAAAATCGGGATCCGCGCCTTTCACCACACGGACTTTGAGTCGACCAAAAAAATATTAGAAGAATTAAAAAAAGAAAATCAACCAAAACTAAAATGAGCACTACCTCTGATAAATACGATTTCGGGATGATAGGCCTTGGCACGATGGGCCGCAACCTGCTGCTAAACATGGGCGACCATGGCGTAAAAGGCGCCGGTTTTGATACCGATGCCTCAAAAGGCCAACTGCTGGAGAAAGAAAGCACCCACCATAACCTGAAGGGCTTTAGCGATGTAAAGAAATTTGTGGATAGCCTGAAAAGCCCCCGCGCCATTATGATGCTGGTGCCGGCCGGGAAAATTGTGGACGATGTAATAGCGGAATTGTTACCCCTGCTGGACAAAGGTGATATTTTGATAGATGGCGGTAACTCGCACTTTACCGATACCAATCGCCGCGTGGATGAATTGGAACAAAAAGGCTTTCACTTTTTTGGGATGGGTATATCAGGCGGCGAAGAAGGCGCACGCAAAGGCCCGAGCATGATGCCCGGCGGCGACAAGGATGCCTATAATGTAATGAAACCCATACTGGAATCTATCGCCGCTAAAGTTGATGGTGCACCTTGTGTTACCTATATCGGTCCGGGCGCTTCAGGCCATTTTGTGAAGATGGTGCATAACGGGATTGAGTACGGTTTGATGCAGCTGATCGCCGAAACGTATGAGATCATGAAGGCCGGACTTAAAATGGATAATGATGCCATTGGCAAAGTGTTTACCAAATGGAACGAAGGCAGGCTGCAATCGTTTTTAATGGAGATAACCAAAGATATTTTCAACTATAAAGCGCCGGGTACCGATCACCTTTTATTGGATGACATTAAGGATGAAGCAAAAGCTAAAGGTACCGGTAAATGGACATCACAAGTGGCCATGGACCTGCAGGCCCCTATTCCGACGATAGATTCGGCGGTTTCGATGCGCGACCTTTCTAAATACAAAGCACTCAGGGTGAAGGCTGCTGAAATTTACAGCAAGGATGAGCCGGTTTTGACAGCAAAAACCGACGAGTTTTTAACCGCTTTGGAGCAGGCCTTTTATTTCACCATGATCATTAGCTATGCGCAGGGCATGCATCTGTTGGAACGGGCGTCGGAAGAATATAAATACGAACTGAAACTCGGCGAGATCGCTAAGATCTGGCGGGGTGGCTGCATTATCCGTTCGGAATTTTTAAATGATATTTTTAACGCCTACGAAAAAAAGGCCGACCTGGAGCATTTACTGCTCGACAGCAAGGTGCACGACCTGGTGAGCGACGCGGTTAAAGGAACAAGAAAGGTATTGTCGGCGACTATTGCCGCCGGCATCGCGGCTCCGGCTTACACAGCGTCTCTAAGTTACTTTGATAATTTTCGAACCAAAAGAATGCCGTCGAACCTTACCCAGGCGCAACGCGATTATTTTGGCGCACATACTTATGAATTGATTGGCAAAGAGGGCGTGTTCCACACACAATGGGCACCCAAAAACCAGGATTAATTTAACAAACAGCAATCACAATGAGCACAAATATAAAATCAGACCCCACCATATTTATCATTTTTGGCGGTACCGGCGACTTAACCTCGCGTAAAATTGCCCCGGCGCTGTACAACCTGTTTTTGGACGGATGGTTACCTGCTGAATTCTCCATAATAGGTACCGGCCGTACCCACTTCGAAGACGAACAATTCAGGGAGAATTTGCTAAAAGACATCAACCAGTTCTCGCGCAGCGGAAAAGCTGACAAGGCAAAATGGGCTGAATTCTCGAAAAATATTTATTACCAGGTATCGGATATCAACGATTCCGAAACCTATAAAGAGTTTGGCAAACGCGTTGACAAACACAATGCGGAATGGAAAACAAAAGCAAATGTGATCTACTACCTGGCTGTTTCGCCTAACTTTTTCCCGATCATCGCTTCAAATATTTCAAAAGCCAAATTGGCCGAGGATCCTAAAAAGGTAAGGATAGTAATTGAAAAACCTTTTGGTCACGATCTGGACACAGCGAAGGAACTAAACAAACTGCTTTCGAGTATTTTTGATGAGTGCCAGATCTACCGCATCGACCATTATTTAGGTAAGGAAACTGTTCAGAATATCATGGCTTTCCGCTTTGCCAACTCCATCATGGAGCCTTTGTGGAACCGTAATTATATCGAACACGTGCAGATCTCGGTTACAGAGCAACTTGGTGTTGAAGAACGCGGTGATTACTATGATGGTGCCGGCGCTATGCGCGACATGATCCAGAATCACCTTTTACAATTGCTTTGCCACATTGCCATGGAACCCCCCGTAAGCTTTAACGCTGATGAAGTGCGCGACCGTAAAGTTGACGTACTAAAGGCGATGCGCAGGTTTAGCCCTGATGATGTGCGGATGTCGGCAGTAAGGGGCCAATATGCCGGCGGATGGATGCAGGGCAAAGAAGTGCCCGGCTACCGCGAGGAAAACAAGGTTGACCCGAATTCAAATACGGAAACTTTTGCTGCCGTTAAGTTTTTTGTAGATAACTGGCGCTGGCAGGGTGTGCCGTTTTATGCCCGTACGGGTAAACGGATGCACCAATCCGCATCAGTGATCACCATTCAATTTAGGGATGTGCCGCATTTGATCTTCCCGACGGAAGCAGCTGAAAGCTGGCAGCAAAACAGGCTGATCATCAGCATCCAGCCCGAAATGAGTATCCGTTTACAGGTACAGGCAAAACGCCCTGGTTTAGACATGGTGTTGAATACAGTTGATATGGTGTTTGACTATAAAGGCACCTACACACAGCAGGCCCCTGAAGCATACGAGACACTGATACTGGATACGATGCTGGGCGACCAAACGCTGTTTATGCGCGGCGACCAGGTAGAGGCTGCCTGGGAGCTGATCATGCCGATATTAAGCACCTGGCAAGCTAAAAAGAGCCTGAACTTCCCTAACTATTCAGCCGATTCGTGGGGCCCTGAATCTGCTGAAGCACTGATCGCAAGGGATGGTTTTAACTGGTTTACGCTTCCTATTAGCAAAAAGTAGTTAATTGGAATGCGTCGATGCCCAAAGTAAAAATGCTTTATAACATTTCAACTTTGCAACATTACAACCTTCCAACAAAACAAACACAATGGAGTTAAATATTTTTAATAACGAGAATGAAGTGCTGGCTGCATTGGCAGCGCATTTTGTTAAAGTTGCCAATGAAGCCATAGCCGCTAAGGGAAAGTTTTCCGTAGCATTATCAGGCGGCAATTCACCTAAGAAGTTGTACGAATTGCTGGCTTCTTCATACGAAGACAAGCTAGAATGGGATAAGGTTTATTTCTTTTTTGGGGATGAACGCAATGTGCCGCAGACAGATAAGGACAGCAATTTCCTGATGGCAAAAAACGCTTTGTTTGCGCCATTGCTGATCGATCCTGACCATATTTTCCCGGTAGATACCACACTCAGTCCAAAGGAAGCCGCAAAAAAATACCAGGAAGAAATTGAAGATTTTTTTGATGAGGACGAATTAAGTTTCGATTTGATCCTGCTTGGTTTAGGCGATAACTCGCACACAGCCTCCCTGTTTCCGCACACCCCCGTTTTACACGATAGGCTGCCGGGTGTTAGCGACGTGTTTTTACCTGATCAGAATGTCTATCGCATTACGCTTAATGCGCCTATGATCAACGAGGCAAAGCATATCGCGTTTTTGGTATATGGCGAAGGTAAAGCAATAGCGGTACATCATGTTTTGGAAGATGATGAAGATATTGAAGAATATCCGGGCCAACTGATCGAGCCGATAGTTGGTGAGATAGAGTGGTTTATGGATACTGCGGCAGCATCGATGCTGGAGGATAACTAAATCACTTTTAGCCATACCGTTTATAAGCAAAAAAGCCATCGTTATTAGCGATGGCTTTTTTGCTTTAGAAAGTTTTATAGAACGGTTTTGATCTTCAATTCGTTCATTTGAGCTTCGGCAATGGTTGATGGGGTATCGATCATCACATCACGGCCCGAATTATTTTTAGGGAAGGCAATCACATCGCGGATAGAATCCAATCCGGCAAATATAGATACCAACCTGTCGAAGCCAAAGGCGATACCACCGTGCGGCGGTGCGCCGTACTCGAAGGCATCCATTAAAAAGCCGAATTGTTTTTGTGCTTCTTCGGGCGAAAAGCCCAAATGCTTAAACATTAAGGATTGTAATGTACGATCGTGTATGCGGATAGAGCCACCGCCAATTTCGGTACCGTTAATCACCAAATCATAAGCATTAGCGCGCACATCGCCCGGTGCGGTATCCAGCATGGCGATATCCTCCGGCTTTGGCGAAGTGAACGGATGGTGCATAGCATGGTAACGGCCGGTTTCTTCGTCCCACTCCAACAATGGAAAATCCAGTACCCAAAGCGGTGCGAAGGTATTTTTATCGCGTAAGCCCAGGCGTGTGCCCATTTCAAGGCGCAATTCATTTAATTGCTTGCGCACTTTATCGGTATTGCCGGCCAGGATAAACATCATATCGCCCGGTTCGGCTTCAAAGGCAGCCGCCCAGTTGATGAGGTCGTCTTCGCCGTAAAATTTATCTACCGATGATTTTAGTGTGCCGTCGCTTTGGTAACGGCAATAGATCATCCCGGTAACGCCAATTTGCGGGCGTTTTAACCATTCGGTTAATTCATCAATTTGCTTGCGGGTATATTCGGCGCAGCCTTTTGCGTTGATGCCCACAACCAGTTCGGCATTATCAAAAACGCCAAAGCCTTTGCCTTTTGCCACGTCATTCAGTTCAACAAATGGCATCCCGAATCGGATGTCAGGTTTATCGGAACCGTATAAACGCATGGCATCGGCATATTGCATGCGGGGCACGCTGCCCAGTTCAATGCCTTTAACGGTACGAAATAAATGCTGGGTTAAGCCTTCAAAAATATTTAAAATGTCTTCCTGGGTGATGAAAGCCATTTCGCAGTCTATTTGCGTAAACTCAGGCTGACGATCGGCACGCAAATCCTCGTCCCTAAAGCATTTTACGATCTGGAAATAACGGTCGAAACCGCTTACCATCAGCAATTGTTTAAAGGTTTGCGGCGATTGCGGTAGAGCATAAAATTCGCCCGGGTTCATGCGGCTTGGTACCACAAAGTCGCGCGCACCTTCTGGTGTCGATTTGATCAACACAGGTGTTTCCACCTCGATAAAATCGCGTCCATCTAAATATTTACGCACTTCTTGCGCCATTTTGTGGCGCAGCATCAGGTTGTTGCGGATGGGGTTACGGCGCAGATCCAGGTAGCGGTACTTGGCGCGTAATTCTTCGCCGCCATCGGTTTCATCCTCGATCATAAACGGAGGAATTTTAGCCGGGTTTAATACCTCAATTTCAGCCACCGCGATCTCAATATCGCCGGTTGACATTTTAGCATTCTTGCTGGTACGCTCCAATACTTTGCCGGTTACTTTTATCACAAACTCGCGACCAAGCCCCCGG
>Ga0206964_10297_pt3 | contig 11890 bp, 12 predicted proteins | sample Alteio_BWOrgHeat_25_FD_152980 | JGI IMG/M metagenome (GOLD analysis project Ga0206964, IMG submission 152980) | Enriched cells from forest soil in Barre Woods Harvard Forest LTER site, Petersham, Massachusetts, United States -... | ecosystem: Environmental > Terrestrial > Soil > Temperate forest >...
AATCGCCGGTTAGTGAAACAGCGTTCTACCGACGCCCTGAAGCTCGGCCTTGTTTTTCAAATAGCGAAAGCTTTCGGGTTCCACTGCGAGGTCAATGGAAGAAATGATTCCGACGGAGAAAAGAAGCTTGGAAAAATTCTTCCCGTCCACATCGTTCGCCATAGACTCGATTTCATGGTGGAGATACGAGGGAATTTTGTGTGGAAGCCGGTTCAATATTGTGGCGCGGAGTTTCTTCTCGCTGGCCTCGAGAACTTCGTGATGTCCCACGATATCGTAGATGTAGTCGAGAACCTGGTGCTTGATTTGTTGGGTGTCCATGATCGCCTCTTGCATTCGGGTTGACTCTCTCCCGCTTTCCATTCGGGGTAATATATCCGATGCAAAGAATCGAATCCACTTTATGAAATCAATCCGATTGAATGGATAACGAGTAACGGGAGGTGACGAGAAGTTATGTCACGATCGTGTCATGCGTAGCATCATTTTAACGTCGTATCCATGCGGTGTAACGCAATGGAAATAAGAATGTGTAGGAATGCGAAAACTTGAAATCGTCAATGAACATTCGCACTCATTTTTTAATTGATGCAGTGTTCATCACACAGAATCAGCCCATTTAATCAATGAATTTCCGCAATCAAAGTGTGAATATGTTATCCGCGTCATCCCTCATTTTTTGCATTTTCCACATCCATCATGTCCGACAGCAACCCGACCGAAGAGACCCGACCGTTAACTCCGGGATTGTATCTCGTTGCCACGCCCATCGGCAATCTGGAAGACATCACCTTCCGCGCCGTGCGGACATTGAAGAGCTGCGATCGCATTCTCGCCGAGGACACGCGCCATTCGCGCATTCTGCTGGATCATTACGGCATCCGCAAACCCGTCGAACCGTATCACGATTTCAACAAGGAGCGCGCGACTGAAGGTTATCTGCAACGTTTGCGCGATGGCGAAGTCGTGGCTTTGATCTGCGATGCGGGAACACCCGGCATTGCGGATCCCGCATTCAATCTGGTGAAAGCTGCGCTGGCGGAAGACATCTCGGTATTCTCTGTTCCCGGACCTTCGGCATTGCTCACCGCTTTGACAACATCGGGTTTGCCAACGGATCGTTTCTCTTTCGAAAATTTTCCACCGAAAAAATCAGCGCAGCGATTGCGCAAGCTGGAAACGTTGAAAGAGAAATGGCCGGAAGATGCCGACCATGCGCCGACGTTGGGTTTCTTCGTCGCGCCCTATCAGATCGTCAAATTTCTTGGAGAGATTTCGCAAGTGTTCGGTCCGGATTTTTACATCGTCGTCGCCCGTGAACTCACCAAGAAATTCGAAGAGTTCCGCCGTGGTCCCGTGAATGAAATTCTGGCGCACTACACCAAAACCACGCCGCGCGGGGAATTCGTCGTGCTCTTCCATCCGCAAAACAAACGATGAATTTTTCAGTCTGCAAAGCCTGGATGCAAAAACATCCGCGCTGGACAATCGCCGCCTCTTCCTTGCTCTGGGCGTTCTGCTACCCACCCTTTCCGCTCGGATGGTTGAGCTTCATCGTGCTGGCGCCGGCATTCATTGCGACACAATCGCTGCGACCGCGTCAGGCCTTCACCGCATGGTTCACGGGTGGGATGCTGTACAACCTGGTGATGTATTGGTGGATCTACAATGTCATCAAGGTCGGCCCGGCATTTGCCATCGGCGGCGGTCTGGTTCTTCTGATTCTTTTTCTCTCCCTGTTCAACGGATTGATCGGACTCGCATTTCGATATTCGCTCCGACATCCTTTCTTGCTGATCACCTTTCCCATCGCATGGGCGGGGCTCGAAGTCGCGCGCGCAACCGGCGAAATGTCTTTTCCGTGGAATGACTTCGGATATGCGCTGGGACACAATCTTCATCTGATTCAAATCACTTCTTTATTCGGAGTATACGGATTATCCGCGCTGCTGATCGCTGCGAATCTGTTTTTGTTTCAGGCCGCGCGCAGCGAAAAGAAAAAATCATGGATTGTGGCGTGGATCATTTCACCCCTGATTTTATTGGCGTTTGGCGCGATCAGTTTGAAACGGGATTCGAACGATCTCAACAATAAAGCGCCGAAGATCAAAATCAGTTTAATCCAACCTGCGATTCCCCAGACCAAAAAATGGAGCGAGGAATATTTCAACGAGATCATGGGAAAGACGCTTCGCACCATTGCGGGTCTCCGCAATGATTTCGCGCCCGTGGCCGGTTCTGATCTGGTGGTGCTGGCTGAAACCGCCGTGCCGGATTTTCTGCGCACACGCCCAGAGATCATCGATACTTTTTCCAATCGCGCTTACAATCTGAACGCTTCCATCGTTGTCGGGGCGCTCGATTATGTTCCGGATAAGAAACCGTGGCGCGAATATCTGTTCTACAACTCTGCGTTTCTATTCCATCCGAAAGAAGCGGAACACATCGATCAGTATTCGAAGTTGCGACTCGTGCCTTTCAGTGAGAAACTTCCGTTTCAAGGCGTGTTTCCGATTTTGAATTATGTGCATCTCGGCGAAGGCGATTTCAGTCCCGGCAGCGATTACAGCATCTGGGGCGACAGCATTCATTACGCGCCGTCGATCTGTTACGAGATCATCTATCCTTCTTTTGCGCGCGAAGCGAAAAAGGCCGGGGCGCAATTTCTGGTCAACATTACAAACGATGGATGGTTTGGAAAAAGCAACGGACCCTACGAACACGCCAACATTGCGCGCTTTCGATCAGTGGAAACAGGATTGCCCGTGGCGCGCTGCTCCAACGCGGGCGTGAGCGTGTTCTACGACGCGTGGGGCCGCGATCTCGGGCATACCGCGCTGATGGACAGCACGGTTCTGCAACGCAATCTTCCCGTTCCCAATCGCCAGACTTTCTACGCCCGTTTCGGCGCAATCATCGACGGATTCTTTTTAGCGGCATTGGGATTGTGGATCCTCGCATTGATAACGGTCTTCGTGAGAGCGAAGGTTTTACATTATTCTTCGTGAGTTTCAAAACCGCACTTTACATCACCCTCTTCGTACTGACCATTGCCATGGTCGTCACCGTGCTGGTGTTCTGGAACATCTACATCATCGACGACTATCGCACCATCAAAGATTTATACGAAGCCGTTTACGGTCACGAAAACAAAGTGCCCATCGGATCTCGCTGGACGGTTCTGATTCTCGGCAGCGCTTTTCTCGCCATCCTCATCACAGTGCTGTCGATCTTCTTCGCCAATGTTCTGCGCGGCAATCGTTTCAAGCAGCAGCAGCGCGATTTCGCCAACATGATGACGCACGAATTGCGGTTGCCGTTGTCGTCGATTCAAGTCTTCGCGCAGACGCTGCAGCAGCGCGCTGTGGATCCCGAAGCACACGAGCGTTTTCTAGACGGCATTCTTTCCGAGTGCTCGCGGCTGGGTTTGTTGATCGACCAACTTCTCAAACTTCAAAAGATCGATCATGGCAAGCTTCCGCTGCAACGCGTTCCCATGGACGGCGCACGCTTTCTGGAAACCTTCGTTGCCAAATGGCCGCGACCGCTTGCGTTGCGCATTGATCAACCCGCGCGCATAGATGCAGATCCCATGTTGCTCGAACTGGCCATCGCGAACCTTGTGACGAACGCGGAAAAATACGGACGCGGCAGCGTTCCTGAATTGATACTGTCTCATCCCAAAAATGAAGCGACCATTTCTGTACGCGACGGTGGAAGACCGATTCCAAAAAAATACGTGAAGCGCATTTTCAAAAAGTTCTACCGCATTCCCAACCCCAATACACGGCGTCAAAACGGTGTCGGCCTGGGTCTGTACATCGTGAAATACATCGCCTCGATGCACAAGGGAACCGTGAAAGTCACACCGATGGAAACACCACCGGGTAATGAATTCTCCATCCATCTTCCGGCGTTGAAAGCATGAACCGTATTCTGCTCGTTGAAGACGATCGCAACCTCGCACTGGGCCTTGAGTTCAATTTGAAATCTGAAGGCTACGAGGTCGTTGTGTGTCCCGACTCTGAAAGCGCGCTTGATGTTCTTGCCAAAGATCCCGAATTCGATCTGGTGGCATTGGACTGGATGCTCCCCGGCAAAGACGGTCTGGAAATGTTGCGCCAGTTGCGCGCCGATAACAATCGCATTCCGGTTTTGTTGCTCACCGCGCGCGATGGCAAAGAAGACATCATCGAAGGGCTCGACAGCGGTGCCGACGATTATCTCACCAAACCTTTCGACCTCAACATCCTTCTCGCCCGCATTCGCAGCTTATTGCGCAGCCGCTCCTGGCGCGCCGCAGGTGAAGCACCCGATGAAGCGCGCTTCGACAATATTCACATCGATTTCAACTCACTCACGGCCGATGTGCGCGGCAAAGTTTCAAAACTGACCTACAAGGAAGCGCAGATTTTAAAACTGCTGTGGGAAAAGAAAAATCAAATCGTCACCCGCGACGAACTCCTGCAAACGATCTGGGGAGTGGAAGGCTACATCCAGAGCCGCACGGTGGATAATCACATCGTGCAACTGCGCAAATTGCTGGAAGAGAATCCGAAGAAGCCTCGCTACATCGTGTCCATTCACGGTACCGGGTACAAGTTCATCGGATGATCATGCGGCGTCTTCATCCATTGCAAATCATTTTTCTCATAGCGTTGTTGGGCGGAATAATCGCCTCCGCATTCGGAGAAGGTTGCCGCACCGCAGCGGTGATGCAGCGGATGATCGCTGCGCGAAAAGCCGGACTCTCCTTGCGAACAACTTACTTGTCGTTGCCGAGTCGCACGATGTATACCTCTCACTTCGCCATTCACTATACCATGGGACGCAATGTGCATCGTCCCAGATTGACAGCCGTCGACTCCGCTGGAATTCTTCATCTCGCTGATTCCATCTACGCACAAGCCACAGGCAATGCGACTCTCAAAGATCAGGCCATCAACGCCGGACTCGACAGCCTGAATGCACCCGATCCTGTTTTTGTTCAGAAGGCCGGAGTGTATTTTGAACGCGCCTACGCCTACGATTCTGCAATGGGTTTCACCATGCCCCACGGCGGCGGCAGCGATCAGTATTACGCGGTTCCCGCTGACACAGCAGCCATTCCCCGATTCATTGTGGATATTGGAGACATCAGTACACTGGATCCTGTCGACGGGGGCGCGACTTACGGTCTCACGTTTCCACCCCTTCAAGGCCCCTATGCTTCCATCCTGCTCGAAAACGATTTTCTCTATAATGCCGTGTTGAACACAAACACGGGAAAAGTCACCGGTACACCCATCACAACGGCATCGGGTTCCTTTGATACTCACAATTATTATGTGGATTGGGAAATGGGAATCAAGGTTACGGCATCGCATGAATTCTATCACGCCGTGCAATACGTTTATACGCCTTCGCCCGATGTTTTTCACGCATGGTATGAACTTTCCGCCGTTGGCATGGAAGAACGCCTGGCTCCCGAAATCGACGATTACCTCCAGTATCTTCCCTCTGTGCTTCTCCATCATGAAACCGTGTCGCTGTTGACTCCGCCCGAGAGCAATGAAAATTATGGGAACGCCACGTTTCATCAATACCTGACGTACCGGTTCGGAAACAATTTTGACGTCAAGGTTTGGACAACGCTCAAAAACAACGGCGATGATCTTCCTTCGGCGCTAACTTCCATGATCACCTCTTACGGCGCGAGATGGGACAGTGTTTACGCATCATACACTTCCGCATTGGCCACAGCGGGCCGCGCAGGTTCTGCTTCAACCTGTGCCGACTCGACCTCTCCCATTTTCCTTCGCGATCTTCACTGCTGGCCGCAGCCTTCATTCGACACACTGCCCGCGTTGAACAGTTCCAGTACTTTAAACGTTCCGGCATTGACCTTCCGGCTTTTAAAACCGTCCTCGGGATCAAAATCTGGCATCATCACTTTGAGCGGATCGGTCACACCTCATCTCATCATGGGAAGCGGATCCAATTTTAATGCCGTTTCTGTGACAACCAGTAATTTTGTGCAGCCTCCAAGCCCAGACGGCTCTGCGCTCTTCGCAAACTTTTCCAGCACCTCATTTGCGCAATCTGGACAGTTCGGCATCAACGCTCGCGTTCTTAATTTCTCAGCCATTCCCGATCCTGCGACCGTGAACAGCGGCTCCATTTACTTTTCAGCGCCCGTTGGTATTGCAGCTCCACAGACACTCACCATCGTTTCGGAGTCGGGACGCGAAGTCGCCAATCTCTCCATGAATGCCGACAATGTTTCCTGGACCTGGAATCTCAAAGACCTTCAAAACCATGCCGTGCAACCCGGCGCGTATTGTTATCGCATTCCGGGAATACAGGCCAAAACGCTTTTGATTCTGCCCCACTAAGACGCGGTGATCGCATTTCGTTTGTTGCCGGCAATCGAAATGGCTAACTTTTCTCTTCCTTTAATCACCAAATTCCGGGTTCAAACATGATCATTCCGCTGCATTCAAGACTCACCGAAAACGAAGAACGCGAACTCATGGAGATCGTGGCGGAGTTCAACGTCAAGCTGCAACCCATTCATGGAACAGAGCGATCGATCTACGCCATTCTCGGCGACGAGACTTCCTCTGAAATGATCAAGCGCATCGAAGGTCTGCATTACATCGATCGCATCGATCGCATTCAGGCGCCTTTCAAGTTGATGGCGAAAGAAAGCAAACTTTCGCAGCACAAGGTTTCCATCGGCAAGCGCATCATCCCGGGAGAATTCTGCGTCATCGCCGGACCCTGCACCATTGATCCAAACAACCCGAACTTTTTTATTGAAACCGCGCTCGCCGTCAAAGAAGCCGGTGCCGACATGATTCGCGGCGGCGTCTGGAAGCCGCGCACATCCCCGCATTCATTTCAGGGTGATGCGCGCAGTCTCGACATTCTTCTCGAAGCGCGCCGTCAAACAGGTTTACCGATCAATACCGAAGTGATGGATTTCGAACAAGCGCGCATCTGCGTTGACGCAGGCGTGGATTGCCTGCAGATCGGCGCACGCAGCGCGTTGAATTATCGTCTGTTGCAGGAAGTCGGCAGAATAACCAAGGGCACGGAAATTCGCGTGCTGCTCAAACGCGGAATGCACATGGGTCCGGTTTCGGAATTCATTCTTGCGGGTGAATACATCGTGGCGCAGGGAAATCCGAACATCATGTTGTGCCCGCGCGGAACAATGCCGCCTCTCGAAGGTTACCGCAATCATCCGGATGAAAGCATCACTCCCCTGCTCAAGGAAAAAACCTGGGCGCCGGTTGTGGTCGATCCTTCGCATAGTGTGGGTAAGGCCATTTATGTGCCTCACGCTGCGCTCGCTGCAGCTGCTTACGGCGCTGATGGCATTTTGATCGAGTCACATTGTCAGCCGAAAAAAGGCGTCGGAGATGATCCGAAACAGGCGGTGACTCCCGATGTTCTGGCGATGATCATTCGCGAAGGCCGTCAGATCCACGGCATTCTCCAAAAGCTCAACAAGGTTTCGCAGGGAGCGTGAGTTCGCACCGTTCGACGTCGGCATCCGCCTGGCGTTTTCTTCCGCCGCAAATGGTGGATATCGTTCGCGAGCTTGGATTCACCAAACCCACTCCTGTTCAAGAGCGATGCATTCCCGGAGCATTGGCCGGTGAATCGCTTCTCGCTGTTGCGCCCACGGGCACGGGAAAAACTCTCGTCTATCTTCTTCCTGTCTGGAACTCATTACCCGCGAAACACCGCAACCTGATTCTTGTTCCCACGCGCGAACTCGGATATCAAGTTTCGCAAATGCTGCAGGCCATTGATCCTGCTTCGCGCATCGGCACCGTCCTGTGCCTGGGTGGCCACGACATCGACTCGCAACGAAAATCATTGAAGAATGAATGGCATACGCTTATCGCCACACCCGGAAGACTTCTGGATATCATGGCGCGAGAAACTTTATTGTTGCGCTCCATCAAATTACTGGTGCTGGATGAATTTGACCGCCTGATCGAACTGGGATTCGAAGAACAGATCGCAGCCATTCTTGCTGAAGTTCCGGTTCAACGTCAGACCTTGTTGTTCTCGGCGACCGGAACGGAATCTGCGCTTGAACGGCTTCCTTTGGGAGTCTTGAAGCATTATAAAATCGAACAGGCCAAATCGGCCCCGCTGACAGAATGTTTTTACCTGCTCAAATCAAATCGCAAAAAGAATGATCTGCTGCTGGAGTTGCTGAAGGAAACAAAAAATCAAGTCATCGTCTTTGTGAACAACCGTGAAAAAGCAAATCACTTGAATGGACTTCTAAGACTCCGCGGATTTTCATCCGATGCATTGCACGGTGATCGACTGCAACGTGATCGAGCCGTCGCCTTTCAGGATTTCAAAGACGGACGCTTTCAAATTCTGGTGGCCACCGATCTCGCCGGACGCGGCCTCGACATTCCACAAGCGGATCTGGTGGTGAATTTTGATCTGCCCAGAACCTTTCGCGATTATGTCCATCGCTCGGGTCGAACGGCTCGCCGTTCGAGACCGGGTACCTGCCTCAGTTATGCAGGACCCGATGACTACTTGACCTTGAGGAATCTGGAAAAGGGTTTTGAAGATCCACTGCCCTATCATCCGGACTATGCACAATACGATCGCTGGCTTGATGCTGCGAAACGTGTCCATCAGGCTAAAGTCGTGGTGGAAAAACGAACCCAGTTCATCCGGAAGGAACAGGGATTAAAAACCTGATTCAATTTTTTTAATACCCCATTTTTATTGGGCTTACAGCATTTATCCCGTCTTGATTTCCTCCGTTTAAACTCGTGAGAACGAATAAAAAACCATCGGCGCAACCTGCGAGGGGCCTTTATCTTTAAGCTATTCCCCTCGATTAGTGTCCGTTGCGCGGGTAAATAACGGCCTAGTCTGAAAACGGCGACTCCACTGGGGTCGCCGTCCCCATTTTTAGGAAAATTTTAAAGAAAAGAGGCTGGTTGACTTTAATTCAAAAAAGTTTGTCCCAATGTCGGCCGAAATAATCGTCTAAACACTGTCTTAATTTCTTCCTCGATTAGCCTGTTCCGCGATTAACCATCTCACAGCTAATCTTTTTATACGGCGGCTCCGCAAGGGGCCGCCGTCCCTCTTTCAAGGCATTTTTTACCGACTTATTTGGCTTGAGCGATCAAGCGGGCGAAATACTCGAAAGAGCGATCTTCCGCCAGACGATTATTGACATAGACCGTCGGAGTTCCTTCAACACCCAGATCTTTCCCCAACTCCATGTCCTCATCAAGAATTTTATCGACCTCCGGCGTTTCGATCATGTCTTCTTTAAACCGTTCCACGTTCAAACCCAATCCACGCGCCAGAGCGATGTAGAGGCTGTCTCCGAGGTTGTGAAAATGAGAAGCGGCCTGGAAGCGAAACTCGAAAAACTTGCCTTGTTTTCCGGCCGCCATGGCGGCAGCGGCGGCTGTGCGCGACTGGGGATGAAAGGGCAAGGGAAAATTCTTGAATACCAGCCGCACATCTTTAGGATAAGCGCGGGAGATCGAATCAAGAACCGGAGCGAGCTGAGCGCAGTAGGGACACTGAAGATCGGAAAACTCTACGATCGTCAACTTGGCATTGGCGGGTCCGCGCGTAAAACTTTGACCAATGGGAATGGCCTTGGCTGAAGTATCCGGCGGCGGGCGCCAACCCAATCGTCCTGCCATAAAATCATTCTTATCCTGCATGCCTTTCAGCAGAGTCAGAATACTGTCCTGACGCAGTTCAATGGTGCGCAAACGACTTTCAACGCTTGCGGCAGCGCTGCAATAAAAAAAGATCGCCGATAGAAGCAGCAAGCCTGCTGCTCTCTGCAATCGATTCAATGAATGGATGGGATTTGTCATGAAGTCTCCAGTTTGAGAACGTTATCCTGCCGCTGCGCGGTCTAAAAGCAAAATGGAATTGTTGTGATTGTTCAACGCAATGGAGATGGGAAGTTCTGTGTCCCCTTCCCGCAACCCTTTCACCAGTGAAGCTTTCGAGGCGCCTAATGCTATTGCGACCAGAGTTTTGCATTGCAACAAAGGTTTAAAACCCAATGTGACGCGTTGCGGCGGAGGTTTGGGTCCAACCACATCCAACACGTTGGAATCTCGATCCGACAAATAAGAGCCACCCGGAAATAAAGATGCGGTGTGTCCGTCTTCGCCCATGCCGAGAAAAATCTGATCAAAGATCACCGGTGCATTTCCAAATTCGCGCTGAAGCAGCTCACCGTATTGCGCTGCACTAGTGACATAATGATCCTTCTGAGCTGCGAGTCCGGCGGGAAGAAGCAATTCTTCGTAACACACCTTCCAGTTGCACTGCGAATCTTCGAAAGGAACTCTGCGTTCATCGACCGGAAAAAATCGCAAGGTCAAACCCGATTCCACTTTTCGTTTCACTTCGGGAAGCCAGTGACGAAAGAGCGCGGCAAAAGTCGTCCCGCCCGAAACCGCCAGTCGTGGACCTACTACATATTCCAATGATTTTTGCGCCACTTCTTCAAGTGAATCCAGCACGATGATTTTCAATTCAAAATCCTCTGAAAGCTTCGTCCAATATACTTAGAAGCGCTATTTGCAAATAGCAGGGATTAATTTGCAAATTGGGCAGCACATGTTTCGCTTTATACTCTGCATCATCTCTTTCATCTGCCTGTTCACCATCGGGCTGTTGCTGTGGAAATCGCATGTCTTTCCGGACTTGCTACCCACGGGCGCTGCGGGTTGGCTCGCGGCTCTTTACAACTCGTTTCACAATCCCACCACGACTCTGATTTTCCTCGGGGGAACCTTTCTTCTCACGGCAGCGTCCGCCTGCATCAGCGAGTTCCTGCTGGGACTTTTATTTTCGCTGCTCGCATTCATCGGCGCGATATTGTGCCTGATCGGTTATCTCGGAAGCCATTTTACAACCGTGTCGGATTATCTGGAAAAAGTGATCCATTAAAATGAACGTGCAGATCTTCGGGCGTCAGGATTGTTCCGAGTCGCGCAAGGCGGAGCGCTGGTTCAAAGAGCGCCGCATTCCGTTTCAGTTTATCGATCTCAAGATCAAAGGTCTCGCACCGAGAGAACTGGAAACGGTGGCTGCAGCGATTGGCTGGGATAAACTTCTCAATCGCGAATCAAAACGGTTTCTCGAAAAAGGTCTGGCCTTTGCAACGCCCTCGCGGATTCCGAAAATTTTATTGGAAGATTCTCTGCTGCTTCGAACACCCATCGTGCGCAATGGACGCGAAGCGACGCTGGGAATGCAACCCGATACCTGGTTGAAGTGGTCTTAAAACTTCTCCATTAAAAACGATTATCGACTCCGAGCTGTAACAGTCCATCATTCGGCCCGCGCTCGAGGCTCAGCGCATAACTAATCGATATGCTCCAATCGCCTTTCGATAATTCAACACCGGTGCCATATCCGAAAACGTGCCGCCAGGAATATTCACCCGTCAAGCGATTCACCACACCCGGATCCGTGAAGATGAAAAGCCTCCCCCGTCGTCCCAACCAGGTCTGCAATTCCTCCTGCGTGATGACGTAGGCGTTGGTAGGAAATTCCCGTTCCTGATAACCACGGAGTGAATTCGCGCCTCCCACAAAATAAAGTTCGCCATGGTTGATTCGATTCAGAGGGTAATTTGTCGCCGCATTCAAACTCAATCGCATTCCAAAACGAGAATTGAATTGCGTCCACGATTGCATGGCTTCTGTTGCCTGCACAACGTAATAAGACGTGTCACTCGTTTCGCGTCGCAATCCTGTGATTCCCGTCGCGATTTGATAACCGGATGAAGTAAGCGGAACCCGATCCCTTTTGTCGAAGGTCAGGTGTATTCCCGATTCGAGCGCATGCGTATAAACACCTGAAGCAGCAT
>Ga0206964_10348_pt1 | contig 11882 bp, 10 predicted proteins | sample Alteio_BWOrgHeat_25_FD_152980 | JGI IMG/M metagenome (GOLD analysis project Ga0206964, IMG submission 152980) | Enriched cells from forest soil in Barre Woods Harvard Forest LTER site, Petersham, Massachusetts, United States -... | ecosystem: Environmental > Terrestrial > Soil > Temperate forest >...
ATAATGGAAGGTCCTGCGCGCCAGCACGTAACCTAAGTCATTGCAGGCTTTACTTCGCCGGGCCAAAGCTCTTCAAAAACATCTCGTAGTAAGCTTTTGCGGCTGGGTACTTCGCGATCAGCTGCGCTGTCTTCCCCATAAACGGGTTTCCGCTCTGCTTCTCCGTCTCGGCATGCCAGTGATGGAACTTCGCATAGATCAGAATTCCTTCCGCGTTCGAATCCAGGAACAAATCCGCATCCAGCGCTCCCCGGAGCACCAGCGAAGCCGCCATCTCCCAGAAGCTCAGCATCTGCCGCCAGCATGGGTTGGACTCCGACTTCGTATCCCGCGAGACCGCCCGCAGCTCCTCCAGCGTCTTCGGATTGAACTCGAAGATCATGAAGCGTCTCGCCTTACGCATCGTCTCTTCGCGCCGAAGCTCATATAGCTTCAGAATCAGTTCCGCATCCGCCGCAGTCGCCATCTATGCTCCTCGTCGTCCTTGATTAAGCTACGCTCTCAACCACTGCCCGGGTCTTCTCCGGATCAGGCCGCTCCAACTCAGGCACCGGAGCCGGTCCCGCAATCTTCTTCTCGTACGTGCACAGTGGAGTCGTCGGTTCCACGTCCGGCGCACCCTTCTTCTTGCGCCGCTTCGGCAACGCCTCCCGGTTATTCGGACACACCAGGAAAGTTCCCTTATCGTTATTCACTTCAAGCAGGTACGCCGAGTCGCACTTCGGGCACGTCTTGTCGATCAATTTCAGATTCGAAGCGAAGTCGCACTTCGGATAGTTCACACATCCATAGAACACATCGCCGCGCTTCGTCTTCCGCACAGCAATGTCGCCGCCATCCTTCGGGCACTTCACATCGAGCAGCTCCTGCTTGATGTACTTGCACTTCGGATACCCGCTGCAACTGATGAACTCGCCATACTGCCCGTTCCGAAGCAGCAATGGCTTGCCGCACTTGGGACACGCTTCATCCAATTGCGTTGGCGGTTTCTGCTGCACCTTCTGGTTCAGTTTCCGAATCGTCTTGCAAGGCGGATCCTCGTTATACCCCGGGCAAGCCATGAACGGCCCCCACGGCCCATTCCGCAGCACCATGGTTCGTCCACAATTGTCACAAGCCTCTTCCTCAGGTGCCTCATCGGCCCCCGGAGCGCTCAGGTCAGGCTTCGCGGCAAAGTTCTCCTTCGTAAAGTCGCAGCTGAACGCCTCTGCCGTAACCTTCTTCCCGTGCTCCATCGCCTCGCCGATCGCCGCCGTCAGCTCCTTCGCGTCGTTCGTCTCCTTCGAGTACTCAACAACATCCTCGGTCGTAGCTTTCACGATGATCGGATAGTTCAGCGCCTTCGTAACCTTCTTCAGTGCCGTCTTCGGATCCTTCTTCCACGGACCAGCAGCTACCGTCACCGGCTTCGCCTTCGAGAAGTTCGAACACGAATAAAAACTGCCAAACTTGCCCCACTTCAGCACGAGCGGAGCCCCACAGTTATCGCAGACCTCCGTGGTCGACTCCTCCATCCGCTTGATGTCTTCCATCTGCTTCTCAGCGACGTGGAGTTCCTTCTCAAAGTGCCCATAGAAGCCATTCAGCAGATCGGTCCACTTCTCGTGGCCCTCCTCCACCGCATCCAGTTCACCCTCAAGCGTCGCAGTGTAGGCCGTATCGAAGATGTACGGAAAATTCTTCACAAGCAGCTTCGTTACGACGATGCCAATCTCCGTCGGCACAAACCGCGACTGGATCTTCTTCACATAGTCGCGATCCTGGATCGTATTAATGATGGAGGCATACGTCGAAGGCCGCCCAATTCCCTTCTCTTCAAGCGTCTTCACCAAACTCGCTTCGTTGTAACGCGGCGGAGGCTGCGTAAATTTCTGCTGCGGATCCAGCTTCGCCAGCCGCAACGCCTCTCCATCGCCCAACTCAGGCAGCCTGCGATCCTCTTCTTCCTCTCCATCCGGTGAGTCCGAAGCAGCCTTCGCCTCCAGCTTCGCAGCCTCACGAGCCCGCTTGTCCTCTTCCTCAAACTTCAGATGACCATCAAACTTCAACACGCTTCCGGTCGCGCGAAAATCGTAAGCCTGCTTTGCCTGCGCAACAATATCCACCGTCGTCTGGTCGAAGACTGCAGGCGTCATCTGGCTCGATACAAACCGCTGCCAGATCAGCTTGTAAAGCCTGAACTGCTCATCACTCAGATACTTACGAATCGACTGCGGTGTATAGGCTACATTCGTCGGCCGAATCGCCTCGTGCGCATCCTGGGCCTGCTCCTGCTTCTTACCCGCATACTCATTCGCAGTCGCCGGCAGATACGCCGCACCCAGCTTGCCAATAAACTGACGAGCCTCCGCAATCGCATCCGGGCTCACACGCGTCGAGTCGGTACGCATATACGTAATCAGACCAACCGTACCCTCCGCGCCAATCTCAACACCCTCATACAGCCGTTGCGCGACACCCATCGTCCGCCGCACATTGAATCCCAGCCGCCCTGAAGCATCCTGCTGCAGCTTGCTCGTCGTATAAGGAGCCTTCGGATTATTCCTCCGCTCCTTCTTCTCCACCGAGCGCACGCTCCACTTCGCATGCTCCAGCTCGCCGACCGCCTCATCGACAGCCTCCTGGTCCGGCAGAGCGTTAGCAAGATATTGCTCTTTACCATCCGCATCCGTACCATTCGCCACCCGCGAAGGCACGCCATTTACGCCGACAAACCGAGCCGTAAAGCTCTGCTTGTCCGCCGTCGGCTCCAGCAGAGCATCAATCGTCCAATATTCCACCGGCTTGAAGTCGTTGATCTCCTGCTCGCGCTCTACGATCAGCCGCAACGCGACTGTCTGCACACGCCCAGCCGACAACCCACGCCGCACCTTATCCCAAAGCAGCGGAGAAACCTGGTACCCCACCAGCCGGTCCAGCACACGCCGCGTCTGCTGCGCATCCACCAGATTCTCATCAATGTCGCGAGCATGCAGAAACGCCGCCTGCACCGCCTTCTTCGTAATCTCGTTGAACGTAACCCGTCGAACCTTCGACTTATCCTTCACCATCGGCAACAGCTGAATCGAAAGATGCGCGGCAATCGCCTCGCCCTCGCGATCGGGGTCAGGCGCAAGATAGACCATGTCCGCCTTTGCTGCCATCTTCTTCAACTTCTCGACAACTTTCTCTTTGCCAGGAGACACAATCAGCGTCGGCTCAAACGTCCGCTTCTTCAGCTCCACGCCAATGTCGTTCTTCGGCAGATCCATGATGTGGCCAATCGAGGCCTCCACCATGTAGTCATTGCCGAGATATTTCCCGATCGTCTTCGCCTTAGCCGGCGACTCCACGATCACAAGTGACTTAGCCATTCTTTCCCTTCATGCACCAGAACGCATCGCCAAAGCCAAACGTTCCATTTCTACCTTGTGTCCCTTGCGAACCTAACACGGTTTTCCCAAACGCGTCATCTTTCCGTAATCTCTCAACTGACGAAAACCGCCTGCGAAGGTCACATTCACATCACTACCGCCCATGTAAAAATCCACAGGTCGAACCAGCCGTCAAATCAAACGACAGCCGCAAGTTACGCGAATCCCTTGCGCTCGGTTCCCGCTGTTGAAATCAACTGGGGTACCGCACTTCAAAATGCCCGCACATAATTTTTTCCGGGAAGCTGCCGCACCCGCCCCGCAAGCTCAAGTTCGAACAGAGCCGTAAAGATCTCCGCCGAACCCAAATTCGCCTCCAACTGCTCAATCAAATCATCCAGTTGTGTCGATTCGTCATGCCGCAGCTTGTCGAAGACGATCCGCTCATGCTCAGCGAGCGGCGTATCGTTAAATAGAGATGCAGTCCCCGCAGCCTTCGATTCACTCTGCCCCGCGCCCGCCAACTCGTCCTCCAACTCCAGTCGGATCTGCGACGGCAAATCCTCCCACACGTCCTCCCACGTCGCCGTCAGCTTGGCGCCCTGTTTTATCAACGTGTTAGGGCCCCACGCATTCTTATTCGTCACGTTCCCCGGAACCGCATAGACATCCCGATTCTGCTCCATCGCACACCGAGCCGTAATCCGCGTCCCCGAATACTCCGCTGCCTCAATCACCAGCACCCCCACGCTCATCCCGCTCAAAATCCGGTTCCGAATCGGAAAGTTCTGCGGCGCCGGAAACGTCCCCAACGGATACTCACTCACAATCGCCCCACCAGCCGCGACAATCTGCTCCGCCAGCTTCTTGTTCTCCTTCGGATAGATCACATCAATGCCCGTCCCCCAAACCGCCACCGTCTTCCCACCGGCGTCCAGCGCTCCCTTATGCGCCGCCGTATCCACCCCGCGAGCCATCCCACTTAAAATCACCAGCCGCCGATGGGCCAAATCCCGCGACAGCAACTCCGCCATCCCCGCTCCATAAGGCGAAGGATGCCGCGTCCCCACCACCGCAATCCCAGGCCGCGCCAGCAGCCGCACATCGCCGCGAATCCAAAGCACCGCCGGCGGATCATAGATCTCCCGCAGCCTCTCCGGGTACTCCGCATCCTCCGGCGTCAAAACACTCCCGCCAGCCTCAACAACGCGTTTCATCTCATCTTCAGCCGCAGCGCGAGCCTTCCCCTCAAAGACAAACTGAGCCGCAGCCGCAGGCATTCCCAGCCCTTCGAGCTCCGTCAACGAGGCCTCAAACAACCGCTCCGCCGACTCTAGCCGGTTCATCGCCCGCCAAATCCGAGTCGGCCCCATCCCCGGCGTTAACATCAACGCCATCCAGGCCATCTTCCCCACATCCAACCTACTCAGCGCAAACTGCTCCGCGTCGCTGCTCGTATTCATCGTCTCCCTAACTCCAAATTCTGGCCCAAGACTAACTACATCCGATGGAGATTATCACGCCCCTCCGTCAAACACTCTCCAACGATTGGATCAGCCCGCGAATATACCCATAACAAAACGCGAACGACTGCAGGCCGTTCGGATCATTCTTCACAAGCGGCACATGATCCGGCATCAGCATGTACGGATACTCCACCTCGCGATAAACCTTGATCGCCTTCACCATATCCACATCACCCTCATCCGGATACACCTCCACAAAATCATTCCGGTGCCCACGAATATTTCTGAAGTGAACATTGAAGATCTTCTTGCGCGTCCCAAAATATCGAATCACGTCATAGATCTGCGTCCCAGGATCAGTCAGCATCTCCGAAACCGTCCCCTGGCAAAAATTCAACCCGTGATACTCGCTCTCCTGAATCGCAACAAATTTCTTCAGTCCATCAACCGTCCCCAACACACGATTCACTCCCTGATACCCCTCCGGCGGCACGCCCGGATCCTGCGGATGACACGCCATCCGCATCTTGTACTCATTCGCCACGGGAATCACGGCATTCAAAAAATAAGTAATCCGCTCCCAGAACATATCCCCATCCACATGACCCGCAATCGTCAGCGGAGTCTTCGGCTTCGCATCCGACAACTTCCACTGGCTGTACATCGCATCGCCGCGCCCAGGAGTCCTTCCCGTCCGCAACACGCCAAGAATGCTCATGTTGTACTTGATCGACGGCAGACCCACCTGCGCACAATTACGAATCAGCATCTGGATCTGTTCAATATCCCGATCCCGCTCCGGACTCTTCGCCAGCATGATCGCCGGATGCTTTTCATTATCGATGTAACTCGAAGTCAGCACCGGCGGCCCAACACAATCAACTTCGATCCCGTTCTTCACCGCGAGATCTTTCATGCGGCTCAGCTCTTCAACCGTTGCATAAATCCGACCATCCGCAATCTCCGGATACCCGCAGATATTCTTCACCCCATACCGCGCCAGATACTTCAAATGCTCATCATTCGTCGGCTCACTCTGGCACCCAAGCTTCATCAGCACCGGCTTCGCCCCATTCGCAGCAGGAGTGGCCATCGACCCCACCGCACCCTTACCAAGAGCAAGCGCAGCCACACTCGAAGACGAAATAAATTTACGTCGATCCATAAAACTCCTCTGCATTCGCTGTGAAACCCGTCCCGAGAATCCTACTATCAACCCGCCTCTTCTTCGCACCTCTTGCACTCCATCAAACTCCCGATCCGAGCGGCTCTTCCTTCTTCTGTCGTCACCCACTCCCGCACCGTCCACGGCGGATCATGCCGCACATGCTGCCCGTGTCCACATTCCAGCCGACCAGCCCAATGCCCCTCTTCGTCCTGATAAAACCCAACCACCGCCCTCTGCATCGATCACTCTCCCGCAACATCCAATACACTAATTCTTTGACTACTCCATCTTCACCTCGAATGCTCCGCGTAGCCGCCATCAACTTCCTCAACCCCGCACCTCTCATGTGGGACTTCGAACATCCGCCTCTAGCTGCTGCACTAGCCGAGCGCTACACACTCCACTACACTCTGCCTTCACGCTGTGCCGACGAACTCCTCGCTGCGCGCGCCGACCTCGGCCTTATCCCAATCGCATCACTCACCGAAGGCCTCGCCATCGTCCCCGGCTGCACCATCGCATCTCTCAACGAAGTCCGCTCCATTCAGCTCATCGTCAAGCACCCTCACACCCTCTCGACCATCCGCACCATAGCAGCCGACACCGCCTCGCGCAGCTCCCTCGCCTACGCCGAAATCCTCCTCCGCAAATTCGCCAACAACCAACCCACCTTCCTCCCCGCCGCAGCCAACCCCATTGCGATGCTGCAACAAGCCGACGCCGCCATCCTCATCGGCGATCCCGCCCTCCTCGCCCTCGAATCCCGCGATCAAATCGAATCCATCGTCGGTCCCTGCGAATGGTTCGACCTCGCCCACGAGTGGCGCACCCGCACCAACGTCCCCTGGGTAGCCGCCGTCTGGGCCGTCCGGCCCGAGGCCCTCGATCAGCCCGGCGGCGTCACCACCGCGCAACTCATCAACGACCTTGAAACCTCACGCAACCACGGCCTCCTCAACATCGAGCCCCTTGTCGAACAGTGGACGCCGCGCATCGCACTTCCCCCCGCCACCATCCGTCACTATCTCTCAACAAACATCCACTACGTCCTCAACACCGATTGCATCCGCGCCATCGAGCTCTTCCGCCAGTACGCCGCCGAAGCAGACATTCTCCCGCCTCTTTCACCCCTGCACTTCCTCTAAATCATTCCTGCTTTTGTTTTTTGGTTGTCATCCTTCGCCGCAGGCGGAGGATCTGCCTTTGCTATTTGCTTTGCGTCTAATTCATCAATCTGCGCATAATCCTGCGACTTGACCCTGCCGAGCTACGTCAAAACGATATGGCGTTCCTCGCGACAGCCCTCAGGCTCGCAAGACAAGCAGCTCAAGCTGCACCCGCCGCGGCTCCTCGTGCTCCACGCAATCCTTTCCTGCACTTCCTCTTCAGCTTCGGAATCTTCGGCATCTTCTTCGTCTCCATCGTCGACAGCTCCTTCGTCCCATTGCCCATCCCCGGCGTCACTGACATCATGCTGATCGTCATGTCGGCGCGTCACGAGAACGTCATCCTGCTCGTGCTTCTTGCAACAGCCGGCTCTGCGGTCGGCGGCTGGTTCAGCCATCACGTCGGTCAGCGCGGCGGCATGGCCTTCCTCCAAAAACACGTCCCGCCCCGTATCTTCAAACGCGTCTGCGAATGGATGGAATCCCACGCCATCCTGTCCGTAGCGCTGCCCGCCATCCTGCCGCCGCCCATGCCGTTGAGCCCCTTCGTCCTCGCCGCCGGAGCGCTCAACATGCCACGCAAGAAATTCATGATCGCCTTCACTGCAAGCCGTTTCGCCCGCCACACCATCGCTGCATGGCTCGGCGTGCACTACGGCCGCCACATCATCCGTCTCTGGAACGGCCTCTCCGCAAAATACGCAACACCCATCCTCACGGTCATCTGGGTCGGCATCGCCATCAGTTGCGCCTACGCCTTCTGGAAGCTCTACAAGACCTCCCGCGCCGTCAGCTCGGGTCAGCAACCCAGCAAAACTGCGGCCTAGACTAAGCCACAGCCGAGCGCTTTACCCGAGGCGCAAACTTCCTCTTGTAATACGCGGTCGTCAACGCAATCGATGGCACTCCAACCATCACCGGCCACAACCACACCCACCAGTGATTCCCCACCACCCGCGTCAGAGTCACCACACTGAACGCCGACCACGCCGCAATGTAACTCCCAATCATGTTTCCCAGGTGCGAATACCACCAGAACATCTTCTCCGTCGGCTTCTTCACAAATGAAAGTAGCTGCACCGCCGCCCCTCGCATCCCAATCAATCCGAAGATCACACCAACCACCGGCAGAACCTCAATCGTATGCGGCCGGAACCATGACAACCACGCCAGCACCGCGCTCGTCGAAAACGTAATCAGGCCGGCAATCCAATCGATCGGCGACGCGCTTCCACCCCGCGCCAGCTCCTTCAATCGCAGCACTCGGTACGCCGAAAAGGCAAAGTAAAAACTGAACACCGCAACCAGCGCGAGAAATCGTACCGGAAAGAAAAAAGCCATCGGAATCGCAGTCGCGGCAACCACGCCCATCGACCACAGATAGACCATTCCCCAGCGCCTATGCGTCTTTCCACCCTTCGCCGTAGCCAGTGCAACCGGAGCCATCAGAAACGCGGTCGCCCCGGCAGCGATGTGAATCGTAAGAAAAACCGTCACCCACAACGGATCGGCTGAGTGCATTCCTGCCTCCTGTCCAGATTCTTACGCTCTAAATTCTCCTGCAGTTCATTTTTCTCCAAAAACGACGAAGGCGAGCCAGAAGCCCGCCTCCGTCATCTACCCTTTGCTTCTCCTAAATCTCCCACCGCAACAAGGTAGCGCCAATCGTAAATCCAGCTCCAACGCTCGCCAGCAGAACAAGATCGCCTTTCTTCAGCCGTCCATCATCAAGCGCCGTCTGCATCGCCAAGGGAATCGTTGCCGCCGTCGTATTCCCATAGCGGTCGATATTGATGATCACCCGATCCTCTGGCATCCCCAGCCGGTGAGCCGTCGATTCAATAATCCGCTTGTTCGCCTGGTGCGGAATAAAACACCCGAGGTCCTTCCCCTCCACGCCATTGCGGTTGAGCACCATCTCCGTGGCCTCCGCCATCTTGCGCACGGCAAACTTGTACACCGCCTGCCCATCCTGATGCACATAGTGCATCTTCTTCTCCACCGTCTCCGCAGTCGGCGGATGCAGACTCCCGCCTCCCGGCATATTCAACGCCGGAGCACCCGACCCATCCACCTCATGCCAATAGTCAACCAGACCGATCTCGCCCTCGCCACAAGGCTCCAGCAGCACCGCACCCGCGCCATCGCCAAAGATCACGCACGTAGCCCGGTCCGTATAGTCGATGATCGAGCTCATCACATCCGCCCCAATCACCATCACCTTTTTATGCGCTCCGCTCTCTACCAGCTTTGCCCCCACCTGCAGAGCATAAGGAAACCCCGAGCAGGCCGCCGACAGATCGAACCCCCAGGCACCCTTCGCGCCCAGCCGGTCCTGCACCAGGCAAGCCGTCGCGGGAAAAAACATATCCGGAGTCACCGTAGCAACGATGATCACCTCAAGCTCGCTCCCGTCGATCCCACGCTTCGCCAGGCAAAGCTTCGCCGCCTCTACTGCTAGATCGCTAGTCGCCACTCCACCGTCGACAATGTGCCGCTCGCGAATTCCCGTCCGTTCCGTTATCCACTGGTCGCTCGTCGCCACCATCTTTTCCAAGTCTGCATTGGTCAACAAACGCGGCGGAACGTACGTCCCCACCGAACTGATCTTCGCGCGCACCTGCGTCCGCGGCTTCAACGTCAAACTCAAACTCGCACCTCACCTGGGTTACAAACCAAATGAACCAACGTTCATCTATCGCAGTTCATTCTCTCCGAGAACGGCACGCATGTCACGTACCCCGTCTCAGTAGTCCGTTATCCGTTCTCAGTTGTCAGTAAGAACAGCAAACTGAGAACTGATAACGGACAACTGACAACACGCTTGTGGAGGGGGTGAACCTGCAGGAGGGGATCTGTGCACCGGGCGACCTACTGCGCCATTGCGCGGACTAGTACATCGTTCGATCGGAGCAAAATCTGTGCACCGGGCGACCTACTGCGCCATTGCGCGGACTAGTACATCGCTCGATCGGAGCAAAATCTGTGCACCGGGCGACCTACTGCGCCCATAATTACCCGTTACCGTTGCTTCCTTCCGGACCTGGCGGGGTTGGCGGGATTACGTCGCGTAGGACCCGGCACAGGAACCATTTTACCACTCCAAACCTGCTGCTGCTCGCCACCCGCAAACCGCAACAGTGCAAAACTTGCCCGCGCCCTGGACTCCCGCTAACCTAGCTGCCATGCGCACAACGGTCATTTTCGCCGCCGCTCTCATCACAACCCTCGCCCACGCACAAGACGTCCACGTTCGCGTCGAACTCTCCGCGCCGCATGCCAACCCCGGCGACGAAAACCTCACCATCTTCCCCACAATCCAGAACGCACTCGACCACCACCCCTGGCCCGGCCCGGGCGGACGCGTCTACATCGAGATCGCTCCCGGCACCTATCACGAGCGCGTCATCATCACCCAGAACCACCCCAACATCACCCTCATCGGCAAAGGCAAATCCCCAGAAGACGTCGTCATCACCAACTCCCTGAACGCCAAAACCGCCGGCGGTACCTTCTTCACCGAAACCGTCGAGATCAACGGCACCGGCTTCGAGGCCGACAACATTACCTTCGAAAACGCCGCCGGAAACACTGGCCAGGCCGTGGCCGTAGCCGACCGCGGCGACCGCAGCATCTTCAAACACTGTCGCTTCCTCGGCCATCAGGACACGCTCTTCGCCGACTACGGCCGCCAGTACTACGTCGACTCCTACATCGAAGGCGGCGTCGACTTCATCTTCGGCAACGCCGCCGCCGTCTTCGACCACTCCGAAATCCACGCCAACGGCCCCGGCTACCTCACCGCGCAATCCCGCACCGCACCCGACCAAACCACTGGCTACGTCATCCTCAACAGCCGAGTCACCAGCAGCATCAACCAGCCGGGTGCCCCACGTCCCGACTCTGGGACGTGGGATTCCACGACCGCCGGAGCAAAATCCATCGCCGCCGCACACAACACCACCGGCCTCGGCCGCCCCTGGCGCCCCTACTCCCGCGTCATCTATATCAACACCGAGCTACCCGCCGACCTCAACCCGGCCGGCTGGAACAACTGGAACAATCCCGCCAACGAAAAGACCGCCTACTACGCCGAATCCAACTCGACCGGTCCTGGAGCGAACCCCACTGCCCGAGTCCCGTGGTCCCACCAACTCACTCCAGCCGAAGCCGCGCAATATCTCCCTGCAACTTTCCTCGCCGGCCCCGACCACTGGAACCCCGAGGCCGAAGCCGCCAAACTCCCCTGACCCCGCCTGTAAGAACTAACAGTTTCCTACCGCGATTCTGCCTCTTAGCATTGATTTGGAACCGTCGCCTTCGACGAACTCCAACACAACGGGCCGAAGACGCCCACGAATTGGAGACTGAACATGAAAAAGTTTTCGTTCCTTCCCTTGGCGCTTTCTCTGATGATCGCGACCAGCGCTCTTTGCCAGGACGTCCGTTACAACTACGACAAGGGCACAGATTTTTCAAAGTTCAAAACCTACAAATGGGTCCTCATCAAAGGCGCCCAGATGCCGAACGATATCGTCGACAAACAGATCAAGTCCACCATCGATGCGCAACTCCTGATGAAGGGCTTGACCGCAGTCGATACTGACGACAAGGCAGATCTCTTCATCGGCTACCAGACCGCCATCGGGTCAGAGAAGCAATTCACCTCCTTCAGCAGCGGAATGGGTCCAGGCTGGGGCTATGGTCCGGGCTGGTACGGAGGAGGATG
>Ga0206964_10208_pt3 | contig 11869 bp, 10 predicted proteins | sample Alteio_BWOrgHeat_25_FD_152980 | JGI IMG/M metagenome (GOLD analysis project Ga0206964, IMG submission 152980) | Enriched cells from forest soil in Barre Woods Harvard Forest LTER site, Petersham, Massachusetts, United States -... | ecosystem: Environmental > Terrestrial > Soil > Temperate forest >...
GGCTGAAGCTCATCCCGGCGATATCGTTCTGATCGCGGGATGAGCTTCAGCCAGGGCCAGTACGATGGCGTTGGCGCGGTCTGGTTCTACGGTGTGGCGAACGCCGGTTGCCTCGAGCCCCGGCAGGATCTCTGCGATGATCGCAAGCGGATCTTCTGACCGGGGGTTGTCGCTGGTGACGACGACGAAATCGCTGCCCTCACCCGCGGCCTGCCCCATTCGTGGACGCTTGGTGCGGTCGCGATCTCCTCCGCAGCCAAAGAGCGTGATTACGCGGCCTTTTTCGCGCAGCACAACCTGCCGGGCAAGCGCGGTGAGGTTTCTTAATGCGTCGTCGGTGTGTGCGTAATCCACGATCACTGTGAACGGCTGTCCGGCGTTTACTGGTTGAAACCGGCCGGGGACTGGCTTGAGGGTTGGAGCCTTCTCGGCCAGCGCAGAGTACGGGATGCCGCGGGCGTGAGCCGCGGCTAATGCGGCCAGAAGATTGAGCACATTGACGGAGCCCGAGAGGGCGGAGGCCAGCTTCGCCGAGCCTGATGGCGATGACAGAGTGAACTCGGCTCCTGCGGGGGTCAGCGTGATGTCTTCGGCACGCCAGTCTGCCTGCGTCGATACTCCGTAGGTCACAATTGCGGAGCCGGCACGTTTCGCGACCCGCGCCAGGTCGCTGGAATGCGGGTCATCAGTGTTTAAGACAGCGACTCGCGGGGCGGGGTAACGTGTGCCGTCGAAGAGCAGTTGCTTGGCCGCGAAATAGCGCTCCATGGTGCCGTGGTAGTCGAGGTGATCGCGGGTGAGGTTGGTGAAGACCGCTACATCGAAGCCGACGCATGCGACGCGTCCCTGTTCGAGTGCGTGGCTTGAGACCTCCATCACGAGTTCTGTTGCGCCCTGCGAGACGCCATCAGCCATCAATGCAAAAATGTCGCGCGATTCGGGAGTGGTGTGCTCCGATGGCCGTACTTCGCCGGCTACGTGGTACTCGATGGTGCCGACGAGAATCGATGAACGGCCCGTGCTGTTCAGCAGGGCTTCGCTGAGAAAGGCAGTAGTGGTCTTGCCGTTGGTTCCGGTGACACCAATGGCGGGCAGTTTGCGCTCGGGGTGTCCGAAGAAGTTCGCCGAGAGCTGAGCCAGCGCGGTGCGGCCGTCTCCGACCAGGAGACGCGGGACGGAAGGATGATTTGTTTCTAGCTGGGAGTATGTCTCTCGAGAATCGGTGGCGATGGCGGCGTGACGGTTGAGCGCCGCCTCGACATAGTGATTGCCGTCGGTGGTGCCGCCGCGCATGGCGACGAAAAGAGAGCCTTCGGAGACCTTACGCGAGTCGTACTCTACGCCTTTGATGGAGGCTTCAGACGGAGGGGATTGAGCGAGCGTATCTACGTCGCGGATGAGCTGGTTCCATTGCATGCCAAAAATAATTTTATCGTCTGGGTGCGTTCATAGCTCTATCGCGCGCAGTGGACGAGGATCTCGGTACCGGGCTGCACTGGGCTGCCGGCTGGGGGTTCCTGCGAACGCACCAGGCCGCGGCCGAGTACCTGGAGGTTGAGGCCGGCGCTGGCTACCTGTTCGACCACCTGGCGAACCGGCATTCCGATGAGTGACGGAACCTGGATCGTGTTGGGCGGGGCCGCGGGAACTGCGATCTTTTCGACTTCAGCTACGGTTTCGGAATTTTGAGGCGAAGGATCGATGGCGGCGGGTGCTACTTCCTTTGTGGGAGTTTTATTCGAAGCGGGGGATGTTTTTGAGAGTGCGGCGGATCGCGCGCTGTCTACAGCTTCGCGCAGGGGGTCGTCGGATGGAAGGTCGTTCAGAGCGGCGATCAGCGCGTTGACGTCGCCGGTGTGCTCCTGCTGCGGCTCGATATCACCCGGGGAGGGCTTTGCCTGGGAATGCGGCGGGTGCAGATCGATGTCATGCGGAACACCGAGATATTCGAGGGTCTGTTGAGCTACCTGCGCAAAGACCGGCGCTGATGCTGCGCCGCCGTAGTAAGAGACACCTCCGCCTTTGGGATCGTCGAGGACTACTGCGACGGCAATCACCGGCGAGTTGATGGGCGCAATACCCGCGAATGACGCGACGTGCATTGTCTTGGAATAGGTGTGCGTCACCGGATCGATTTTTTGCGCTGTGCCAGTCTTACCACCTGAGGAATAGCCGTTCAACTGGGCCTGCCTGCCGGTGCCGTAGAGGACTACGCCTTCCATCATCTTGCGCATCTCGGCTGCGGACATCGTGCTGATGACCCGGTGGGAGTCGGCAGGGAGTGGATCGGGCAGGTCTTCTCCTGCGTGGAACGGGTGCGCGGTGAGCGGGGCGGCCGCCGGCATGACGACGTGAGGGGCGAGGTAGACGCCGCCGTTGGCGATGGTCGAGACCATTGAGACGAGTTGCAGCGGAGTTACGCCGATCTCCTGACCGATGGCGATGGAGCCGATGGAGGTGGAACCCCACTTTGGCGGAGAACGCAGGAGGCCGCGGGTTTCGCCGGGAAGCTCGAGGCCGGACCTGGAACCGAATCCAAAGCTTCGGATGTACTGGTAGAAGTGATCCGGACCCATCTTCAGCGCGAGTTTTACGGCAGCGACGTCGCTTGAGTGTTCCAGCGCCTCATGAACGGTGATGACGCCGTAGTGGTCAGATTTGTCGTCGTGGATGATGCGGCCGTTGAAGGTGATGGCTCCGCCCTGGCAGTCGATCTTGTCGTCCGGCGTAACGACGTGCTGGTCGATCGCCGAGGCATAGGTTACCAGCTTGAAGGTCGAGCCGGGCTCGTAGACATCGCTCACTGCGTGATTTCGCAGCAGTTGGGGAGTGGTGTGGCGAAAGTCATTCGGGTCAAAGGTAGGACGAATCGCGAGAGCCAGAATCTGGCCGGTGTGCACGTCCTGGACGACGACAGTTCCGTTGGCTGCGTGGGTTCGCTCCATAGCTGCATCCAGGGCTTTTTCCGCCATGAACTGGATTTGTTCATCGATCGAAAGGACGAGGTTCTCTCCGGGCTCGGGCTCGCGCTCTGTCGATCCCATGACGTGGCGGCGAGCATCCATGGCTGCATACATGCGGCCGGGCTGGCCGTGCAGGCGGGAGTCGAACTTCTGCTCCATTCCGCCGAGGCCATTGTCGTCCAGGCCGACGTAGCCCAGTACCTGCGCGGCGACTTCACTGTCGGGATAGAAGCGCTGAAATTCTTTCTGGAAGTAGATGCCTTTGAGATTGAGAGCTTTCACCTTCGCAGCGGCTTCAGGGGTGAGGCGGCGAGCAATCCAGGCGAATCCACGAGATGCGTTGACGCGCGCCGCGATCTGATCTTCACTGGTCCAGGCATCGACGGGAGAACCGCTTGATCCGATGTGGACGATCTGCGCCAGCTCGTGAACCGTGGTTTTCTTGTCGTCGATTTCAGAAGGCACGGCAAAGACGGAGTCTGCCTGCACGGTCATGGCGAGTTCGCGCAGATTGCGATCGTAGAGGACGCCACGGCGTGGAGCGACTTCGAAGGTGTGCTGCTGTTGTTTCTGGGCTTTTTCTACGAATTCGCGATGCCGCAGGACCTGGAGCCAGAACAGCTTCGAAATAATGAGCGTGGTCCAGACGAGCAGACCGAGGCATACCAACCAGTACCGCAGGCGCAGCAACGGAAACGCCGTTTGTGCGCCCCGGATACGGTTAACTCGTAGATTGAAGTGGCTCACGCCTGGTGCTCCGAAATGCAATGCTCCGGAAGTGCCGGAAATCCAAAACCAATACCCGTATTCCCTTAGCGGCGAGCGGTGGGAACTGGTACCGGCGTCGGCGCAACCTGCGCAAGGGCAGGAACTCCTGCGTCCACAGGATCGGTGGCGCGAACGACCTGGCTGGGCTGCATTTCGGCGAGTCCCATCTGGCGCGCCATCTGATCGATGCGCCGGGGCCGCGAGAGTTGGGCTTCGGCGAGGCGAAGCTGACGGTTCTGTTCCCGTAATGCCTCGACCTGCTGCTTCTTTGTCTCTACGCTGTAGCCGATCTCGATTGCGCTGAAGTGCTGCAATCCATAGAACATAACCAGCGAAAACAGGACTGTGACCGCGGCGGTGAAGATCCGCATTTCGCGAATCCGCACTGTATCGGGAGCCTTAACCAGTCGGGAGTTGTCGATGCGCTTGGGGAAGAACACTTCCAGCGTGGCACCCCGCCGCAAACGCTGCTGGTCGGCGAAAAGCCGCGCATTGCGCTCCTCGATACGCCGGCTGGAGCTGCGTCCACTGTCGAAATAGGTTGCTGCGTGCGCTGCCATTTGCGTTCTCCTTCACTTCCCCTTTTGCGGGCGCTTCCTGCTGCCCGCTTCTTTCTGTGCCAGGCGGCTGAAACCCGTTAACATCCTGCCTGACCCCGGATCCTTGTATTCCGACCTTTCACCCCGCCCCTGCTTTGGATCGATCTTTTCTGCAGCACGCAGTTTCGCGCTTCTTGCTCGAGGATTCTGATTCGTCTCTGCTTCGTCTGCCACCACTGGCTTGCGCGTAAGAATTGTCCATTCGCCTTTAGCTGCCTGTTCTCGAAGCACGTCCTTTGCGATGCGATCCTCCAACGAGTGAAAGCTGATGACAACCAGATGGCCTGAGGGCTTAAGCAGACTGGGCGCGGCCTCGAGCAACTGGCGTATCTCATCGAGCTCCCGATTTACGTGAATACGAAGCGCCTGAAAGGTTCTCGTGGCCGGGTGAATCCGCTCCGATTTCATTGACGGGGCGCAACCTGCAACGATTCGGGCCAACTGCCCCGTAGTCGTTATCGGCCGCGCCCTGACAATGGCTCTGGCGATTCTCCACGACCTCCTCTCTTCTCCGTATTCGTAAATGAGATTGGCGAGCTCGCGCTCGTCCATCTCATTTACCACTTGTGCGGCGGTCAGAACCTGGCGCGTATCCTGTCGCATATCCAGAGGTCCATCCACCTGAAAACTGAATCCTCGCTCGGCTTGATCGAGCTGCATGCTGCTTACGCCGAAGTCTGCCAGCAAACCATCCAGGCTGCCTGCTTCCACATGCTCGGCGGCTTTGCTGAAGGGCTCGCCGATCAGCGTCACGGCGGGCATCGCGTTGCCCAGCTCATCCCGCAGCGCGTCTAAGCGGCGGCTGGCAAGCTCCAGGGCCTGAGGGTCGCGATCGAAGCCGATCAAGTGCCCTCTCGCGCCGAGCAGCCTTGCTATCTGGCTGGCGTGCCCTGCAAATCCAAGCGTGCAGTCGAGGTAGGTACCACCCTCGCTCACATCGAGGTATCGAATCACATCTTGAGAAAGAACCGGCACATGGCGTCGAGTTGCTTCCGTCATGTGTTCCCCCTTGGGGGTTTCCGCGCCTTAGGAATCCTGCAGGTTAGCGGCTTCCCGGCTGGCCAAAATCTGTCGCGCCTCTGGGACGCTCAACTGTTTCGCGGCATTTCCCGGATTCAGCAGGCCGTCGATCTCCACATCGGCTTCCTCTTCGCGCTGTACGCTGAGGTATTTCTGCTGGCCGCTTACTACCACTTCTGCGTTTATCAGGCTGAACCGTTCGCGAATCTTACGGGGAAGCATCAACCGATCCTGCTTGTCGATCTCCACTACGCCGCCGAAATAGTTCACTACCCGCATCCATGTCGTCTTGGCTTCATCGTCTTCGGGGAGCGTTGCTTTCTTCGCTTCTTCCTTCTCCCACTCAACCATCGGCCAGATTTCGGTTACCTTGCCATCCCTTGAGGTGATGAAGAACTGGGAGCCGTAGTTCTTCTCAACAACCAGCTTCATGAAGTCTGCCGGCAGCTTGAGCCTCCCTTTCTCATCGACTTTTGCCTCCTGGGTTCCGCGAAACATTTCCTGACCTCAGCTTCCTGTCTTCCACTGCGACACACGGAAGTAGCCCGACAGGACCAATAGTATCCGAGATTGGAGAAGTTTGCTCCATCTAACTCCAAAAATTTCCACTACAGTACCGTATTGATCGGCTCCTGGATTCGAAATTTTAGGGGGTATGCCTCGAATTTCGTGCAGATTGACGGAGGGTAGGTGAGAATGCGTCTTTTATCCCCTAGATGATGGGGATCGACATGTAAGACCACAATAGCTGGTGTTAACTTCGATGGGTCGGAAATCTTCCTTTTCGCCTGCGTTGGACCATCAGATGGGTTACGAGGTAGACCAATACCGCCAAGTTCGCGACAAACAAGCCCACGCGAAAGGCGGTAACACGATGGGTCAGCTCAAAAATTTCCAATGGCAGAAAGGATGCGGTAATGATCGCCGTGAGGTATTCAGCCCACACCTTCTCATACATCAGGCCGATGCCTTCAAGAAGACCGATCGCGGCGTAGCAAAACATGAAGACGCTGATCTGTCGCAGACGATGGTCGTTGAGCAGGGAAACCTTGTCAAGAAGAAAGGTGACGAGCCTGCCTTCCGGATCCCGATGCAGCGCCTGGGCCAGATTCGTAAGCATGTCCCCGAGGTCTTTGTGTACCAGCCGCAGGACACCGAAACCGACGCTGACGAGAAGCGCAGCCTGAAGCAGCTTGTAAACGGCAATCAGTTCCAGCCAGCGATTCCGTCGCTTCCGATTTCGAGCCGAAGACACTTGCAATTCGCTCCCTGAGTGCAACAGAACCTGGCGTCACCGCGAATTTCTGACGGCCCGTGTTGCCCCCGGGAGCCATGGAAATTCTCAGTGAATGCCTCTACGTTAATTGACCAAGGCCTGTTCGCCCTAATTCGGTCGCGTGGAGAAGGTATGTACAAAGACCAAAACGACCTCCAGATTTGCTGGAGGCCGCGTGGAAAACGGGTATTTTAAAGCTTAGAAGTGGTAAGCCACACCGAGTGTCGGATTGTAGATGTTGTACCAGCGATTCGTCGCGAACTTCGGGTCGCCGAAATCTGGAACCTTTGAAACGATGCCGCGATACTGGGCCCGGATATCGAAGCTGGGGCTGATCTCGTAGGCGATGCCGGCGCCGTAGAGCCCCACGATCGTGGTCTGCGACTTTACATCGAGCGTCGTTGTGCCCAAGTTTCGGATGTTGCCCCAGAAGAGAGCGCCGCCGCCCGCTTCCACGAACGGGTTGAACTTGCGGAAGTTGAAGTTGTAGACATAAGCAGCCGTGGTTTCCTGCAGTCGTGTGTTTACATTCTGATCCGCTGATGGCAAAACGTAGTGAATCGAGTTTTGCGTGTAGGCATAGTTGGCCTCAACCGCTCCGCGTGGAGTCAGCATGAAGCGGTAGCTGAACAACGCGCCGAAGCCTCGCTTGGCGCTGACTTTCACATCTGTGGAGCTGGAGATAAACGGCTCGATGATGGCCGATCCGCTGACGCTGACATCCTGACGGCTTTCCTGGGCTCGACCTGCGGCCGCACTGATGGCCAACAGGAGTGCAAGTAGGGCAAATTTCTTCATTCGGTCGTGAACCTCGCGACTGCCCAACCAGCCTCACGGCCAAACGGAGCATGTCGATCATGTCGATAGTGGCGCGCCAGTCACAGAAACAGCAATAAAGTGTCTCTTTGCGTGTGTGCCACTTTCAGAATTGTAACTGGCCGAAACGGTCCATGACGTCCCGGAGAGCATTGCGGGCAAAATTGACGGCTGTGGCAATAGACGCAGTGGGGTTGCCAATGAAAGCCAAACCGTGAAAGCAGCTAAGCTTATCGCTGGCCGGAAGCGATCCGGTTGCAGACCCTTTGCTGATAGTGGTGTAGTTCGAACGGATGATTCCTGAATGGCCGGCGAGCCGGAAGTATTGCGGGGCAATATTATAGGGCGAGACCATGGGACGAGGAGCAGGAGCCGTGACCACGCGTCGACAAAAGGTTTACACTCAAGCGGACAAAATCCGCCCTCAGCCGGGCCAGGCTGCGGTCCAAATCTTTGCCGTCAATGATCGCATCAACCAGATGCTCATCGAGGATCTTGACCCTGCCGCCTGGAAAGCCAAACCGCCTGGCAACGTCCGCACCATTGCGGCGATCTTCACGCACATGCACAATGTCCGCACCAAGTGGATCAGGCTTACAGCTCCTCATCTGAAGGTTCCACCACAGCTCAATCGCACACACTGCACGCCGCAACAGGCCCGCGAGGGGTTGGCCGAGAGCGCCGATCGCTGCATAGAGATGCTTGCTGAGGCGCTCGGCGACTCCGGGGGGCGTATCGAGAAGTTTCATAGAGATGGCTGGGCTCAGCCGTGGCCGGTTGGCATGGAAATGCTGTGCTACATGGTTTCTCACGAAGCCCACCATCGCGGGCAGGTGTGTATGCTCGCGCATCAGCTTGGATTTCCGTTGCAGAACGAGATGACATCCGCGATGTGGAGTTGGGAAAAGCTGTGGAAAGAATGCGGGGCGCCTGATGGCCCCGGTTACGATTCTTAAGGGACCGTTTCCGGTGGCGGCATTTGCGAAAGCCGGCTAAATGTGGAGAATGCTGAAGTCAGCCTAAACACATTTCCGCGCGCGCGATCTTCGATTAGGAACGAGGGATGGCGAAACGGGAAGAGGATATTCATGCATTCGATTGCGATATACGCCGCCCAGAACATGTCCATTCCTCCAGCCTCGCCTCCGCCGCACTCCATTTGGCTGGGCGAGTTCCTCGGGACGTTCATCCTCATATTGCTTGGCAACGGCGTGAACGCCAGTGTGAGCCTGCGCAAGACCTACGCGGAGAACGCGGGATGGATCGTAATCACGACCGGATGGGCCATCGCCGTGCTCTGCGGAGTGCTGACCGCGCAGGCATTTGGAAGCAGCGGGGCCAACCTGAATCCCGCGATTACCTTTTCGAGTGCGGTGGTAAACGGAAACTTCTCGGGCCTGCTGGTTTTCTGGTCTGCGCAACTCGCTGGAGCCATGGCGGGGGCTGGCCTGGTCTGGCTGTTCTTTCTTCCGCATTGGAAGGTTACTCCTGAACAGGGCGCCAAACTTGGCGTCTTCTGTACCGGTCCGGCAATTGCTCACCTGCCCTCGAACTTGCTTGGTGAGGCCACGGGGACGTTTGTCCTGGTGGTGGTTGCGGGAGCGATCTCTTCCCGCGGGGTTTCACCGACCGGCCCCGCAGCTGGGCTTGGCCCGTGGCTGGTTGCATCGGTGGTTTGGGGGATCGGCCTTTCCCTGGGTTCGACTACGGGCTACGCGATCAATCCGGCGCGCGATCTGGGTCCACGGCTGATGCACTTTCTGTTGCCGATCGCCGGCAAGGGTCCTTCGAATTGGGGCTATGCATGGGTTCCGATTGTGGGAGATCTCGCAGGAGCAGCCGTGGCGGGACTGCTGCTGCGCTGGGCGCACCTTTAGACTGCTCGATTTACTTCCGTGGCAGAACAACCAGAGGCCCTGCGACATCGGGAAAGGTAGCTCCCTGAAACGCTATCTGCGCTGCGACTGGCAAGCCAATTTCCCAGTCGGGGGATTGCAGCTCCGGCATGGGCGTTGCTTTGAAGAGTTTCTTGCACTGAAGTGCCGTCCAACGCGCCCAGCTCTTGGATTTCTTTCTCCTCGCGCTGTCCGTTGAAATCCCCGTACCCGCGTACATCTGGCGATAAAGCTTCGAAAGAAAGATAAAGGCAACTCTTGCTCGGAGATTCGGCGTACATGCCGATCTTTGCCAGATAGCTCCCCAGTCATAAAATCTGTCCCACACTTTTTGTGTGCGCTGGCGGATCTCATCCGAGCTCATCGTGGGATGCGGGGTGAACATCTTGGGACGGATTTCGGTTGGGATCATCCAGTAACGGGTAATCGGCACATCACCCACCAGCGTTGGATTCTTGTCCTGTTCTTTTTCCCAGCGTCCAAAATCGACGGTGCCAGGAAACGGGGTCATCATTACGAACTGGGCAAAAGTTACCCCTGCTTTCAGCGCCATCTCTACGGTGGCATCAAAAGTAGCCGGCTTGTCAGTCGGGAGCCCGAAGATGAACGAGCCCAGAACATGAACTCCGTGATGTTTGAAGGTCTGAAGCTGCTTTGCAAGCGCGTCGCCGGAGCAGTTCCAGTCTTTGAAGACCGCTTTCAGCCCTTCAGGAGTTACTGCCTCAACGCCGACCAGCGCGCCTTTGATATTAGCCTTCCGCATTGCATCCAGGTACTCGCCGTCCTCGCCGGCCTCCATGGTTATCTGCGTAAAGAAGACCATGTCCTTCGGCAGCTTTGCCAGCTCTTCCATCAACTGAAATCGCTCATTGCGGATTGCGGTCAGCTCCGCCAACTTGGCGATGTTGTTCTGCTGTCGCGCAAGCCGGAGATCCGTCAACGTTACGGGATAGAAGTTATCATCCGCCAAAGCGATAAAACGAAACCCAATCCGGCGCAAATTGATGATTTCATCGATTACGCTTTGAAACCTTCGCTGCCGGGGCTGTTGCCCATCCGTCCTCCATACACTGCAGAACGAACAGTGCTTTGGGCATCCGCGAATGGTCTGCACCGAAGCCCACATGTATTTATCCGGCTGCATGAGATCCCATCGTGCGGCCAGGAACTGATCGCCTTCAATCCTTCCACCTTCATAAATCCGTTGAGGGTTCCCGGCAAGACAATCCATCACTACTTTGCCCCACGCTATGTCTCCATCGCCTTTTACGACAGCGTGAGCCTCCCCGACCATCAGTGCCTCGTCGGGAAAGAGTGTCGCGTGAATGCCGCCGTAGACCACCCAGGCGCCGCGGCTGCGCGCCATCCTTCCTACCTGGTATCCACGCAGCGCATTGCCGGTATGAACGCTGATGCCTACAATATCTCCGGGCAAAATGCTCCCCGGAACAATCTGCTCCAGGGACTCATCGACGAGAACGGGGTCTCCCGCCTCGGCTGGAGTCGCCGCCGCAAGCACAAATAGCCATCGCGGCGTAATGACCGCAGTACCGAAAGAATTGTCACTGGGATTTATAAGACGTACGCTCAAGGGACCTGACCTTTCCAATGTGCAAGTCCGGTGGTCTCAGAGAGTATCTTGCAATAGAAAAACACTGTTGCCGACATCAGCCTCTGCTTCCTCGCCGGTGACGAGGCTTCCGCCGGACATTTGGGGTAACACTACACTCCGATCGCGACGCCAGAATGTGCAGTCTGATACATCCATCGGGGATATGTGCAGCCGAAATTCGCCGGTTCGGCGAGGAACAAGGAAGCCGGCGCAAAATTCAGGTACACGCAGAACAAGAAGCCGCAATCCGGAAATCACGGCAGAAGGAACTTAAAGATGGTTGAGCAAAAGGCTGCGGATCTTACGCATATGTGGGTGTCGCGGAAATCCCGCACGGGATCGAACGACACATTTCTCACCACAAATGCCTGCCAAGTCGAAGGGATGTCTGGCCTGGCCGCCGGCCCATTTCCGTTGCCATCTCAGGCACAAGATGGGACAATTGCGGTGATTCACGGCCCACCTCCGCGGTGATATTTCTGCTATGAAGCTCTGCCCGATCTGCGCGACCTCCTATCCGCCCAGCCATCGCACCTGCCCCACGCATGGGACGGTGCTGGTCGATACCCAGGAATTGCCTCCCGGCACCATGGTCCGGGACTGCTACCGGATCGAGCGGATGCTCGGAAAGGGCGGTATGGGCACCGTGTACCTGGCGGAACATACGCTGATGGGAGAGCCGAGGGCGCTAAAATTCCTCTCGGCCGAGCTGGCCTCGAATCCTCTGTTTGTCCAGCGTTTTCTGCAGGAGGCGCGGGCCGCCAACAAGCTGCGTCATCCCAACGTGGCGCAGACCATGGAACTTGGGCAGACCGAGGACGGCAGTTTTTATATCTCGATGGAGTTTGTCGATGGGCCGAGCCTGCGTTCGGTGCTGAATCAGGCGCCGGGCGGTCTGCCTCTGGAGCGTGCCTTCAACA
>Ga0206964_10349_pt1 | contig 11860 bp, 12 predicted proteins | sample Alteio_BWOrgHeat_25_FD_152980 | JGI IMG/M metagenome (GOLD analysis project Ga0206964, IMG submission 152980) | Enriched cells from forest soil in Barre Woods Harvard Forest LTER site, Petersham, Massachusetts, United States -... | ecosystem: Environmental > Terrestrial > Soil > Temperate forest >...
CGTCGCGAGCACCGATTATCTAGGCGCCTCGGTCGCCGTCGGCAATGTCGCTGGCCATACCGATGGCACCAATGACGTTATTATTGGTGGAACGTATCCATATATCGGATTTACCGACGGTTCCGTCTACGTGATCTTCGGCAAGAAAAGCGGCTGGAGCGCCACACCATATCTCGATAATGACGCCACCCTGTTCGACGGTACCAATGGGGCCATTTTCACCGGCGCTACTGCAAGTAAGGAAACTGCCGGGTATTCGGTGACGGCCGGCAATATCAGCGGCCATATCGATGGCACACAGGATATCGTCATCGGGGCGCCGTACAACAACAGCAACTTTGTGGGCGGATACCCGCAATTTGGCGCAACGTATGTGGTTTTCGGCCATAGCGGCGCCTGGTCAGCTACCCAGCCCCTTTCGGCGCTCAATGACGGAGTGGGCAACGACGCTAGCGGCGTGCAGGTCATCGGTTCGCACAACCTGTCGGATTACGATCATGGCCTTGGCTGGTCGGTCGCCACTGGCGATATCCACGGCCACGGCAACGGAACGGTCGATCTGATCATGGGCGCCCCTCTTGAAAACGCCTCTGTCACAGGAGGAGTCTCCGTGCTGTTTGGCCATAGCGGAGCCTGGCCCGCTACACTCGACCTGCAGACGCTCAACGGCACCAATGGCTTCCGTCTCAACGGCACGGTCATTGGCGGGATGGAAGGTATTTCAGTTGCCGCTGGCGATGTCAATGGCGATGGCAAAGCTGATATTATCATCGGCGGCGATAACTCTTGTCCGAACAATCCCAGTTGCCTGGGTGGGCCGACGTACGTCGTGTTCGGCAAATCGTCGGCATGGACGACGCCGATCAATCTCGATAGCGGCCTGATCAATGGCACCAGCGGCATCAGCCTGGTCGATCCGACGGCAAGTGATTTCGTCGGCATGTCCGTAGCGGCGGGCGATCTCAACGGGGATGGTAAGGCAGAGGTCATTACCGCTGCCTCGTGGGCTTCGCCGGGAGGAATAACCTATGCAGGCTCCACGTATGTATATTATGGCAAGCGTAAAGGCTGGACGACGCCATTCGACCTGAGCGGGCTATGATGCTATCCGCGCCACGACGGCTCTACCCGCATCAACAGCAGGTCGACCAACACCGATGAGCTGCATACTATAATTGCGATCATCTCGTCGCCCCGACATCGTTTGATGGTGTCTTTGTCCAGAAAACGGCGACGCAGGACCTAACCACGACCAACCATACCAACGATTTCGACGATATCGTCGTCTATGCGACGCGCACGCAACTGGCCAGTCCCACGGAATAGGAAACTGCTTACCGTACATCCACCTGATTTGATGTTGCTCGACCTCGGACTGCCGGACAGTGATGGGTTGGATATCATCAAAGAACTACGTGGCTGGAGCCAGCTGCCAGTGATTGTGCTTTCCGCGCGTGGGCAGGAACAAGATAAGGTAACGGCGCTGGAACTTGGCGCAGACGATTACCTGACCAAACCCTTCGGTGCAGCGGAACTGCTAGCGCGTATCAGCGTGGCGTTACGACATTCGCGCGCAGGCAATCAACCCCAATCTATTTTTGAATCGGCAGGATTAAAAATCGATTTTGGTAGCCGACAGGTGGCGGTAGACAGGCAGCAAATTCACCTGACGCCTACCGAATACAAATTACTTTGCACGATGGTAAAACATGCTGGGAAAGTCGTAACTCATGGCCAGCTGCTAGGCGAAGTATGGGGAAAGCACGCCACCGAACAAGGGCACTACCTGCGCATCTACATGCAGCATTTGCGACAGAAACTTGGGGACGATGCGCTGAACCCACGCTTTCTGATCACAGAGACAGGGATTGGATATCGGCTGAAATATTAGATATATATTACAGCAATCCAGCTCGATTCCCATTCATGATGGGAGACAGACTCACCTTAGACACATAACATATTGATAATTATTGATTACTATAAAAATCCATTGATGGAATACCCCTAAAAATACCCCCAAGCTGGTTCTTTGTCATTTATTATGCCCTATAGGCAATTGGAGAACTGTCATCATATCTTCATTTTAGCTGGGCACATATTGCTGTTAAATTTGCAGTATTGCACTTAGATTATAGCCTTAAGGTGAGGAAGTTATCTCTTTTAGAAAGGCTAAGTTAGGTTGTTGTGTAATGGCAGGCCTTCATATATTTTTCGACGATAGCCCTATCATTCAATTAGGACGTATCCACCTCGAACACGGCCATGCTATGCAGCATGATGACCATTCCCTTTTCTCGCTTCGCCTAAGCCGCGAGGAACTCAGCCGAGGGAATGCCAGGAAAGAAATTTTGCGCGCTGAAGAAGCGTCTGTTGAGCGTCTGGTATCGGAGATGGACGAATTCAAAGAATTCGCCAAGTGGAAATCCGTATTACATAAATTGAAAGATCGAACGGATAAGTCTTTCTTTGAAATCATCAGCCCACATATGCCGGAGCTGCATGAATTATCATCTCAAATGGGAGTGAACAAGCGCCGTAGAGATCCCTTTGCAGGAGATATGGGGCATTTTCTGGACTCCCTGCTTATAGAGCGTAAAGGTTCTGATAATATAAGTTACCTTGACAGCGCGATCATGGAGATATGTCCAGGCAATAAAACACGTGGATATCAAATGATGGCGTCCCTTGTAGAACAAGAATATCAAACTCGGCGTGGGGGAAAACCGGGAGATTTGATCAAAGAAATTCTGAAAGATGATTTCTTCCTTAGCCAGCAAATACGTCAGCTTTATATAGAACATCTCACGTATTTACAGGGGAAGCCAAAAAGCAAACACGACAAGAGTGATGCAGAAATTGCAGCATTGGTCGATAAATATCTGGCTCCTGACGTTACCCGCCAGCAAAAACAAGCCGCAATTCACCAATATTTGCACAAGACGCTGGGAATAGACAATAATGCTCTGTTTGAGCAATTGCACGTGGAAATCCCATCCCTTTCTCATGCAGAGTCTATGCGGCGGGAAAGAATGGTGAAGAAAGTGAATGCGCTTTTTGAACGCCTGGAGGAGGAATATCCTGAGTATACTAAACTTTTGAAAGCCATTGGCGTAGATATCAATCTCTGCCGTGCCATAGATTCGTCGCATGACCACGAAACACTTGGACGTTCCGTATTTGGCCGCAAACAGATGGATCTTTTACAGAAAAATCTAGTGCAAGGAAACGAAGAGAAAGCATACCATACCTTATTGGAGGAAGTGACGCATTATCTGGATAGCTATCTAGGTTTTTCGAAAAGTCCTGTTTTCGGTTTTCCCCAAGGCGTAGAAGCTGACTGTACTCATCCGCCTGCGGCGGTCGCGCTGTTCATGGACCGCTGCCAGGATGGGGTAATCGATCGGTACACTACTGGCCAGATACCGACGGAAGACGAAGGCTTTAAAGCCCTGCCGTGGGAAGGCCGCTACCGCAAACATATCAACCAGGAATGGCTGGTAGATATTCAGGCGGTTGAGCGGATGCTTCGCGGTGCGGAAACCCGGGAAGACCTGATGTTTGGCATCATAACGCTACCGGTACCTGGAATTGGTCAGCTTACTCCGAGGATGGCCAATTCTGTTCAGGACATTCTCCAGGAATATCGCTTTCCGCTCAATGAGGGCGACCGTGACGAGATTATGAGCAAGCTATTTCCAGGAACTCACCAAGGACTGAAAAATTTCCGCGTGGAAGTGGAACGCGAGAACATAAAACTAAACACGCAACAACGGGTCGGAGAAGAGGAAGCTCCATTGCACCAAGCGGTGGCCGCAGGGGATGAATCCGTAAAGGCGCTTCTTGAGCAGGGAATCAGCAGCGCCAGCCTGGACAGGCTTTGCGATATGGTTACACAGACGCCGTCGCTCAACATCCCCGTGCATGCCACGCGTGGCTTGTTTAAAGGATTGAGCAATCCTGCAACGACTGACCCGAATAGTATGGTCGGTTATTTGGACGCCGCTATTACCACGGCTCGTATCGACGATAAGACTTTTCCAGAATTGGCAGCAGTTCGCATGAGCGAGGCGGCAAAGAGAGAGGATTATGCGCTGGCCGGTAAGATGCGCGACTTTAAAAAAGCTATAGAAGCCAAGGCCGCGAATGGTTCTGGTCTGAATGTCTAACCCATCTTTGGCCTTGGCGCATGAAGCCGATACAAGGAATTAGATACGATTGAAGATAAGTAAAACGCGTTGTAACGCTGAATTTGAAAAGTATCTCGCAGAGCAGGCAATCCTGATTAGAATCGGCTATCAGGTGATTAGAAGTGGGCAGTAAGGTAATATTTACTTTTTCCAGTCATAATAAATGACAATTCTTGAGGACATATGGCCAAGATTTTAAATTCCTATATTCCCAGCAAAAAACTGCAGGCGCAGGCACATCGTTTATTAGAGGAATACCCCTTGAAGGAGGTAACCGAACGGCTGCGTACTTTAAGTCGCAATATGAACCGTGAGGGGGAATGGCTGGAGGGACATACCGCGAATGTTCTCAATGAAAATTCAGCCGATGCTTCAAGAACGCTCGCGGCAGCTGGAGACCTGATAAATATTCGGGATATGATAACTGATATTGCCGCCGGAAAACCGCTGGAAAGAGAGTCCATACGGGATGAGGGAAACGCACATTTACTGTTATTTGAAAGTTATCATCCAAGGTTACCGCCTCGTATAAGCAAATGCCTGGAAACCACTATGGATTGGTGCGCAGAACAGATGGACGATCTTGATGAGCGCACAAGGGAATTAGCTAAACAAGCTGGGGAAGATTCTACTCATGATATAAAGAAAACCAGCCAATTATTGAGGTATTTGGACGAGACCTCAGGCTTGCTCTTCCGCATAAACCAGCTTGCAGAGTCCGCTATCAAAGAAGTCAACGCGGCTCGTAAACCTGACAAAGCAACTAGAGGCAGAGTGGCTTAACCGCCTCGCTCATGCGCAGGCCGGGTTCAATGCGGCGGATATCGGTCATAGATTCTCCTTATAAGATATTTCTAACTACTCCTCTACATCCGAAAACTATGTAAAACAATACCGCCGGTAAAACGTTATCATGTAAAAACAGCAACTCCGGCTTGACAACATATCGGACCAGTTCGAATTATTATTTCAGTCCACAAAGTAAAGGAGGCTTTATGAACATGAATGCAACCAACACCTATCTTGCCGTTTTCCTCGGCAGCAAAACCAGTCCGAAAATGGTGGCATGGCAGGCACTGCCCGAAAAAGAGCAGGAGGCAAGAAAGCAGCAGGGAATCGCCGCCTGGAAAGCCTGGGCTGAAAAGCACCAGGCTGCCATTGTCTGGATGGGCGGGCCGCTTGGCAAGACGAAGAAAGTTTCGCAGCGCGGTACCGAAGATGTCAGCAACGAAATGGGAGCCTATACGGTTGTGCGCGCGGATTCGCATGAAGCGGCGGCCAAAATGTTCGAGAACCACCCGCACTTTGCGATCTTTCCGGGCGAATCTATCGAAATCATGCCGGTATTGCAGATACCAGCCTAAAAGGAGAAATCATCATGCCTCATACCGTCCGTCTGCATCGCGTGCTGACCGCTAAGCCGGAGAAAGTGTATCGTGCCTTCCTTGAGGCAGATGCGCTGGCGAAATGGCTGCCTCCCAATGGGTTTGCCTGTACTGTTCATCACCAGGAGCCAAAAGTCGGCGGCACCTTCAAAATGTCCTTCCGGAATTTTACCACGGGCGACAGCCATTCGTTCGGCGGGGAATATATTGAGCTCGTGCCGGGTGAACGCCTGCGCTATACGGACACATTCGATGATCCTAATATGCCCGGTACGATTCAAGTGACGGTGACGCTGAAGAAAGTATCGTGCGGCACTGAGCTTAATATCGTTCAGGAGGGACTACCGGACGTCATTCCGGGGGAAGCTTGCTATCTAGGTTGGCAGGAATCGCTACGCAATCTGGCGAGGCTGGTCGAGCCGGAAATCAATCAATAAGGAGAATTACTCCAAAAACTCTTCCACATCGGGAATGCGCGTAAAAGCAATCTTGCTGCCGGAGAAACTGCGGCCCTGCGACGGTAGCATCCCGACCAGTACGGAATCTCGCCCGAAGCGGTGATTGATTTTATCGAGCGCCTGCGACATTTTCTCTGCCTTGGCGCGCGCTTTCAGGTCTACATCCGGCAATTCGGCAAAGAGTTCTGGTTGCAGTTCGGTGGCGGCAGTCAGTCTATGCAGCGACATCGATACTTTCTTGATGCGCTGTCCTCTCGCCTCACGCATCACCCGTTCCCACCCCTTATCCAGCAGGTGCAGAAACGTCATCGAGTCCTGCGCGCGGTAGCAATGGCCGCTCCATTCAATGCGGGGGCCGTTCTCGATGCGTGCGGAAAGGTAAAAGGATGAGGCGTAATAACCCATGCGCCTGAGCCTGCTGGTGGCTTTGAGCGTCAGGCGGCGGGCGACATATTTGGCTTTGGCCGGATCGCGCAACTCCGGTGCCATGACGTGGCTGTGGCCGATGGTGCTGCGCTGGGTTCCCTCCTCGGGTAAATCTATCCCGCGTAGCAGATACCACATCTTTTCGCCCCAGACACTGCCCCAGACTTTGCGCATGCGCTGCGCATCGAGTTTCCATACCGCTTCTAGGTCATAGATACCCGCCATGTGCAGCCGTCGCTCCATATTGTGACCGATGCCCGGCAAGTCGCGCAGCTTGAGGGTAAAGAGCTTGTGCGGCAAATCCTGGGCGGTAATAAACGTAAAACCATCAGGCTTTTGCAAATCGGTTGCTACTTTGGCCAGATAGCGGTTCGGCGCGACGCCGATCGAGCATTTCACGTATTCGCCGACATTCAGCGCCAATCCTTGTTTGATGGCGCGTGCAATCTCGGTAATGCGCTTGGGCGAAGTTTCATTGTCCATCAAACGGCAGGCGGCTTCGTCGATAGAGCAGACGGTCGTAACCGGGATGTGCTTATCAATCTCCTCCAGGATGCGGTGATGATATTCCACGTAGCGCTCATGCTGTGCGAGGACGCAGAGTAGACCGGGACACATTTTCTTCGCTTCATAGATGGGGGTGCCGGTGCGGATGCCATAGGCTTTCGCCTCGTAACTCGCGGCAATCGCGCAGGTAGAAACCGTCTCCACCGGCACGACCGCCACCGGACGGCCGCGCAGATGAGGCTGCAATTGCTGCTCCACGCTTGCGAAATAGCTGTTAAAGTCGATGTATAACCAGCGTAAGTCGGAAGTGGGGTGGAGAGCATTATCCAAGGATACGATGCTCATCAGATACTATTGCGCCTGAATTTTATAATTGTCTAGATCGCGCTTATGAGAACAATACCGGACTAATAAATGGTGCACCGGCGCGGAGTATCCTCGAATCAAGTGCGTCAATTGATTGAGTTGATACAGGACTGGGCGGCAATTATCAAGTCACCGCCCATACTCAATGGAAAGAGTTTTCAGTGGGAGCCGGCATGTGAGCCGCTAGGTACAACTCAAGCTTCGATGCTTAATTCTTCCTTTAAGAATTTTGCTTTCCCCGGTGACAGTAACAAAGAAAGGCGCGGTGCATTTACTGTCGAATGTTGGAGCCAATAGTGGTTATTGCTGCCCTTGAGCAGAACCGTCTGGTCTGTGCGGGTCTCTCTTTTTATGTTTTTCACCCAATGTTTTCACACCTGCATCAGGATCGCCTGATTGAATTTGCTGCGCGTTGCGCCTGAATGTTTCTTCCGCCTGCACGCTTAATTCATGCAGTTCTTTGCCAAAAAGCTGAATCATTTTTTCGGTAACGTCCGCTGGCACAGGGCTTTCCTTGGCACCCTCTGCTTTTGCCCATCCGCGCGCTGGCTTATCGCTCGTAGGTTTGCATAAGTGATCGCGAATAAGAAAATAGGACACAAACAATTCGGCCTTATGATGGCCTTCAGGATACTGACGAATAGGTCTTTTATCACCTATGGCCACCTTACACTGACGATCGATGGCAGCCATTTTACTATCATCGCGCAGTAGCGCATCAGCGGCGCGCACATATTCAGGACTTTTGCTGGCACCGATGCCATTATCCAGATAATGTAATAGCTCTTCCTGCAAGATGACCGTAGCTTTTTGTTTATCGCCTTCGCAAAAATCGCGATAGGAAAGCCTGATTTGATTATTCGCAGCAGCGCCCATTCCTCTGGTCATAATGCCGTCAAGCAATCCTGTGGTACCTATAATGGTTAGAGATGGGTCTACTTTGACAGTATCCCTGTAATAACTCGGCAGGTCATCCAGTATCTGATTAAACCTGCGTTGAAATGCGTCCTCCTTGGTGCTGTCATATTGGTTAAATTCCGACGGATCCTTGAACTCAACGCTACGTTTGTTAAGTTCTACGAGATCAGATTTTGCAATCCGCTCACGGCTGCCTTCAAGAAAACGCACAATATTCTGATGGAAAACAGGTTCCTGGGTGTGGTGTAAAACGCTGTCCGCATAACGCTGCCTGTCGGCCCGGCCAACAAAACTGTTAATTAGGTGATCTTTATATTCACCATCTTTGAGTTCCAACGATTTGGAGCAATCCCCAAAGGACTGTAATGTGCCTGCCAAATGCTCCATGTTATTGCCTCGTAAGGCCTCAGCGATGTCATCTTTGGTGTAAGCGCCCTTTTTGGCGCTATCTAAAAAAATCAATGCACCCTGTAGATTATTATCTACAGTTACACCGTCGGCAGTGATGGTTAACGGGTTGAAGAGTAAACGCATAGTTCTGATTATATGCGTAAAATAACTAAATTTATATTAATATTTTCATCTCCAATACCACTAATAACTGCGACGGCTCCTTTTATGCTTAAAAAAATCATTTGCCGTTCTTTCTCTCGACAATCAATTGCGCTAGCGCACATATAGCGATCCCGTAATTGATAAGGAGCAAATTATGATTACCGATCTCACGCCCTATCGTGAATACGTTGATGCATTCGACATCAGCGAAAAACAAAAACTGGAATTGGTGAATGCGCTATGGGTGCTGGCCGAGGAAATTCTCGATCAGCAATTTGGCCTTAACACCCACGCGGAACTAGAACCAAAAAGCAAGTAAATTCAATGCGTATAAAAGATTATACCGAATTGAGAATTTAGAAAATAACGGTGAATCAACGCCTTGAAAAGTATGGTGCCCCGGGTCGGAATCGAACCGACACACCTTGCGGTACCGGATTTTGAGTCCGGCGCGTCTACCAGTTCCACCACCGGGGCGGCATGTGAAGCCATGAGGCTTATATAACGATCGCGGCTTGCCGGTCAAGCAGCGTGCGGCTTGTATTCCGGCGTCATTCATTTTACTATGGCCGGATGATCGCCGATTTTATTCGTACTTCGCCGCTGCGGGCGCTATTGCTGGCTGCGGGCTGCACCAGCGCCGCCATGCTGTGCGGAGCGTGGGTGGCGCAATATGGCTTCGGGCTGCATCCGTGCGAATTATGCATGGCGCAGCGCTATCCCTATATGGCTATTCTTGTCATCGCAGCAGCGGCTTGCCTGATCCCATCGCCACGCCGGCAATGGCATGCCGCCCTGCTGTGCGGAGCGCTATTTCTGCTGGATGCGGGCATTGCCGGATACCATACCGGGGTAGAGCTTGGCGTGTTCAAAGGGCCCTCTGCCTGTTCTGGGGCGGCGCTGTCCGGTCAATCGCTGGAAGAGATGCGGCGTATCATCATGAACGCGGCGCTGATGCCTTGCAATCAGCCAGCGGCTTATTTTTTAGGCTTGTCGATGGCGGCATGGAACAGCATGATCGCCACGCTGCTGGGGGTTAGCACATGGACGGTTTTGTATCGCCTGCGACGCCATCCTGGGCTGAAGCTATGACTGCATACCGAACATTGTCCGGCGATTTACCGTACGACGAACGCATCAGGCGCATGATTCGCGTCGACCATGCCGGTGAATATGGCGCGAAACGCATCTATGACGGCCAGTTGGCAGTACTCGGCAAACGCGCCTGCGCCGCTGTCATCAAGGAAATGGCAGATCAGGAACGGACGCACCTCGACACGTTTTCCCAGCTGATGGTTACGCGCCGCGTGCGGCCGACAGTGCTGATGCCACTGTGGCATGTGGCGGGCTATGCACTGGGCGCAGCGACGGCGCTGTTGGGAGAAAAAGCCGCCATGGCTTGCACGGTGGCGGTGGAATCGGTAATCGGCGAACATTATGCCGCGCAGGAGCAACAATTGGGAGAGGATGAAGCAGCGTTGAAGTCGACGCTCAGCACCTTCCGTGCCGATGAAATGGCACATCATGACAAAGCATTGGCAGAGGATGCAGAACACGCCCCTCTTTACGCTTTATTAACTACCACTATAGTATACCAAACTAAAATCGCCATTTGGCTGTCCACGCGCATTTAGTTTCCCGAGTGGGTAAGCGCATGTTAACGACTATGAAATATTGTTCATTGCATTATTGTTTCTACCATATATAGTAGTATATTAGGATATGCGTAAATACTTATGGAACCTAAGGATTAGTAAAGCGTGAAGCGCCTCCATAGAATATTGTCCACGCTTTCCTGTATTGCGGTAACGGCCAGCTGCACTGGCACCGATACTATTTTCGACCCCCAAAAACATGATCTGAACGATCAGGAATTATCGCTGAGCCGCGAGGATTATTACCATATAACGGATCCGAAAGCTGCTGCAAAAACGGGAGAGGCGGCCTCAGGCGCGAAGCCGACCGATACGCTGCTCGAACCGCCGATACCTGCTCTGGCGACGATATTGGCAGCACCCAAGCCGCCTAAGATCGGTGAGACCCAGCTGGTGTCAATCGCGGTAACGGATGACGTGCCGCTCAAGGACGTTTTTATTGAATTGGCGCGGCTGGCCAATATCGATATCGAAGTTGATTCGGGTATCACTGGCGGCATCGATTTTCGCGCCAAGGATCGGCCGTTTAACGAAGTGGTTGACCGCATTTGCAGTATGGCCAATCTGCGCTATACCATGAAAGGCAGCGTCCTGCGCGTTGAGCGCGATACACCCTACGTGCAGGTCTATTCACTCGATTATTTGAATCTTGACCGCTCCGCGCAAAGTACGGCTAATATCAGCACCAGCGTGTTATCGAGCGGCAGCGGTGGCGGCAGTGGTGGTGGCGGACTGAATAACGGATCGACGTCCACCGTTACCTCCAAGGCCGATAGCGATTTCTGGAAACAGTTTGAAGACAGCGTTAAGCATATTTTAGCGTATACGGAACCTGTGCGCACCTCCGACATTTCGATTGCCCAGCAACCAAACTTGCCTCAAGCCACTGCCGCGCCTGTGGCATCAGCGGCCGGTGCGGCTGCTGCTCCTGCCGCTGCTCCTGTCGCTGCCGTTGCTGCTCCACCGCCTGCCGCTGGGGGCAATGGGGCTGGCGGCAAAGCCGAGGGTGGGTTTTACATTATCAACCGCGACGAACCAGCCGCCAGGGTCACGGTCATCTCTTTTTCTTCCAGAAACGCCGTGCTGCCCAGCGTCGCCGATATCGCGGTCGCCAGCACAATGCCCGCCAGCAGGCCAATAAAAAGCCAATCACGCAAAGCGGTGATAAGTATATAACGAATATTCGTCAGCATCGTATGCCCAATACATGATTAGAAATTAAGCGGACGCGGATCGCGGGTGAATTTCTCGTAGACCGTCTTGTCCGCCGGCGCGCTGTCGCCGCCGGTGCCGACGATAGTCGCCCGCACAAAAATCACCAGCTCGCTGACATTACTCCTCTTATTCACCCCTTTGAATAGGTTGCCTACCCACGGCACAGAAGCAACGCCGGGCAATCC
>Ga0206964_10351_pt1 | contig 11810 bp, 11 predicted proteins | sample Alteio_BWOrgHeat_25_FD_152980 | JGI IMG/M metagenome (GOLD analysis project Ga0206964, IMG submission 152980) | Enriched cells from forest soil in Barre Woods Harvard Forest LTER site, Petersham, Massachusetts, United States -... | ecosystem: Environmental > Terrestrial > Soil > Temperate forest >...
TGGGGTTTGTATTCGGGTTTGCATTCACCCCAATGCATAACGCCCGACAGGCGAGAACACGCCACATATCTTCTGGTGAGCCCGTCACGCGGTCATCCCAAAATTCCGATAGCAGGCTGGCAATGGGAAGCTTGTGCGTCACGGATGCCCGCTGCCAGGCCTGAAGGCGTAACAGTCGGTTATGCCGCGCCGTATCGGACATGGGCCCTTCAAAGAAACGGCTATTGGCTTTCATATCCAGATCATCAAGGTGGCCATGCTCATCGGCCTCAATTAATGTTCCGTCTACAAAGTGAAATAATTTGCTGTCGACCGCCAGTGCGCGATTATGTGCACTTTTTCCTGCGCGTGTGAGCAAACCAAGGGCTACGAGGTCCGGTCGATTTTCCTGTAATTTTTTGGCGCAGTCGTAGGTGCGTAGTCCGTCCATGACGACCGTGATGTGCCCGTGTCGGTCACGCAAGTCAACCGCCGCATCAACCAGTACATCTGCTAGTTTTCTATGGAGAAGGATAGGGGATTCTTCAGCGTAAACACGCCCAAATTTATTGACCAAATCATTGGGGCGGGATCGCTTGAATTCAGCATAACTCTTCGGGGAGCAGGCGACAATTTTTCCTTCTTCATACACCAATTCATCCTGTGCGTATGCGACGAGCACGACGATGGGATCTGGAGCATTTCCCAAGGTGCGCTCCTCCTTTCGGTGGTATGTAATGTCCACGAGAACACGCTTTAATTCGAGCGGCTGGTTTTCATTCGGAATAGGCATGTGCTATCTGGAAAGGTTAGCAAGAGTGGACGAATGATATTCACGACGCTGCGTAACATAAACCACCCACGCCGTAGCTGCAACAAAGCAATAAGCATGGACAAACCAGGCCAACGCCGCCAGGCCAAAATAATAGGCGCGGAGTCCATTATTAAAATGTTTTGCGGCGTTTCCGACAAGAAAACCTCCTTTGGAGGCGAGGGCATCAATGTCGTTACGGCATTCGTTGTGAGGAGGAACGGAACTCATAAAAATCCCCGCATAATTGTATTGGCGAAGCGACCATGTGTATTTAAAAAATGAGTACACGAAGATCAGAATCAAAAAGAAAATTTTCATTTCCCAGGTAAAGGCCGTGTCGACGTGGGCAAACGGGATATTGCTCATAACCGCAGCAAAGCGGTCATGGTATCCCAGCATGGAGACGAGCCCAAGTACGATAAAGATGCTGGTATTGGCAAAAAAGGTAATGCTGCGCTGTAAATTGCCGATCATGATGGCATCCGTAGAACGATTATCGCGTTTAATCATTTCTACCATCCATTGGGTACGGTAGTGGTTTGTGACCGCCAGTAGGCTCTTATCGCTTTGCGTCTTATGTTCGGCAAACTGTGCATAACCAATCCAACAACTGATGAAGAAAGCGAAAGCGGCCGTATCCTCCCAATTAATATCAGTGATCAGGTTGAACATATAAAATAGTCCTTTATTTCTACTTGGAGTTATCCATGAAGCGAACCCGGTTTCCAGGGAAAAACACCATGATCGTTACGGAGCCATTGGGAGATTCGGTAATATCGATTGCTCCCTCATGCTTTTCAACCAGTATTCTCGCAAGTTCCAAACCTATGTTGCTGTGGTTATCTGAGAAAATAGACGTACTGGCCGATGTGTGGTGCAGTTGAGCATTCAACAGCTCCTCTGCCATCTCCAGCAAAGCTTCTGTTTTGTGGGGAGAGGGCTGGTGGCTCCCAATAATAAATACGAATACCCCTTTGTCTTTTGGTTCATTGATGAAAAGAGCCTCCAGCGTCATAATGCCTTCGGGTTGGGCATGATCTGATGCGTAGGACAGGAGATTCGTGAGGATCTGTTGCAGCCTGAATTCATCGGACATAAGCCTGGGAACCGGTTCTGGGAGCTGAATCTTAATCCCCAGTTTTTCTACCTGCATCTTATCCGAAATAAAACGTACCGACTTGTTAATCACTTCTGTGATATCAATCGGCTGTACTACGAGGTCAAGATAGCCTGTCTCCAGTTTTGCTAAGGAAATAATGTCCTGAGTGCGGTGCATTAAACTGGTGCCGGTATTGAAGATGTCAGTGACATATTGACGGTATTTCCGGTTCTCCATCGGCCCGTGCATCTGGTCTTTCATCACCTGAGCATCGCCAACAATACTATTCAAAGGCGTACGGATATCCTGACAGATATAGGCAAGAAATTCGAATTGGCTGCGTTTCTGCGCCTCGGCCAGCTCCTTCGCCTTCATAAACTGAAAGACTTTGTGGCGTAACTCACTTTCGATCCGCTTATTCTCGGCGATATAGTCCGAAACTTTTCGCAGCTGGACAGCGAAGGTTTCGATTTCAACGGGTCCGCCACTGGGAGGCAGTTCAAAGGATTTTCCCCTGGCGATTTCTGAAGCAATACGCGTCATTTCCATCACCGGCTTGATCATCCTCACACGGGTGATCCACAAGAAGAGCACAAAGAATACTCCCATGGCCACCATTTGCAGTAGTCGGTACCATAAATAATCTTTTACATTTTCATCACTGTATTGGGCATCGTACGATAGTAAGATAGCGTAAGGAAAATTAGGAGATACACGGTAGTAATAATAGTTTCCAATCTCCCAAAATAGGTTGCTCCGCGCTAATAATCCGGAGGGATTCTTAGAAAGATTAACATTTTCCAACTGCCGAATCGGAAACGGTTGTTTGTCTGTATCCTGAGCGTCGGGAGCCTGCGTAATCGGCACCAGCTTTTTGTCGGCGATGGTAAAGTTTAATCCCGGTTGGTGTGAGAGCTGAGCCAATTGGTCTGTCAGTACTTTGATGTCGATACTAATGGCAACCGTGCCAATGAACTTTCCCGTATAATCTGTGATTCCCAGCGCCACAGGGATGACCCAACGGCCGGATACGCGCCCTTCAATGGGTTGCCCAATAACCATTTTCCATGGATCGACAGCGGCCATTTTTACAAAATCGCGATCAGAGATATCGACGGGTTTTTCGAGCACTCCTCGATTGCTACTGACTTCCATTTGGCTTTCTGGATTGATCCAGGTGAGAATGGAATATCGGTAATCTTTCTTGTCGAATGACTTGAGCATTTGCGCAAGCCTTGTCAGATTATGATCGGGCTCCAGTACGATTTGCTTGCCGAGGGATGACAGCATGTAGGACGCATCGTCCATCTGCATGGCAATAGCGGTTTCCAGTTGTTTGGATTCTTTTTCCAGATCTGCAGTAACGGCCTGTACATGCGCCGTATAGGTCGCATACGTTACCCATGTCGAGATGATGCACAGTACAAACAGTACTGATGCCGACAACAACGCGAAATCACGCGACAGCGAAGGCTGTGTCCAAGAATGTTTCATAGCCAGCGCACTATAAGTGTTATTTGGCCATTAAGCAAACTGATATGATACCGGAAAACGACTCACAACGGGAGGGAGGGGGGACCAGAAAGATTTTTGGAATTCGCTACGCTATCTACGAATGAATTGTGGGGTGCGGCGGTCATTTTAGCAATGTAACTTGGCACTTTCGTATTATCCATAGGTGGAGTGGCGGTGATCGCCGCCTGAGGAGGGGAAGAGGGGGTGTTATCGGGTGTATCTTTAGGTAAATCGTGGGCTTTCCAGCGAGCGTTTTCTCCGGCAAAAAAACGACTGCCTATGTACAGCAACGTCGTTGCCGTAGCGGTTGCAAAAATATCCAGTGCCGCAATTTTTCCGTAGCGAAACACTTTGGTTTCATTTGCAACGATTTTAGCCATGCCAGGGATATGTGTGGGTTTACCGAGTGGTTTACATACAGCGTGTTCGGCGAACTTATTCTCAAAATCCAAAAATTGCTTTTGTCCGATGGCATGTGCGGCGCCACGAAAACCAGCGTAGACTGCTACCCAGGCCACCAGCCTTGCCTTGATGAGGCTTCCCCAGCTTTGCTCCGGTTCTTTATCAACGGATGCGTCGCCTGATTTGTCGCCCAGCATCGTGTTGAATTTCTGGACGAGTTCGGGCTTGTGGTCTTCCATCTGTTTAATCGGGATGAGCCCTAGATTGCCGGGTATCATTAGTGCAGTGGTCATGACGGCGTCTTCGGCGCTCGTTGCGTTCATTCCCAACTTTTCAAGGGATTTAGCGGAGTCCGCAAATACCTTTGCGCCTTTGCCGTATTTGGCCCAGTGGACAATCGGGATGCCGGCGGCGAACACACTGGCGAACCCGATACCGCCGTAGGTAAGCCAGTCAAACATGTGCTCGCCCTTAGAGATATGCGTTTTTTGAGCGACCCGCTCCGCCTGCTCCACCTCAGCTTTTTCTTGTGATTCTATGGGGTTTGATGGTTGCACGTTGTTCTCTATGGTGTGATGGACATGGTGCTGTCGTTTGTTTTAGCGCGTTCCGCGTGTGATGAGGTGGCCGCTAACGCCTTTTTACGGTATTTTTGCATGGGGTCATCTTTTTCTGATGGCGAGATTTCCACCAGCTTCTCACCTTTAGGAAGCATGACAATTTCATCTACGCCTTCAATGCCGGGAGGATCAACGTCATCGCCGATTTCATGCGGTAATTTTGCTTTCTTTGCACCGTTAGTTCTATGCATGACTTGCGAGGTAATCACAGTGTTGATTGAATCAAGCGCGGCGTATCCGATATAGCGTTGAGTGGCGGCACTGGCGGCGGCTGCTTTCCCTCCGGGGATGAAGCCGGAATTCAGCACTTTGTTGACATTATTTACCACCCAACCGGTGAAGCGTTCCTGCCCGTCAATGTGGGTGACCGTTTTGCCATCAATGATCTGTGGTGTATCCAATACTTTACGACCAATGGTATCAAGTGTGAGACCGAAGGCAATAGAAGCGGCCATTGCCTTTGTACGTCGCCATATAACGTTTCCCCAGCTTTGCGGTGGCTGCTCTTTTTCAATGTAAATTTCGTTAGGCTTTTCTTCGTGGCCGTCGGGGGCGAGCTGTTGTTCGTGGTAAATGTTTTTATTAATCCAATGGACAATGGGGCGCTTCCTGTCTTCCATCAGCTTCATGGGAACCAATATAATATTGCCGCCAGAATTAAGCGATACAAACCCCAAAGCTACGTGGGTCGCCCGCTCCATGGCTTTTTCCCCTATGGCTTTATCTAACTTGAAGGCCTTAAAACCGTTATTGATGCTCACCAGGCTGCGGTCATAGAACGGACGGCCTTTCCCATGCAGGAAGTAATCGGCGACCACCATGGATAACCCAAGGTTCAGCCAGTAATTAATCCCCGTATACACCACCTTTTCATAGAGTTTTTCGCCCTGGCTCATCTTTGGCGGAGGTAACTCAGGGGTAGATTTTTCCTGATTTTTAGGCGCAGCAGCAGGGGCTACAGAAGCGGTATCCGCTGCTCCTGCCTGCGGCTGAATTTGAATTTCTTCATTTTTAACAGTCATTTAGCTCTTTATTGTCCCAATAATTAAACACTACTCCACCTTCATTTATACCATGCTCAGGGTATAATTTGTGTGACGTTTTGATGAAGAAAGGGGGTGTTAACAGCGCCTAATTGTGCAGCATTCCCTCGACCATGAGGGTAACATTATGGCGGAACATGGTCAGATAGGCGGCCGCAGGGCCATCTGCTGGGGAAAGTGCATCAGAGTACAACGTGCCGCCGACATAAGCGCCGCCATCAGTTTCTAGTTGTTTAATCAGTCGGTTATCCGTCACATTTTCCATAAAAAGCGCATGAATGTGCTGGGTACGGATTTGGTCAATCAGATGGGCAATGTCACTGGCGGAGGCTTCGCTTTCCGTATCCATGCCGATGGGGGCATGTAACGTCACACCATAGGCATGGGCAAAATACTGAAAAGCATCATGGGTGGTGATCAAGGTGCGCTTTTGGGGAGGGACTTTGGCAAGTTCAGTTTTGGCCCAGCTATCAAGTACATCAAGTTCCTTCAGGTAGCGCTCGGCGTTAGCATTGTAATCGTTCGCATGCGCCGGGTCTTTGGCGACCAACGCGGCGCGAATGTTACCGACATAGATTTTGGCATTGGTAATGTCCTGCCAGGCATGCGGGTCTTGCATGAGGTTGTTACCCAATGTAAGCGGAGAAATCCCTTGGCTGGCAAGTACAGGTTGGCCTGCGTAGCCGGAGGAGACGATGAGTTTACCCAGCCAGCCTTCCAGTCCCAGGCCATTAATAATGACGAGGTCGGCACCAGCGAGGATTTTTGCGTCGCTGGGTGTTGGCTCATAGACATGCACATCGCCGTTAGGGCCAACGAGCGTAGTCACCGTGGCATGCTCACCGGCGACCACATGGGCGAAGTCCCCTAAAATGCTGAAGCTGGTTACAACCTTGAGCGTATCGGCATACGCCAAGGAAGAGGTGAAAATACAGAGCAGGAACGTGAGTGCTTTAATTCGCATAATGCTTCCGGGGTAAAAAACGAACGATGATACTGCCGTGACGTCCAAAGAATATGGATAAAATATAAATCACACCACCAGTGAGGACAATGGAGGGGCCAGAAGGGAGCCCAAGGTGGTAGGAGAGCAATAGCCCTAGATAGGCGGCACCAAAAGCAAACAGGATGCTTAAGCCGAGCGTAGCATCAATATTTTTGCTCCAGAAACGAGCGGAAATAGCCGGCAGAATCATCAGGCCGAGCGACATCATCGTCCCCAGCGCCTGAAATGCTGCCACCAGATTGAATACCAGCAGCACGAGAAACGCATGATGCACCCATGCACCCCGCCCACCTACGGCTTGCATGAACCCCGGATCAAAACATTCAATAATCAGGCTGCGGTAGAGTGCAGCCAATGCAAGTGCGGAGAGGGAGGCAATACTGGTGATAAGGATCAGCGATTGTTTATCGACGGCCAGTACATTACCAAATAACACATGCATCAAATCGATGCTGTTGCCGTGAATGGAAATAATCAACACGCCAATAGCTAGCGATAACAGGTAGGTTCCGGTGAAGCTGGCATCCTCTTTCAGTTGGGTAAGGTGAGTGATTGCACCCGCGGCGAGTGCCACCAATAATCCTGCGATGAGTCCGCCAATCGTCATGGCCTCCAGCGATAATCCAAAAACTAAAAACGCGATGGAAACACCCGGTAAAATCGCATGCGACATGGCGTCTCCCACCAGTGTCATGCGCCGCAAAACCAAAAATACACCAAGCGGCGCACCACCGACCGAAAGTGCAGCACAGGCGGCCAGCGCCCGGCGCATAAAACCGTAATTGATAAAGGGTTGGAGCGCGAGTTCATATAAGGTCATGTGCTACGCTCACAGGGGAGGGTCTGGGCCTGCCAATCGCCTTTAAAGAATCGTGAGTGCATCAGTGCTTCTGATTGCAGAACGGTTTCGGATGCATCCCACGCCAGGCACTCACGCGCGAGCAACAGGCAACGAGGAAAATGGCTGCGGATTTGTTCAAAGTCATGCAGTACACAGATGATCGTGCGTCCTTGCTTATGCCAGCGTAGAATGAGTTCGAGCAGGTGCATGGCGGTGTCTTCATCCATCGCCGTAAAGGGTTCATCAAGCAACATCAGGTGAGCTTCCTGCACCAGCAAGCGTGCAAATAACACCCGTTGGAATTGACCGGTGGAGAGGCTCACCAGATCGCATTTTCCATAATCCTTCAAGCCAACTTCGGCGAGGGCGTGTGCTGCCTTTTCGCGCATTTCGGCAGTGATGGCGCGGTTGCCATGCGTCTGGTGCCAGAAGCCGGTGCACACCATATGGAGAACTGACATAGGGAAGTCGCGCTGCATCTCAGTCGCTTGCGGTAAATAAGCCACCTGTTCATGGCTAGCGCCCTCAATGGTAATGCTACCTTCATCGGGATGGAGGATTGAGGCGATGGCCTTGATCAACGTACTTTTGCCCGCGCCGTTGGGACCGGCAATCGCCGTGAGTGACCCGGCCGCAAACGTGCCGCTGACATGATGCACCGCCGGGTGGCGGTTATAGCTGATGGTAAGGTTCTTGAGGGTGACCGACGCGCTCACATGCGGTGGTGTATTATTAAGCGTACTCATAAGGCCCACGCCGTCAGTAGCCACAGGGCAGCCAGCAACGCGCCGCATCCCAACATACGTGCTGCTGCACTCCAGTAAAACATCAGGGTAATAGTCTTCCCAACGCTTTGCCGCCCAAAATATGCACATGGAAATGTGGCACGGATTGCGATGCATCTGGCCCATGATTGCTGATCAGGCGGTAGCCTTTTGCTTCGAGACCAAGCTGCACGACAATCTTTTGAATGGAGGCAAAGAAGCCTAACGCGAGTTCTTTGGGGGCGTTAGTTGCAAAATCGCTGAACGAAACATATTCGCCCTTGGGGATGACGAGTACATGCACTGGGGCATCCGGATGGATGTCTTCAAATGCGAACGCAAACGCATCTTCATACACTTTCTTGCAGGGGATTTCTCCGCGCAGGATTTTGGCGAATATATTGGTGGAATCGTAGGCCATAGTTACCCTTTGTTTTCCAATTTTCGCCGGGCTTTTTCATCGAGGCCGGACACGCCTTCGCGGTGCTCAAGCTCTTCCATTACATCCGAAAGTGGTACTCCGGCATCAGCCAGCAGGATCAGCCAGTGGAAAATCAGGTCTGCGCTTTCGCCTACTAATTCCTTTTTGTCTTTTTGCAGGGCGGCAATCACCGTCTCCACCGCTTCTTCGCCGACTTTTTGGGCGATTTTGGCGGTCCCCTGTTTTAAGCGTTTGGCAATATAGGACTTTTCCGGATCCCCTTTGCGGCGGTCCAGGATTGTGGCGTACAGGCGTTCTAATGTCTCGTTGGTGCTCATAGGGGGCGGATATTGATGGAGTTCTGGCGTTGAGTCAAGGTGGCCGCGCCTAAAAAATGCTTGCACTCTCGCTTGGGGTATGCCATAAGCTCCCCTAACAGGTGGGCCGTTTGCCCGCCTTTTTTATTACGCGCAATTTTATATGCGCGCTGTGGACACCGCGTAATATGGACATTGTACAGAAAATTATTCAGGCCGTAGAGCCGTCGCTTGTAGCGATGGGATATGGCGTGGTGCAGGTAAAGCTGTTGGATGGCGGTAAGCGTCGGACGCTGACGGTCATGGCAGAACGTGTGGACGGGACGCCAATGAGTTTTGACGATTGTACGGAAATCAGCCGTACGGTTTCGGCATTGCTGGACGTGGAAGACCCGATTACGACGGCCTATAATCTGGAAGTTTGCTCACCGGGCCTGGATCGGCCGCTGACCAAACTGACCGATTACTCCCGCTTTGTGGGGGAAGAGGCAAAGGTCGAGACGATATTTCCCGTGGAGGGGCGCAAGCGCTTCCGTGGGGTGATAAAGGGAGTGGAGAAAGACAAGATTACCTTGGTAATGCCGGAAGGGGAGGCGCACATTGTTTTCCCACAGATTCGCACTGCTAAGCTCGTAAGTACAGACGCTGTTTTGAAGAACCCAAACGTTAAAAAGTAAAATCTTTCAAGGATTGTTAGAAAGGATAAGCATTATGGCGCAGAGCCAACCGATTTACGGAAGTACAGAATTATTACAGATCGCAGACAGTGTTGCACGTGAGAAGGGATTGTCCAAGGACTCCGTGCTGGAAGCGATGGAGCAGGCGATTCAGGTCGCCGGGCGTCGCAAATTTGGTCATGAGCATGATATTCGTGCCGAGATCGACAAGAAAAACGGCGAAATTAAGCTGTACCGCGTGCGTACGGTAGTACAGGTCGTAGAAAATGAAATGACGCAGCTTACACTCGCGCAGGCGCACAAAATCGACAAGAATCTGGCGATTGGCGATGAACTGCGTGATTTGCTGCCGCCAATTGATTTTGGCCGTGTTGCTGCACAAACGGCAAAGCAGGTGGTACTGCAAAAAGTTCGTGATGCTGAACGTGAAAAGCAGTTTGACGAATTTAAGGATAAGATCGGCGAGACCGTTAGCGGCACGGTAAAACGTGTTGAATATGGCAACGTAATCGTGGATTTCGGTCGTACCGAAGCGATGATTCGTCGTGATGAGCTGATTCCAAGGGAGTTGTTCCGTCCGGGTGATCGTATCCGTGCCTACATCCATGATGTCCGTCGCGAAAAGAGTGGCCCACAAATTTTCCTCTCCCGTACACATGCTGATTTCATTGGTCGTTTGTTTGCGCAGGAAGTCCCGGAAATTTATGATGGCATCATTGAAGTGAAAGCCGCTGCCCGTGACCCGGGATCGCGCGCGAAGATCGCTGTACATTCCAAGGATTCCAGCGTGAATCCGGTGTTGTCATGCGTCGGTATGCGTGGTTCACGTGTGCAGGCGGTGGTCAACGAATTACAGGGTGAAAAAATTGATATCATCGAATGGTCACCAGATCCTGCGACCTTTGTGGTGAATGCGTTGTCGTCTGCCGAAGTATCCAAGGTGGTGATTGACGAAAACAAAAATCGCATCGAAGTGGTCGTGCCCGATGATCAGCTCAGCCTTGCAATTGGCCGTCGTGGACAGAATGTTCGTTTGGCCTCGCAGCTGACCGGTTGGAATATTGATATTCTGACAGAAGCGGTTGAGTCTGAACGCCGTGCTGAAGAATTCAACAGCCTGTCGCAGCTCTTTGTTGAAGCGCTGGATGTAGAAGAAGTGATTGCTCACCTGCTGGTGACCGAAGGATTTACCTCTATCGAAGAAGTAGCCTTTATTCCAGTGGAAGACCTCATGAACATCGAAGGTTTTGATGAAAATGTGGCGCAGGAACTGCATAACCGTGCACAAAATTGGCTCGAAACCAAGCAAAAGGAAATGCAGAATAAGTTGGTTGCCCTTGGCCTGGATGCGTCGTTGATTGAATTTGCTGCCCAACATGCAGTAATTAAAGAAGAATGGCTGGAAAAATTTGGTGAAAACAAAGTGCTGACGCGCGATGATTTTGCCGACCTTTCTACGGCGGAATTGCTCGATATTCTTCCGGATGTTCGTTTGAGCTCCGAAGAAGCGGGGCAGTTGATCATGGATGCGCGTGCATCGTGGTTTGAGGAGAAGAGTGAGTCGTAAAACTGGACTACTCACGTTAAACTCGATATAACCACGGCCCACATACCAAAAATATAATGGCTAAACCATAAGTTGATATGACCGACAAAAACGATACCGCCAAAAAAGAACCCAAAGAAACGCTTAAAGTAGCGAATCCCGGAAGGTTGCAGCTGACCAAGACCGTCGAAAGCGGGAAGGTGAAGCAGAACTTTACGCATGGTCGCTCGAAAAGCGTGACGGTGGAAGTACGCAAAACGCGTACGTTTGCTCAGGGCGCAACTGGCGGTATGGTGGAGGTAAAAAATCAGGCGGGTGGGGCTGCAGCGGCATTTTCCCATGCGGTGATGGAAGACGAATCGATGCGCCATTTGACGCCAGAAGAGCGTCAATCTCGGCTGAATGCACTGAAGTTTGCTGAAGAAGAAATGAAGCGTCTGGCTGAATTATCGGCGCAGAAAAAAGAAGCAGCAGGGCGGGAAAAGGCAGAGCAGGGCAATGCCGAGGTTGAGTTGGCAGCGCCGGAAACAGCACCAGAGATCATGCTCAACATTCCCCCTGAACCTGTGAGCGATGCCAAAAAGCCGGCGACACTAAAGGCGGCAACCAAGGCACATCATCCGGTTGAAGAAGAGGCGGAACGTGCGGATAAAGGAAAAGCAGGAAAGCTAAAGCTGCGCGTTGGAGAAGAACGTCGTTCTTCGGGTAAAATTACAGTGCAGAATGCGCTTTCTAATATTGAAGAGCAGCGTATGCGTTCGATGGC
>Ga0206964_10352_pt1 | contig 11807 bp, 12 predicted proteins | sample Alteio_BWOrgHeat_25_FD_152980 | JGI IMG/M metagenome (GOLD analysis project Ga0206964, IMG submission 152980) | Enriched cells from forest soil in Barre Woods Harvard Forest LTER site, Petersham, Massachusetts, United States -... | ecosystem: Environmental > Terrestrial > Soil > Temperate forest >...
TGAAGTAGAGCTTGCCGCAACTTTGCTTTACTCGGTTAGTCATCACTCATATCGGCAGATTCGCGATCTTGCTGCCGGGCTGCCTGCTTCGCAGATTGCGGAAATCATCGATCTAGGCGTACGTCATCGTGGGCGCCACGATGAGCTATTGCGCGCCTTCCATGCCGGAGCTGCCCTTCGCTTCGACATTCTGATGGACATCGGCGGCTTTCGCGATATGCACCGCCATCGACGCTGCACGCAGATCATTCAGGAATTTACGCATCTTCACGGTTACGAAACGCCGCACTCCGGAGATGCTGGGGGCCTTGAGGAAGCCGGAGTCGTCGCTGTTTATCAGGAATCGATGGAAGCCGCGTTTGCGGCCAGTCGGCAGATCACCGCGAGCAGACTCCCAGAGGCCCGGCAGTCGGCGATTTACCTGTTGCCGATGGCCACGAGAATTCGCGCGCTTTTCAAGATGGATTTAGCCGAGGCTGCCTATATCAGCGAACTGCGCAGCGCTCCTGCAGGTCACTTCAGTTACCGCCGGGTAGCGTGGGAGATGTATCTGGCAGTGGAGCGCCAGCATCCTTCTCTGGCTCAATACTTCCGGGTAACTGACTTTACTGAACCAATCGACTTACTAAAGCGGTAGAGATGTTAAGTGCTCCTAACATGCCAAAGGCAAAAAAGCTGGGTGTAACTCCAAGCTGGAGTTACACCCAAAGTAGATAGGGGATATATTTTGTGAAGCAGCCTTACTGAAGTGGAACAACGGAAAGCAAAGAGCTGTTGACATGAATTCGGTTCAGGCCGTTGTACTCGATGAAGCCCAACTTGCGGAATCGATTCATGAAGAAACTCACCCTCGACCGAGTGGTTCCTACCATGTCTGCGAGGGTCGCCTGGCTGATCTTGGGCAGGGGCGCGAGAGGCATATCCTCGCGACCGGTTTGTGAAAGCAGAAGCAGAGTGCGTGCAAGCCGCTTTTCGCTAGAGTTGAAGAGCTGATCTACAAGATCCGCTTGAATCCTGGTGTTTCGCGAAAGTAGATATTTGATAAAGAGGCGCGACATTGCTGCTTCTTCGCTCAATGCTCGCACCATCTCCTGACGGCGTATGCGAAGTATGAGGCAAGGGGTAAGGGCTTTGCAGGAGCAGGTGCGAAGCGGCTGGTCAGAAGTAATGCACTCTTCGCCCACAAAATGTCCGGCTCCAAGAATCGCAATCGTAGCTTCTTTGCCTGAAGGCGAAACGACCGTCAGCTTAACTTTGCCCTTCTGAATATAGAAGACTGTATCTCCGGGCTCTCCTTGAGAATAAATCCCCTCATTTTTTCTAACCTGAAGGACGGTTTTTCCGAAACCACCTTTGGATAGATACTCCTGGGGACTAAAGACCTCATTCACTGCAGCCATAGGATCAACCTTTCTGGGAACTCCAAGGAAATTTTGTTGAGCAATAGTGCGCTCAATGTACCCTTGGACGACGCCACTTACTACTGGGTTGTATGTTGTCGTAAGAACTCTTAAAAAAAGTGGATAAGCTGAATTTACTCGTTAAGTATTCAAAAACGCCTATCTTAGTGCACGAACTTGTAGGCTGCCGTTAGGGGAAGGGTGGGGGGTGTTTCACATTGCTCAGCGGGCAATCCAGGTAAATGATAAGATGGGCGTCTTTCCTCAGGGGTTGCATGGATTTTCTATTTCGAGCGCAATCTTCTGCGCTCCTGGCGGCAATATCGCTTTCATACTTCGATGCGATAATCTCAGGTAGAGCCCAATATGTTTGTAATTTTGTGGCAGTTCGATATCGTGGAAGAAAAGATATCCGCTTTTGAAGAGGCCTACGGCCCCACGGCTTCGTGGGCTAAGCTTTTCCGGCGCTCGCCGGAGTATCTTGGCACGGAGTTGCTTCGGGACGCCTATGTGCCGGGCCGCTTTGTCACCATCGATCGCTGGAAGAATGAAGAGGCCTTCCGCGCATTTCGCGCTACTCATGACGCGGACTATGAAGCCCTGGATCGCGCGTGCGATTCGCTGGTTGCGGCAGAATCGAGGATCGGCGCTTTTGTAGTCGCGTAGTCAGTGAGCCGTTTCGCAATCGATGTACCAACAGGATGACATGAGGAGAGCTGATGTCGACCGTAGAGACTTTGCAATCGCAGAATGATGCCTCGAAGCGGCCAGAGGCTGATCTCGAGTCTCTGGACCGCGCTTCGGTACTACACCCGGCGACGAATATCAGTGATTTTTCGGCCGGTCGAGTGTCGGCGACCGTAGTGGATTCGGCGAGTGGGGTGCGTATTCGCGATGCTGAGGGCCGCGAGCTGATCGATGCTTTTGCCGGGCTGTACTGCGTGAATATCGGTTATGGAAGAACCGAGGTGGCGGAGGCCATTGCCCGGCAGGCCCACAAGCTCGCTTACTACCACACCTATGCAGGGCACTCCACGGAAGAGCTGATCCGTCTTTCAGCGCGACTGCTTGAAATGGCGCCGGTTTCGAGTGGAGGCGGGTCCATGAAGCGTGTTTTCTACGGGACCTCTGGGTCGGATGCTAACGAGACTAACGCCAAGCTGGTCTGGTACTACCACAATCTCATCGGCAAGCCGAAGAAGAAGCGCATCATCGCACGCGAACGCGCTTACCACGGCAACACCGTCATGGCAGGCTCCATGACTGGACTTAACTTCTATCACAACTTTATGGATCTGCCTGTACCAGCGATTCTGCTGACGGGCGCGCCCCATTATTATTGGGGGGCTGTTGCCGGCGAGAGTGAAGAGCAGTTTTCCGCTCGCCGGGCTGCGGAGCTCGAAACGCTCATTCTGCGTGAGGACCCTGAAACGATCGGTGGCTTCATTGCCGAGCCGGTTCTCGGTACTGGCGGCCTTACTCCGCCGCCTGCTGGATATTGGCAGGCGATCCAGGCGGTGTTGCGCAAGTACGAAATCCTCCTGATCGCAGATGAGGTAATTACCGGATTCGGGCGTACCGGGCGGATGTTTGGCTCGCAGCTTTACGAGATCCAACCAGACTTGATCACTATCGCCAAGGGGCTCACCTCTGCTTATGCTCCACTGTCGGGCGTCCTGATTGGCGAGCGTGTCTACACTGCCATGGAAGCCGGATCGGCGGAGGCGGGCGTATTTCCGCACGGATACACCTACACAGGTCACCCCGTCAGCGTGGCTGCGGCCAACGCCAACCTCGACATTCTCGAGCGCGAGCAGCTTGCTGCCAATGCGGCAGATGTTGGCGAATATATGCTCGCGGCATTGCATGAGGCGTTCGATGGTTTGCCAATAACCGCCGAGGTACGAGGCGTGGGGCTGATGCTGGCGGTGGAGTTTGCGGCTGATCCGGCGACGAAACAGCGATTCGATCCAGCGCTTAAGGTTGCGTATCGGATCTCTGCCGCTGCGCGCGAACGCGGATTGATCACACGCGCCATGCCGCAAAGTGAGGCGATAGGATTCGCCCCGCCGCTTGTTCTGACACGCGCTGATGCTGATCAGATTCTCGAAATTGCCTCGGCAGCGACGCGAGATGTGGTTGACGAGCTCAGCCGTGAGGGCAAACTCAGCTAACAGACGACTATGGCAAAGCCGAGCCGACCGGGCAGTTGACTCTCTGAATCGCCGCGCCCGGCGCTCCAAGCTGGTATTTGAAACTACACTGCAGAGTCGAACCGCCTACCGTGGCTCCCTTGTAGACATAAACTGTCTTAGTGCCTGGCTGGTACACGAGGAGCGAGCTTGTTTCATTTACGCCGCTGAGTTGAAACTCGACATCGCTTCCCGAGTTAGCGGCTACGACCTGCCTACTGCTTCCCAACCAAAAGCCGAGAGCCAATAATCCCGCCACAGCAAATAGGTTACGCAGGCACTCCATTGCTTTATTCATCGTCATCGCCTCCTGAACGGCCGTTGCTGACGAATGGACGTGTGGCTTGGCCAGGTTGCTCGAAAATTCTAATTGGGTGGTCAGTTGGCTAGGGTTGCGCGTAGTATCCCGTGCGTGTGCGAACTGTGAGTCCGGGCTTATTCACTGTGACCTTCAGGTCGTGATACTCATCGTTTTGGGCCGTCGGCCTGGAGTCGAAAGAAAGAAAGTAGTCGGCTTCCGATTCGCTGATACATCTTGCGATCACTTCAGACAGAAAGTCGGAAGTGGAGTTGATCGCTTGGCCTCCGCTCTGAACAGCGAGCACCTGCAGCCCGAGGCTTCCGGTGTTGGCTTTCTCAGGAGATGTAACGCCTTTCAGATTGAGCTGATAGCGGGACCAGTCCAGAGATCCCAGTCCGGCGATATGGTTGGGCTTGATGCAGTACAGTTGAATGCGCGCCTGCCGCAGGCCGGTTGACAGGGCAACGATGGCGTCGAACATCGTTTTTTGTTGTCGAAACAAGGGCGCCTGATCGCGGACATACTGTTGACTCAGCATCCAATCGTCATCGAAGCCGGCAGTATCCCAGCCGGGGCTGATCCACACGAGCATTTTGCGGCCAGGTTTCTTTGCTTCATCAATCGCGAGCGAGCCAAGTTTGGCGAGGGACATCTGCGCTCGCGGCAGGATACCTGCGTGGCCTGATGACCTGCGAATGGGGCGCGCTCCTGTGCCGGCGTTGAACAGCGCGTCGGCGAGGGCATTTCCATCGCGCGTAGGCGGCATGAGTCTCAGAGCATCTTCGCCGTCGAAGATGAATACGGAGGTGGGATGCTTGAGCTCGCCACCACTGCTCTTGAGGTACGCGGTGACCTCGTCTCTTACATAGGGATACGCAGGCAAGGGAACGTTGATCGTATCGATGAAGATCAGTACTTCAGACGGAGGATCGGTGGGACCATCCAGGGCGTGGAACGTCATGATTTTTTGCGGCTGATTATCATCTGATAGCACGAAATCGTTCGCATTCAAACCGTAAACAGGTTTGCCTGCCGCGTCGTTCACGACCACGTCGATACCAATGCGTCGGTTGATGGCGGCTGGGGTTGTATTCCCCCGTTGCGATGCAGAAATCAGCTGCCGGGCGCGTTCGCGGAGTGCCGGGTTGCTCTTGATGCTGATTGCGGTATTCGCTGTGGGATTCGCTACTTCCGCAAGCAGCTGTTGCGCCTGCCTCGATTGGCTTTGCGCTAGCACAAACAAGGCTTGCTCTTTGTACGCCTCGGGTTGGTCGCTGCTCAGTATCTTGCGAATCTGAGGGAGCGCCTTCGCTTCATCCTGGTGCATCTGCGAGTTCAATGCCAGCAACTTGAGATTCTCATCCGACTGCGATGCTGGCTCGACTGGATGCCCGCTGCTGGCGTGAATTTCGATTTCCAATGCGCCACAGTCGTCGATCCAGCGGCTCTTTGGATATGCTGCGCGTAGGGCCGTGCAACGGCCGAGCGCCTGTTGAGATTTGCCCTGCTTGTTCTCTGCGTAGGCTAGCCAGTAGAGAGCGCCCTCGGCGCGCTCGCCGTGGTTCTCGGTTACCTTCGCGAAGAGCAACTCAGCGTCGGCCCAGCGCGCCTCCTGAATCGCGCGCGTGGCTTTTGTATAAAGCTGTTCGTCGCTGCTGTCGCCACCGGACTCAGTTTCTTTCGTAATGGGTTGCACGACTGAGGACACAGGGGCACTCGCGTCCGTCGCGGGAAAGGCTGCGATGGGTCCTAGACCCTGCGAGGTTGCTCGGAGGCAAGCGCATGTCAGGAAAGCGATCAAGAGGGTCGTCGTGGTTTTCATATCAGACCGTTTCCGCTTTTCTGCGCAGCGCTCTCGCTGGTTTGTTCATTGCTCACTTTTCCTCGCAACACATGAATTTCGAAGAGCAGGCTGCCTGTGTTCATCTCTCTGCGCACTCGCAAAATCTCCTTGCTATCGAGACCGTCCGGCTGATTGGCCAACTCGACCAGCACTGGCTCAAGCTTGTCCAGAATGGATTTCAGGGAGGTGTCCTGTACGATCGTCGCTTGCCTGACGTCGCGGAATGCAGCCGAATGGGAGGCGCTTTGCCGGTATAAACGATTCTCGGTGAGCAGCTCGCGCGCATTTTCCTGCAAGGCTGGATCCTTCGCTGCTACGTCAGGATCGTTCAACTCTGCGAGCAGGCGCTGCGAGCGATCAAGATGATCGCTGATTACGAACAGGATGACGTTCTGTTGTGAGGCGTGTGCGTTTATCGCGGCGATGTCACCTGCCCTCTTCTGCTCCCACAATCGGCCTGAGTAAAAGGCCACTACGGTTAGCACAGCTGCAGCTCCCGCGAGTGCGAGGCCCAGTTTCCATTTCCAGCCAAACGAGAAAGCGCGGGATGTTACGCGATGGGGCGTCAGCGAAGATCGCACCGACTGCCACATCCGCTCTCCATACGCAGAGTCACGCTCCGGCATCGGCGTGTTCAGTCCGGCGGCCTCAATCTCGCTCAGATCGTGCGCCATCTTCTGCGCCAGCGCGGAGCACTCCGCGCATTCGCGCAGATGCTGCTCGATCTCAACACGTTCGGTGCCCTCATCGTATTGATAGTCAATCAACTGTTCTTCTGTCAGGTGATTCATAAGCTCCCCCGCAACGACATGAGCCGTTGCCGCAATTTCTGTACGGCGCGAAAGACCGCTTGCTTAACTGCGTTGGGAGCTATTCCCAACGCCTCACCGATTTCCGTCGTGGATTGCCCGTCGACATGCCGCAGGACAAAAGCCGTTCGTTCCAGCGCAGTGAGCGCGCGCATCGCAAACTGCTGGTGTGCCGCCATCTCCTTGCTTAGTAACAGCCGCTCCGGACCAACGCCGGCATCAGGTAACTGCGCGAGCAGGCGCTCCTCACCTCCATCGGAATTGCCGGGGTTGAAGTGCTGCTGATCCGCACCGCGCTTCTGAACAAGATCAAATGCACAGTTCACCGCGATGCGATAGATCCACGTTCCAAATGCGGCCCGAAACTGAAATGAAGGCAGCCTCTGGTATCCGCGTAAAAGCGCCTCCTGCACTACCTCATCCGCGTCTGCTTCATTACCTGTAATACGGAATGCGACGCGAAACAGCGCTGGGCTGTGTCGAATCACCAGCGCCCGGTAGGCCTCGGTATCCCCGGAAAGCACCGCCCCGATCGCGCTATGCTCGTTCAACCCCATTCAGCGCATTAGACACGAATTGGCGAATTGCGGTTAGGAGAGATTTTCGACCGTCGGTGATAACCCATCCCGTGTGGCGGTCCCCCTATTAAAGCGCGCGACCCGTGCCGATGGCACAGTGGTTTCCCTTGCCGCAAATCCGAAGACATCCTGCAACTGAGGGTTCTAGCCGGTAGACTGGCGGAGAGTTTTATGTCTGCCACAATACCAATCCGGCACGACGACGTGCTTCTTGTCATCGATCTTCAACGCGATTTCTGTCTGGGTGGTGCGTTGGCCATTCGCGACGGGGATGCTGTCGTTCCGGTCATCAATCGCGTCGCGCAGGGTTTTAAACACGTCATTTTCACCCAGGACTGGCATCCGGCGGGCCATCTTTCCTTCGCTTCCAGTCATGCGGGCAAGCAGCTTTACGAAAGCGTCGAGGTCAGCTACGGCCCGCAAACTCTGTGGCCGGACCATTGCGTTCAGAACACGCCGGGCGCAGAGTTCCATCCGGAGTTGAAAATCCCTCAGGTCGAACTGGTCCTGCGGAAAGGCTTCCGGCGCGAGATCGACTCGTACTCGGCATTTGTGGAAAACGACAAACGGACGCCGACGGGTTTGGCTGGATACCTGAGAGAACGTGGGTTCAAGAGGCTCTTTTTGACCGGATTGGCATATGACTATTGCGTGCGCTTCTCTGCGGTTGATGCGATTGGTGCAGGATTTTCTTCCTATGTAATTGAAGACGCTTGCCGTGCTGTTGACCTGCCCGGTTCAGTCGACGAAACTAATGGCGAGTTTGCTGAGACTGGCGTAGTGCGAATCAGCGCGGCCGACCTCTCTTTCAAACACTGATATGCGTTTCCCGAAATGGATCATGCGCCGCAGAGTTGCATCGGTTTGTGCGCACGCGAGTCTAATATTTAGGTAAAACCTGTTACCGGGAGATAGAAATACAATGGCGATCTTTAAGACTTCTAACCCAGCCCTCGGCGAAAAGACCTTTACGGGCACGGCTGCGGAATATGCCAATCAGCCGAACGCCCGAATCGGCGAGCGATTTGGGGGCGGCTTTGGCGCTGTCGCTGGCCGCATGACACTGAACGGCACAATTAACAGGACCGGTATTCTGCTGGTCTGCGTCATCGCAAGCGCTGCATGGACCTGGAATCTCTTTATTCAGGCGGTGCAGTCGGACAATGCCGGGGCGTTTGCGGCAGGTGGTCCATGGATGCTCGTAGGGCTAATCGGCGGCTTCATCTGCGCGATGGTGACCATCTTCAAAAAGGAGTGGTCTCCGGTGACGGCTCCGCTCTACGCGCTGCTTGAGGGGCTGGCGCTGGGCGGAATCTCGGCGGCCTTTGAACTGCGCTATCCAGGCATTGCGATTCAGGCTGTTGGGCTTACCTTTGCGACGCTGTTTGCCATGCTGTTCATTTACCGCACCGGCATAATCCGAGTTACCGAGAAGTTCCGCATCGGGATCTTCGCGGCGACCGGCGGCATCGCCGTCTTTTACCTGCTGGAGATGGTGCTTGGCTTCTTCGGAGTGCACTTTGCGGCGATCAACGGCTCGGGTGCCATTGGGATCAGTTTCAGCCTGATCATTGTCGGCATTGCGGCGCTGAACCTGGTACTTGACTTTGATTTCATCGAGAAAGGTGTGCAGTATGGCGCACCCAAGTACATGGAGTGGTATGGCGCGTTTGGAATCATGGTCACGCTCATCTGGCTGTATCTGGAGATATTGCGGCTGCTGGCCAAGATGAATCGCCGCAACTAAGTTAGCAACGCGGCAGATCTCAATCACCAACAAAAGCTCACGCCCTTTCAGAGGACGTGAGCTTTTGTTTTAGTGGCCAGAAAGTCAAACGCTGCGTTATTGCCTGGGGGTCTCGATCTTGAAATCCGCGGGCGGCTCGAAGAGCTGTTTGGAGGGCTCAGTGAGTAGTACATTTTTGAGCTGATAGGTCGTCTGTCCAAACCGGGGATCGTTCGTCGTTGACTGCACCACCGCGGAGATCGCCGGCGAATACCAGGTTTCCGTCACGATTTGGATGGGTCTCTCGTTACCGACTTCTTCAGCCGGAATTGTGATCGTTTGTTGAGTTCCCGTGCAGTCCAGCCCTTCAATGGTCCGTTTGCCCAGATCCTCTTTTACGGCTTCGTGTTTCTCTTCGAGCTTGGGAAGGAGCGGCATACCCTCCGCACCTTCGCCATGCGTCATGATCTTAAATGTCACGTTGTGAGGTGGGCCTCCTGCTGCCGCCTGTTCGTCAATGGACTTGATCATCATATGTGGCGCACCAGCGTCGGCGTCGCGCTCTGCGAGGAGCTTCCCCGAATGCAGCATCGTGCGCGCTGTTTTCTCCTGCGGATCGAGCACATAGGCCGTACTGCTCACCGGATCGTCGATGAAAATCTTCACCTCATGGGGAGACGTGCTCGCAGGATCGACATTGCCGAACGTCTGTTCGCGCCTCGTGCGGCCTTGGCTATCACGATAGAACTTCGTTACAGAGCGGTTCACAATACGATTGCCGTCCGCCAGCGTCTGCACTGATTCCGTTGAGGTGTCAGCCGAGTAGGGCTTGCCCTTGACCACCTGGGTATTTGCCGAAACCAGCTCCAGAATGACCTTTTGCCTGGCCTCCTGTCCCTCGCCCTCGTCGGGCCCATCTTTACGCAACAGAGCAAACTCTGCCTGATGCTTGGTTTCCTGGGCGCCGCGCTCTTGCTGATATGGGGAAGACTCCGCATGGACAACTGCTGCACCAGCCGTAACCGCAAGTGCCGAAACGGCGAAGATGTTGAAGATAGGTCTGCGTACCATTGCGCTTCATCCTTTCCGGTTGAACTGCTAACGAATAATCCGGATGGCGCGCGGAAGCCCGTCCTCGCCAACCACAAACTCAGCCTGCATAATCATGGGAGCCAACTCTGCAGGCACCTCAAACCCGTATTGCCGCAGATCACTCCGCTGCATCTGCACCCGCACCACGCTCACTTCTGAAACCGGGGGCAGCCCCTCACTCGCTGGCAGCGGAATGAAGTCAGCAAGTGTCTCTTCTGTTACATCCGCCTGCGATTCCTTCTTTGTTGCCTTGCGAATCTTGTCCCTGACCGCTGTCTGCTGTGTCCTTGCCTTCCCATATAGCTGCGCAGTGCGCACGTGTTGTGGAGCGGGCACTGGCGCTGAGTCAGGTATGCTCCGAACTTCCTGGTTTTGCCTGTTGTGCGGTTGATGGCCTCGCTGGGTCTGCCAGGCAATTGCGCCGCAAATGGTAAGCGCCACAATCGTCAACCCGACGTCCCATGCCCATCGTGGTTGAAGTCTCCAGGAAGGCGAGTCTGCAATGCTTGGCCGCTCTTCTTCTCGCAGCCGCGCCGCAAGATGCCTCGGAGCTTCCGTAGCGCGATGCTCACGTCCGATCTCAGCCAAAATATCCGCAAGAGGATCGTTCCTCATTCGTCTTTCCTCCCTCTGGCTGCACCCACGGCATCTCCCCGCAACAGCATTGCCAGGCGCGCCTTTGCCCGATGCAGCCTTGATCGCACTGTCCCAATCGGAATCTCCAGCGCCATTGCAGCCTGCTCGTAGCTCATCTCCTCCAACTCGCAGAGCACCACAACTTCTCTCAGGATCACAGGGAGCTCATCGATCCCCACCTGTACCGCTGCAACTGCTTCCTGCCGGACCAGCCATGTTTCCGGCCCATCTTCAGCCGATTCGGGCTGCGTATCGCTGTCGTCCAGTTCGTCCGTCATGCGGCTGTCAAACCGGCTCCAATGCTTCCACAACTGCCTCCGCGCAATGCCACAGAGCCACGTGGCCAGCGCCCCATGTTCCGGATCAAAGCGATCAAGCTTGCTGAGCAGAGCGAGAAAGACTTCCTGGGTCACTTCCTCTGCGATTGCTGAGTCTCGGCTCATCCGCAGTGTGAAGCGGTAAACCATCCCGCCATGTCGCCGATAGAGGATTGCCATGGCTTCGGCGTTGCCGCCGAGTGCCGCTTTGTGTAGATCGGCGTCGCTCGCCCCTTCGGTGTTTCGCCTGCGCCGCAGCCGGTCAAACATAGATATCCATGATTACTTCGAGAAACAAAAAAGTTCCGTCGAAATCAATGTTCTTCTCAGTTGTCAGACAAGATCAGGCGCGAATCGGAGAGCAAGGAAAGACGGCCTTCACGCCTGGGAGGCGAGGCGCAACCGTTTGTTTGCCTCTTCAAGTTCTTCCAACCGCCGATGTAGTGATTCGAGGACCTTCGCCAGCTCCTCTTCTGTGTAGCGAGGAGTAATGTGTTGCGGGCAGTTCCAATCGAAGGCCGCAATCTTGATCACCATGGCGCGTTCCGGTGGAGTCTTCTCTTCCGGCGCACGCAATTTCTCGATCAGTGCTCGCGCTTCTTCGTCACCTTCATAGACCTTGGCGTGCCCCAGGATTTTGAGCCTGCTCTGGTTGGGGTAATCCATTAGGAAGAGTGCAACACGATCGTCGTGCTTCACGTTTCCGACGCTGATGTATTGCTTATTGCCGCGCAGGTCTGCGAAGGCAAGGGTTCTTTCGTCTAGCACGCGCAGGAAGCCCTTCGACCCGCCGCGAAACTGGATGTAAGGCCATCCGGACTCGGTCACCGAGGCCAGATAAAATCCGTCGCGTCCGGCGATGAACTCGCGTTCGAACTCGCCTAGCTTGTCGCCTAGGTCGTAGCCATGTTCG
>Ga0206964_10252_pt1 | contig 11745 bp, 15 predicted proteins | sample Alteio_BWOrgHeat_25_FD_152980 | JGI IMG/M metagenome (GOLD analysis project Ga0206964, IMG submission 152980) | Enriched cells from forest soil in Barre Woods Harvard Forest LTER site, Petersham, Massachusetts, United States -... | ecosystem: Environmental > Terrestrial > Soil > Temperate forest >...
TGCCCGGATGGATCACATACGCGGAGAACATGGCGGGGAGCAGGCGCAGCAGATTGAGCGGGCGGTCGCGAATTTTCGCCTGGCGCTGCGGATGAAGAGAGGGTCGCTGACGACAGAGCAGATCCATGCAATCACTGACATTATCGATGCGGCAGCGAAGCAGATTGAGAGGGTGTAATGAACTCGTATCGTTACAAGATTACGGTTGAGGCGTTGACGGGCGCGAAGGGAGAGCCTGCGGAAGGGCGCTCCCTTTGCTTCGAGGCTGCGAACCATGACGATATTTTGGGGATTGTCGATCGACTGCGGGCTCGTCTGCCGTTTGACGAGAGTACGGTCGCATCGCTTGGCGTGGGGTTGAAGTTGTTTTCGGAGGTGACACTGGCTCAGCGGAACGATCCGATGTTCGCGATGATTCAGCCGGCGCTGAGCGAGTTTACGAGAGGGTTGAAACGGAGATCGGCCGAAGGGCAGCCTATGAGTCTTGGCAGATTGTTGTGAACCGAATTAAAGACCAGTTCATCTGGCAAGGTGCGCTCTTCGAATGGCCTCAGATTGCAATTTTGGGGCCTGAGCGCAGAGAGATGATGGCGGCCACGAGGAAGATGACTACGCCGACGGCAACGCCGATGGTTACCTTCGCAGCGGTAGACGTGCCATCGTTGCTGATTTTGGAGACTTGAGTGTCGAGGATGGTTTGTTGGGCCCGAGTCTGAAGGGTGAAGCACGCCAAGGCAAGAGTGAAGCAGATGAATTTTCTAACTTAAGACGTAAATACGACACCTCTGACGGTGAAGACGCCATTGGAATAAAGCAAGTTGCGGGCGCAATGTGCAACTTCTGGGGTAGCTCGTGGGGTGCAGTGGGGACCAGGGAGGCGAGTTCGGTGGCGATGGCGGCGACTGTTTCCGCGGCGGGTTGAAGCAGCGGTCTTCGGTCTCCGGAGGCTCAGGCTGCAATGCTGGGCAGATTACTCCGAGTGACGGCTAGACGCGACTACTTCCTATCGCCAAAGCCGCAAAGATGGCGATTCCGATTGCCCACTTCGTTCCAGTCGAGACTCCGCCGTTTTCGAATTTAGCGACCTGACCGTTTGCGATGTGAAGTGGTTGGGTTGCGCCCTTTGGCGTGACCGCGAAGGAGTCCGCGTCGATGGACCCAAGGGTTCCTTTGACGACTGTTCCGTCGAGTTGAGTGACTTTGACACTCTTCCCTATGCCGCGCTTCAGCAATTTGCTGTGAAGCGCAGTTGCCTCGATTGGAACGGTCTTTGTTGTTTCGGTTGTTTCGCCGAGGGCGGTGGCGGTCAAGGCGAGGACAAGGGCGAGAGCAGTGGGGCGGAACGCACGAAGGGTGTAGGTCAACGATTCACCTTGCACAAGAGACAGGGTACTTGCGAGGGCCAAGTCTAAGTCAGGTTCGGTGTGGAGACAAGGAAAATCTCGTGGGAGATGAGTTAGAGGAGAACGGCAAGGGCCAATTAAGGAAAGAGGTTTGGATCTAATTTCGAAGGCCAGTTAATTTAGCGGCGGGTGAGGATGTGGTCGGATTTGGGGTCCGGCTTGGCTTCGGTTCTTGGTTTTGGTTTGGGGACCAGGTGATCCTGGATCTCGGCGGCGACTTCTTCAGCGGGCTGTAGGGTGGCCACCGCTTCATCGGTGGACTCTCCGAGGCCTCCGAAGCGGCGTTCGCGGCGTTGATAGTCGGCGATGGCTTCCAGGAGATGAATGCCGCGGAAGTCGGGCCAGAGACGGTCGGTGACGAAGATCTCGGAGTAGGCGATCTGCCAGAGGAGGAAGTTGGAGATGCGCATCTCGCCCGAGGTGCGGATGATGAGGTCGGGGTCAGGCATGTGCGCGGTGTAGAGGGCGCGTGAGACGGTGGACTCGTCAAGGGCGTCAAGGGCTCCGGCGCCCAGGAGGTCTTCGACGGAGCAACTGCGGGTGTGGGCTTCGGTGGTGAGGTCGGTGAGGATGCGGCGGACGGCGTCGACGATCTCGGAGCGTGCTCCGTAGTTGAGGGCGAGAGTGAGGGTCGTGCCGGTGTTGCGTGCGGTGGCCTCCATGGCCCACTGCATTGTTTCCTGGACTTCCTGCGGGAGGTCGTGGGTACGGCCGATGTAGGCCATGCGGACGTTGTTGTCGTTCATGCGCTTGACGTTGCCGACGAGGTAGTTTTTGAGGAGCTTCATGAGGAAGCTGACCTCGGATTTGGGGCGGCGGAGATTGTTCTCAAGGGAGAAGGCGTAGAGGGTAAGGAAGGGAAGATTGATGCGGGAGGCGGTTTCGACTACGAATTGAACCGACTCCGCTCCCTGCTGATGTCCAAGGAAGCGCTTGAGAGTCCGCTTGCCGGCCCAGCGACCGTTGCCGTCCATGATGATGGCGACGTGCTGGGGAAGACGGGCGGGGTCGAGCTGGCGGTAAAGGCTAAGCTCGTCAGGGGAGAGTTCGTGGCTCCGATTTGAAATGTGGGTGGGCACGGGGGTACGGTTCGATGGAGGGATGGATGCGCGCAAAAGCTACCTCGCCGTTATTGACGCTAGCACACCGCTGTGGGGCATGCAATGAACGTCTTTTCCGCACAGGCAGGATTGAAGATAGAGGACAAGAAAGATTGGAGGAGAGAGAGCGTCACCGTTGGGGCGACGCTCTCCGGAGGTATGGGAGAGGTGTTGCAGGGAAGCCGGTTAGGCGGTTCTTCGACGGCCGGCGGCGAGTTCCCGAACATGGTTGAGGAAGATAGAGCGTTGGAGGTCGTCGAGCTGGGCGGTGTACATGGCGATCTCGGCGAGGAAGGGATCGGTCATGAGGACCGCGGTCTCGTCTCGATGGCGATTGTTGGAGTCGCGCAGCAGAGTTGAGATATCGACCTGAAGAGCCCTGGCAAGACGATCGAGCGAGGATAGGGTCGGCATAGCCTTGCCATTCTCGATCTTCGAGATGTAGGTGCGTGGGACACCCATGCGGGTTGCGAGCTGCCGCTGCGAGAGATTTCGCACGTGGCGCAGATCGCGAACCGCAGTTGCTACCTGTAGTCCGCCTTCGGATGCGGCGGGTGTGGGGACGATTGCCAGAGGGGCTGGAGCAGGTTCGGGCTCCTCGACCTCCAGGCATTTGTGGCAGCGGCGGCACAGAGCGTTCGCTGTCCGAAACTGCACCAGGCTGCAATGATCACAACGCAGGACCTCACGTTGTTCGACGGGTGCCATCATGGTTGCCATAAGTTGTCTTGACGCGGGCGGACCCAGAGCAAGGACCGCAGCGCATGTCCGATAACGGATCGTGCGATGTGCCTAGATTGACACTGGTGTTAATTTGAGTCAACAGGAAAACGGTGGAAATGCCGACGAAAACCGGAAAAACCCGCAAAGGAACCTAGGTAGTAACTTTGCCGCCGAGTTCAGGCGTGGTTGGCGGTGCGGTTAAATTGGAAAAAGAGGAGAGATTTCATGAGCGATGGTTTGGGACGACCGCAGGCGCTGGCGTTGCTGGAGGAGTGGACAAAGGGCGAGAGTCTGCGGAAGCATGGGCTGGCGGTTTCGGTTTGTGTTGAGGCTTATGGGCGGATGGAGGCGGAGCGGTTGGGGTTGAGCGGGGCGGAGGCGAACGCGCTGGCGGAGAAGTATGCGTGCGCTGGTTTGCTGCATGACATGGATTATGAAAAGCACCCGACGAAGCAGGAGCATCCGTTTGTCGGTGTCACGAGGATGCGTGAGTTGGGGTGGAGTGAAGATGTGTTGCATGCCGTGTTGGCGCATGCGGATTATTCGGGTGTGGCGCGGGAGTCGCATCTGGATAAGGCGCTGTTTGCTTGCGACGAGCTGGCGGGATTTTTGACGGCTTGTGCGCTGGTGAAACCGACGAAGTCGATTCAGGATGTGGAGGTGGCAGGGGTGAAGAAGAAGATGAAGGACAAGGCGTTCGCTCGGGCGGTGATGCGGGAGGATATTACGAGTGGGGCGGAGTTGCTGGGGTTGAGCGTGGAGGAGCATGTGGGGAATTGTTTGAAGGCGATGCAGGCTCGGGCGGGGGAGTTGGGGCTGGAGGGCGTTACTGCTTGAAGCCTCCGTTCAGGTAAAGGATGAGCATGACAATCAGGGCGAGACCAAGGCCCAGACCAGCGAAGAACAATCTTCTTTTGGTCGCACTACGAGCTTCGGGATAGAAACTTCTCTTCGGATTCGCGGGGTTATACCTGATTTGGATTGAATCGTCGCGTTTCAGATAGGATTCGTCTGCCGAACCGTAATCAGCAAATTCTCCGGTGTACATTTCGGCATTCACCCGATAAGAGTAGACGACGTTGTAATGGCCGAAATCGTTTCTGTTCGGCTCGATCCATTCAACGGAGTAAACGTTCGCTGTAGTTGATTGCCAATCGGCCCTTGATGTCATGAGGTAAGGTCTTTGCTGGTTATACGGCAAATTTGATGGCTCGTTAAATCTATTTCTGTCTCGCTTACGCTGTTGGGGAGGTTGACGGGGCGGGTGGCGTCTTCGATGACGATGGTTTCGAAGCCGAGGTTGTGGCCGTCGATCGCGGAGTAGCGGACGCAGAAGTCGTAGGCGAGGCCACAGAGGAAGAGGCGTTGCAGGTTGCGCTCGCGGAGATAGCCGGCGAGGCCTGTGGGGGTGGTGTGGTCGTTTTCGAGGAAGGCTGAGTAGCTGTCGATGTGGCGGCGGAAGCCTTTGCGGAGGATGAGTTCGGCGTGGGGGATATGGAGCTCTGGGTGGAAGGCTGCGCCTTCGGTGTGCTGGAGGACGTGTTCGGGCCAGAGGGTCTGGGGGCCGTAGTGGACTTGGATGGTTTCGAACGGTTTTTTGCCGTGGGTTGAGGCGAAGGAGATGTGCTGGTGGGGGTGCCAGTCCTGGGTGAGGATGACGTGGTCGAATTTCTTGGCGAGGGTGTTGATGAGTGGGACGATGGCGTCGCCGTCGGGGACGGCGAGGTTTCCGCCGGGCATGAAGTCGTTCTGGACGTCGATGACGAGAAGGGCGTCGGTGGGTTGGAGTTGCATGGTGTGATGGTAGTGCAACGGGTGAGGAGTTCGGTTGTGCTTCGCACGATAACCCACCCTTTTCGATGAGACCGAAAAGGATGGGCCACCCGATTCTGTGGGTCGGCTACGGGTTGAGGTTTTTGGTGTCCTGGATGGTGCCGATTTTGATGTCGGATTGTTTGCAGGATTTGTCGCGGCAGAAGCCGGTGATCCAGACTTCGCCGTCGCCGATCATAGCGCCTTCGGAGTTGACGAAGAGGGTGTCGTATTTCTGTTTGAAGATGGCGTCCTGAATGTCGTGGGTGATGATGCGGTCGTAGTCGTTGATGAACTCTTTTTCGTTTTTGATGGTGAAGGGTTTTTTGCCGGGGTTGACCTTGATGGGGTAGTGGACGAGGGCGGCGACGGCGGGGGCGTTGTGTTTGGATACGGCTTGCTGGAGTTCGGTGAGGATTTGCTGGACGCGGACGTGGTTGCCGACGGAGAGATCGATGGATTTGTCGTGGTCGGTGGGGGTGACGGTTTGGGCTGAGGCGAGGGCCGGGGGCAGAATCGCGGTGGCGATGAGGAAGAGACTCGCGAGGTGGGTGCGGATGATCATTCCGTCTCCTTCGGGGTGTCGGGAGTGCGCGTCGAGGATAGGCTACACGTCTCGGCGAGACGTTGAGTGTGTTGTGTGGCTAAGATGCTAGACGACGCAGATTTTACTGGATGGTGTGATGGCGGATTTAACGGCGGAAGATGTTTTGGAGTCGAAGGTGGATCGGAAGGCGGCGCGGTTTGGTGCGAATCGCCAGGCGTTGCAGGTTTTGATGGCGGCGCTGCGGGGTGAAGAAGATGAGATTCGGCTTGGCGGCGGGGCGAAGGCGGCGGAGGCACAGCGGGCGAAGGGGAGGTTGACGGTTCGGGAGCGGTTGGCGTTGTTGCTGGACTCCGGGGATTCCGGTGATCCTAAAACTCATGTCCCAGAATCGGGACATGGGGCACCCAATTTCGTGCCGGGTTCGAATTTTTTGGAGTTGGGGCTTTGGGCGGCTCGGGGGATGTATGAGGAGTATGGCGGAGCTCCAGCGGCTGGGGTGGTGACCGGGCTTGGGAGGGTGAGCGGGCGGCTTTGCATGATCATTGCGAATGACGCGACCGTGAAGGCGGGGGCGTTTTTTCCGATGACGGCGAAGAAGGTGCTGCGGGCGCAGACGATTGCGCTGGAGAATCGTATTCCGACGTTGTACCTGGTGGATTCGGCGGGCGTGTTTCTGCCGTTGCAGGAGGATGTGTTTCCGGATACGGATGATTTTGGCAGGGTGTTTCGGAATAACGCGGTGATGAGCTCGCTGGGGGTGCCGCAGATTACGGCGATTATGGGGATGTGTGTGGCGGGTGGGGCTTATCTGCCGGTGATGACGGATACGGTATTGATGACGGAGGGTTCGGGATTGTTTTTGGCGGGGCCTTCGCTGGTGCAGGCGGCGATTGGGCAGAAGACGGGAGCAGAGGAGCTGGGTGGGGCTTCGATGCACAGCGAGATCTCGGGGACTGTGGATTTTAAGGAGCCGAATGATCATTTGTGTATTGCGCGGCTGCGGTCTTTGGTTGGGAAGTTAGGGCAGCGGCAGCAAACCCACGTCCCAGAATCGGGACCCTTCGACAAGCTCAGGGCAGGCTATGGGGCACCCGGATTTGGGGGGCCGACGGAAGTGTTTTCACGGGTGGCTTTTGATGCGAAGGTGGATGGGCCGAAGTATGCTGCTGAGGATTTGTATGGGTTGATTGATCCTGATCCGGCTAAGGCGGCTACGAATGTTTACGACATGCATGAGGTGATTGCCCGGATTGTCGATCGCTCGGAGTTTGATGAGTATAAGGCCGATTTTGGGCGAACTGTGTTGTGTGGGTATGCTCGGATTGGCGGGCGGGCTGTGGGGATTGTTGCTAATCAGAAGGTGCATCAGTCGCAGACTGCTCTTGATGGAAGCAAACGGACGGAGTTTGGCGGGGTGATCTATACGGAGAGTGCGCAGAAGGCGGCGCGGTTCATTATGGATTGCAATCAGAGTCTGGTGCCGCTGATTTTTTTGCATGATGTGAATGGGTTCATGGTGGGGAAGGATGCGGAGTGGAGCGGGATCATACGCGCCGGGGCGAAGATGGTGTCCGCCGTGAGTACGAGTGTGGTGCCGAAGATCACCGTGATTGTTGGCGGGAGTTTTGGCGCGGGGCACTATGCGATGTGTGGGAAGGCTTATGATCCGCGGTTTTTGTTTGCGTGGCCTACGGCTAGATATGCGGTGATGAGTGGGGCTTCGGCGGCGAATACTCTGGTGGAGGTTCGGGTGAAGCAGTTGGAGCGTGGCGGGAAGACGATCTCGGAAGAGGAACGGAAAGGGATTTACGACGAGATCAAGTCGACTTATGATGCGCAGGCCGATCCGAGGTATGGGGCGGCGCGACTTTGGATTGATGCGATTATTGATCCGGTGAAGACGCGGGAGGTGCTGATGACGGCGTTGGAGGCGGCGGCTTTGAATCCGGAGGTGGCCAGGTTCAATGTGGGGGTTTTGCAGACGTGATTTCTGGGCAGTTATTCGAACGATAAATGGTCGGAGTTGGCGATGATATTTTCGAAGCGTTTTTGGGGCACTTTCGCAATGCTGTTGATCACTGCATTTTTTGTGGAAGGTGTCCTCCACTTCTTACCATTTTCTAAGAGTGGTCCTGATCCATTGCCGCGTTGGATCGAATGGCCACTTGCCGGCGCGTTTTTCGGGGCCATTATTACGGTTTATGTACAGCTTATGTTTGAGAGTTTCGTTGAAACCACGGCGGAAGAAGTGGTTTCTCGTCTCAGAAAGGCACAGGGTCAGCTTGGTGGCGATGAAGATGACAACTACTAAGATTATTGAGTGTCCGCGAGATGCTTGGCAGGGGTTGCCGAAGAATATGCCGGCTGAGGTGAAGGCGGACTATCTGCGGGTGTTGATTGCGGCGGGGTTCAAGCATATCGATGCGGTGAGTTTTGTTTCGCGGACGGCGGTGCCGCAGATGGCGGACTCGGAGTTGGTGCTGGAGTATCTTGATCCGCCGGATGATGTGGAGATTATCGGGATTGTCGTGAATGCGAAGGGGGCGGAGCGCGCGGTGAAGACGGGGAGCGTGCAGACGCTGGGATTTCCGTATTCGATCTCACCTGAGTTTTTGAAGCGGAATCAGAATCAGACGCCAGAAGAGTCGCTGGAGGAGCTGGAGAAGGTGGGGACGCTGGCGTATAAGGCTGGGATGGATGTGGTGGCGTATATCTCGATGGCGTTTGGGAACCCTTATGGCGAGTCTTGGGACATCGATGAGGTGGTGGCGGCTTGCGATCTGCTGGCGGATAACGGGGTGAGGCAGATTTCGCTGGCGGATACGGTGGGTTTGGCGACTCCGAAGCAAGTCAGCGATCTGGTGAGTGATGTGATGGCGGTGCATGACAATATTGAGATTGGGGTGCATCTGCATGCACGGCCGGATAATGCAGCGGCGAAGGTGCGGGCGGCGTATGAGGCGGGGTGCAGGCGGTTTGATGCGGCGATTGGTGGATTGGGCGGCTGTCCATTTGCGCAGGATGCGCTGGTGGGGAATATCGCTACGGAGGTTTTGCTCGCGGAGTTGAAGGCGCTGGCTGCGGAGTTGCCTCCGTTGCGCCCCCTGGATGGTTTGATTGCGGCTAGTGCGGAGATTTCGCGGAAGTATGGTGAGAGGGTGCAATAAGGCACGTCCTCATACAGTGCTTGAGGATGTGATCTGCTTTTCTCAAGAGTGGACGCAACGACAAGGAAGGCATACGCCAGGGGCTAAAGTCCCGCATCTATCGGGGAGTTGAGAGGCCCAAGGCTGAAGCCTTGGGGTACCTAGAAGCAAAGACATCAAATACCGCGCTCGGCATATGGTCTAGAGGACAGGAAGGCGAAGGTCAATGAGTTATACGACAATTTTGGTTGCAGATGAAGAGGGCGTGCGGCGGATTACGCTGAATCGTCCGGAGCGGCGGAACGCGATGACTCCGGAGATGCAGGAAGAGTTGATGCTGGCGATGGAGGAGAGTGTAGAGAGCGATTCCCGCGTGGTTGTGTTTGCAGGGGCGGGGGATGCGTTTTGTGCCGGGTTAGATTTGAGTGCGCTGCAAAGGATGAACGATCGGTCAGAGGCGGAGTACACCGCCGATGCAAAACGGATTGCGAGGCTTTTTCGAACGCTGTTTGAGTTGCCGAAGCCTACGATCGCGCTGGTGCAGGGACCTGCGATAGCCGGGGGGACCGGGCTGGCAACGATGTGCGATTTTACGCTGGCGGCTCCAGGGGCGAAGTTTGGGTATACGGAGGTGCGGATCGGGTTTGTGCCGGCGGTGGTGTCGGCGTTTTTGACGCTGCAGATTGGAGAGAAGAGGGCTCGGGATCTTTTGCTGACGGCGCGGTTGTTTACTGCTGATGAAGCGCTGCGGTTGGGGTTGGTGAATGAGGTGGTGGAGGTGGAGAGGCTGGAGACTCGTTGCGCGGAGCTTGTGGGAGTGTTGAAGGGGAATAGTCCGGAGGCGCTGGGGGCTACAAAGCGGTTGCTGGCGGCGCAGAATAAGGCTTGGCTAAATGCGGCGCTGAGGGCGGCTTTGGCAGCGAATGCGGAGGCTCGGGGGACGTATGATTTTCGCGAGGGTGTTGCGGCTTTCCTGGAGAAGCGGAAGCCGGTTTGGAGAAAGGCTTAACACGGATTTTCACGGATGACACGGATTTGAATGCGGATTTTAATCGGTAGACTGTTTGGATGAGTAACGTTCAAGGAGTGAGGCCCGTGAGTGAGGCGCGGGTGCGGGTTCGGTATGCGGAGACGGATCAGATGGGGGTGGTGTATCACTCGAACTATCTGATCTGGTTTGAGGTGGGGCGGGTGGAGTTTATCCGCGGGTTGGGGCTGGATTACAAGCTGATGGAGATTGAAGAGGGTTGCGGGATCACGGTTGTGGATGCGCATGTGCGGTACAGGGTTCCTGCGCGGTATGACGATGAGTTAGTGGTTGAGACGCGGCTGCTGGCGGCGCGGGGACCGGTCATTAAGTTTGGGTACAGGATCCTTCGGGTTGCGGATGGGGCGCTGCTGTGTGAGGGCGAGACGATGCATGTATGCGTTGGTGGGGATATGAAAAAACGGTCCTTGCCTGCAAAATATGCGGAACGATTTGCCGCGTGTCTCATCTGATAGTCATTGTGGTCAGAATTTTGGGATGAGGTGATATCGATGGCGGAAGCGAAGAAGAAAGTTGCGCTGATTACTGGTGCGAACAAGGGGATTGGGTTGGAGACGGCTCGGCAGCTTGGAAAGCTGGGGATTACGGTGCTGGTTGGGGCGCGGGATCTTGAAAAAGGCGAGAAGGCTGTTGCCGAGTTGAAGAAAGATGGCGTGGATGCGCGGGCAGTGAAGCTGGATGTCGATAATTCAGCGGACTATGAAGCCGTCGCGAAGCTGATCGACAAGGATTATGGCGTGCTGGATATTTTGATTAACAATGCAGGCATCATGCTTGATGGCCGGAAGGGTAATGAGACTTCGAAGACATCGCAGGATATTTTGCGGAAGACGTTCAATACGAATTTCTTTGCGGTGGTTGGGTTGACGCAGGCGTTGCTGCCTCTGCTGCGGAAGAGTCTGGGTGGGAGGATTGTGAATCTGTCGAGCATTCTGGGTTCGAATACGCTGCATGCTACGCCGGGATCGTTTATCTACGATGCCAAGACGTTTGCGTATGACGCTTCGAAGGCGGCGTTGAACTCGTTCACGATTCATCTGGCGCATGAGTTGAAGGACACGAAGATCAAGGTGAACTCGGCGCATCCGGGGTGGGTGAAGACGGAGATGGGTGGCGAGGGGGCGCAGTTGGATATTGAGACTGGAGCAAAGACGTCGGTGGAGTTGGCTACGCTGCAGGATAGCGGGCCTAATGGCGCGTACGTCCATTTGGGAAAGCCTTTGCCCTGGTAAGGAAGACGGTTCGCGCGTCGCGCGAACAACCCACCCGGATTTATGGCTACTTGAGGAGCAGGGTGCGGGGTTTTACGTTTTCGCGGATGAAGGTGATGGTGGATTCAAGCGGCGTTCCCGGCCCGAAAATGGCGGCGACGCCGTTTTCTTTTAGCCTGGGCTGATCTTCATCGGGGATAGTGCCGCCGAGGACGAGGAGGATGTCTTCGGCTTTTTGTTCGCGGAGGAGTTGCACGATGCGGGGGACGATGACGTTGTGGGCGCCGGAGAGGATGGAGAGGCCGATGCAGTCTACGTCTTCCTGAATGGCGGCGGAGACGATCATCTCGGGAGTTTGGCGAAGGCCTGTGTAGATGACCTCCATGCCGGCGTCGCGGAGGGCGCGGGCGATGATTTTTGCGCCGCGGTCGTGGCCGTCGAGGCCGGGTTTGGCGACGAGCACGCGAATGGGTGGATTAGCCATGCGGTGTGAGTATACGGGAACTGAACGTGCTTGTTGAAGGATTGGAACCGGCTTAGTTCGCCGGTTTCCCCCAAATTGTGTTGAGAAAGAGATAGCGAGCGCGCTGGGTGTCGGGTTTGGCCTGCGAGGTTGAGTCGAGATGCATGACCTGCCATCCACCTTTCTCATTGTAGGTGGGCCATGTGGGGAGGCCGGTGCTATCGGGATTGCCGGAGCGGGCGAAGTTGGTCCAGTAGGAACCGATTTGCTCGGAGAGCGCACGGTCTTCGGG
>Ga0206964_10343_pt2 | contig 11741 bp, 9 predicted proteins | sample Alteio_BWOrgHeat_25_FD_152980 | JGI IMG/M metagenome (GOLD analysis project Ga0206964, IMG submission 152980) | Enriched cells from forest soil in Barre Woods Harvard Forest LTER site, Petersham, Massachusetts, United States -... | ecosystem: Environmental > Terrestrial > Soil > Temperate forest >...
AAGGGAATTAGAGAAGCCGAATCGCCATACTGAATAAAGCAACGGAAACACGATAAGTGTCGGAACATGGACATAAATAGTAAGGGAGAGCGTCGCAAAAAAAGGCAGCAGAAAGGCCCAACGACCGATCGGTGTTCCCTTTTCACATTTCAAAAAAAACAAAAACAAGCAAGAACATATACATCAGCACCGCCAGCCCTGTTAACACGTCGAGCCTTGCAGAATGGCTCGAAAAATAAAACACGTTCGAAATAACGAGCGCCATCACCCCGATCATAGAAGCTGTTGATGATGCGCCAAGGCGCAGGGCAAGCCGATAAACGAAAAAAAGCGATACCACCGAGAGGATAAATGTGATCGCCCTTCCAATCACAACGGTGCTTGCTGCGTTAGAGAAAAGGATAGCCGGTACGCCATACATAAGTCCTGAAAGCCAAATGCTGCCATTGATCAATCCGTTCGAATGCGATAGGGATGAACCAAGTGCTTCTGGAACCCGAGCTACTCCACTTCGTGCAAGTGCTCGCACCGTAAGCATCGTCCAGCTTTCATCACCGAACCACATTCCGGTATCTGGCACCGGATAGGTAAAAAGGAACCGCGCCTGATCTGCCAGCACAATGGCTATCAGGATTAGCAAGACAGTTCTTAATCTGTCTGCCCCAGGTAACGGGGAATGGTTACTCATGCCCTGGCAAATAAATTAGGTCTGGCCGCGTGGCTGCTTCACCAATACGCGAGATAAAAACATTCGGTACGCTAAAGATCTTTGAGGATGGCACGTAGTGTGCGACCGAATCCCATTGAAAAACTTTCTGTTCGTCAAGAATGATAGCTGAAAAACGATGTGCGGCGAGCGAGGAATCGATCTCGTGCTGAAACCGCGCGCTGGTCGTGTCGTTTGGCACCAGTGCATCGTTCATCGCCATATAATGGACGTGGGCGGTCTTCTCTGCAAGCGTGTTGATATATCCATGGAACGGGATCCAAACTTCTCCTTGTATCGACTTTAGCTTTGCAATGAATTCATCTCCCGCCTGTTGCTGACGCGCGCTCGCGAACAGCATCTTTTCACCAAGAGGATTATACATAAGCACATTCTGGTACCCGCCAAAATTCCCGATGCTAAGCGCAGAAGAGATGAGCGCCATCACAGAAGCTGCCCACAGGATCGGCCAGTGACCTTGAAGACTTTTCTTTCCGAGCATCGCAATTCCAACAAGCGGGACTAAGGTAAACATACCGAGCGTACTAAACACCCACTTGGGAAAAAATTCGAGAGCGGTAATCCAAGAAAAATCTTTCGTCGCTTTAATGCCGGGGATCGTCATCGTGTAGAAGCGATACCACCCGCTCGTTTCCCAATTCAGCATGACGGTTCCCATGAAAATGAGAGTAACGGACACGATGCTAAACCACATTGCTTGCTTCTTGTCTCGAAACGCCAAACCGATAGCGATCGCCGGGACAATAAAAAACATTTGCTGTTTCGTAAAATACGCGAGCGCTGCAAACGATGCTGTTACGAGATATCCTCGTCGAGAATACATCGCTGCATAAATGCTTACTGCAACCAACAACAGCGCAAGCGCATCCATGCGGACGATGTCGTAAAAAAATCCCGTTACATGATAGAATGCAATGTAGAGCGCAAAACTTGTAAAAGTCAGCACTGAAGATGCTGTTTCCCTATGCACAATCCTTCCTGCAATTATGGCGGTACCTAACGTGGAAAGAATAGAAATCAACCGTCCAGACCAGAGCCCAACACCACCGATCTTCATTACAAGTGCGGTCAGATAATAATAGATCGGTGTATAAACGAACGCGGAAAAATCGAGCGAAGGTGACGCATAGATCGGCTTACCCTGAAGCACGCGAATCGCATGATCGAGCACGGCACCTTCGTTCCACTCGACTTCGTAAGGATACATCAGCCGAAGCATAGCCGCAAAAAGAAAGAGCAACACATAAGCGCCACCACCGGCATACAGTAACCATTCGAGTACGTTACGAGCTTTCATTTGCGACTCCGATATAGTGCAAAACCTCGGATAACGGTATCCGGTACATAATTTGCGGAAAGTAAACTATCGAAACCTGGGATGCAGGCAATGGCGCTGTCATTCCTTTTTCCGACGAACGGCCACCATTGGTTCGATCTTGAAACAATAATGAGGCGCGGCGGCGGTGTAGCCAACGATGTAATATACTCTTTTCTCCACATTGCGGCATACGATGGAACCTTGCTCGAATACGCCGCAAGAGGAACAACGGACGTAAACCGTGTCGGAGGCTTCCTATGTAACCTCCATCGCAGCCCCGGAAAGATGGAAACCGTTTCTACAATGTCTTCCGGAGTGGCTACGCGGTCGACATATTGGATAACTTCCCGCTGTGCCTCAAGCCCGTATAAGCTATCGGAAAGGACGTGCTCGTACGTTACTTCGAGCGGCGAATCGGCGGTTCCCACCGCATCGTAATAATACTTTATCAAATGCCGTGGATAGTAGCAATATACAAAAAGTCCAAGCAGTAAGAGAACCGCTGCGCCTTTCGCCCATGCTGTGGGCATAAACTGCAAAATTTCGCTTAACCCGACGGCCGCAAAGGGAATAACAAGCAACAGAAATGGTTCGAAGTGATATGTAAAATATTTCCCCATCATAATGGGGGAAATGAGTGCACTTCCGGCAAGCAGAAGAAGCATGATCCGATCGCGCCAATCATTACTCCCAGGTCCTTTTCGGAGAGCGAATAATATTCCAACAATTGCGAATATATAAATCGGTGCTCTCCCGCGAGACCATAGATTAATAGGTATCTTCACAGCAGAATACACATCGAGATTGAAGCGAATGATCGTGTCATACACTTGTAATAAACCGTCTCGAACGAATAGATATGGAAACAAGAATGCCACGATCGGCAAAATACATCCCAAGAGAAAAAATCCACTTAGCCGAATCCTATTTAGTAAACTCCAGATAAGGATCAGAAATGATAATGCGAAGAAGACGTACGTCGGGCGCATGAGAAATGCAGCTCCGCACAGCACACCGATGGTCATTGCGAGCAACCCAGCAGACGTGGGTTTGCTCCGAAGCTGCACGAACGCCCATACCGCGCCAAGCAACAGAAATGCCGCATACGTATCGCGCTGTCCTGCAAGCCCCCACTGCCCGCTGGCATAATAGAGCACAAAAATTATTACTGCAAGCAAACTCTCTTTTTGCGACAACCAGTTGCGGAGTGCGCGGTAAAAAAATCCCGCCATCGCAATATGAACGAAATAATCGAAGAGCCGGAATCCAAAATCGCTTGCCCCAAATAAAGCGATACTCGCCCAATGCACATACACGATACCCGGAAAGTTATGATCCCACGATCCAAGGTACGGAAGCCCATGATACGCATAGAGCGCCCAGCCCATCGATTCATAAAGATCGTTATCGAATCCAAGCGGAAGCAGCAATGTAACAAGCAAAATAATGGCCGCGCCCCCAACCGCCATCAGGAACGGCACGGTCTCGCGGAAATCATCAATAGTACTTTGCTTCATTTGGAAGGATCGAATTGATACATCGTTAGCGTATCCATTTCACTTGTCGTATCCTTGAAATAATCAACTTTGCGATCCAGGAATGGACCGATCCGTGAAAAGATCGGTTTGCCGCGCTGAACTGCCGCTGCGTATTCAGCAGTCATCGGCTTATGGTAATCGAGGATATAATCCACTCCCTCGCGAGTCATTACGGTATCCGGCGGGTAGCCATTCGTCTGCTTCAAAGGAAAGAACAAAAACGATTCGTTCATAACACGCAGCGAGGTATCGCGCAACAATTCGTGGATCGCTGGACCTTGTGCAAGCACAAGCGGCTTCTTTCCACCAGGTTCCCATCCACGACTTGCCTGTTCAACTGCAGCTTGGATCGCGGCAGTATTTGCTTCGGACATCCGATTCCCAATTCTTCCCGCATGTATAAGCTCTGGAATCGATTGAAAGCATATTACCACCGTTAATGCTAAACTTGCGAAAGCTATCGACGGCGCACTCCACGACAGCTTACTCCATTCCTTTAGATGCAGCGCAAACGTAAGCGCAGCAAGTGGCAGAATGTGAATGAGATAATACGGCAGTGTACTCTGCACAAAAAGTGCAACAAGTAACGCAAGCAACAAGCAACCGGTCACAAAAGCAGTCGTATGATGCGTACGTTTTGTGATGAGCAAGTATGATTCACTTACAAGAATAAGAGGGAGAACAAATGCGAAAAGTGTGGCTTCATGCCACAGGTAATAGCCTTTTGCCCAAAGCTGATGGCTCTGCGCAGACCAGGAAAAAAGATGGCGAATTGGCAAATTATTCAGTACCGAACCGAACTGATTGTCAGACGAAATGCCACTTGCAAGCGAGAACGTATGGTTGCCGACCGCATACAGTAGAATAATAACAACACTTCCGATCATGCCGCCAGACACAAATGCTGCCGTTCCTTTAACGCTTCGGATGGCTCCTATCCGCCATGCGGAAAATAATACTATCGGCGGAAGAAGCACTTCCAGATGTGGACTGATCGTAAATGGAATAAACATTCCAGCGGCGCCGATCAAAAGATAAGTGGCACTACCCATCCCTTTCACCCCACCCCTCTTATTAGTTGAATCGTGTAACAACGTCGCTACAACAGTCACAAAAGCGAGCAATGCAAGACCAGTCAGAATATCATACCGAGCGCCATGCGTTGCAAAACTAAAATTGCGAGTAGTGGCAAGCAACGCTATGGCCAGTGCGGCACATTGCATATTGATCCTCAACCGATATGCAGCCCCAGCAAGAACGCCAAGCACCCCAATGCCTAATACAAAACTGACCGCGCGTCCGACGCCTACGATGTCCGTGCCAACAGGTGCAAGAAGTTGGGGAAAACCATAGAAAATCGCAGCGATCCACGGCGACCCCAGCAAAAGACCCGGCGATGATAACAGTTGGGAACCGAGCGCAATGGGAACTATCGTAGTGCCGTGCGTCAGCAAATGTTTCCATGCAAGCAGCATCCATGTTTCATCTCCATACCACCGCAAGCCGTCCATGATCGGAAATTGATCGAGTGTATGCAGACTCAACCCAAGGAACACAATCACCGAGATCGCGAGCGCTACTCCCGAAAAACCTTCCATCCGCATTGGAATAGAAAGTGTAAGCGACTGCTTCTTATGCACGGAAGGATGTCCCTCCGCGTGAGAGTCACGATCAATGGATGATCGTTCCTTCGTTCGGCTCTCAGTGATATTCGACCTTTCCACTCTCGGTAATGATCGGAACATGCCGCATCCACAAGAGCTTTTCCCACCAGGCGCGATGGGTTTTATACCACATGATCGTCTCTTCGAGGCCTTGCTCGAACGATCGGCCAGATTTAATTCCGAGCACATCGCTTGCCTTCGTGGTGGAAGAAATATGACGATCGACCTGGCCGGGGCGGTTCCCAATATGCGAGATAAGATCGTCTGGCTTTTTCAGAATATCGAGCACCAATTTTGCAATGCTCAGCACATCAAGTTCGAATCCGGAGCCGAGATTGAACACTTCGCCCTTGATCTTTTCTATAGGCGCATGCATCACGCGGTCAATGCGGTCGCAGGTATCCTGCACATACAGCCAATCCCGAAGGGCATTGCCGGAACCGTGAACCGTGAGCGGCTCTTCGAGCAGCGCACTCGTGATAAAACGTGGAATAACCTTTTCCAAATGCTGTTTCGGACCGTATTGATTGAATGGCCGCAGAATGCAAGCGGGAATTCCATAGCTCGCGATGTAAGAATAGACCAAACGATCTGCGCCAGCCTTTGCGCTCGCATACGGCGAAAGAGGATTGAGTGGATGCTCTTCCGTCATTGGATTCGTGTGAGCAGTTCCATAAACCTCGCTCGTCGAAATATGAATGAAGCGATCCAGGTCCTTCTTTCTTGTTACGGCATTCGCAACGGCTTGGGTTCCAAGCACATCCGTCACATAAAATATTTTGTTGTCGAAGATGGAACGCGCCACATGGCTTTCTGCCGCGAAGTGAACGACCACATCCGAGCGGCCAACAAGTTGGCTTACAAGATCATCGTTCGTAACATTGCCATACCAAAATTCGAATCGGTTCGACGCTTTAATATCGTCTGGAATGTTGTCCGGCGACCCCGCGTAGGTCAGCGCATCGAGCACGATGATATGATAATCCGGATATTTCCGAAAGAGATACTCAAGGAAATTACTTCCGATAAATCCGGCACCGCCGGTAATGAGAATAGTCTTCAATGAATAATTAAGAATAAGGAATTAAAAATGAAGGAGCTTACGATGAAGTCCAGTGAAGCGTAGCGGCGCTTTCTAGAATATCACCGCCCAAATGCAGCCACGAATTGATAACACGCTGAGTAGATGCTTGGGTTTTCGTCAAAAGTCCGGCGGCCTCATGTTCGCGCGCAAATTCGAACGCAGCAATGACGAGCGCGCGATATACCCCGCGCCCGCGCGCATCGGCGGCTACGGCGTTCAGCGAATCTTTCCACCACAATGCATTGCCAAAAATCGCCATCGGTTCGAGCGCAATGTAACCGCAGACGACTCCATCAAGCTCCGCAGCAAGTATCAGTGTGCTTTGCTTATGATTCCGGGCAATATTCGAGAACCACTCGCGGAAGAGATCTTGGCTTCGCTCTTGTGGGATCGTTGGTTCTAAAAAGAAACGATCCTGGATCATCGTGTGGTCGCCATAAGCCTCTCCCGAAATTTGATCGAGAGTCGATTCATCTTCGGGTCGCATGGGGCGCACCCGGAGGGCATTGCCAAACTCGACCGAATTTCCATTCCTCGTATAACTTCCGCTGCCGAGCACACGGTCAAACTTCGTTCGCGGCGCACCAAGCGTTACTAAAAGATCTACAAGATGAAATCCCGCCGATTCAAAAGCGCGCGTAACAAAAAGATCCTCACTCGAAACCCGCGCATCGAGCAAACAGAGCTTCCGTTCTTTTGAAAATCCAACAGCTTGTTTCAGAACGTTCTGAAGTGTACGAATTCGGTTGGAATCGACCGCGCCGCCAACGGCATTTGCATACAGTATCCGTCCAGTGGGAAGTCCGAGTATGCGCGTGTCCCATTCTAATTCTGTCACCAAGGCAGCAGATGTTATCCTACTCCCCTCCGACTCTGTAAAGACGAATGGGTCAGCATTTTTCCATGTAGAAAGATGATAATCGACAAGCGCATTACGGTCACTACCGGCAAACACTCGTGCAAGTAAAAGATGTGGGTCACTTGCGATCGCGTGATGAAGTTCATCTCTATCGGTCGAAGATAAATTTGAAAGCCGTTGCGAAATAATTCCCGCTCCTTCAGCTTTTATCCTTCCGCCCTCATCCTTTGATGATGTAGCAAGATCTCGAAGCAAATACAACGGCCTTCCCTGCGCTTCCCTGTAAATGCGGCTGATGTATTCCCCCATCAGCCCGATAACAATTAACTGTAGCGCGCCAAAGAAAAAGATCGCGATCATAATGGAGGCATAGCCGGGAACAGCATAACCTCCAAGAATTTTACGAATGATTATATAGACGACGGCCAATGTCGCCAGCGCTGCAGTCCCCATACCAGCAACGGTCGCAAATTGCAGCGGCGCAGCGCTAAAGCTCGTCGCAGTACTGAGCGCAAGTTTTATTAAGCGCCAGAACGAATATTTCGTCTCACCGGCAAAGCGCGCGCCATGTACGACTGGAACGCTTGTCTGCTTATAGCCAAGCCAGCGAACAAGCCCCGGCAAATAACGCGCTTTCTCTCGGAGTTCCCTCAGATCATCTGCCACCGTGCGGCGCATGACGCGGAAGATGCTGGAATCGAGCCGCACTTCCGAGCGCGCCACGCTATTCATCAGCCAGAGGAACAGCTTCGACGAAAGATTTTTATACCACTTGAACTGCCGCGTCTCGCGCTCGCCCCACACCACATCATACCCTTCATCGAGTTTGGCAAGCAGCTTGGGAATTTCTTCCGGCTGATCCTGCAAGTCGGCATCCATCATGACAATCACATCACCTTTTGCATGATCGAGTCCGGCGGTGAGCGCAATATGATGTCCGAAATTTCGCGTGAAGCTAAAGACACGAATATGCCCCGGATCGCGCTGCTGAAGCTCAAGAAGAATATTCAGCGAATCGTCGCGGGAGCCATCATCCACGAGAATAATTTCGTAGGAACGCCCAAGCGAAGCCATAGCCGCCGAAAGCCGGCGATATAGCTCCGCGAGCACTTCCTGCTCGTTATAGACCGCGACGACAATTGATAATTCTGTAGGACTCACCGGGCAATGATATTACACTATACTAAAAGAAGAAATCGGGAGAAATAAATCCATCCATCATTATCATTTCGGCACAAACACAAATTCCGGCCTTGTGGCGGCATCGCCGACGCGGGTGAGATAGACGTTCGGCTCAGCGATCATGCGCCCCGCGAAGGTGTAATGCACGACCGAATCGAGACGGAATGCATCGCTCTCCTCCATAATTATGGCACTGAACCGATGCTGCGCGAACGCGGAATCGAGGTCGGCTTGCAAGCGCGCAGAAGTGGTGTCATGCACACGGAGCACATCGATCGTTGCAAGTAACTGCGCGTGGGAAGGTTTCCCAGCTTGCCTCGCAATATAGCCATGATACGGAATATACACATCCCCAGGCATTGCTCGAAGCTTACGCATAAATTCATCGCCACCCGCGCGTTGGCGCGCACTTGCGATCACCATTTTCCCCGATAACGGATTGAAATACAGCGCCACGAACTGAAATAGGAACGCAAGATACACATACCGCGCAAATACAGGACGCGCGTTCTTCATCTCGTTCAGCGCGATGGGCAGAAGCGGCAACACGAACGCGGCGAAAGCCATCATCACATTGCGGTCGCCGCCTTCGTTGCCGAGGCTCATAGCTCCGGCGGCAAGTGCTGCGAAGGTCATCATTACGATCAGACCTGTATCGCTTGCCCAAAATATTTTTTGTTTACCCCGTGCTAAAAGAACAAGTAACAGCATCGCGGCCGATGATGCCGCAAATGGCCCCAGCGCAAAATTTGGGAACGCATCGAACATGCGAATGATAGAAAAATCCGCGCGCTTTGCGCTTGGGATCTTAAACATATAGAACGTGGACCATCCATGCGTCGTGGCACTCAATACCATAAGCGAAACGATAGTGAGCATTATCGCACAAACAATAAATATCATTCCAGATTTTTTGTCGTGCAGCCAAAACCATAATGCAAGTGGCGGAAGAAAGAAGATGGCTTGTTGCCTTGTCAGAAAGGCTATCGAGAATAACACTGCACAGAAGCGGGCTGAAAGGGATGCTCCAGGCGATCGAATTACCGTAAATGCCAAGCTTACGATTATCATCGTAAAGAACGCATCGTTGCGAACGATGTCAAAATAATACCCCGTCGCATGATATGTTGCGAAATACAGCGCGATGGTTAAGAATGAAAATAGTCGATTTTTGGTGATGCGCTGAACCATCCAACCCATTAATCCCACTGTTATCAGCGTTGAAGCGAACGAAACGACCCTTCCAGCAAAAAACCCAATGCCAACGATCTTCGCCACACCCGTCACAGCATAATAATAGAGCGGCGGATACAGCCAGGGAATGAAATCTATCGTTGGTGAGGAGTAAATTGGTTTGCCGCTCAAAATGCGAATCACATGATCGAGCATCGCACCCTCCATCCACTCCACCTCATACGGATACATCAGGCGCATGATCGAAAGCGCAAGCACGATGGCGATGAACGCCGCCCCCAGCACTATCGCCAGCCATTTCGTGGTACGTTCGAGTGTCATCGTTTTTTCAGCACACAGAAAAGCGAAGAACCGAATGGTGGATGGAACCACGAGGTTTTGCTCAGCCCCACAAAAATATCGAGCAGCAATTTGTTCATACCGGACGAAGGAATGCGATCTTCAAACCGTGACTTTAGATTGAATAGACGAGAAATCTTTCGCAGAAAAAAAATCGGAAGAAATGCAAACGCATTCTCGTATTCGAAATGCAACATTTGGAACTCCTTCTCATAAGGCACAAGGATCGCTTGCAAACTTGATTTTGAATATCGTCGGAAGTGACCGAGCGAGACGTCCCAATCGCTCCAAAGGCTCATAAATGCAGGCACATTAATGATGATAATGCCCTCTTGCTTTGTAACGCGAAGCAATTCCGAAAACGCGAGTTTATCGTCTTCTACATGCTCAAGCACATCCAGCGCAATGGTTACACTGCTTGATCCATCCTTTAATGGAAGATCGAGAATTGAGCCTTCGAGCAATTCGATTCCTTTGCGTTTTTTTGCAAGCCTACGGGCTTCTTCGACATATTCAATACCAATAACCGAGATACCATTCGGCTCGTATCTTTTTTTCAGTTCCCTAACCAATTCTCCCGTTCCTGCTCCGCAATCGACGATGGTGTTGGCTGATGCAAGTTTTGCGGCTCGCTCAATCCAATATTCCACAAGCACGCGTTTGCCCTTGTAAAACCAATGTTCACGCTCTACTTTTTCCAGCGCTTCGTATTCTTCAATCTGCATTCGTGCGCCGGATTATTTCATTAATTATATAATGTGGCCGTTGTTTCACTTCATCATAAATGCGACCGAGATATTCCCCCAATATACCGATTGATATTAATTGAATACCACCCAAAAGCAAGATCGCAACCGTTGGCGTTGTAAATCCTGCAACGACATTGACATGGAGGATGCGCATGAGAACTAAAAAGAGCGCGTAGAGGAAAGAGAATGTACTCACAAAAAAACCCAGCGTCCAAATGGCTCGAAGCGGTTTTAAGCTGAAACTAAAAATGGCATCGAAGGCGTAGCGCACAAGGCGCGTAAAGGTTTGCTTCGGCGCACCGGCAGCGCGCTCTTCCCGATCGTAAAGCACATTGGCTTGTCCATATCCCACCCATGAGCGCAAGCCCGGCAAGAACCGATTTCGCTCATGCAAACGCAAAAGATCATTCACAGCACGCCGATCCATCAGTCCGAAGACACCGCTGCCTGTCTCCATTTTCATATCGCTCACACGGGCCATCATCGAGTGAAATAGTGCAAAAAGCATTCCCTTCACTCCGCGCTCGGCACGCGAACGGCGCTTTGCAACTACTACCTTATTCCCCGCCATCCACGAACGCACAAGTTCGGGAATTAACTCAGGAGGATCCTGGAGATCACCATCCATAATAATGACAGCATCGCCTGATGCATATTCTAATCCGGCCTGAATGGCCGATTGATGCCCGAAATTCCTCGAAAGATCGATCACGGCAAGCCTTCCATCCTTCGTTGCAAAATTCGAAAGCATTTCAAGTGTACGATCGCGGGAGCCATCGTTGATGAGCACCCATTCGCACGAAAATAAGAGTTCCTTCTCAACAGAATTGAGCACGCGCGTTACTCGCGAAAAAAGCTCCTCCAGTAGAGCTTCTTCGTTATAGATCGGCATCACGATAGAAATGGAACGCATGGGCTAGAATTATGGGATCACTGGTGTAACAACGCAGAAACTCCTTTAGTCATTCTTCATCTCCCCTTTTTTCGAAGTTTTCATTTCACTGTTTAGAAGCTGCTGGCCCATACATTTTCTCGGCATATTCGCGCATCATACGTTCGGAGGAAAAGCGTGGAAGGATGGTTGCGA
>Ga0206964_10263_pt1 | contig 11635 bp, 13 predicted proteins | sample Alteio_BWOrgHeat_25_FD_152980 | JGI IMG/M metagenome (GOLD analysis project Ga0206964, IMG submission 152980) | Enriched cells from forest soil in Barre Woods Harvard Forest LTER site, Petersham, Massachusetts, United States -... | ecosystem: Environmental > Terrestrial > Soil > Temperate forest >...
CGCTTTCACTCAACTCTTCGTCTGCTCGCACCGTTTTTACGAGCAGGTCCTGCGCGACTCAAAACGGGAAATGAACACAACCAATGTCCGACTGCTCGAGCACCTCATCTTCCGCAAAGTAATTCCCTTCAAAAATCAACCCGGCTACCACCTCCGCTTCCCGGTCAACGTCGCGCCAATCGGCCACTCCGGCTTCAAATCGAGCAGCTATTCCTCTCCCGCTACAATTCTCACCCGTGCAATTCGCGCCCTCCTGCGCGTAATAATGCCGAACTATTGGTTTTAGCTCCCGGGCGCGAACGCGCCACAAAGCGTAAATATCGGAGGCAATGTCGGCCACTGGACGGACGCGATTTGAATTCCTGTCTTAGAATGTTCCGCGTGAAAGTCTTCATTTGCCATTTTGGGAGGTTTGGCACATGGATTCCAGGCGAGCGTTTCCACACCGTTCCAACTCTGATGGAACCTTCGATTCAATCTGCACGATTTGCTTCATGACCATCGCCACCACTGAATTTGAGGCCGATTTGGCGGCGAGTGAGCGGAAGCATGTTTGCCTTGATATACACCTCATAACCGATTCCCAAAGATTGATGGCCGAAGCCCGAAGGAATGGGTCGCAGAGCGGCCATCGGCAGACTTCGTTTTCAGCTGTTAGGGAGCTGGTGGAAGCCAGGCGCTGAGGCATGCGTTGCCGCAGAAGTGTTTGCGATTCAACTGACGGCCGGTGCGTTTGAGTGTCCGTTGTCCGAACCTTTCGGGTCTTGGAATCCGAAATCTGTCAGTTTGCTACTCGGGCCAAATTCATAGAATGTCAGGCTTAATTCTGAGCTAACTGATTTTCATGAATTGTCGGCCATCAGACAGACACAACTCGTTCATCCGTCGTACGATTTCGCAAGAATCCCCATTCCCCTAGAGCGCGATGAAAACCGGGAGGACATTTCCCCACGGGAATACAAGCTGCCCAACGAGGCCGCCGTCTACAGAACGGCGTCTCGCCGGTGAGGCAGTGGGCCGCTCTGCGGCCCACTGCGGGCAATTGTCTTTTGTTCGTCCCTTATGTCGGCCACGCAGCAGACGCGCTTAATGCGTTCCGGTAATATTGTGGCTCCGACTGCCTTGATTGCGGCTTTGAGGTAACTGGTAAATGCGGGACTCATGGACGTTTCCCCACCGGTTCAACTCTGACGGGACCATTGACTCCATCTGTCCCGGTTGCCTGATCACCGTTGCGACTACCGACTATGAGGCCGATTTGGCTGCGTCCGAAAGACTTCACGTCTGCACGCGCAGAGACCTGCTCGCCAGTCTCGCAGATACTTCCGCCATCGACGCGGGTGGAAGCCAGGACTTAAGGCAGAAGCTGCTGCGGCGGTGGCGGCCGACGAACTGACGGCTGATACACCGGTTGGTGATGCACGCTGGTTCACAGGAAAATCCCCTCGACCGGTGCGGCGTTCCCGATTGAAAGACGCTTCTCTGCCAAATTCATCAAACGTCAAGAGATAAGTTGCGTACCCGCGCAAACATTGGTGTCTGTGCAGTGTCAAAAAAATATCGGGACACCTACAACTCCCAGCGAACTATGGCTTTGCGAGGGGTGCCGGTTCCGAGCACCAGAGCCAGGAGCGGGGCTGGTTTGGCAACCAACGTGTGGGACAATTTTCTGATTAAAAAATAATGTCGGCTAACCGACATAGTGGCCGGAAAGCGGGTATAGTTTTCGGTATCAAACGACGGGGATTCAAGGTGATGGAGACGACGAAAAAGAAGGTACTACTCATCGATTTGGACGATCATCGGCGCAACACCAGAGTGCACATGTTGAAACAGGCAGGTTACGAAGTCGGCGTGAGGTCCAACTACGTTGAAGCCCATCAACTCAGTGATGAGGGCACCTTCGATTTAGTCGTGATTGCTCTGCATCTCCCTCTAGACGAGACGCTAGCCTATAGCGCCCAGTTAAGTAAGGAGAACCTCGGCTTGCCGATTCTGCTGCTGACCGATTGGGGCGTACTCGTTCCACGTGGAACACTGGCGCGAAACGTTGGGGGAGGTGATCCCGCTGCGTTCATGCGGGAAGCAGCCGCTATGTTGGCGGGGAGCAGTCATGTCAGGGAAATTATGGCGGATCGGCCATGCAGGCGCAATCTCAGAGTAGCTGAGAGAGGCAAAGAAATTGCAAACGTTTGATGAATTTGGCAGGTAGTGTCTTCCCATCGGGGGAGCAAGGGAAGGCGGCCGCTTCATGGGTTCTCGCCACCTGCGACCGCGCAGCCCTCACGCCAATTTCGCCATGTCCCAGCCCCACTTCAAACGCCGGCGAGCCCGCCTGCGCACTCCCAGCCGCCGGCAACTGCCACAGAAACAGGGCAATTCAATCTCATGCCCGAACCATCCCCAAATTGGGCCGAGGGATACAGCGGTTGAGCCAGACAGTTTTTGTGCTTGAAGACGATACGGATATCTCCCGTCTCGTTCAGCATCATCTGGAGGCGGCGGGCTTTTCACCCCGCGTCTTCCATACCCCAGCCAATCTCATTCCTGACGCCGAACGCCAGCCGCCCGCCCTCTTCCTTCTGGACATCATGGTTCCCGGAGGCGACGGTCTCGACGTCTGCCGCCGGCTGCGTAATCATCCGGCACTGTCGACCGTCCCGATCATCTTCCTGACCGCCCGCGCCGGCGAAAACGACCGCGTGCTCGGCCTCGAGCTAGGCGCCGATGACTACATCACCAAGCCCTTCGCCACACGCGAACTGGTCGCCAGGGTCAAGGCTGTTCTGAGGCGATTCGAACGCCCCACTTCGCCGACTGTCATCAGTTTCGAAGAAGTCATCATCGACGCCAACGCGATGCAGCTGAAGGTACGCGGAGAGTTGACGACCACCACGGCCACCGAGTTCCGTCTGCTCGATTACCTCGCCCGGCATCCCGGCCGCGTCTTCAGCCGCGACCACCTGCTCGACGCAGTCTGGGGAGACGCCCGCTTCGTAACTCCCCGTTCCGTGGACGTTTATGTGCGCCGCATCCGTGAGAAAATCGAGGTGGATCCCGAAAACCCGCGCTACCTCAAGACAGTTCGCGGGGCCGGATATCGTTTCGAGATCCCCAAAGGCGAGTAAACTCGCACGAGTTGGAGCTGAGGAGTACGGGATTCTAGCCCATACATCCGTCTTCGAGTGTCAGCGGGCCTTTAGGCCCTGAGGTAGCACTACTCATAACCGCCCACCATGACCCGCAAGGTTTTCTACAAGCTCCTCGGCCTCTTCTCGCTGCTGCTTCTATTTCATGCAGTAGTCCTCGAACTATTCCTCAATCGCGTTATCCGTCACTCCAGTGTGACTTCGCTGCCCGTCTTCGGTCGCGAAACCATCCTCTCCAGCCTGGCCGCAATCCTTGTCGCTCTGCCACTCGCTGCATGGTTTTCGCTCAGCATCTCGCGACGTCTCAGACGCATGGTCAACTTCGCCGACCGCATCGCCGAGGGCGACCTCGACGCTCGTCTCGAAGACAACTACCACGATGAAATCTCCACCATGGCCGACGCTCTCAACACCACGGCCGCTCGCCTCGAACAGAGCTTCGCCGAGCTCGAGAGCCGTCGCAGCGAACTCGCCGCGCTGCTCGATTCCATGCAGGAAGCAGTTGTAGCCATCACGGCTGACGGCAACGTCAGCTGGTCAAACGCCGTGATGCAAAAACTCGCAGGCACTCAGATTCGCGAAGGCCGCCCGCTCGTCCACGCCATACGCGATCCTGAAATCCTCTCCTGCGCTACAGAAGCGCTGCGCGAACGAAGCATTCGCGTTGGTCATGCAACTTCTCTCTTCCCCGGCCGCACCTTCGAAATCAACGCAGCCCCAATGCCCGGCGGCGGAGCCGTCGTCGTTCTCCATGACATCACCAATGTGGAGGCCGCAGAGCGATCCCGCCGCGACTTCATCGCCAACGTCAGCCACGAGCTGCGAACACCTCTCACCTCCATCTCCGGCTACGTCGAAACGCTGCTCGAAGACTCCAACGCGCATCCGGAAATGACGCGCGAGTTTCTCTCCATCATTCTCAAGAACTCCAACCGCATGAACCGCCTCACCGAAGATCTGCTGGCGCTCGCAAGTATTGAAGGCCCGGACTACAAGCTGAATCCCGAACTGATCCGCGCTTCCACTCTTATCGAAGACGCTATCGAATCTCTGGCCGGCCTGGTTGTTGACTCCGGGGTAGCGCTCGAATCCGGAGGAGCTCCCAACGACATCGTCCTGGCCGATCATGACGCGATGACCCAGGTCTTCGGGAACCTGATTGAAAACGCGATGAAATACGGAAGATCGGGCGGCCGCGTCCGTGTCTACGCGCAACGTCGTGAATCCTCAACCGAAAACGAAGTCGAATTTATCATCCAGGACTTCGGCCCCGGCATGGCCTACGAGCACCTCAACCGCATCTTCGAGCGTTTCTATCGCATCGACAAGGCTCGCTCACGCGAGTCAGGAGGCACCGGGCTCGGCCTCGCCATCGTAAAGCACATCGTGCAGGCCCATGGCGGTCGCATCTGGGCCGAGAGCGAACTCGGCAAAGGCGCAGCCTTTCACTTCACCTTACCGGTAGTCGCGGCCCAACAGCCAAAAGCTGAGGCGCCTACCGAAACACCTGAACAGGCAACCACTCTCAGCCCTCAATCTCGCGCCTGATCCGCTCCATGGTCTCAGCCGTAATCTCCGGCATCGCCCCTGCCTGCGAAGCAATAAAGCTGCCCCATCGGTTGCCTGCCTCATTCACCACCGCAAGCGGCGCGCCGCGCAGCAGGTAATGCGTCATCGCAGCAGTAAACGCATCGCCCGCGCCAATCGTATCCGCCACCCGAGTGGGGATACCGGGATGCTCATGCCTGTCAAAGCCGCTCACCAGCAGGCTACCCTCACCACCGCGAGTGATCGCCACCATATCGAGACCACCTAGGTCACCGAATTGCTCAAGGAGAGATTCAGCGCCTTCACGCAGAGATGCGACCTTTGGCAGACCCAGTAACTCAAGAACCTGTGGCACCTCGGCATCATTCATCTTCACAACGGTGGCCCGATGCAGCGACTCGCGCAGTATCTCCGCAGTGAAAAATGGCGCACGCAGGTTCACGTCAAAGATTCTCAGGCAATCCATCTTCGTCGCTCGCAACAGCGCCTGAATCGTTCGCTGCGAGTGCTCACTTCGTTGCGCCAGCGACCCGAAACAGACAGCATCCACCTCGGCAGCTTCGGCCAGCCATCGCTCGCTCAACTCAAAAAAATCCCAGGCCGCCGGCTGGTGAATCGTATAGCTTGGTTGACCCTCTTCAATCTTTACCGTCACCTGCCCGGTAGGCTGCTCCGGATCGATCTGCACGAGATTCTGATTCACCGGAAACGCCCGCAACACCCCAAGCGCCTTCTCCCCCAGCGCATCGTCTCCGACTCGGCTGAGCAACGCCGCCTCATTCCCAAGCCGCGCAGCCATCACGCTGTAATTCGCCGGAGCGCCGCCCAGCCGCGGTCCATCCGGCAGCATATCCCAAAGCAATTCCCCAATCCCCAGAATCCGGCTCACTTTAGAACCTCGCCACGCATGATCTGAACACCCGTCGATTGTAGGCCTCCACAGGCCACGGAAAATCCCGGCAATGTGAAGGGCAGGGGCTTCAGCCCGTACACTAGGCGGGGCAAGTGAGTCTGGTACGAAACTCTCTGATCCGTTGAATCATCGCTGAGCCCATTTGCGAGTCGGCGACAAACCGGAGCCATCTGACGAAAAGAGCGTTTGTCGGTACTTATCGAGTTGCGAACGCGTAAATCGCGGTCGATGTGTGCATCAGCCTGTGGGTGTTGAAAAACTCATCCTCGGAGAACTCGCGGAAAACTCATCGCGCCAGGATGCCCTACAAGCGATTTTCTCGGACCGGGTAGACATTTTCTATTACCGGAGTTGAGGCAGTTTTTGCAGAAAACGAGTTTTTCAACAGCCACGCCTATTGGCAACAATTGATTTTTCGGGTCATGGCATTTCGCCGAGCCCTATGCGGCTTCGCGTTACAAATTCCGGGTTGCTGGGTGACTCGTCCTTTGCGCTCGGGTAAGAGTGCCGCTGCGCGGCCAAGGAGTTCTTCCTAGGCGAAATAGCCTTCAAGACACCTGGCTAGCAAGGCCTCTGAAAGGACCCATTCTGGAACGTAACGGAGGTATGCAATTCGGCCAACTTCCGTATCGACTTCGGATGTGAAAAAAACCTTCACAGCTGATGTTATGACGATGTCATGGATGCCAGCTTCCGCTCTAAATCCGGCACAAACAGCGGCTGTGCGTCGGCGCCCAATCTTTGCGCTGCCGCCAGCGCCAATTCATAGGCAGCTCGCGCGCTGTTTTTATCGCCTAATGCGGTCTGGGCGTCTCCCAAGGCCGTCTGTGCCAGCAAATTCTCCGGCTGCAAAGCGACGGCCCTCTTTGCCGCAACCAAAGCCTCTGCGGGCCTATGCTCCCTCAGCAGGATGTACGACTTTTGGACTGCTCCCAACGCCGCCGCTTCAGGCACATGGAAATCGCCATGGTACACAAACACGCTGTGATCGATCTGCTCCGCCATCGGCATCCACCGAAATCGCTCGAAGACATTCAACTGGTCGCTGGGCCAGTCACAGGCTTCCAGATCGTCGGCGCTTAACAACAGGTAGCCATGAATGGTTTCAGGCACCTCGACCGGCAATACTTCTCCTCCGGTATGGGCCGTGGGCAGCGGGTGGCAGGGGATGCCGTAGGCTTGCGGACGAAGATCCGGATAAGCCGAGTAGGCCAACCAGCACTCCTCGCCAGGATGGGCATCTACCCATCGCTTGATGTGCGGCAGTTGCTGCGCCCAATCCACACTGGAGTCACTCAGGTATTTATGCGTATTCGCCGTGCCACCCCAGGCTTCGTTGCCGTACGCCATCTCTGCCGGGAATATCGCTATAGCTGAGATGACATGGAAGACAACCAATCCTCCACCGATCCAAAGCCAGCGGCGGCTATGCCGAGCGAGCGCTGTCAGACCCGCTGCTACCAGCAACGCGGCCAGTGGATACAAGAACAGAACATGACGAGTTCCGATGTTCATACCGCTGAGGATCGCCACAGTCAGATAGATAGCGCCAGGCACAACCAGATACGCCAATTCTCTTCTCTGCCTGAGCCGCCTGTTGATCAGCGCAACACCTGCCAGCACTACCAGACCCATCAAGCCCAGAGTGGTCTTGATGGACAAGGCCACAGGAAAGTACCACCAAACGCCGTGAGCATAATCGTGCCCCAGCAGGAAGATGGGATACTGCTGCGCTGCGTAGTGAATGTCAGTCATGCCCATCAGGTAGGACTCTGGCAGCAATCGCCAGTTGGCGAGATGCCCGATCACCCAACTGTTCATTCCCGTGAGAGGGGCAGCGTATTCGCTTAAGGTTGGGTTCATCACCAGCCCCGCGGGTCTGGCTGAATAGCGAAATCCGTAGAAAGCCCAGAGCACCACGACCGCAACGATCACGGTGGCTGCAATTCCGCCAAACAGTGTCCCAGCCATTCGCTTGCGCCGTCCCCGCTCGGCGCAGGCGATCTCCACCAGCGTCAATCCCAGTAGCATCGGAGCCAGCAATATCCCGCTGTGCTTAGCCGACAGCGTGAGTCCAGCGGCCAAGCCGGTCAGCAACAGATGAATCACAGATGGCTTTCTTGCGTAACGGTAGAAGCAATAGATCGTGGCCAGAAAGAGGAAAGCGACTCCCATATCAGTCGTGACCAGATCACTGTTGGCCAACACATTGGGCTCGAAGACCACCAATAGCAAAGCCAGCAAACCAGCGGACTCGCCAAAGAGCTTGCTCCCCATCAGAAATACCATCACTGAGAGGCCCACGGCAAAGACACCTGCTGCCAGGCGCATGCGGAAGAGCAGGCCATGACCAGGATCGTTACGTTCCATAAAATCACGTCCGTCCCGATAGGCCTCCGACTTGAACCATCGCTGTTTCAGCGGTGGCACCCAAAGCTTCTCCTGCAGCAGAGGCAGTGTCGCCACCAGCTTCACCAGCGGCGGATGCTCGGGATTCAGGCCGTAGTCGCCGCTATGCCACATCATGTAGCCGGCGAAAATATGGTCAGCTTCGTCGAAGGTGAGCGACTCGCCATGAACGATGATCGCAACCAGGATCATCTGCAGGATGATCAATCCGCCTGCAAAGGACCAGGCGGGAATTTTCAATTTATTCATTGACCCTCGGTAACCAAAGATTTACGGGGTGTAATGCAGTAGCTGAAGAAAACGCTATGCGTAATTATTCGAGCTTCCATCATAAGGAGTTTCACGAAGGACCTTTTTCCGGACGGATTCCTCCGCATTTGGCCGTGTAACGTGCCAGCCGTCCATATGCCCTTGGCTTGATTGTCGCGCACGATTGAGAAACAAAAACGCGCTTCACTTTACCGATACTACCGATACTCACTCTGGACGAATGATAAATCGCCGATGCAGTCACTGAGGCCAGATAGGTACCCTGAAGTCGGCTTATCGTCGGTAATCCTGGCGTCAACAGCGGCGGGCGAGTTTCGTAACAACCTCAAATCAACGAGACCTTAATCCCCTGGGGGATGAATTCTTCGATTTCAAAATGATTTGGAGTCTTCCAGCAACCTCTCCGGCCCTTCCTCTCCGCCGATTGCACAATAGTCGCCGTGCACTGCAGAACCTCAACCGGGTATTGCATAACGTTCCCCGAACACTGCACTACGTCCCCCGCTGATTGCACAACATCTCCCGCCGATTGCACTTTGGAAGGCTGTTCCTGCCCACTTCAGCACGGGCCCCGGCGTAAGCCCATCATTTGCTTCAGCTCCGCTGAAATTCGGCACTTGCGTGACACTCATCGCCTCTTCGCGGTACCCTTAGCGTTAGTTGCAATTGCGAGAAAAGAGGTTCCCGACATCCATGCCAATCCAGCCGACAGAAAAGATCTGGCGCAACGGCCAGCTCATTCCCTGGGAACAGGCGAACATCCACGTAATGAGCCACGTGGTTCACTATGGCTCCAGCGTCTTTGAAGGAATTCGTTGCTACGGCCAGCCCTCCGGGGCAGCAATATTTCGCCTCCCCGAGCACATGCAGCGCCTCATCGACTCCGCCAAGATCTATCGGATGACGCTGCCGTATTCGCTCGACGAGCTTTGCGCGGCCGTCGTCGATGTCGTTGAAAACAATGGCGTCGCGCCGTGCTACATCCGGCCGATCGCAATTCGCGGCTACGGCGAAATCGGCGTCAATCCTACCGGTTCCCCCGTTGAAGTCTTCGTTGCCAACTTCCCATGGGGCAAATACGTAGCCGGTGGCCACGGCGGCGCAGATGTCTGCATCAGCAGCTGGAACCGTCTCGCGCCCAACACCATGCCCGCTCTCGCCAAAGCCGGAGCGAACTACATGAACTCCCAGCTTATCCGCATGGAAGCCGACATCAACGGTTACGCCGAAGGCATCGCGCTCGATGTAAACGGCCTCGTTTCAGAGGGTTCCGGCGAGAATGTCTTCCTCGTTCGCAACGGCGTGCTCTACACGCCGCCGCTCGCTAACTCCGCGCTTTCAGGAATCACGCGCGACTCGGTGCTGACCATCGCCCGCCATCTCGGCCTGCCTGTCGTCGAACAGTCGGTCCCCCGCGAATTGCTCTACATCGCCGACGAAGTCTTCTTCACCGGAACCGCGGCGGAGGTATCAGCCATTCGATCGATCGACCGCATCACCATCGGAGACGGCAATCCGGGCCCACTTACAAAGCAGATCGCCGACGAATTCTTCGGCATCGCCAACGGCCTCAAGCCGGATCGCTTCGGCTGGCTCACGCCTGTCAAAGTCAACGCCGCAGAGCCCGTAAACGCGTAAACGTCACTGGAGCATCTAGAGAGGGACGGGCTTCGGCTCGTCCTTCACGTTTTGGCCCGCTCATAGCCGCTATGATGGGTCGTATACGTGGCTCAGCGAAGATGAGAAAAGAAGCTCACTACAACGCGGCAGATCACATATCCGTCGAAACCGCCGAAGACCCCTACCTGCGCCCGGCGTTTTCTTTCCAAAACAAGCTGCGCCGCCTCGTCTGGAATATCTGCTGGGCCATCCTCTACCGAATCTCTCCAAGGCCGATGCATGGCTGGCGGTCGCTTCTGCTGAAAGCCTTTGGCGCGAAGATGGGTCCCCATTGCCATTTCTATCCTGGATCCAAGGTCTGGGCGCCATGGAACCTCGTGTGCGCCGGCCACGTCGCACTCGGAGGTGGCGCCGAGATCTACAATCCTGCGCCAATCGAGTTCGGCTCCCACGCGATTGTGTCGCAGGGCGCTTACATCTGCGGAGCCACTCATGACTTCAACAATCCTGCCTTCCCTCTCTTGGCCTATGCAATGCAGATCGGCCCTTATGCCTGGATTTGCGCCCGCGCCTGCGTCGGACCCGGCGTTACCGTTGGCGAAGGAGCGGTTCTCGGACTCGGCTCAGTTGCCTCGCGAGACCTCGCCCCTTGGACCGTCTACGCCGGATCTCCAGCTCTGGAAGTGAAGAAACGCGACCGCATCACCGACCCCTCAAGCTAACCGATCCTGACTAAAAACAAATCCGGTTTCCGAATGGGCTTCGGAAACCGGATTTAGCGCGCAGTTTGAAGTTCAGTAGGGCCTGTAATAGTAACCCGGCGGCGGTGGCGGGGGCGCGTATGGATAAGGGTACGGATATCCATACGGATAGTAGCCTCGCGGGTAAAGCACCGGTCTCTGTCTCGGCAGAGGCGCGTATTGAGCCAACCGTGCGGCTTCTTGCCTGCTTACCGGAGTCACCGTCAATTCGCTGTTCAGGTGGAAATCAAGCACGGCTTCCGCTGGAATCCAGACGCGCGGGCCCGGAGTGGCAGCTGAAGCTGCGGTCCCTCCTGCGCCGCCAGCAACCGCGCCGATCGCAGCGCCGCCACCGCCGCCGATCGCGCCACCAATCAGCGCACCAAACAACGCACCGCCAATGGTATTGCCGGCGGTTAGACCGGCCTTGTTCGGGCCATGTACCTCAAACGGAGTCGCATCGAGCGCGTAGTGACTGCCCTCAAGCTCCAGGAAATCCAGTTTCAACGCCAACTCAGGGTGTCCGCCAAGTGCCCCAGCGTGCTGTACATTGGTCACTTCACCTCGAATCGCCGCACCGCGTGGAATCGCTATCACCCCGCCCGCATAAACATCGCGCATCACAGTAAACTCGACCGAAGTTCCAACCTGCGCCTTCCGGCTGTCCAGCGGCTCAGTAGCACGAAGTTTTAGCAGTGTGCCCGAAACGATCGTGACCGGCCCATGCGGAGGTTCAGGAATCTGTGCTGTCTGCGGTGGCGGAGGGACAGGCCGATAATCAGGCCGTTCTCCCGTTTGCGGATACGCAGGTTGCTGAGGATAAGTCGGTTGCTGAGGATAAGTCGGTTGCTGAGGATAATTCGGCTGCTGAGGATACGCAGGAGCCTGGGCTTGGTCCTGGTCCGGATACGGCTCCTGGCCTTGATCTCCACTATTCTGTGCGACCTGAGGATCGCCGACCTTCAGCTGGTTCACAACCTGTCGAA
>Ga0206964_10354_pt1 | contig 11577 bp, 13 predicted proteins | sample Alteio_BWOrgHeat_25_FD_152980 | JGI IMG/M metagenome (GOLD analysis project Ga0206964, IMG submission 152980) | Enriched cells from forest soil in Barre Woods Harvard Forest LTER site, Petersham, Massachusetts, United States -... | ecosystem: Environmental > Terrestrial > Soil > Temperate forest >...
CGAAGAGCTGAGGGATGGTAGCTCCGGCACGGGCTTCGAGGTGGGCGTCGAGGTCGAGGAAGGTCCAGTTGAGGCGGGCGGCGAGGAGGCGGCCGATGGTGGATTTGCCTGCTCCCATGAATCCGGTGAGGACGATGCGGCGGAGGTGGGCGGGGATGAGGGTTTGGCCGGGCTCGTTGGGCATGGTTTCGGTTTTAGTTTCCGTCTCGGTTTGCTCTGTTGACTCGGTGGACGTCATTTGCCTCTCCTTGATGGTACTGAAAATGAAAGAGCCGCAACCTTTTTGGGCTGCGGCTCGGGAAGATCGATGACTCTGAGGGTGATTAGGTGTTTTCAGAGATGCATGCGAGGACTCCACTGGCCGCAGAGTGGCGCCAATAGCTAAAGCCCGTAAATCGGAAGGTGCTCGACATGCTGATTGAAAGGTTACACGTGGTTTGAGGCGGGTGCAAGAGCTTGTTGGGGATTTTCGCCGAGGCTAATCCGCGTTGAGTTGGGCGTTGATGCCGGCGATTCGTTCTTTGAGGACGGCGATCGATTCGACCCAAGTCTTGAAGACATCGGTGGTGTAGCCCGCGTCGAAGTTGCGTGGGTGGGGCTCCTTGGCGGCGTTTCTGCGCTTCGCCTCTTCGAGTTTTTGCTCGAAGTAGGCTAGTCGTTGTTTGAGGTTTTCTTTGCTCACGACTTAAGGCTACACGGGGAGCGCGGATGTGCCTAGTGCCTGGTTGCGGCTGCGGGCTGCGGACCAGGTTGTGGATAAGCCACGACTCGCTCGCCGGGCGGGCGTTGTGGAGTGGTTGATAGGGCTTGTCACGCCATCGCTCTTTCCATTGCTGTCCGTCGAAGTCACAGTGATGTCAAGGGCTACGGGCGGTAAGTTTCAACTGGCTTTCACTTAGCGCACAGAGATGTCAATTGCATAAAGCTGCGATGATCGTCCGCGCAACGGCCCAGTGGGGGTTTACCGCAAGCTCCGGAGAGTCTCGACGGAAGGCACGAAATAATAGGAGCCGGTCAACGGCTGGGTATAGCGTGTGAGGGCGTCGCGTGTGCCTGTGATGAGGCCTGCCATGCTATCGAGCATTCTGGACAGGCGCTTCTGGTCTGCGCTGAATCCGACGAAGACGGTGCCGTGGTCGTCGACGTCTCCGTAGGGCATGTTGCGACGGAAGATATTGCCGAATTCGTCCTGATCGGTGCGCGCGACGTGTGAGTCAGATGGCTTGTTCTCGAGTTCGATGCTGTCGGGCTTGGTGCGTCCCATGATGAGCTCCTGTTGATGGACCGGCACAGCTTCCCACTGAGCTGTCTTGTGCTTCCATTTTTGAAGCAACAGGACTGAGCCGGCGGCACCGGGAACTCCTTCGGGCAGGAGGGCTGCTGTGGGAGCGTCGAGCAGCGTGGGATTCTCTGAGCCATCGATGAAGCCGGTGAGATCGCGATCGTGCCGGTAGGGCCAACTTGATGTTTCTTCCCCCAGCGAGGCGAGGCCTGCGAGATCGTGGATGACGTCGCGGGCCATATCGAAGATAACGTCGTAGGCACTGCCGGAGAGCCAGACCAGTGCATCGTGTTGCGTGGCCGGCATGATGAATCCTTCTGTGCCCTGGATTTGTTTGTTGAAGCCCTCGACGCCTGGAGGTGCGTCGTCGGGCACAATATTGCGCCAGAGCTCTGGCCGAAAACCGATGACGAAGTTCACTCCGCCTGTAGTGGTCCGCGGTTCACGGATCGCGGAGATTGTCGTGGCGAACTCTTTGAAATCCTTCGGGTTCAGAATGTCGAACTCCAGGTACGCGTGAGAGGACGTTCCTAGAGCGAAGATTCCAGCTTGTGGCGTGTACATCCGGGAATTATATCGAGCAGCTTTTTTGGATTTGGGAAAACCAGCGCTATCGATCCATGATGGGGCGCGGTGCCACACAGCCATGCGGCGTTTTGAATCTCAACCTTTCGGTGGATGTTGGTCTTGTTCTGGGCGTGTAGGATTGCGCATCAATGGATAAGGGCAGGCAGATGGGGCTGGCGGCGACGATCGCCGTGGTGACCGGCGAGTCGATTGCGCTGGGGATCTTTCTGACGCCTGCGGCGATGGCGCGGTCACTTGGTTCTCCTGTGCTGCTGGCGGCGGTGTGGTGCGGCATGGGGTTGATGACGATGTGCGGAGCTCTGTGCTACTCGGAGCTGGCGGTACATTTCCCGGTGACCGGCGGCGAGTACGTGTATCTGCGCGAGGGGTTCGGCGGGCGCATTGCGTTTTTGTTTGGGTGGATGTCGGCCGCTGTGATGGACCCGGGGCTTGCTGCGGCGCTGGCCGTGGGCGCAACTCCTTACGTGCTGGCGCTTTTGGGTTTCTCTACTATTGGTTTTTGGGCGCGGATGCAATGGCTGATTCCTGTGCTGATTCTGGTTGGACTGGCGGTGCTGAACTATGTCGGTACCAATCTGAGCCGGCGACTGATGGCGACAGCGAACCTGTTGAAGATTGCGGTGTTGGTGAGTCTGGTCGCGTGGGCCTGGATTTCGGGACATGCGACGGTGGCGCGTCTGATGCCATTGACAGAGAGACGTGCCGGATCGGAGCCGATCTTTGCCGCAATCGCGGGCGCGACTGTAAGTGCGTTTTTCAGCTTCGGTGGATGGTGGGAGGCGGGTAAGGTCGCGGGTGAGGTACGGAACCCGCGGCGAAATCTTCCGCTGGCTTTTACGTGTGGCGTGTTACTGGTGACAGGGGTTTACCTACTGGTGAGTTTTGCGTTTCTGTCGGTTGTGCCGCTGGAACGAATTGTTTCCAACACGGCATTCGTGGCGCAATTCGGGCAGGCGTTGTTCGGCGTGATGGGAGGAAGAGTGCTGTCGGGGTGCGTGTTGCTGTCCGTGCTGGGCGGATTGATGGCGCTGACGATGGCTGCGCCGAGGGTTTATTACGCGATGGCAAAGGATGGCGCGTTCTTTGCTCCGTTTGGAAGGCTTCATCCGCGGTTTGGAACGCCTGCGAATGCAGTGCTGCTGCAGACAGGGCTTGCGCTGCTGGTGCTCAGCTTTGGAGCGTTCGACCGGATACTTTCGTTCATTATTTTTTCGGCAGTTTGTTTTTTGGCCCTCTCGGTAACTTCGCTCTTTCGTCTTCGCGAGCCGGTGGATCGATGGTGGTTTCCGGCGGCGCCGGTGATCTTTCTTGCGGGTTGCGTTGCGATCAATTTGATGATCCTGATGCATGATCCTGTTCCCGCGTTGATCGGATTGGCGATTGTGCTTTGCGGCGACCCGGTGCGGCGATATTTCTTTTCGAAGTCCAGCGTTACGACGAGTACGCTTTCCCAACAAATTTCACTGTGAAAGGAATTCAGCTATGGCACATATCAAACTTCCTGAAGGTTTACCTGGTATACGCGGCGCGATGGCTTTTCGGCCTGAGACGGCACGGCCACTTAACGATCTGGTTGAAGTTTTGCTGCATGGACCTAACTCTCTTAGTCCGGGAGAGCGTGAGTTGATCGCAACGTATGTCTCGTCGGAGAACGATTGTTACTACTGCCAGACCATTCATGGCGCTATAGCGGCTGCCAGTTTGAACGGCGATGAGGAGCTGGTGAAGAAGGTCAAAGTTGATTTCATGAATGCGGATATTTCGGAGAAACTGAAGGCGCTGCTGGCGATTGCGGGCAAGGTGCAGCGGGGCGGTAAGCATGTGACGACGGAGGATGTGGCGCGTGCCCGTGAACTGGGAGCGACGGATGTGGAGATTCATGACACCGTGCTGATTGCTGCGGCGTTCTGCATGTTCAACCGGTATGTCGACGGATTGGCGACAGCGCAGCCTCGCGATGAGGCGATGTATCGGGAGCGGGGAAAATGGATCGCTCGCGAGGGCTACGTGAATGTCAGCAAGGAATATTTACCTGCAACAGTGAATCGATAACGAGGAGGAAGCGAAATGCCACATATCTCTTTACCTGAGGGTTTTCCGGGAATTACCGGCGGGTTTGTGTTTCGTCCGGAGACGGCGAAGCCCATGCGTGAACTGGCGCACGTCCTGCTGCACGGACCGAGTACGTTGAGTCCGGGGGAGCGGGAGTTGATTGCGACTTATGTTTCGAGCAGGAACGACTGCTATTTTTGCCAGACCAGCCATGGGGCTGCTGCTGCGGCACATATGGGGAAGGACTGGGGGCTCGTCGATCAGGTGAAGCGGGACTTTGGGCGTGCGGATATTTCAGAGAAGCTGAAGGCGTTGCTGACTATTGCGGGCAAGGTGCAATTGGGCGGCAAGCACGTTACGGCGGAAGACGTAGCTAGGGCGCGAGAACTGGGGGCGAGCGACACGGAGATTCACGATACGGTGCTGATTGCTGCTGCGTTTTGTATGTTCAATCGCTATGTCGATGGACTTGCGACGTGGCAGCCTGAAGATCCTGCGATGTATGCGAGCATGGGCGAGCATCTCGCGAGTGAGGGATATCTCGCGCCGTCGATCAAAGTTTGATTGAGGTTTGATTAAGATTTGATTTCGGCAGGTAAGGCAATTTCGCTCGGGATGTCATTGACTCCGCGGTGGGGTTGGTTCTGTGGTGGGGTCCTGCCGGGGTGTGGGAACGGCGCGGAGGCTGAAGCTCGCGATTCTGGCCGGGGTGGAGTTTGGAAGTACCTGGAGGGTGCCGAGGACTTCGGTCGCGGAGGGAGTCTGGTCGCGGAGGCGGAAGACGAGGACGCCGGGTTGGACCTCTTTGGCCGAGAGCAGGCTGAAGCCGCCGGTTTGTTGACGGAGTTCCATCTGTGAAGCGGCCGCTGAGGCGAGCGCGATGTTGGGGAGAGCGTTGCCGAGGGCGGGGTAGCTTGCTTGATTGAATGCGGCCAGCCAGTTGTAGAGGAGGTGGCCGGCGGGGGTGTCGGGGATGAGGCCGACCTGGTCGCCGTAGCGGGGCAGGCGAACGAGGATGGTGGCGTGAACGGGGCTGACGTGGTTACCCTTGCGGGCGGGGACGGGAGCGTCGGCGGGATCACCTAGGACGATGGTGTCGACTTGGTTTGGATCGTCTTTGTCGTCGTCGGGTGTGGCTCCGGATGTGGCGTTGGCGGAACGAGCGGCGCCGGAGCTATTGAGAGAGAAGTGTGCACTTCGGTTGTGCTCCATGGCGTAGAGGACCGAGGAGAGAGCAGCGAAGGCGGCTACGGTAGCGAGCAGGATGGCTCCGGGGCGGAGCGGCTGGCGAGCGGTGAGATAGAAGCTCGGAGCTGGGAGCGTCGGGACTTCCGTAGGCACGGGCTGCTGCATGGGGATGGTCCTTCGGTTTTCCGCGGGTGGATGGCCCGGCGGGGTTGGCCGCTACTGGTAGTGTAGACGGGCTGCCGACGGGTAACGTGAGCGATTTTTGCCCTTCCGGTTCGGGGGTGGTCGATGTCAATCGATGATGGGGCGCTCTGTTGAGAAAAAGTATTCGCAGCGTTTCGGGTCAGTGAATCTCTCTTCGTCAGGCTGTATGACTTCGAGGTATGACTTCGAATTGCCGAAGGCGATGAATCCTTCAATGTCATCGAACCAGAGTTCGACGAGGCCGTCGGTCTCTCCGAGCGTCGGGCCGCCGGGTTTGTCGCCAGTGATGAAGCATTGGATGTAACGGCGCACATAACGCTTGACGTCCGGTTGGCTCGCAAAGAGTGGTGCGTGCACGTCCCGCCAGTGCTGAACGTATTGCTCGTGGGTCATGTCAGAGCGGCGACGGCTCAGAATGTGTACTTTTAGCATTCCCTCTTCTCCTGGTTCTCAAGAAAGATTGTTCCTGTGCAGCGATTATCGCCGCTGTTGACGAGGAGCGTATTTCCGGACGATGAATCCAGCGGAGATAATCGCCGCAATTCAGCAGACTTATTTCAGCTCGCGTCGCATGATGGGGCGGGGTGGGGTGTAGCAGGCTACGGTTTTGAATCCGGCGCGGGCGAAGGTGGTGGCGTATCCGGTGTGGGAGGTGCTGGGGTTTTGTCGGCGTCGAGTGGGTAGGCTTCGAGGGCGGGGGCTTTGGCGCATTTTGCGGTCTTGATGGCTGCTTCGATCAGCGCGGTGGCGACGCCCTTTCGGCGGTAGCCGATGCGGATGTAGAAGCATGAGAGCGACCAGACGGGGAGGTCGTCTACGCGCTTGAGGCGCGAGGTGCGCAACGGCAACGGCGACAGCAGATCCCCTTTGGGGATGACAAGCAAGAAAAGCAACAGCAACGGCAAAAGGGCTCTCAGCCGAGAGGTGTCGCGCGCTTCAAAAGAGTACGGATGGCAGCCATGCGCCGGCTGGATCGTTGTAGAGTCCGGTGCTCATGAGGGTCATGGGCTGGACTACTCGCAGGCCGTTTTCGAGGCACCAGCGTAGTAGGGCGCTGTTCCTTGAAGGCACGAGGATTCCGGGGCCGGCGAATGATTCCGCTGAGGCGATGAGGGCCTGGAGGTCGATGTTTGTCTCCGCTGTGGAATGGCCGAAGAAGGCGAGGTGAGTTGTGTATCCGGTGATGCGGCCTTCGCGTTCGACTACGCGCGCCGTGCCCTGCTCGATTGTCTGCGCCAGGTCGAGACCTCGATCGAATCCGTGGACGCGCTGCGATAGCGCGTTGCAGGCGGTCACGTGGTCGGGTTTGGCGGGGCGCACGGTGCAGCCTGGAATGCTTCGTTGGAGCGGCTGTCCCTGCAGGCAGGAGAGAGGTTCGCGGATGTCGAAGCCGAGGGAGGTGTAGAGGGAGAGCGAGCGATTGTGGAAGGCGGCCTGGACGAGACGGACTCCGGCAGCGCCCTGCTCGTTCGCGCGGTCCATCGCGGCTTGCATGAGCTTACGTCCGACGCCGAGGTTTTGTACGTTCGGGTCGATGGTGATGGGGCCAATGCCTCGAATCAGGGAACGCTCGTCGAGGCAGTTGCTACCGACGATTCGGCCGTCGTGTTCGGCAACCACGCAATAGAAGCCGGGGACCGAGAACATCAGCGAGAGCAGGCCGATGGCGGCCTCTGCGTGGGGGAGATCGCAGGGAAAACCGTGGGCCGCGCTGATCATGGAAAAGGCGTTGAAGCAAATCGGCCCGGCGGCGAGGCTGTCTTCCGGTGTGGCGGTCCGAACTACGATGTCTGGCCGTGCTTGCTGCGGCATGCTCTGGTCCCCTTTGATTGGTCGCAAAGAAGTGTAGCAGCCACACGATTCAGTCCTGGGCATCCAATTTTTAGATGTGGTCCAGCCAGCCTACTCGAAGAGGGAGATGGCGACTCGGAGATCGTCGGCCAGGCGCCGGTATAGCTCCTGTACGGTGCGGAGCGCGAGGAGCTGGTCTGTGGTCTGTAACGGCTCCGTGGCGATCAGCTCTTCGATGGCCTCAATGTCGGTCGCGACAGATGCAAGCTTTTCGTTCAAGAGATCTGAAGGGGCTTGTGACATGGCAAACAGCCTACCACCCGGAGGGCGTGGGCAGCGATTGCGGGATTGATGGTGCGGTTAGATGTGGCCCATTTGGCCGCGTGCCTGTGTAGTCGTACGTGGCCCACCTATATTATCCTCGTGCCATGAAAAAATGGATTCTCGCGATCTTGCTCATTGCCTCTGTGGCGGTAGCGCAGCAAACCCACAACCAATACGAACCGGCGAACGCGGCGGGTGCGGGTCAGAAACTGCTCGCGCAATTTGTGGGGGAATGGGACGTCGTGAAGACGTTCTTCCCTGCGAACGGAGACCCGAGAGTGACGAAAGGCACTTGTAAGCAGTACATGATTCAGGACGGGAAGTTTCTGCAGTCGGATTTCACCTTCTTCGAGCCTGACGGAAAGACCACGGGCACCGGAATCTCTGGCTTCGACTCCAAAACGAATCGCTTCACGACTGTGTGGTACGACTCGCGGCAGACGACGATGTCGATTCGCCAGAGCGACGGCACGTTCGACGGCAAGAACATCATCCTGTGGGCCACGGCCCTCGACCCGGATCGTCCTGGACGCAAGACCGTTGCCCGTGCGCATCTTGAGGAAGACGGCCGCGTTCTCGTCCATCGTCATTTTGCGATCGATGACAAAGGGAACGAGCGGTTGGTTATTGAGTGGCGGTTCACGCGGAAGTAGCTATTGCAATCTCATTTGCTTGTGATCGTTGGGCTGAGTGAGGAGAACGGATCGCGCTTTGCGCGATGGCCCACCTTAGCGACGGTGAAACCGTCGCGAAGATGGGGCACCCAAATTTAGATTTGGGACACGCTGCCTCATTGAAGGTCAATCGTATACCACACGCCCCGGCCGTAAGTGGCTGCGTAGATCATGCGATTCTCGGGGTTTACTTGCAGGTCCCAGATAGGCGAATCAGGAAAGCCCGCATCCATCCGCGTCCAAATTGGGTTGCTGCCGTTTGAATAGGCGGTCTTAAAAATGCCTAGCGACGTGGCCGCATACAAATTGGGCCCCTTCCCCGGGTTGGGTATCAAGGCCAACTTCGCCAGTGACGAGGTGATGCCGGCGCCGGTCAGGTCTTGTAAATCACCTCCGTTGTTTGTGCTCCATGGAAGGCTATTGGTCTGGTCGGGCTTAAGGAATATGTTTCCTGCGGCCGATGCAAAATAGATGGCGTTTGGGCTGGCGGGATTCGACTGTATCGACACTATCTGCGCGCTTGTGGAGTTTTGGAATACCTGCGTCCAAGTAGTTCCGTCGTATTGGAAAATTTTGTTGGATGCGGCCACATAGATGTATTTTCCTGCATAGGCCAGAGCGCGGGGGCATCCCAGATTATTGATGGGAGGGGCAAGATCTTTCATGTTCGTGGTGGTTTCCCAACCGTCTGTTGTCTCCCGAACAGTGAATTGATTTCCGGCCAAAGGAAAGTTCGCCAGAGAACGATCCTTATCGGTTGGGTGAAAGGTAATGAGGAAAGTAGGCACTCCGAGGGTAGAGTAGGTCAGGTGTTTACTGAGAGTCACCCCCCCGTCGTAGGACTTTAGGAAGTCCTTATTGGATGCATCGTACACATATGCAATTTTCCCTTTGTTAGCGACATTCGGGTCGAAGAAGACATAGTCGCTCTCGTTGGAGCCGCTGAGCCATTTCCATTGACCACCGGAGAGATGATCAGCGCCGTTATCTTGATGACCCGCCAAAATGTCAAAGGGGTCGAGGGGGCTGTATCCGACACTTTCGGTCAGGAAGTTCTCGAGAGTCGATGAATTTAGATATTCCCATGAGGAAGAAGTTGCTCCCCCCAGTTTGCCGGTTTGCGGAGTGAACCGATACAAGCCTCCATCGGTTCCCGCGTAAATCTTGCCTCCATAGGCGGCGACCACATGTTCATCGACGTGAATATTGCCGAACTGAGATTGCAGATTTAACACATTGCCCTGGGCATCAGCCTGCGCAAGGCCTATGCCTCCCCCATAGGTCCGTCCATCTTCTCCAATGCCGACGCCCATATCGTAACCACCCTGAGTGAAGAATTGTTCGGTAGTAGACCATTTTGGGACTCCGCTGTACCCAGCTCTCCCCTTAGTCAGTTGAAAGATGTTCAGTAATCCGGGATTGTTGTCGCTGGTTGTATAAGAGGCCACCGCGCCGACACCTGGGGTAGCCGCCAGCTTGATATGAGCTACGGACGAGCTGGCAAAAGTCGTATTCGTCATCGTTTTCAATGTGAAGGGAATCTGAGTCCATTGATAGCCGCTAGTGGAGTGAGTTACTTGCCAGACACCGGATACGTTGTTTGTCGTGTTGGAATCGATGACTGCGGCGAAGATTTGAAATGTAGTCTGACCGTCTGCGAAGAAGAGAGCGTCCTCAAAGGAAGCGTTTGCCACAGATCCGCTGGCGATATTCTGAAATGTACTGCCGCCGTTTTCGCTCACATAGAATCCTGTGTCGGCTGCCACATAAATTTTGCCAGTGGAGTCGACTGTCACGGCATGGAGGGTATGGCTTGCTGTGAACTGTCCCTGCCCGATCACGCTCCAAGAGTCGCCACCATTATTCGATGACAGGAGTCCCAAAGGGGAGCCATTCGTGGTTGCGTAAATGATGCGTGGGTTTGACGGGTGAATGGCGATGGACGCGATTGAGTTGATACCGATTCGAGCTGTGTTTGGCGTGACGTTGGGAATATGATCGGTCAGCGGTTGCCATGCGGGATTTGAAGACGACGGAAAATCTCCGCCCCACCTCATGATTCCGCCGCCAGGATTGCCGATAAACATCGCGGGGTGACCCTTACCGTCGAAGTCGCTAGAGATTGCGATCGCGTCGACACGACCGCCGGCGGGCAGAAAGCCGACCTCATCTTGCAGAGTATGTGGTCCCAAGGTCTGCCAGATCGGATTGCCGCAACCCGGAATTGTTGCCGTTGGTCCTAAGGGGACAAGAACGCTGAGGTTGACCGTCCATGAATTGTCAGCTCCGCGCCACATGATGATATCTGTGGTTTTATCACCATTCAGATCGCCAGCATGTATTGGTCCGTCAGAACCCCAGGCACCTGTCCACTGCTGCATATTGAAGGAGTTTCCGAGAGAGAGATTGACTATCCATTTCTTAAGATCATCCCTCCAAATTGCTATATCGGCGCGTTTGTCCGCATTGAAATCGCCGATAACGACTGGGCCGTCTCCACCACACCCACCCAGCCAACGCTGTTGAGCAAAGCCAGTACCGGTGGAGATATTGACGGTCCAGGAGTTGTCCGCATGGACTCCCACGGCGGATGGATCGCCTCCTCCACAGAGCTAGTCCAGTTCCTCAACCACGTAGCCGGAGCCCCCAACATCCCCGCGCTCCTAAAACCCGAAACCATCAAACTCATGACCACCCCCGCCCCCGCCTACCCGCAGGGCGACGCCCGCTACGCCCGCGGCTGGATGGTCCGCAACAACGGAGCCGGAAACTGGTGGCACAACGGCAGCCTCCCCGGCACAACCTCCATCATGGTCCGAACCCCCACCGGCTTCTGCTGGGCCGCCCTATGCAACACCCGCACCGAACCCTCCGACCAAATCAACTCCGCCCTCGACCAAATGGTGTGGAACATAGTCCGCACCGTCCCAAGCTGGAACGCATAGGCGCGCTCACGTATCGTTCCCTCGATATCCCGATAATCGTTGACAGGCCTCATTGTGTCCCGGAACGATCGATTTGACTCAATATTCCGCCGATGCTAGCCTCACGACGGGCCTTATTTTGTTCTTGATCCTTTCTTGGCAAAGGGGATCTGATGAGATTTCAGCCTACGCCTTTACCCGTCCCTGCTTCGTTCATCTTCGTTCTCATTCTCTTCTTCATCGGAAGCAAGTCTATTTCTCATGCGGCTCCGAACGGCTTCGTCCAACAGAAGTGGACGGGAGCGTGGGGCTCCGACGGTCCGATCTTCACCGGCGATCTCAATGGTGATGGCAAGACGGACGTCTTCATGTGGCGCGACTCCGATAAGTCTTGGACCGTAAACCTCTCCACAGGAACCGGCTTCACCCAGCAGAAATGGACAGGAGCATGGGGCTCCGACGGTCCGATCTTCACCGGCGATCTCAATGGTGACGGCAAGACCGACGTCTTTATGTGGCGCGACTCCGATAAGTCCTGGACCGTGAACCT
>Ga0206964_10312_pt1 | contig 11541 bp, 12 predicted proteins | sample Alteio_BWOrgHeat_25_FD_152980 | JGI IMG/M metagenome (GOLD analysis project Ga0206964, IMG submission 152980) | Enriched cells from forest soil in Barre Woods Harvard Forest LTER site, Petersham, Massachusetts, United States -... | ecosystem: Environmental > Terrestrial > Soil > Temperate forest >...
GGGATTCCAGAGGGAATTGGACAGCGAATCAGAGGGGAATCATTAGCCGAATTTGGTCGGGTATTGCCCACTGGAATAGCAAGACGATGGTTCCGTTCAGCAGGGTCGGTTTCAAGGCTGCAATCAGCGGCCCTTCTAGCGTCAATCCGCCACTCCAAGTAGAGATTCTCCATAGTGATCGCCGACCAGTCTCCAAAGACGTTCAGCATGTGCGTTCAAACCCAAGGCAAATCGACGATCGACCCGCTTCTCACCGTCCCAAAGCGCTGTCCCAGGGACATACGATTTTCCCCGAATCGTCTAGGTCGAACGTCGCGTATTCGGAGTCAAAACCGTGGGATGAGTCTGAGTGGATTGACTAGCGTAAATGAGGTTCTACGTCCTCTATTCCCCAAAGGCAAAGCAAAGATCAATCATGTTGCACTGCTCGGTGCCAAGCAGAGGACAATACACGCGGGTTGAGCCGGGTTTGACTCATCTTGAAAGGTTCTCTGGGTAGGGCGATTTGAAGGCGGGAGCGACCGATTAATACAGCTGGTTAAATTCAGAAACACGGCTCGGTATTCGCTCGCTACTTAGGGGCGTTTGATCCCCTGAATATCCCAGCCAGAACTAACTTACTATCGACGTGCGATGAGCCTCAAATATCTCTTTAATAGCCATCTCTAAATCTCTGGATAAGTATAGAAATAACCAGTATTCGTTGGGCGTTTGACTATTAATGAGTAAAAAAAATAATTTCAGATAATGACCTACTCAACCACAATTCGGGTTAGTCTAGGCGTCAAGGCGGTGTGAGATGCTGCCGCGCTCGTTGTGGAGTTGAAGCGCATGCTAACTATCTCCAGATCGTTGTCAGCTGGACAGGCCCGAACGTATCACGCTCGTGAGTTCAGCTCCGAGAAACAGAACTACTGGAGCCGTGACCAGCAAGGGCATAGCGAGTGGCAGGGCCGACTCGCAAAGGAGTGGGGCTTGCGTGGCAATGTTAGAGCCGATGAGTTCGCTCGTTTGAGCGAAGGGAGACATCCAGAGAGCGATGCGCAACTCGTCAAGCACCAGCCCGCTAGGACCTACGACAATCGGTACGGAAAGCAGATCACCAGTTCAGAGCATCGCGCTGGATGGGACGCGACGTTCTCCGCACCCAAGTCTGTCTCGCTCACAGCCCTTGTCGGAGGCGATGAGCGTGTGCGTGAAGCCCATCGTGAAAGTGTTCGTTTGGCGTTGCACGAGTTGGAGCGGTACACGCAGGCGCGCATCGGTAATGTTCATGCACCGGAGACAACAGGCAAGTTCGTTGCCGCTACCTTCGAGCACGACACCGCGCGTCCGGTAGGTGGCTATGCTGCTCCCCAACTTCACACTCACGCGGTCGTCTTCAATATGACTGAGCGTGACAATGGCCAAACACGGGCATTGCAAGAGCGTAGCTTGTTTCAGTCACAACAGTATGCGACCAGCGTGTACCGATCCGAGCTTGCAATGAGACTCCAAGGTTTCGGTTATGAGATCGAACGCGGCAAATATGGTCAACCTGAGATCAAGGGTTATTCGCAGGAGTATCTGGAGGCGTCGAGTCCCCGTCGATTACAGATCAAAGAACACTTGCAAGAGATACGCAGAGATGGCGCTGGGGCGGCTCAAGTTGCCGCTCATCGTACACGCGACAATAAGGAGATCCATTCCCCGGAAGAGGTGCTTCGGCGGCACTGGGAATTGGCTGCGCGGTTTGGTCATCAGGAAGATCGTGTCGTCGCGATGGCACGCGAACACCGACATGTGGTGCCATCAGACAAGATGGTGCAAGAGTCAGTGACATATTCGCGCAACCATGTCTTTGAACGCTCCGCAATTCAGGATGAACGCGCAATTCTAAAAGCGGCGTTGGAACGCAGTATGGGCCACGCTTCCTTTAGCCAGGTGCGCCAGGAGTTTGAGCAGCGGGTGACGCGAGGTGAGTTCCACGTCGTTGCACGGAAGGAGGGCCGAGTAGCCCAGCAGTACACGACCGCTGAGATGTTACGGATGGAGCGAGAGATTGTCGGTCACATTCAGCGTAGCAATCAGCAGAGCTATAGCGATTCAATGTTGGTTTCACCGCAGTTGCGAATTTGGACAGAGGACCGCCATTCTGAGTTGAGCCGGGCACAACGCGAAGCAGTCGACGACATTTTCCTGAGCCGCGAGAAGATTGTAGGACTCGATGGCGTCGCAGGCGCGGGTAAAACAACGACGCTCTCTGTCATCCGTGAAGGTGCCGAAGCGCAGGGCTACAGGGTCGAAGGATTTGCGCCGACATCTCGCGCGGCACATAAGCTTGCTGAGGCTGGCATGGAGACTTCCACTCTCCAGCATCACCTTGCCAAAGGGGTGCATCCAGACACAGGAGAGAAGCGGCTATATGTACTCGACGAGTCTTCTCTTGCCTCAACCCGCCAGATGCACGCGTTTATGCAATGTCTCCATCGCAACGATCGAGTGCTGTTGGTGGGAGACAGTCGCCAACATGAGGCTGTCGACGCTGGCCGTCCGTTCGCTCAATTGCAAGAAGCAGGGATGCGCACGGCGAAGCTGGATGAGATCGTTCGTCAGAGAGATCCGGAGTTGAAGCTGGCGGTCGAGCAGTTGTCACGCGGTCAGGTAGGAGCTGCGGTTGAGAGTCTTGACCAGCAAGACCGCGTGCATGAAGTAAAGGGGTATGACGAACGTATCACGGCGATTGCGCGCGAATACGCCAAATTTCCACAGAGCACACTGGTTGTTTCGCCGGACAACCGTTCGCGCGGCGAGATCAATCAGCGGATACATAGTGAACTGCAATCGCGCGGTGTTGTAGGTGAGCAAGAACATTCCGTTCGGACGCTTGTGCCTCGTCAGGAGATGACCGGAGCAGACCGCAGTTGGGCACAGCAGTATCAGGTTGATGACATCCTGCGCTACTCACGATCATCGAAGGAGACCGGGATCAAGAAGGGTGACTACACTCGGGTCCTTGCTGTGAATGCTCAGAAGAATTCGCTGACCGTTGTGCGGGCGAGTGGAGAACAGATCGCTTACGATCCGAGACGCCAGATGGGTGTCTCGGTCTACCGACAGAAGGGCATGGTGTTCTCTGTGGGGGATCGGATTCAGTTCACTGCGCCAAATCAGGAGTTGAAGATTGCGAATCGCGATTTAGGAACAGTCGAGAGCATCGCGCAGGACGGAACGATGCGGTTGAGTTTGGATGACAAGCGCAGCGTCGATTTCAATCCGCAACGCCATCCACATCTGGACCACGGATATGCGGTTACCAGCTATTCTAGCCAGGGGCAGACGGCAGATCGTGTCTTGGTCCATGTAGACACGGAACTTGGTGCGAAGGACCTGCTCAACAGCCGGATGGCGTATGTCTCGATCTCGCGTGGCCAATGGGACGCTCAGATTTTCACTGACAGCCGAGCGAAGCTGCCACAGGCATTAGGTCGTGATGTTTCGCACCAGAGCGCCTATAAGCCGGAAAAGGCCATCGAGGTACCGCAGCAGAATGTGGGGCCACTGCCAAAGCACGACAACGAGTTGAGTATGGGGTTCGGGTTGAGTCTTTGAACACAGTGTTCGTGGAGAGAAAACAGGGGTTGTTCGCAATAAGCACGAAAATCTTGAATAGGGGATATGACTATGTCGGCAGAGCGGGTCATTGATTTCGATAAAAGCGGATTGAAGTTGTCGCCACAGGAGTTATTCAAGGGTGATCGCAGGAAACGTCCACAACGGGTTACTGTCGCACCTGAAGACAAACTATTGGTGAGCCGCGAAGAAGCCGCGCAGCTTCTATCCATTAGCCAGCGTGGGCTCGACTACCTTGTGGCGTCGAAGCGTTTGCCATCGCGGAGAATCGGAGGCCGCGTCCTCATTCCTGTCGCTGATCTGCGAAAGTACGCTCATTGCGACCATCCCGAGCGAATTGTGAGCTGATAAGCAGATGCCCATGACCCCGGGGTGGCGAGGTCTCCTGCGCGAGAACGAAGCGCGGTTGCAGTATTGACAGGCAACCTGTAATTAAAGCGACGATACTCATGAGAGTTCATGCAGTTTTGACCGTCTCTCTCTTTTTTCTCCCGGGCAAGAGCTAGGAGTGAGCGCGGCGTGATCGGCCTGCACCAATTAACCTAGTGACGAAAGAGACGCTCGTCCCAATTAACGGGTTCGGGCGCGCCAGTTTCAATCAACGAAAACTGATGATGGAAAGGATTAAAGAGGAGGTTATTCTCTCGGCCCGAGGTGATGACGCTGGGTACCCGGAGGACCGCCGTTCGGTTCTCTTGAATCCATAGGTCACCGAAGGCGCGGGAGGCACGCACGTCTTCCGCATCCCAATCTGGCACCGCGGTTGTGGAGACTGTCTCGATCTCCACTTGGTCTGGAACATCGATTCGGATGACTCTGTGGTGCTTCGGTGGCTCAGAAAGATTGGAATGGACCAACACTTCCAGTAAGGCACCCGCGTATGTCTCCGCTGCATTGATTGCCCTGAAGCCTCGGGAGTTCCAGCGCCCACCATGGAGCATGGCTCCGGTCGGGTCAAAGATTGAGTGACGTGCGTCCGCGATTCGATACGCGATCATTTATACCGGCAGGCCAAAATAGAGTTTGTCGAGAAGATCTTCAACCCGCCGTGCCCCTAGTTCGGTGCGCGCGACTTCGAGGGGGGGCTGGCCGTTGAGTTCCCGGTGCGGCTTACTCATCCATTCGCGAGCCTTCTCCCGATCATCCCAAACGTATTCAGCTGCGGCGAGCACTCGTGCCAACCGTTCTGTTTTCTCGCTCTCATCCACCGACAGTCGCTTGGTGCGCCGCTTCCAAGTCGCTTGCGGAACTACCTTGAATTTGTGCGCGCTCGCACTCCGGCAATCCTCGTAAAGGCGAGCAGAGAGGCGTTCGAGAGCTCGTTTCGGCAGACCCTCCGAAACGGCAAGTTCCAGTTCACCAACTGTTCGAATGGAGGCCCCAAGGCCCAATATTTCGGCGATGGATTCAGGTGCAATCATGCAAATCTCCTCTCAGCTCAGTATAGCTCAAGCGTTAGCTCATGTGAGCCCGACGCGCATTGACTCCAACCAAAGGATCGGATGGAGATAGCTCGCGAACCGGCGAGCTTTCGGGCGACGGCCAACACGGCTCGTCTTCGCGCATGGCTTCCGCCACGGGCACCCAGGCTGAGACCCCACCTTCGCAAGGCTGAGTCTTTGCCGTGTGGCCCGATGACATGGTTGGCGCACTCGACCAACAACTGTCGTAAGTACCCGTTGCCGGCTTTGGTGATGCCAAGTTGAGGGTCGCTATCGCCGGACTGGCTGCGTCTCGGCCGTAGGCCGAGATAGCAGCCGACATCACGACTTCGCTGGAAGCGCTCTTTTTTGCCCAGCGTCAGGACGAAGGTCAGCGCGGTGAGGTGGCTGACCCCATAGACCTTGACCAGCGCCTGGGGCTCGGGATACTTGGTCTCGGTCAGCCTCTGGATCTCCCGGTCGTACTGCTTGATCTTCACCGTCATATCGGCGATCTGATGGAGCAGAGGACCAAGTGCTTGAGCCAGACCTGGGGGCAGCACCGCCAGGCAACGTTTCGCAAAGGTCAGGGTGGACGAGGCAGGAAGTCGATACCCGCAGGGCTTGGCTAGACCGCGTACCGAGTTCACCGCACCCGTTCGGAGACGCACCAGGGCGTCGCGAGCGCGGATCAGAGTCAGCGTCTCCTGCTGTGCGACCGAACGATGCGCGATCGGCCGGAGGATCTCCGGATCAAGCCGTGCATAACGAGCGATCTTCTCTGCGTCCACCTTGTCGCTCTTCCGGTCGCTGTGTGAGATCGCTCGCAGCTCGCGCACGTTGGCCACGATCACCTCATGACCAAGCTCCCGAATCTGCTCGCTGACCCAGATCGAGTGGGTTCCAGCTTCCATGGCAACCCGCGCGGGTCCAAGATCCCGGAACCGCTTGCCTACTCCGGACGGGTTGGTTCGGAAACGGCCTCGGTCTACCACCTCGCCGTCTTCGCTGAGTGTGCAGTAATGACTCCAGATGTCCCCGAGGTCGATCCCGATCGTTACCCCGACCTTGGAACTTCTGCGTGGTTTTGAGATGAAGTACTGTGGATGAGTTTTCATGCGCATAGTCTCTCGCGGCTCAGAAAGACCTTCTCATCTCACTTTTCGGAAATCAGGAGTGAATATTCCCTCGACAAGCAATCCGTTTTATGCGGTACCGCCTGACCCAAGTCCTACTTGGGGTAGGTACTAAAGGTGGCGACGATCCGGCTCGACTAGGCGGGGAGTAGGATGCGCCGGACCTGCATGCCTTAGAAAATACCAGAAAACATCAAGAGCCGTGGCGGAACCGCTCTAGATTTCGCCTCCCGCAACCGTTCCAACCGTCGGGTGTAGGTTCGCCAGTGCATTCCTTTGGGTTTGAATACCGGGGCTTCGAGGGTGGTTATCGCCCGTCGCTACCATCTCGAAAGTTCACTCCTCAGTTGGCGAGAACGGGGCAAGGCACTCATGAGCCATTCAAATGGATCGATGTTTTTAGCAAGTTGCCGTGAAACCGGCTTTCCGTTCAAGTGGAGAGTCGCTCACTGGAGATTAGTAAACACTGCGCGTTTATCATTACTAGTCCGCTTGTATCTCAATCGCTGAGAATTCTGGGCTGGATGAGCGCATTGGATTTATTAATCAACAGTTGAAAAATAAAACTTGCCGAAGAGCCACTTTCCTGATGTTTTTTTGAACAATTGATAGGTTCGGACAGACAGACGATTGCAGGAGCAAGTGGTCTGCGCGTCGTCGCCACGCGTCGGGTTTTTGTCATCAAGAAATTTGATCATTTTGTGTTCGCGAAATGCCGCCTAGACGCCTCGCCAGTAGTGCATCGATTGAGAACAATCCTGCTCCAAAGGTAAGTACCATCAATGCAGCAAAGAGAAAAGTATATGGGTCGGCAACGTAGAACTTGCCGGGATCGGAGAAGATTGAGGTAAGTGCCTCACGATCTGCGGTCCAATAGGCGACGAACATGTTTCCGGCAAGCAGCAAACCAATCAACCGTGATCCAAGTCCCAGAATCAGCAAAATGCCACCTACGAACTCTAAGCTCGAGACGAAGTGCGCGCTAACGGATGGAAATGGTATGTCCAGGCTAGCAAAAAATCCTGTGATCTTGGAAATGTTATGCAGTTTACCCCATCCGGTCTGTGCAAACTGCCATCCCCAGTAGAGGCGAATCGCTAAAAGAAATGGCGACTGAAAATGAGAAGCGATTTTCGCAAATCGAGTGTACAGCCAAGCGACAGATTTCATATTTCCTCTTCATGTTTGCATCTGAAACGCCAAAAAAGTTGAAACTCCCATACTGTGAAGGAGCTATTGGCACGATGCCAGAATGATTGACACGTCCTCTGAATGCAAGCATCCGAAGATCTCGCACCTTTTCGAGCCACACAATTAGGCTCCAAGTGAAATGATGAGAACGTGTTCCCCCCTTCGTACCTGCGATCCCTTCTATTCACAGGTTCTATTCGAAGAGCTATGAGAGGTTACAACTTAATCGGCAAACATGAGAAAGAGAGATTTGTTTCGTTGGTTTCCCTGTGTCCAAATCTACATTTGACCGCTCTAGCCATCGAGTGAGACGCTTGCTGCAGCAGGCTGTTGCCGTGCGTCAATAGGTGTAGCCATGACATGCAGGCTCTGGAGGATAGCGTGTGGGATTGGACTTCTCTTCGCAACTAGAATGGCTAACGCTGTTCAGCCCAATGGTTCCGGGCATCCCTCGACGTCAATCGCATTCTCTCAATCGCTTGCTGTCGGAGGCGCCACACTCCAAATCGACTTTGCCGAAGGAACACTCGATCTGCCCAGAAGCCAATTCGTGCAGCATATCCAAAGTGCCGCGCATGCGGTCACGATTTACTATGGTCGATTTCCCATTCCGCGTGCAAGGATCCTTGTTATTCCAGTCACTGGCAGACATGGTGTTTTGCAGGGAACGACCTGGGGCGATATGGGCGGCTTCCCAGCATTTTTGCGCCTTCGAATAGGCCAGTCAACCACACCCGGGGAACTTGCGGCTGATTGGATTATCACCCACGAGTTGGTTCATACGGCTCTAGCCTCTCTCCCTGACGATCAGCATTGGCTGGAGGAAGGTCTGGCGAGCTACATCGAACCAATCGCTCGCGTCCAGGCCGGTGAGCTTAACGCAGAAGGTATCTGGGCAGATATGGTTCGCGGGATGCCCAACGGCGAGCCAGGTCCTGGGGATCGCGGGTTGAACAACACTCACACGTGGGGGCGAACGTATTGGGGGGGCGCCTTATTTTGCCTGATGGCTGACATCCAAATTCGCCGGCAAACCAGCAATCGCAGAGGTTTACAAGATGCTTTGCGTGCGATTGTAGCCGCCGGAGGGACCATCGATAAGGAATGGCCGTTGCCACGCATCTTTGCGATCGGGGACCAAGCTACCGGAACCCATGTGCTCGAAGAAATGTATACGCGGTGGAGTGATGCCCCGGTTTTTGTGGATCTCTCCGAGCTTTGGGGTGAACTTGGAATCGAAGAGGAAAAAACCACAATAAAATTCGACTCGAGGGCTTCTCTCGCGGCGATCCGGATGGCCATCACGAACCCACCTAAATCCAGTGCAATCAGGTAATTCGACAACTTGGGCTTTGATGGCCAAACGGGCGATGTCGATATTTATATCTCAGAATAATCTCGTAACCTATTTCCGGTTCTAGGCTCAAACGGGCAGAATAGATTGCGCGATGATTCGTCTGGCGGATCGGCAATCCATTTGGCGGCCACATTCGTTTCATCTGTAGCAACTTTCTTTGCGGTTATCAAACAACGTCCTGTGCACTATGTGCGCGGCCCAACCAATAGAAAGGTTCCCCTCATGAAGACTTCCACTAAGTCACTCGCTATGGCCGCCGCAATCGCAGGCCTTCTCGGCGGCACCAATGTTCGCATGAACGCGCAGCCGACGCAGAACAGCACAGTTTCCGCAAATGCCGGTGTGCTTGTTGCCCAGACGACCCCTGATGCTGGCAAGCACGCTTGCAAGGGCAAGAATGATTGCAAGGGTCAGGGCGGCGGCAAGCATCCAGGAAAGAACAGCTGCAAGGGCAAGGGTGATTGCGCAACCGATGGCTCCAAAGCTCCAAAGGCTGTGTAGTTCGCTTCTGCATCATGGGGCTTGAGGCATTCTTCAGGCCCCTTTCTCTTCAACGTTTCACCACACCAAGGGAGTTCAATGCCAGCCAATCGCTTTAACGGCTTTACGGATTACGGTGTGGGTATTGGGCTGCGCGTGCCGCATTACGAACATATCTTCTCCGAAAAGCCGGCGGTTGACTGGTTCGAGATCATCTCCGAAAACTACATGGTTGATGGCGGCCGCACTCTAAAAGTGCTCGATCAGATTCTGGAGCAATACAGGGTCGTCCAGCACGGTGTCTCTATGTACTTTGGATCGGCTCAACCGCTCGATCGCGAGCACCTGAAGCGCCTCAAAGAACTGACGAAGCGCACCAAGACTCCGTGGCTATCCGACCATCTTTGCTGGGGAAGCGTCGACGGCCGCTATACTCATGATCTTCTCCCGCTCCCTTACACATTCGAAGCTGTTCGTACCACAGCTAGCCGCATCCGCGAGGTGCAAGACTTCCTTGAGATTCCGATAGCTGTTGAAAATGTCAGCAGCTACGCAGAATTCCATGAGTCCCAGATGACCGAGTGGGAGTTTCTGAATGAGGTCGTCCATGCAGCCGACTGTGGCATTCTGCTCGACGTAAACAATATTTACGTTTCCTCGCAGAATCACGGTTTCGACCCAATGGAGTACGTCAACAACGTCGCGGCAGACCGTATCGCGCAGATTCACATCGCTGGTCATTCGAAGTTTGAAAAATACACACTCGACACGCACGATCATCCAGTTCTCGATCCAGTCTGGAACATGTACGCGCGCGCCATCGGGCGGGTTGGACCCACCGCCACGCTTCTCGAATGGGACGACAACATTCCGTCTTTCGACGAGGTGCACGGAGAAGCGCTCAAGGCCAATCGTTATCGGAACACGCCACAAGTCCCTGCTGCAGCAAGATCTTCGAAGCCCCTCGAACAGGTCCATGCATGAATCTTCTCGAACTGCAGCGGCGAATGTTTGAAGACGTAAGGCGTCCTCTGACGTCTGATTTTGCAATGCAGCAGAAGACCGAAGACGGTCGCTCCATAAGCGAACTTGCTGAGAGCTACGTTAAACCGAATGATCGCCTGACATCCTTTGAGCGTCTCGAAATCTACAATCGGCAATACTGGTTTCGCACCATCGCTGCTGTGTCTGAGGACTTTCCCGCGCTTGCTGCCGTGCTCGGTTCAAAGCGATTTGACAGCCTGGTACTTGCGTATCTGAAAGAAAATTCTTCTACATCATTCACCCTCCGCAACCTCGGGGCGCGGTTGCCGCGGTGGCTCGAAGATCATCCCGAGTTTGCTCCCACACGCCATGCTCTCGTGCTCGATGTCGCGCGGTTGGAGTGGGCCTATGTCGAAGCCTTCGACAAGTTTGCAACCGCTCCTTTGACCTTGGAGGACTTTGCCAACCTCGGCGATGATTCAAAGCTCTTCCTCCAGCCGCACCTTCAGCTACTGGACCTACGCTATCCAGTCGACGAGTTGGTGCTCGCCGTACACAAGGAGGCCCCACCCTCCGACATCGCAAGCAACGCGGTCTCGGAGCGCAAGCAGAAGTCGCGATCTGGTCTGCCGAGAATGCGTCGATCGGCAATCCATCTCGCTGTACATCGCTTCGATAACTCCGTCTATTACCGCCGCATCAATCGGGAAGCGTTCCTTCTGCTCTCAGCACTGCAACAGCAGCACACCCTCGCAGAAGCCATGGAGTTGGCCTTTGCCGGCAGCCAACTCTCCCCAGAGGCCCAGGCGCAGAAGATTCAAGACTGTTTTGCCCACGCCGCTGAACTAGGGTGGTTCTGCCGTCAGCACGTCGACCTCACCGGCCTCCAAAAATGATGAATTCCCTCCAATTTACTCCGAAGGTGTGGAGTTCTCTTTTGATGTTTCTGGCAGGCTCCTTCGCGGGCATCGTATGGCACCCGCGGTCCGATCAAGTCTTCGCGCAGGCAGCGAGGGAGCATAAGTTCGTTAGCGCAATCGAAGCGGATTTCATTGAGAATCTGAGTGAACGAACTCTTGAAGAGGTGAAGCGCGCCTTCGAATGGCTGACAGAAAATCGCCAGCCTCTGGCTGTCGCTTGCGGCAGGAACTACCGCCAACAATACGGACGTCGTTACCGTTGCAAGTTCGTTGGGGTTTGCAGGAATCGTCAACCTTACCTGCTCGGTCAAATATAACGGCGCGTCTACGCTTACCTACCCTCCAACTTGTGCTTTGTCGAATAACACTCTCTCAGTTATGGTCGACTCGGCTTCGCCTTCCACGATTCTTAGTATCAGTACGACTTCCTACGCCAGTGT
>Ga0206964_10334_pt2 | contig 11536 bp, 8 predicted proteins | sample Alteio_BWOrgHeat_25_FD_152980 | JGI IMG/M metagenome (GOLD analysis project Ga0206964, IMG submission 152980) | Enriched cells from forest soil in Barre Woods Harvard Forest LTER site, Petersham, Massachusetts, United States -... | ecosystem: Environmental > Terrestrial > Soil > Temperate forest >...
TGCCCGGAGCTTTCGTGCAGCGCTACATCCGTGGTGGCCATTCCCTATGTCCTTCCTTTGACTGGAGCGGGGTTTGCCCGTCCGTACGCTGTTTGGAGTAATAAGGCGAACCTTTGATTATACGGCAGGAGTTTGCTTCAGAACAGGCGCAGGAAGCACCGAGGTGTCGGGGTATAAAACAGCGATCCTTCAGGATCGATCCGAGCGTGTACCAAAATGAATATCCCCACGTTCCGAGAATGAGCACTTCTGAACAGTCATACCGACTCCCGTAGCACTATTCTTGAAGGGAACATGTTTCACCACCAGTCCGAGAGAGTTTCAGCACGAATGCGGGTTAAATATACAGAGGCTCAATAAATGAGCAGGTGGACGATCTTTTCGCAACACTAGTAGAACAGTAGGCCGATTTCGTTTAGAAAATTGTGCCGATCAATCCCCGCAGACCGGAGCACGAAAGCAGTACCGGGGTAGCGAGGGACGTCGGCCAGGAGAGACAAATGCGTTTTATTCCATCGATTCGTTCGCTGCTGTTTGCGCTGGTAATCGCCGTAATGTCGGCGTCGGCCTTTGCGCAGATTGGCATATCGGTTTCATTCGGCCCGCCGGCGCTGCCGGTCTATGAGCAACCACCGTGTCCGGCTGAGGGCTATCTCTGGACCCCTGGATATTGGGCTTATAGTCCGGACGGCTATTATTGGGTACCGGGTACGTGGGTCATGGCTCCTGAGCCAGGATTGCTTTGGACCCCTCCCTACTGGGGTTGGGGGGGGGGCGGCAGGTTTGTTTTTTATGACGGATATTGGGGGCCACACGTAGGATTCTATGGCGGTATCGCTTACGGGTTCGGATACTTCGGCGAAGGCTACGAAGGCGGACGCTGGGACCATGACCGCTTCTTCTACAACCGCTCGGTGAACAATGTGAACGTCACCAACATTCACAATGTTTACAACACCACCGTGATCAACAATACGACCATCAACCGCGTCAGCTATAACGGCGGCGAGGGAGGGATCCAAGCACGTCCGACGCGAGAGCAAGAAGATGTGGGCCGCGAGCGGCATGTCCCGCCAGTTGCAGCGCAAAGTCAGCACCTGGAGGCTGCCCGCGCCAATCCGGCGCTAAGAGCTTCAGTGAACCAGGGCAGACCACCAATCGCAGCTACGGCCAGGCCCGGAGCGTTTAATTCCCGCGAGGTTGTTCCAGCTAAAGAGGCGGGGGCACCATATCGAGCCGAGGCGAATCGAGGCGGCGAGCCGGCAAAGGGCGGGGCAACAACGCGCCCCGAGAATAATGTTCCTCGACCTCCGGGCAATCGCGGCGAAGAACCGCGGACCGAGACAGCTGCCGCACGTCCAGAAAACAATGTTCCGCGGCCTCCCCCGTCTCACGCCAAAGAACTTCAACCCCACGAACGTCCTCCGGCTCCAAACACGGGGAACCCCAAGATAGACCAGAAATATCAACGGCAGCAGGATAAGCTCTACACAAAGCAGGATCAGGACCATCAGAAACTGCAGCAGAAGCAAGAGCAGGACCACCAACGATTGGCCCAGCGCAATGCTGACGCTGCGAAAAATCAGCAGCTCGAACAAAGGCACCAGCAACAGACACAGCAACTGGAGCAAAAACACCAACAACAGGCGCAGCACTTGCAAGCCAAACAGCAACCGCCAAACCGCGGGGGTAAGCGTTAGTCGTTCGATCCACCAGCCGGTGGGTGGAGTATCAGTCCAGCAACTGACACTCCACCCGCAATGCTAATGCTGTCTCTTCCCCAACTCGCCCGCGCCTCGCTTTGAACGCCGAGGTCACCGAACTCGCAGTGACCCTCGAATCTCTGCCGCCGCACCGGCCACTTACATCACTTCAGATCTACCACCCGCATAAGCAAGAGCCAATTAGTCGGTCTATTTATCGTTCCTCGACGCGCAGGAATTGCGCCATGTTGCGGAACTTGTTGTATCGGGATGCAAGAAGTTCGGGGATAGGCAATTTCGTAAGCTCGGCGAGGTGCTTTTGCAGGGCCATATCGAGCAGGGCGGACGCGGCCTCGTGGTCGGTATGGGCACCGCCCTCGGGCTCAGGCACAATGTCGTCAATGCATCCGAATTCCTGCAGGTCGGTGGCGGTGATTCGTAGAGCCTGGGCGGCAAGCTCTTTCTTGCTGGCATCGCGCCACATGATTGCGGCACAGGACTCGGGTGAGATCACCGAGTAAATAGCGTTTTCCATCATGAGGACGCGGTCGGCCACCGCGATGGCCAGCGCGCCGCCGCTGCCGCCTTCTCCCGTGATGGTGGTAATGATGGGAACTTGCAATCGGGCCATCTCGCGCAAGTTTCTGGCAATCGCTTCCGCTTGGCCACGCTCTTCGGCGCTCAGGCCGGGGTAGGCGCCGACTGTATCTACAAACGTGAAAACCGGGCGGCGAAATTTCTCCGCAATCTTCATCACGCGTAACGCCTTGCGGTAGCCTTCGGGATTGGTCATTCCCCAGTTGCGAAGAACGTTCTGCTTAGTGTCTCGGCCTTTTTGATGGCCAATGACCGCCACTTCCAGGCCATGAAAACGGGCCATACCACAGACCATGGCGTGGTCGTCGGCGAAACCGCGGTCACCATGGATCTCGCTCCAGTTGGTGAAGATGCGGTCAACATACTCAAGCATGAGGGGGCGCTGCGGATTGCGGGCCAGTTCTGCCTTTTGCCAGGACGTGAAATGGGCAGCCACTTGAGCACGCAGAGAGTGAATGCGCTCATGGAGTTGCTCGATCTGACCGCGAACGTCGTCACCCTGACCGGGAAGCGCCCGCAGGCGTTCTAACTGCCGCTCGATTTTTCCCAGCTCCTGCTGGGCCTTCAATTCAGATTCCATCGTGCTGCTATTGCCGTTCCGGGAGGCCCAGCGGGCCTCCACCATTGAGAGAAGAAACTCGGCGCCGACCGCCGCTAGCATCCCATCCGCCACCGCCGGTACCAAGGAGGGTGGCAACGCAGCGCGATTCTGGAGGGAGGCTCTCATCCGTCGCACATGTCAGGCTTCTGTTCTTACAGCTACGATTCTATGACCCGGACCGCACCGCGACCGCACAACTCCTCGACACGAGCGATAAAATAACGGTCTGGTTGCACATTATAGCCTTCCGCTTCCATCACCACCATGAAATCGTCCTTGCGTTCCACGTCGAACAACACTTTCGCCTGGCCTTTCCGCTCGAAGCAAAGGGCCTGCAATTGATCAATGGTGGACTCGGTCGAAGTCTCAAGTGGGATACGAATCCGCAGCGAACGAGGTAGCGGCACACTAGCCTCCTCAAGATTTACAATGTCGTTGACCGTGAGCTTGGGATTGGATCCTTCTTCGATTCGCAATCCGGCGCGCACCAGCACCGGTACTTCGAGCTTTATTTTCTCCTGCAGTTTTCGGTAGGCTTCGGGAAAGACCAGCATATCCACCGAGCCGGACATATCTTCCAGAACGGCTTGAGCGTAAAAGTCTCCCTTCTTCGATTTCAGAACGCGCAGGTTGGTAATCAGTCCGGCGGTAGAGATGCTCTCATCCTTCCCGGTCGAAGACTTTACCGCCGCAATGTCGGCGGTGCTCAAGGCGCGCAGATCTTCGAGCTTGTCGCGATATTTTTCCAGAGGATGCCCGGTAATGTAGAAGCCGAGAATCTCTTTTTCCGCAGCCAGACGAGTGTGCTCGTCCCAGTCAGGAGTCTCTGGCAACTTGTCGTTATGGGCGTGGGAATCTTCCTGCTGGAAGACGCCGAACAAACCATGCTGGCCGGATTCGGCGTCTCGTTGGGTCTGCAGCGCGCGTTCGATGGCTTTGTCGAGCACCGCCATGAGCTGAGCGCGGCGGCCTAGGGGATCCATAGCGCCGCTCTTCACCAGCGATTCCAGGACGCGCTTGTTCAACAGGCGCAAATCCACTTTCTCGCAAAATTCGTAGATGGAAGAATAGCGTCCACTATCTTTCCGGCCCGCAACAATGGACTCGATGGCATTGTGTCCAACGTTCTTGACGGCAGCAAGGCCAAAGCGAATCGCCTTTCCATGCGGTGTAAAGTTGGCGTCGCTAACATTGACGTCCGGAGGTTCAACCGCAATTCCCATCTCGCGGCACTCATTGATGTACTTGACCACGTCGTCAGTGCTTCCGGTGACCGAGGTCAAAAGGGCTGCCATGAATTCCACGGAGTAGTGCGTCTTAAGGTATGCGGTTTGATAGGCGAGTAGAGCGTACGCCGCGGAATGTGCCTTGGGAAATCCGTATTCAGCAAATTTGGCCAAGAGGTCAAAAATCTTCTCGATCTTCTTTGGAGGATAGCCCCGCTGCACCGCGCCCTCGACGAAGCGCTCCCGCTGTTGCGCCATCTCTTCCGGCTTCTTCTTGCCCATGGCCCGCCGCAACACATCCGCTTCACCCATGGAGTAGCCCGCTAACCGGTTGGCGATCTGCATTACGTGCTCCTGGTACACGATGACGCCAAAAGTCTCCTTCAGGATTTCTTCAAGCTCCGGTAGCTCGTACTCAATCTTCTTGCGTCCATGTTTACGTTCGATAAAGAAATCAATCATCCCGCCCTGGATCGGCCCAGGACGGTAGAGCGCATTGAGGGCAGTCAGATCTTCAATGGTGTCGGGCCGGTAGCGCCGGAGTACATCGCGCATGCCGTGCGATTCAAACTGAAACACGCCGGAGGTCAGCGCAGTGTGGAAGACTTTCTCATAGGTCTCCCGATCGGTGAACGGAATATCTTCGAGCACGATGTGCTCGCCGCGAGTCTGGGCGATCAGCTTCACTGTGTCGTCGAGAATGGTCAACGTGGTCAGCCCTAGAAAGTCCATCTTCAGCAGGCCCATCTTCTCAATGGCCACCATGTCAAAGGCGGTGACAATTTCGTCGTTCTTGGTGCGGTGGAGTGGGACTAGTTCAGTGAGCGGCCGGGGGGAAATCACGACTCCCGCCGCATGAACACCGGCATTGCGGACCAGACCTTCGAGCTTGCGGGCAGTATCGAGCAATTGCCGCACCTGCGGCTCACTATCGTAGGCTTGCTGAAGCGCGGGAGAATCCTTGATCGCCTGTTCCAACTTGATGTTAAGTGTAGTGGGGACCATTTTTGCGATGCGGTCTACATCGCTGTAGGGAATGCTCATGGCCCGGCCCACATCTTTGATCGCCGCTTTCGCCGCCATTGTGCCGAACGTGATGATCTGCGCGACATTCTCGCGGCCGTACTTCTGCGTGACGTAGTTGATGACTTCGCCGCGCCGGTTCATGCAGAAATCCATGTCTATGTCGGGCATAGAGATGCGTTCTGGATTCAAAAACCGTTCGAAGAACAACTCGTGCTGCAACGGATCAAGGTCGGTGATGCGCAACGAATACGACACCAGCGACCCGGCTGCCGATCCGCGGCCCGGACCTACTGGAATGTTGTTCTCTCGAGCATGCCGGACAAAATCCCAGACAATCAGGAAATATCCGGAAAACTGCATTTGCTGGATGATGGCAATTTCCCGCGCCAGACGCTGCTCGTATTCCGTCAGACTATGTTTCAGCCGGCCCTGGTCGTACAATATTTTCAAAACATCCATTCGGCGGGCATAGCCTTCGCGCGTCACGTGCTCAAAGTAACTGTCCAGCGTGTAGCCTTCGGGAACATCGAAATGCGGAAAAGGATTGCTGACTTTTTCCAGGCGCAGGTTGCAGCGTTCCGCGATGCCCAGAGTCCGGGAAAGCACATCCGGCGAGTCCTTGAACACCCGCGACATCTGTTCGAAATTTTTGACATAAAAGTCCGTGCCCTGAAACTTCATCCGGTTAGTGTCCTGGATGGACTTGCCGGTCTGAATGCACAGCATCACATCCTGAGCGTGGGCATCGTCTTCGCACAGATAGTGACTGTCGTTGGTGGCGATCAGCGGCAAGCCCAGATCTTTCTCCAACTGGAAGAGACCAGGATGAATCTTGTGCTCTTGCTCCAGACCCTGATCTTGAATTTCAAGAAAGAAATTATTTTTGCCGAATATGTCCGTGTAAATGGCGGCCGCGTTGCGGGCGGCGTCGTATTTCTCTTCAGTCAAGAATTCAGCGACTTCGCCCTTCAGGCAACCGGAAAGGCCGATCAATCCCTTGGAATGTTCTGCAAGAAATTTCTTACTGATCCGCGGTTTGTAATAAAACCCGTTCAGCGAGGCTTCGGAAGTAATCCGGGTAAGATTGCGATACCCTTCTTCGTTCTCCGCCAACACCAATAGGTGATTATAAGTGTCACCTTCAGGTGGAGTGCGTCGAATGTCGTGGTCGTCTTTTTTACAGATGTAAAGCTCGCAGCCGACAATAGGCTTGACCCCTGCCGCTTTTGCCGCGTTCACAAAATGCACTGCCCCAAAGATATTGCCGTGGTCGGTCATGGCCACGGCAGGCATCCCCAGTTCTTTCACTCGCTGGCAGAGTTTCTCGACGTCGCAGGCACCGTCGAGCATGGAGTAGTCGGTATGGAGGTGAAGATGGACGAATTGAGACATGGGGCTCGACTGATTGTACGTCCTAGCTATTCTATCGGGAACCCGGTCGGGAAGATCTAACTAACTATCGACGGCAAGCAGTTTGGGGAGTTGGCTCGCCCAGAAGGACGGCACTTGAAATCACTGTCATCCCGAGTGGAGGGATCCACTGGCAGGGTCGCGATTGATGAAACCAATCGCATTGCTCCGGTCGGGATGACAATAGTGAAGCTCCCTACCGTGTGGGGCTATTGCCGGGGCACGACGATGATGACTGCGTCCGGCTTCCCGGCGTTCACCAGGAAGGGCATGCTTCGCGATTGCGGAGGCGAGCCCAAATCTTCATCCTTGGCATAAGGCGCGTAGAACATGAGGTGCGGACCGAAGTGGATGATCTGATTAGTCTCCGGATTGAGCACGTGGTTGTGCTCGGACATCATGTAAACGATTCCGGGTTTTCGCGGTGCCTTGAATTTTCCGCTCTTGTAGCCGGCTTCAACTTCTTTGGCTATCTGCTCTTCGCCCTTGCCCTGGGCGCGTTGTTCCTCGGTGTAGAGTCTGGTGAACAACGTGGTCGCGCTGCCCTCGGCGTCGTAGCACTCGGGCTCCATGGTAAGCGGGGTCTGCCGTTCAACCAGGCAGGAGAATCCATTGGTGCCTTCGCGCGCTTTCACGTAGCCAGTACGTTCCAGAAGATAGATCGTGGCTTTGCTTGAGATTTCGGGCGGTGCAGCTCCTTCGGCCAGCTTGATTCTCTCTTCTCGCGGCAGCGAGAAATCGTATGCCGGCTTTCCGGCGTCGGTCTGGGCTAGCGACAGCAGGTTTGTTCCAAGAACAAGGCTCACCAAAAGGATTCTGTGCATCGTATCGCCTCCGCAGAGGGATTTTACCAACGATGCACAGATAGACTGAACTGTTTTCCTTCGGTTACCGGAAAAAGAACGGGGTCGCCCCAGTCCAAAGCGCTTCGCCCATGTTATCGAGCGTGTTGAACCTGGCCCGAGCTGCCGTAACGCTGCGTCGCATAGCCCACGATTAGGCCTACCATGCCGCCGGGCAACATGATCTGAAAATAGTAACCGTGTTGCATGGAGGCGATCCCGAAGGCGAGCAGAAGCCCCACGCCTAAACCGAATAGAACGCCTAGCGCCAGGGAGTGCACTTTGCGGGCAAATACTCCGATAAGGACGCCGGCGACAATGCCTTTGAAGGTCGAACCCACCACGATTCCCGCCAGCCCAGCTCGGGCGGCAGGAGTAAACCACGCGGTGAGGCCATCGAAGATTCCCAGAATTCCACCCAGGATCACACCTAACAGAACCTTGTTCATTGTTCCTCCAAAGAATCGTTACGGTGGTTCTATTACCCGCTCGGCAGGACTCCTTTAATGCCTGGAAAAAATAATAAACAGAATTCTCATGAGCAAATAAGCCCCGACCAGAACCAGGGCAGTGCTATGCCGTGCTGCAAACCTCTGGAGTCGCTCGAATACACTTTCTTGATAAGCATTTACGGGCGCCTGTTCGACAAATTTCTCAACATCGCAAATGAGATGCTCGACCGACTGGTATCTTGCAGCCGGGTCTGTTGCCATAGCTTTCGAACAGATGGCTTGCAGAGGGCGAGGGAGCGATTGCAACAGTTTTCCACCGCTGGTAAGGATGAAGACCATGACCGCGCCCAGCGAAAAAATGTCAGAGCGCGGATCGGCAGCAGCGCCTTGGGACTGTTCAGGAGACATGTAGCCCGGCGTGCCCACCACTCCGGTTGCCCGGGCCGTGAGAGGAACGGAAGCAATCTTCGAATCGTTGTCTAGGTTTGGCGTGCCGATCTGCTTGGCCAGGCCCCAATCCATGATCAGTACTTCACCGAACGGGCCGATCATGATGTTGCTGGGCTTGAGATCGCGGTGCAGAACGCCTCTGGAGTGCGCATAGGCCAGCGGTTCGGCGAGCCGCTGCACCAGGCGAAGCTGCTCGGAAACGGACTTCAGGTTTTCAACGTGCTGATCGAGAGTCTGTCCCTGTACGTACTTCATGCAGTAGTACAGGCTTCCATCGGCCAGCATGCCAGCATCGTGCACAGGAACAATGCCGGGGTGTTCCAATTTCGCTAGGATCAGCGCCTCTTGTCGCACGCGCGAAGCGAGGACGCCCTCCGAATCGGCGAGATCAAGAATCTTGAGCGCAACCTCTCGTTCCAGGAAGGTATCCTCGGCGAGCCATACCGCGCCCATGCCTCCGCGCGCGATCAGTCGAACCGTGCGATAACGTGTGCCCGTCAGGTCGGGCAATTCGATTGCTGCCCGCAGCTGGTCCACGACTTGATCCGAGAGCCACATCATTCTGCCGCCACACCCAGCAGGGCTCGCGCTTCGCGCTGAAAGTCTCGTTCGTTCATCGTCATTTCTCGCAGTTGTTGCAGCACGAAACGCCGAAACAGGCGACGGGCCGCCGCGAGATAGTTGGTGACATCGGTGAGAGAGATGCGAAACTCCTCGGCCAACTGAACGTACGATGGTTTGCCATCCTGATGTTCCGTCAGGTCGTATCGCTCAAACAAGGCGAAATGGATTCTCTTTCCTGTGCTCAAGTAGTGGTTGCGCAGTTGGTCCACACATTGTACAAACAGCTCCCGAACCCATTCCCGCTCAATGTAGCCCTCCACGGTGTCGGATGTGGGAATGGTGAATCGCGCGAGTTCTTTTTCCGCTTCGTCAAAGTCGCAGTACACGCTGGGATGCGGACCTCGCTTCAAGCGACGCTCATCTCGCAATCGGTTGAGGAACATCCGGTCTGCACAACAGCGCAGGAATGTTCGCAATCGCCCCCTACTGGAATCGTAGCTCTGGAGAAAGTCTTTTTCGACCAGGCGCAGGAAGAATTCCTGGGTCAAGTCCTGGGCATCGGCAGAGTCCAGTTCCCAACGCAAGCGGAGGTACTTGTACACGGGCTTCCAATACGCCGAGGTGATGGCATCGAGTGCGCGTGACTTCTCACCCTGGTCACGACTTTGCACCGCCGCGATGATCGAATGCCGGGTCGCCGGGAAACCACCGGCCGGTACTGATTCCACGGAAACCGCCTCCTCCTCCGATAATCCGGTTACGGTCGAGATAGACGATAACATCAACATCGGGTTAGCACCGCCGGGCGCAGCAACCTGGAATCCTTCTCTCGCAATTCCCCGGCAGGTCGGCTGGCCACGTAGTGCGCGACAGCAGGCGGAGTGCCACTGGCTGCATAGGGGACCGGCATCGTCCTCTGCGTGCCCCTCACTGACCTCTGCAACCAAAAGCTTTTTGTAGGGTCCTACCAAGATTCCTGTCAAGCCTACCACCACAAGCGCGTAGATCACCGCCGCTGGCTGCGTAACAAAATCAGCGTCCTCTGCGTGCCCCTCACTGACCTCTGCGGTCAAAAGCTGTTTTGTCGGGTCCTACGAAAATTCTTGTCAAGCCCCTTGCCCACACAAATCCCCGCAACTTGCTCTGCACAAAGTCAATAAAGTTTCGCCAATTTGGCGGGTTTACCCCACGCCATGACGTATCATAAGAAATAAGGGTTGGAGGTCCACCTGTGAATAACGAGGCTGAACCCCATCCGAGGTATCCCCTCGGCCAAGTCCTTTAGAAAAGATACCTTACCTGGGTATCCCTTTTCCTGGCCCAATGAATTCATAGATGTAGGAGAAAAACGCATTTTTTCGGTATATACCGAACGAAGTGTTGCCGTGATCAGTTCTGATCTCCGGCGCCATGCTTCTGCCGGCACACCTTGCAGTAAGTGGGTGGCAGGCTGTTCTCCACGCGATGCTTTATGGGGCTCAGTGTGTGGAGATAGGTAAACATGGCCTTCAAGTCACTATCCGATAGCTGCCCATACGCAACGAAGGGCATGACCGAGCTTAGCTTCCTGGCCCGCACGTAGCCTGTCCGTATCGCTTGAATGAACAATGCTTCATCGTAGTAGCTGATACCAGACGCGTCCGGCGTAATGTTGACACTCACGGCGCTGCCCCAATCTCCGCTGAAGGGTTGCCCTCCAGAAAATTCGAGTCCGGGAAGGCGCTGATGATGGTTATCCACCGGAGAATGGCAGTCAATACAGCCGCCGAGGTTCACGAGGTAGGCGCCCCATTGCAACTGATTAGAAGGGTCTGGCGTGGTCACGACATGATTGATCGGCTGAGGGGCCGACCGTATCAAATATTTCACCGGAAATACGAGTTCGGTTGCAGGAACCTCATGTCGCAAGGGAGGCAGGGATCGCACGTAAACGACTACCGATGCCACATCCTCGTCGGACATACTTCTGAAGCGCTCGTAAGGCATCATGGTAAACAAGGCGCGGCCATCATGACCAACACCTTCGCGGATTGCGCGCGCCAACTGATCATCGCTCCAATTGCCAGCACCCGTCTCAGGATCGGGCGTGATGTTCGGCGCGAATATTTGGCCGGGAAGGTGGGCAAAGGGCATCCGCTCACCGCCACCCTCTGTTCCGATCTTGACAGGCGCACCATGCTGCGTCACGTCATGCTGCGAGTGGCAGTGCAAACATCCACTCAAGCCATTGGCAATGTAGCGGCCGCGCTCGAGACGCTGGGGTGTAGCCTCAAACTTGATCGATGTCAGCGGCCGGGTTTTCGGGCCGATGAATGGCCTCCAACCGATGGTCAGCGAGATACTTGTCACTAGGAGAGCTGCACATGCGCCCAGCGCCCACAACAGTATTTTGCCGAGTTTTTTCATATGAACATTTCTTCAGATACAGATTCCGCCGGGGTCGCAGAGAAACTGTTGCATAGAAAAAACCGCAGCGGCTGCAGCGCAACTCTTTGTGCGACTTCCGGCACGACTCGGCGTCGTGCCCTTCCCAAAACCATTTGCATTTTTTCGGCAGCGGCGGAAGCCGCTCCCTTTCAATCCGTCGGGAGGTCCGGCCTTATCACGAACTATCGTTTCTTCTTACCTTTTGCGTTTTTCTTCCCGGGAGCTGCCCGATTCGGCT
>Ga0206964_10313_pt2 | contig 11534 bp, 10 predicted proteins | sample Alteio_BWOrgHeat_25_FD_152980 | JGI IMG/M metagenome (GOLD analysis project Ga0206964, IMG submission 152980) | Enriched cells from forest soil in Barre Woods Harvard Forest LTER site, Petersham, Massachusetts, United States -... | ecosystem: Environmental > Terrestrial > Soil > Temperate forest >...
CGATCGGATGTCGCTCGGTAGTGTAGGTGTCGAGCAGGTCATCGGAGGCCCAGCCCTTGATGGTTGCAGCGAGCTTCCAGCCGAGGTTCATGGCGTCGCCGAGACCGGTGTTGAGTCCTTGGCCGCCGAGCGGCGAATGGATGTGGGCGGCGTCTCCGGCTAGAATGACGCGGCCCTTCCGATAGGTGGTGACCTGGTATGCGCGGTCGGTATAACTCGATGCTGCATGCAAGGCCGTCAACGTTACGCCGGTACCGGAGATGTGCCGGAGAATTTCCTGCAGAGACTCGAGCGTGATGGATTGCGTGCGATCGAAGGCACCACCGTCGAAGTCGGCCATTCCGATGCGCCCTCCACCGGGGAGAAGAACGTACATGCCTCTTTCGGTCAGGTTGAAGCCGGGAAGAAGTTTCTCCGGGTCGGCGATGTCGACCCACGCGGTGTATCCGGTGAACTCGGGGTCGGTGCCAGTGAATTCGAAACCCGCTGCCTTGCGCACGGTGCTGCGGCCGCCGTCGCAGCCCACCAGCCATCGGGCCTGAAATGATTCGTCGCCCGCGTGGACCGTAACGGAGTCATCGCTCTCGGTCAGGCCGGTCACTTCTACACCGCGCTTCAGTTCAACGCCAATCGTCGCCGCGTGTTCTGCCAAGAGTTTTTTCGATTCCCTCAAGCGAGATCATGCCGCCTGATGAGGACGGACCTTGCATCAGGTATGGCCAACTGGAGAAATCGATCTTGTTCGCGTCGAGTTGAATGCCAGCGAAGTGGCCGGCGAAGCGCGGACCTGATCCAGGCCCGATCTGCATTCCGGGTCGTTCGACTGTGTCCATCCAGGCAAGCGCGGTCTTGCGGACGTTGTCGAGCAGCCCGCGCCGGTAAAAAGCTTCGACTGATGGGAAGTTGAGACCACGCATCCCCATCCAGCCGGCTTTGAGCGGTGATTGTGGATCCTCCATCTTTTCGAGGACCAGAACGGAACACCCAGCCAGCCCCAGCTCGCAGGCGAGAAAGAGGCCGACAGGTCCGCCGCCGGCGATGATTGCGTCGTAAGTCATGTTCAACCCTTCGAGGTTAGGTTCGCTTGTAGTTTACGAATTCCGGCGCCGGAATGGTTCCAAATCGCGAGCGAGACAGCAGAACACATGACTGGCCGGATGCATAGGAAAAGAGAGACGGCCGTTGGTGTCCATCGCAACTCAGCTGACGAGAGTTCAGTGGAACTGCGCATCGGAAGTCAGGGCTGTGCGTAGTACAAGGTGTTGGTGCGGACGGTGAGGCCTGGTTTGTCGACTTTGACTTCGAGCGGATGGTACTCGCCGATGGGTTTGGTAGCGGATGCTGAGTCAAACGAGAGAACGTAATAGGCCTCAACGTCGTTGATGCAGATGGCGATATCGGCGGCTACATCTTTGCTGCCTTCGAGGTTGAGGCCCCCGCTCTGATGTGCGAGGGCCTGGAGAGCCAGACTGGCAGCGGTTACGTCCTGCTCCGAGGGGACACCGCTGAAGAAGGCGTTGTCGTGATCATCGCGGACGTCGGCGGCACGGAAGAAATTGTTGGGAGAGACGGCATCAAGGGTGATCTGGGCTTCTCGCAGCGAAGTGGAGAGCTCGACCAGATAGTGAAAGTAGTTGCGTTTGAGCGTGAGGGTGTCGGGGCGGAATTTGGGGCTGGAGAGGATCGGCCATCCAGTGCCGATCCAGACAAGAATAAGTCTGCCGGGGACATTCACTTCATGGTGCGCGAGGTCTTGCAGGGCCGAAACCGATCGCTGGAAACGTTGATTGAGACAGGACAACGCATGAGTTGAGAGGTCGGAAGACGGCGCGCTAGGCATCCAAACCCCGACGAACGTTTGATCGATGCTGACTTCGTCCGAGCAGTTGAATTTGTGGTGGCCAGTGGTGAGAGTTTTGAGCTCTCTGATGAGCGCATCGCGATCGCGCGAGTAAGGGACGGAGAGAATTCCATTTCCAGTCAACAGGCCGATTGAGATCGGATAGGTGAGGGGCGGCGGGCTCTGGCGCAGAAATTTCTCGATTCCCTTTCGGTCGTCTTCGAGCATCTTTGAGGAGTTGTTGACCTCGTCGAGCATCAGCATGACGTGAGTGGGCGCCGATGGGCTGCTGCCTGAAACGCCGCGGAGGGAGGTCATCTTCTTGGGTTGCTGGTTGTCGAGCAAGGTAAATTCGCCAGGTGCCAGACCGGCTACGGGCTTGCCGGAGGTGTCGGCGACGCGCACGTTGAGAATGATGCGATGGTTGGCCTGGTACTGGCGCTCCCGGTCTTCATGGGAGCGGGGGATGAGCGTTGGCCCTTGATGCGCGTGGTCGGTGGTGGGCTGCGATACAGACTGGGGCGATGGAGTCTGTCCAGACGAGCAGACAACGAAAGACGTGTAAAGCGCGACCAGCAAGCAGGTGTGCCGCATTTGGACCGCTCCTGTCAGGTGTGGATTGTCTGGCGTTACTCCCCGCGATCGGCGTAACAGGGCAATTCTAAAGGAATGAAGGGGTGAGAAGTTGGCCGGTATCTTCCTCTTTAGCGGCAAGAGGCGGGATATAAGACGAGCAGGTCTAAGACGCGGATAGAATGATGGAGATGGAACTGATTCAGATTGAGCCGGCGCGGAAGGCTCCGGCCCCGAAGCCGGAGTGGTTGAAGGCGCGTGCGCCGATGGGCGAGAACTACCACGAGCTGAAGCGGCTGGCGCGTTCGCTAGGGCTGCATACGGTTTGCGAAAGCGCGCACTGTCCCAATATTGGCGAATGCTGGCAGCACAAGACGGCGACGTTCATGATGCTGGGCAATCTGTGCACGCGGCGGTGCGGATTTTGCGCCGTGCCGAAGGGCAAGCCGGAGCCGATTGACCTTGACGAGCCGCGGCGGGTTGCGGAGGCTGTCGCGGTGCTGGGGCTGAAGCATGCGGTGATTACCAGCGTGAATCGCGACGACAATCTGGTAGGTGGAGCGCGAGCCTTTGCAATGGTGATTGACGAGATTCGGCGGCAGGCACCCGGATGCCATGTCGAGGTGCTGATTCCGGATTTTCAGGGGAATCCTGAGGCAATTCGCGTGGTGGTGGATGCAAAGCCTGAGGTGCTGAACCACAATACCGAGTCGGTGCCGAGGCTGTATCGCGTGGTGCGGTCGGGCGCGCGCTATGAGCGGACGCTGCGGCTGCTGGAGTATGCGAAAGAGCTGAATCCGGACGGCGTGACTAAGTCGGGCGTGATGGTCGGGCTGGGCGAGGAGACGAGCGAGCTGCTGGAGGTCTTTCGCGATCTGGCTGCGGTGCACTGTGACATTCTGACCATCGGGCAGTATCTGCGGCCGTCGAAGGATCATCTGCCGATGGCGCAGATTTACACGCCAAAGGAGTTTGCCGAGCTGAAGGTGGAGGCGCTGAAGATGGGCTTCCGGCATGTGGAGAGCGGGCCGCTGGTGCGGTCGAGCTACCACGCACATGAGCAGGCTGCGTCTACGGGGTTGCGGGTGCTGGCGTAGGGACTAGGTGTCGGTTTCGAGGAACTCTGCTGGAGTCAGGATGCGGATGTTCTGAAATGTGCCGAGACTGAGCAGGTCTTGATCTCCGGAGACGATGGTCTCTGCGCCGGCGCTTACGGCGCATTCGAGGATCATGTCATCGTTGGGGTCGCGGCAGATGCGTAGATGGCCGGTGATTGGTACGCGCACGGATCGCGCCAGAAAGAAATCCAGTTGGCGTCGAACCGTTGATACCTGCCACTTGAATTTATTAACCAACACTCTTGAAATTTCATCTTCGATCTGATCGCAGACGGCAATGGTGTGGAGATTGCGCATGCGCTCCAGTGCAAGGATCGGTGCGCTTCGCCGATGCTCATAATTCAAAGCGGAGACCCAGATATTCGTATCCAGAACAACGATCACGCGGATTTCTTACGAGTTTTTGCGTCCCGTTCGGCTCGCATCTCGGCGCGAACTTCTCTGACCAGGCGAGGAATATCTTCCTCTGTATAGCCATAAGGGTTGCGGGCCTTGGCATATTCGCCCATCTTGTCGATGGCTTGGGATATCTGACGCTCCTCGTAAGCTCGGAAGGCCTCGCGGAAGAGCTCGCTCATAGTACGGTGTTCGCGTTTGGCGAGGAACTCGGCGGCACGGGCCATCTCAGGCGGCATGCTGATGGTGAAGACTTTTGATCTGCGAGATGTCGTGGCCATGGCACGTGCTCCTGTAGTGGATTGTAATACAATGTCATACTCCGGGCCGAGATGAATCGTACCTATTGCGGCACTCCGCCTGCGGGGACATGCTCTTTGAGATAGCGCAGCATTGTGGTGTTGACATGAAGCGAGGTGCCTTTACCCTCCGACAGGCTGTGGGTGCGGTTGGGGTATTCGACGAAGTCGAACTGCTTGCCGAGTTCAATGAGCTTGTTGATGAGCAGCTCGGTTCCCTGGTAGTGCACGTTGTCGTCGCCTGAGCCGTGAATGATGAGCAGGTGACCCTGCAGTCCGGCGGCGAAGTTGATCGGTGAGCCGTCGTGGTAGCCCTGCACGTTCTCCTGCGGCAGGCCCATGTAGCGCTCCTGGTAAATGGTGTCGTAGTGGCTCTCGTCGGCTACAGGTGAGGAGGCGATACCCGCTTTGAACAGGCCGTTGGAACGGAACATGAGATTGAGCGTGTTGGAGCCGCCACCGCTGTGGCCGTAGACGGCAAGCCGGGACATGTCGATATAGCTGTGCTGGCGGCCTAGTTCGCGGATCGCATCGGCTTGCTGCGCTGCGGAGAGAACGCCAACGCTTCCGTAAACGGCCTTGCGCCATTCGCTGCCCTTGGGTGCTGGTGTTCCCTGATTGTCGAAGCTGACGACGATGTAGCCCTCGTTGGCGATTGCGGCGTGGAAGAGCCGCTGATTGCTCCAGCGATCGTTGACGGTGGTCGATGCAGGCTCGCCGTAGACGAAGACGAGCACAGGGTACTTCTTTTGCGGATTGAAGTTTGCGGGCTTGATCATGTACCCATCGAGGGTCACGTGGTTGGAGACGGGCACCCGGACGAATTCCGCCGCCGCAGTGAGGAGGGGCTGCACCTTGGCAGTGATTTCCGTGTTTGCCTCGAGGACGCGGACCTGCTTGTGATCGGGCAGATGGATGAGATCGGTTACGGTGGGCTGGTTGAAGGTGGAATGGTAGTGAAAGGCCCATTCTCCGTTGGGTGAGATGTTGTAATCATGGCTGCCCGGCTGGTCGCTCGGAGTTACTCGCTCCGGTCTTCCGCTGCCGTCGAGCTTTGCGCGGTAGAGATAGCGCTGCGTGGCGTTTTCTGGAGATGCGGTGAAGTAGAGCCAGCCGCGTTCTTCATCGACTGCTATTTCTTCCATCACGTCGCCATCAAAGTGAGTGATCAACTGAGGCTCGCCCGTGGTGCGCGAGACGAGGTAGGCATGACGCCAGCCATCGCGCTCGCTCAACCAAAGCATGCCCTGGCTACGATCTTTACCAATCCATCGGACGGAGGTGTTGCCGGCGCCGCGGCTCTGGGCGAAGCGATCGCGGACATCGACCCAACGCTTGTCTTTGTCTTCGAAGAAGGTCTGGACTTCTCCGGTCCTGGGGTCGGCACGCAGGACCTGATTGGTGTTTTGCAGGCGATTGAGATACTGCAGCAGAAGGGCGCCGGAGTCTTCAAGCCACTCGACGCCGGCAACGTAGTGCTGGCGCGGATCGCCGGGGAGATTGACCCATTTGGTCGCGCCGCCTTGTGCGGAAACGATGCCAACGTGAACGGCTGAGTTGGTGGTGCCGGGCTGCGGGTAGGTGTAGATCGTGGTTGTGGGGTATTCCTGCGCGGTGTCATTGATCAGCGTGAACTGGCCGACTCCGGTTGTGTCGAACTGCCAGTAGGCGATGGATTTGCTGTCGGGACTCCAGCGCCAGGCGTCGCGAATGGCTAGCTCTTCTTCGTTGACCCAATCGGAGGTGCCGTTAATGAGTGAGGCTGTGCCGTCAGTGGTGAGCGGCTGTACCTGATCCGTGGCGAGATTCTGCACATAGATGTTGGAGGCGCGGACAAAGCCGATGCTCCTGCCGTCAGGTGAAAACTTGGCAAACAGCATCGACGACTCGGGGCCATCGCCGCCGAGCTTTTTGAGCTTGCCCGTGGGCAGATCGAGCAGCCAGTAGTCGCCGCGTGTGTTAAGCCGCCAGACTTTTTTGGTATTGGTGAAGATTAGCATCTGCTTGTTGTCGGGAGACCAGACGTAGTCATCGATTGAGAGCGGTGTCTTTGCGCCCGCGGGAAGCAGAGTTGCTGCGGAGACGAGAACCTTGCGCGCTGCTGTGGCGGTATCGTATTCGATGATCTCGCGGCCGCTGGGGAGGTCTTTCGATGGCTCGACGGTGGTGTATCGCGCGCCGCCGTCGATCCAGCGAGCCGGGCCGAAGCTCTTGAGCCGATATGCAGATTTTTCGAAGAGATCGCTGAGCACGGCGACTGTTTGCGGGGAAATCTGGCCGGGATCATTGGCGACATATTGAGCAGATGCCACCGTAGCGCGGGAGGCGACGGCGAGCGCGACAATGGCGATGGAACAGAAATGAACAAGGAGGCGCGGGCTTGCGGAGCTTCTCAATGGATTTTCCTCGATGGTTGGAGGATATCGCGTCGAGCCATTTTGGGGAAACGCAGGCGGAATCGATTCTAGGCTACGTGCTCTTCTTCCAGTCGCTTGATTTGCCGCGTTGAGACAAAGTGGCGCTCGACCACCATATAGAAGAGCTTGCCGCAGAGGACGGCCACGACTACCTGAATCCAGAATGCGATCCAATAGCGATCGTGATCCAGGCCGACCTTACGGCATGCGACATCGATAAACGGAAGAACCACACCGTGAATCAGGTAAAGGCTGTAAGAGAATGCGCCGATCCAGATCAGCGGATGAAGCCAGCGGCTCGCCGCGATCTTCTCGTCGTATGGCCGAATGAGTGCAAGCAAGAGACAGAAGCCGAGAGCGAATGCCGTCCGAAGCCCATGAGCTGGGTCAATTCCCTTCACCATTCCGAACCCGCTGAGCACAACGAAGACAACAGCGAGTACTGCTATCCCACCAGTGAGGACATTGATAGTTCTTCGCAGCTTGGCAGAATAACCAGCAACAGTTCCAGGTTTGGATTCGATTAGATAGAAGAGTAGGCCGCCAAAGGCAAATTCGTGCCACATGTCGAAGGGAAAGATCGCGTAGCCGAGCGTGAGGATGATCAGCGTGGAGAAAGTGGTGAGAGCAAGGCCGAGAATCAAGGCTAGTTGTCCAGCAGCCAGATCCCGGGCTTTGGCTATTCTTTTGGCGACAAACAGCCAGACACCAACGATGGCGTAGAAACAGACTTCGTAGCAGAGGCTCCAGAAGACGATGTTTTCAAATTTGGTGTTGAACTCGGATTGCGTGAGGGTGAGATTTGCCAGCCAGTAGATGGGCGAGGTCTCGAAGGCCTGTGGGTGATTGATCTTGGGAATCCAGTGGTGAGACTCCGCGACGAGCAGCAGCAGCGTGGCCAGAGTGCCGAGGATGAGGACACACCAATAAGGTGGAAAGATGCGCCGGCAGCGCTCAAAGGCGTAGCGGCCTACCGTTTTGCCGCTATAGAGGGCCCCGTGCGCGGCGGCAACGATGCAATAACCGGAAATGACGAAGAATAGGAAGACGCCCAATTGTCCCTGAAGGGAAAAAGCATAGAGCGGAACGTGGGCAAAACGCGGATCATTCCCCGCAACAAACCGGTCGCAGCTGTGGTCCATGACCACCCACAGGGCCGCGAAGCCGCGAAACGCATCGAGAGTCCGAAAGGGGGATATGCGCTGCATTTGATCTCCCGACGTGAGGTCGAATTGCTGTGGGAATTCAGTAGCTGGCGGTAACGATTGAAAAGATACTCACAGGCAGAATATCCCAGCCGTAAATATCCAACTGCAAAAAATGGGATAACTGCATGGCGTGCCGCTATTTGAACGCCTAACGCGCGCCGTCCAGACTCAATAGAATAAAATCGGCAAGTGCGGCTTCAGGCGAAGGAATCTGGAGCCTGGATAGGGGAAGAGGAAGACTATGGCAGCTTCGTATATGGCAACTAATCCGCTGCTCAAGGATCTGCACGCGGATTTGAAGCGGCGCATGGATAAGGCGGTCGTGGACTTTCAGACGCACCTGGTATCGCTGCGGACTGGGCGCGCGAGCGTACATCTGCTGGACCAGGTGCGGGTGGATTACTACGGTACTCCGACGCCGGTGACACAGGTGGCGCAGGTGACGACGCCCGAGGCGGGGCTGATCCTGGTGCAGCCGTGGGATGTGAGTCTGATCAAAGAGATTGAGAAGGCACTGCGGGCGCCGGAGCACGGGTTCAATCCGCAGAGCGATGGAAAGCTGCTGCGGGTGCCGATTCCTCCGATGACTGAGGAGCGGCGGCGCGACGTGGTGAAGCAGCTGAACAAGGAGTTGGAAGACCACAAGACGGCTTTGCGCAATGTGCGCCGCGACGGCAACGACCACCTCAAGAAGCTGGCCAAGGACAAGAAGATTGGCGAGGACGAGGAGAAGCGCGCACAGGACGAGGTGCAGGCGATGCTAAACGATGAGATTCGAAAGATGGAAGAAGCAGCGCAGCGCAAAGAAGCCGATATTATGCAGGTCTGAGTTGTAACCGCAGGGAAAACGAGAAGCCGCCTTTGAATGGGGCGGCTTTTCTGTTGCCTGCGGTTAGTATGGCACTTATACCCATTGAGGCGAGGATCAGTGCATATGGCGGATAAGACAACGCTGCATTCGCGACGGAAGTTTCTGGTAGGCGGTTCACTTGGCGTGCTTGGTGCGGCTCTTGAGGCGAAGGCTGGCGCGCAGGCTCCGGCCGGTTCGCCGCCTTCGGGCCAACTTCCAAATGGTCAGAGTGAGACGCCGGGAGCACCTACGGCTTTTGGGATCGCTCCACCGGTTGGGCCGGAGGTTTCGCCTGTAACCTTTGGGGAGGCTGAGAAGCTGATGCAAGTGGAGATGACGGCTGCGGACCGCGCAATGGCGGCGAGCAACTGGCGGATGCAGATGGCTCCGCTATATGAGCGACGGACGGGTCCGAAGAAGATTGAGTTGGAGGCGGCGCTGGCTCCTGCCTCGCAGTGGAATCCGTATCTGCCGGGAATGAAGTTAGAGGTAAAGACGGACAGCTTCGTTCGCAGTGCCGATGTGGGTGCGCCGCTGCCAGCCAGTGACGATGCGATTGCGTTTGCGCCGGTGTGGCAGCTTTCGCGGTGGATCGAGTCGAAGAAGATCACCTCGGAGCGGTTGACGGAGATTTATTTGAAGCGGCTGGAGCGCTTTGATCCCAAGCTGCATTGCATGATCACGCTGACGCGGGATCATGCGTTGGCGCAAGCACGGGCTGCGGACAAGGAGATTGCGGCGGGCAGGTATCGCGGACCTCTGCACGGCATTCCGTGGGGAGCGAAGGATCTGCTGGATACGGCGGGGATTCCCACGACCTACGGAGCCGAACCGTATCGCAATCGCGTTCCTAAGGATGACGGCGCGGTGACGAAGCGCCTTAACGATGCGGGCGCCGTGCTGGTGGCCAAGCTGAGCCTGGGTGCGCTGGCACTGAACGATGTCTGGTTTGGTGGGCAGACGATGAATCCGTGGTTGCTTGAGGAGGGCTCGTCGGGTTCGAGCGCGGGGCCGGGTGCGGCTGTGGCGGCAGGGCTGGTGGGCTTTGCGATTGGTAGCGAGACGGGTGGCAGCATTGTGAGTCCGTCGATGCGGTGCGGGGTGAACGGGCTACGGCCTACCTATGGCCGCGTGCCGCGAACGGGCGCGATGACGCTCTGCTGGTCGCTCGATAAGCTGGGGCCGATGGCTCGCGGCGTTGAGGATACGCTGCTGGTGCTGGAGGCTATCTCAGGGCCGGACGCCGGCGATGTGGCGACGGTGCCGAGCACGCTGTCGTTCGATGCGGGCGCGAGTGTGAAGGGGCTGCGGGTGGGATACTTTCCGCAGTGGATGAAAGAGGCTCCCGCGACGGTGGTCGATCGTGCTGCGCTCGAGGCGGTGAAGAAGCTGGGCATGACGCCGGTCGAGGTGACGATTCCCGACTGGCCGTATGATTCCCTGAATCTGATTCTCTTCGCCGAGGCAGGCGCGGCGTTTGAAGAGCTGACGCTGAGCCACAAGGTCGATGAGTTGAAGGCACAGGTTCCGGATGCATGGCCGAATGTCTTTCGCCAGTCGCGGTTCCTGTCGGCCGTGGACTTTGTGCAGGCCGACCGGCTGCGGCGCAAAGTGGCGGAGGAGATGGGGCGGGTCTTCTCTGAGGTGGATCTGTTGCTGGTGCCTTCGCTGCGTGACGAGATTTTGGTGATTACGAACTGCACTGGGCATCCTTCGTTGACCTTGCGGGCAGGGTTTGTTGAGGTGTCAGAGGCGCGCAGTGACTGGGCCCCGGACCCGAAGCATCCGCTGCCGAAGTTTTCGCCGCCACGCCGTGTGCCTCATGGGGTAACGCTGATTGGACGGCTGTTTGATGAGGGGACGATTGGGCAGGTGGGGTTGGCGCTGGAAAAGGAGTTTAGGGTTGCTGGCGAGCGGCCAGCGGGGTTCTGACCTGCTTGGTTCAGGCTCAACCTTACCGGCTCATCCAGTGGTTTATCGGGTCGATGTATTTATCCCAGAAGGTGCGTTCGCTGCGGGCGCAGGTCAGGTAGCACTTTGTTTCTCCTCCCTGGTTTCCTGGAACGAACGACCGTTGCAGGGCTGTGAAGCCGCGCACCGGCACGTCCACGATGTCGGAAAGAGCCAGCAGGAAGCTGCCGTTCTGGCCCTGCTCGCAACCGCCCATGGTGAGCAGGCTGTCGGAGCCCCAGAGGGGGACGAGCCGCTTGAGAGACGAGCGAAATGACTCGAGAGTATCTTTGTCGAGCCAATCTGTTCCGACGTATTGGCCGAAAGGATTGCCGTGACCTACTACGGTGAGCTCTCCCAGCTTTGCCGTTTTGCAGGCCGGGACGATCTGATCGATCATGTCGGATACGGTTTTCATGCGACTGGCAGTTGGATGAAAAAGACTGGTACTCGATAAGAAGCCGTCGAAATGCCCGGGATCGCTGATGAAATAGAGATCGATTGAGTCTGCCATGCCGTCTCCCATCACATACCGGATGAGCGCATGGCGTGGCTGCCATTGCTGCTTTCCGGAAGATATGGAATAGTGCGCTTCGACGACGTGACGTTGCACGAAATCAGCGGCGAGTTGGCCTGATTGAGTCGCACTGCGTCTGGAAGGGCGGCAGACGGATCATAGACCGAGGAACCAAGCCAGCCGCGTCTACTGATCTTTGCTTACTTCAGATCCATTAACAATCGGATGTGCGGACGTACATGGGGCCAGATCCCCTTCAATATGCTGAAGCCCGTTCGAATTCAGGCCGACCACTACGAATGGAGGATCGAATCCGTGGGTCCTGGAAGCTTTTCCGTCTGCGGCGGTTTGTTTAAGCACCTTATG
>Ga0206964_10358_pt1 | contig 11522 bp, 8 predicted proteins | sample Alteio_BWOrgHeat_25_FD_152980 | JGI IMG/M metagenome (GOLD analysis project Ga0206964, IMG submission 152980) | Enriched cells from forest soil in Barre Woods Harvard Forest LTER site, Petersham, Massachusetts, United States -... | ecosystem: Environmental > Terrestrial > Soil > Temperate forest >...
AACGCCCCGTCAACGTTCCCCAGGCCGCACGCGACCGCATCGAATCCCTCACCAACTCCGCCATAGCCCTCGCCGACCAGCAGATCAAAGCCAATCCCAACAACGCTAACGCCTACTTTGCCCGCGGATACGCCCGCGGCATGCACGCCGCCTTCATCACCCTCGCCGAACACAGTTACGTCGCCGCCGCCCGCCAGGGCCTCGCCGCCCGCAACGACAGCGAGCAGGCACTCCGCATCGACCCCAACTACAACGACGCCAAGATGGCCGTCGGTATCCAGCAGTTCGCCGTCGCCAGTCTTCCGCGCTTCATTCGCATGGTGGTTGGCATCGCCGGCGTCGGCGGCAACAAAGACAAAGGCCTCAACCTCCTCCGCGAATCCGCCGCCCACGGCATCGTCACTCCCATCGAATCTCGCACCGCGCTCTCACTCTTTCTCCGCCATGACGGTCGCTATCCCGAAGCCATCGTCGTCCAAAAAGGCCTCGCCGACCAATACCCCCACGACTATCTCTTCCGCCTCGAAGTCGCCAACCTCACTAAAGACTCCGGCAATGGCCCCGCGGCCATCGCTCTCTACCAGCAGGTCATCGCCGACGCGCAAAAGTCGGGCTACTTCGTCGAACCCCGCCTCCACATGGCCTACTGGGGCCTCGCCGATACTCAGCGCGGACAGAACCAGATCGCCGAAGCCGCACAAAACTACCTCAACACCGCCGCCCAACCCACCTGCTCCGATTGGCTCCGCCGCCGAGCCCAGCTCAACGCCGGCGAGATGTTCGACCTCCTCCACCAGCGCGACAAAGCCGTCCAGCAATACCAACTCGCCTCCGCCGGAGGAGGCGACCAATCCCAATCCGACGCCGCCCACCGCTACCTCAAAACCCCCTACACCGGCCACTAGCTCTCATCCGGCAACGAAACCGGTGGCCCATCTTCCCGGCCTCTCGTGAGGTGCCACTAGGTCTCATTCGGCAACAAAATCGGGTGGCCCACCCTTCACAGCCTCATCGTGAAGGGTGGGTTGCCGTTGCTGTTGCTTTTGAAGGGTGGGTTGTCTTTGCACTTGCTTTGTAGTTGCAGTTGTTCTTGCATTTCTTGCTTGTCATCCCCGAAGGGGATCTGCTTTGGCTTTTGTTCTTGCCGTTGCTTGTCCCTCGTCCACTCAACAACAAAAGTGTCATCCTGAGCGAAGCAGTTCGTGCATTTTGCGAACTGCGCAGTCGAAGGACCTGCGGTTGCCTTTGCCGTCGTCGTCCCCTCTGGCCCACTGAAAGTCGTCATTTCGACCGGAGGCGGCGCATTTGCCGCCGCAGTGGAAAAACCCGCTTCTCTACCCGCACTCTCTCCTTGACAAACTAGGAGAGCCGTTACAAAATTCTCCTAGACGCCCAAGGAGAGACCTTTGCCCAAACAAGTAGACCTCATGCAGGGAACCCTCGAGATGCTCATCCTCAAAGCCGTCTCCCTGGGCAAACTGCACGGCTACGGAGTCCTCCTCCGCATCCAGCAGATCAGCGGCGAACAACTCGTCATCCAGCAGGGCTCTCTCTACCCCGCGCTCTACCGCCTCGAGCACGAAGGCGCCATCAAGAGCGAATGGGGTGAGAGCGAGAACAACCGCCGCGCGAAGTACTACTCACTCACCCCCGCAGGCCGCAAACAACTAGCAGCCGAAACCGAAAAATGGAACCGCATGGCCGGAATCATAGGCAACATCCTCGAGTTGACCGAGGTCCAATCATGATCACCCGCTTCAAATCCTGGCTGCGCTCGACCCTCAACCGCCGACGCCTCGAAGAAAACATGGAGACTGAAGTCCAGTTCCACATCGACGCCCGCGCCGCCGACCTCATCCGCAGCGGCCTCGCGCCCGAAGAAGCAAAGCGTAAGGCCCGTCTCGAATTCGGCGCCATCGCCTCCCACAAAGACGGCATGCGCACCTCGCTCGGCCTTCGCTGGGCAGACGACCTCTGGTGCGACCTGCGCTACGCCGCGCGAATCCTCCGCAAGAGCCCCGGTTTCACCGCCATCGCCGTAGGCTCGCTCGCCCTCGCCATCGGAGCCAACACCACCATCTTCTCCATCGCCAACGAGATGCTCTACGAGCGCCTTGCCGTACCCCATCCCGAGCAACTCCGTCTCTTCACGCTCACCGGTGATAACAACGTAGCCGTACATTCATCATGGGGCGACTGGGATCACCTCCCCGGCGGAAGAATCCGCTTCGACTCTTTCTCCTATCCCATCTACCAGCAGCTCAGAAAAGACAATCGCGTCCTCCAGGACATCTTCGCATTCAAAGACATCGGTCGCGCCAACGTCACCGTCGACGGCAACGCCCAGGCCGTCCAACTCGAACTCGTCTCGGGAAACTTCTACGAGCAGATGCAAGTGATCCCCACTCTCGGTCGCGCAATCCTCGCCTCCGATGACGGCGCGCCCGGCACTGGAGCAGTCGCCGTCATCAGCGAAGGATTCTGGCAGCGCAGCTTTGGCCGCTCGCCCAACGTGATCGGCAAAGTCATCAACGTCAACACCATCCCCGTCACCATCATCGGCGTCAACCCCCGCGGCTTCACCGGAGCCAAAAGCGTCCAGAGTTCACCCGAACTCTTCATGCCTCTCTCAATGATTCCGCTGCTTCATGCCGATATCGGGCGCGACGGCCCCATTCTGTCGAGCACAAAAATGTTCTGGGTCCAGTTGATGGCGCGCACCAAGCCTGAAATTCCCGTCGCCCAGGCTCAGGTCGCCCTCAACCTCGCCGTAACAGCGGCCATCCGCGCCACGATGACAGTCAAAAAAGACGACACCATGCCGGAGCTAAACCTCAGCGACGGCAGCCGGGGGCTCAACTTCACCGCACGTGAGTTCGCCAAGCCCGTCTACGTCCTTCTCGGCTTCGTCGGATTCGTCCTTCTCCTCGCCTGCGCCAACATCGCCAATCTCATGCTCGCTCGCGCCTCCGCCCGTCAGCGCGAGATGGGCGTTCGCCTCGCCCTTGGAGCAAGCCGCTCCAGAATCCTTCGCCAGGTCCTCACCGAAAGCCTCATGATCTCCGTCATGGGCGGCCTCCTCGGAATCTTCCTCTACTTCATGGGGCGTTCTTCCATTCCGAAGCTCTTCATCAACGCATGGGAGCAGCAAGATCTCATCCTGCCCTTCCACTGGCGGGTCTACGCCTTCACCGCTGCGGTCACCATGCTCACCGGAATCCTCTTCGGTCTCGCTCCCGCCTGGTCCTCCACCAAAGCCGAAATCGGCACAGCCCTCAAGGAAGCCGGCAAAACCGCAACCAGGCATCGCAAAGCCTGGAGCGGCAAAGCCATCGTCTCCTTTCAGATTGCACTCTCCACAATGCTCGTCGTCGGCTCCGCGCTCTTCATCCGCACCCTCATCAATCTCAACTCCATCGACCCCGGCTTCCGCGCCGACCATCTTCTCCTCTTCGACATCAACCCGCCGAGCAAGCAGTATCCCGAGCCCAAAGACGTCGCCCTCCATGCCCGCATCGAGGAGGCACTGCGCAACGTCCCCGGGGTTGAGAGCGTCACACTCACCGACAATCCTCTCGTCGCCAATGATAGGTCGAACTCCGATTTCATCATTGAGGGTGCTCCCAGAATCGAGCACAAGCGAGGAGATTACAGCGGATATACATACCTCGCCGACGTCGGTCACGACTTCCTCTCCGTTATGGGAATCCCAGTGATTGCAGGCCGCGGCTTCACTCCGCAGGATGTGCATTCCCTTCAGCAAGTCGCTGTCGTCAATCAGGCGCTCGTCCGCCAGTTCTTCCCCCACGACAATCCCATCGGTAAGCGCTTCTCCCCCGACGACCGTCCCGAGAAGCAGGAGTGGATCGAAATCGTCGGCGTCGTCGGCGATACCCGCTACTCAAACCTCAAGGATGAGCCACCCGCCGTGTACTTCGATCTCTACAACCAACACAAGGTAATCGGCGGCGCCACCTACACCATTCGCACCCAGATGCCGCCCGAAGACATCACACCATCCCTTCGCGCCGCCGTCCAGAAGATCGACCGTGACCTCCCGCTGATGGACATTCGCACTCAGCAGCAACAAATCGACGCCACCACCCAGCAGGAACGCATGTTCGCCTCACTCACCGCCGGCTTCGGACTCCTCGCTCTCGCCCTTGCCTGCGTCGGCATCTACGGCGTCATGGCCTACACCGTCTCGCAGCGCACCAACGAGATCGGCATCCGCCTGGCCCTCGGAGCCGAACGCGCCCAGGTCCGCAGCATGATCCTTGGCGAAGCCAGCCGTCTCGCGATTTTTGGTGTCGCCGCAGGACTCCTCGTAGCCTTCGGCCTTGCCCAGCTGGTCAAGTCCATGCTCTACGGCCTCAAGGCATCCGACCCCGCATCCTTCGCCGCCGCAGGCAGTCTCCTGCTCGCCATAGCTCTCTTCGCAGCCTGGGTCCCAGCCCTCCGAGCCTCGCGCGTAGAACCCATGGAAGCCCTCCGCCACGAATAACTACGCCACAAAGGAGCGACACGTTAAGTATGGTGTCCTCGCGTCTAGGTCCCCCAAGGCTTTAGCCTTGGGTCTCTTAGACGGCGCACAGAAGCAAGGGCTTCAGCCCCTGGGGTATGCCTTTTCGCTGCGGACGGGACCTTGCGCCAGCAATCATCGCACTGCCGCAAGGCCTCACGCCCTCTAATCTGCCAGAGTGTAGTTGATCGTCACCGTAGTCTTCACCTCAATCGGCTCGCCATTCAACAAAAACGGCTCCCACCGCCGCTGACTCACCGCATCCGCAGAGTCTCTGGTCATAGTCCGCCCGCAGTCGAATGGGCCCCCCGCATTCGTCTTTGTCCCACTCGGTGCTGCCGCTCGTCCCTGCCTCACGCGGAACGAACAACACAAACGGTACGTACATCCCTGTGGCAAAATAGAATCGTCCCGGAGATCCCGTTATGTACTGCACCCAATGCGGCAAGCAAGTCGACCCAACCTCCCGCTTCTGCCCGGGCTGCGGAGCCACCGTGTCCGCCGCGCCTCCGCAACCCTACTCCGCCTATCCTGCTCCCGGCCAGCTAACTCGCTCACGCGAGAATCGCGTCATCGCCGGAGTCTGTGCCGGCCTCGCTCTTCACTACGGATGGGACCTGACCCTCGTCCGAGTCCTCACCGCGCTCCTCGCTCTCTTCACCGGCGTAGGCGCCGTCGCCTATCTGGTCGCCTGGGTCATCATCCCCGAAGCCCCGTACCCACTCCCCGCAAAGACCCTCTAACAATCTTTCAAGCGAACAGACTTCGGGTGGCCCATCCATCACAGTCTGACCGTGAGGGGTGGGTTGCCGTTGTTGTTGTCGGTTCTACTCCACTGGCCCAAACTTCGTGAGTCCCATCCTTCGCAGTCTCATAGAGAACAATGGGACAATAAAATAAAGATGCCAAACCAGACTGCCCCTCAACAAACAAACCCACGCCCGTTCGCCTACCGCAACCGGACCCTACACTGCGATGGAGCCAGCCTCACCGCCCTCGCCGAAAAATACGGCACCCCGCTCTACGTCTACTCCGCAGATCAAATCACCCACCGCTTCCAACTCTTCCAGCAAGCCTTCGCCTCACGCCCCCACACCATCTGCTACGCCGTCAAAGCCAACTCCTCCCTCGCCATCCTCCGCCTTTTAGCCAAACAAGGCGCAGGCTTCGACATCGTCTCCGGCGGAGAGCTCGAGCGCGTCCGCAAAGCCCACCCACCCGCTCTCAAAAAAGTAGTCTTCTCCGGAGTAGGCAAACAAACCTGGGAGATCGACCTCGCCCTCCGCGCAAACATCCTCCTCTTCAACGTCGAGTCCGAAGCCGAACTCCATCTCCTCGCCGCGCGCGCAAAAGCCCTCGGCAAAACCGCCCGCTTCGCCCTCCGCGTCAACCCCGATGTCTTCGCCGAAACCCACCCCTACATCTCCACCGGCCTCAGCGAACACAAATTCGGCATCGACATCAAAGCCGCTCGCTCCATCTACCGGGCCGCAAAAAAATATAAAAGCCTCGATTCCGCCGGAGTCTCCGTCCACATCGGCTCCCAGATCCGCAAAGTCGATCCCTTCGCCGCCGCCCTCACCAGAGTCACCGCCCTCATCGCCGACCTACGCAAAGACGGCCACAACATCCGCTACGTCGACGCCGGCGGAGGCCTCGGCATCGACTACGGCACACACGCATTCGATCCCGCCAAACAAGTAGAAAAATACGCCGCAGCGTTAGCCGAAGGTCTCGCCAACGAACCCGCCCATCTCCTCCTCGAGCCTGGCCGTTTCATCGTAGCCCAGGCCGGAGCCCTCCTCACCCGCGTCCTCTACGTCAAGAAAAACGGCAGCAAAACCTTCGTCATCACCGACGCCGCGATGAACGACCTCATCCGCCCCGCCCTCTACCACGCCCACCACGAAATCATCGCAGTAAAGCAACCGGCAACCCAGAAAGCAGGGAAGTCTCCCTTCGTAGCCGACGTAGTAGGCCCAGTCTGCGAGTCAGGAGACTTCTTCGCCCGCGACCGGGAACTCCCGAATACCAAACCCAACGACCTCGTAGTCCTCCTCGACGCCGGAGCCTACGGCATGTCCCAAACCTCCAACTACAACACCCGAACCCGCCCCGCTGAAATCCTCATCGTAGGGAAATCCGCAAGACTAATCCGCCGCCGCGAAACCCTCAAAGACCTGCTCGCCCCCGAAATCCTCAGTTAGATTCTTTGCAACTCCCGGGTGGCCCATCCTTCACAGGTTCATCGTGAAGGGTGGGTTGCCGTTGCTTTTGCTATTGCCCGCGAATTTAGGGTTTGCCGTTGCCTTTCTGGTTGTCATCCCCGAAGGGGATCTGCTTCTCGCTCGTACCTTCTCCTTCATCTGGCAAACGGAAGCATAGAACGCGATACTTGACAACAGAGTTCACCCGAAGAAGTACGCAAATAGAGCAGGCGTACCCGCTGCTCTCGAAGTCCCCGCTTATCCTACCTGTTTCGAATACTTTGCACACTTTTGGCGGGGAGGGTGACGGAACGGCAGGACAAGCGCAACCACCCTCAAACGTGCTAAACTCACAAGGTTGCGCACGTCGCAAACCTGAAAAATCTGTACCGAGGTAATTCATGTCCGGCCACTCAAAATGGGCGACTATTAAGCACAAAAAGGGCGCCCTTGACGCCAAGCGCGGCAAGATCTTCACCCGTCTGATCAAAGAAATCACCATAGCCGCCAAGCAGGGCGGAGGAGACCCCGATGGCAACCCCCGTCTCCGCGGAGCCATCGCCGCAGCCAAAGCTGAAAACATGCCCGCCGAAAACATCAAGCGAGCCATCCAGCGCGGCACGGGAGAACTCGAAGGCGTCTCCTACGAGGAGATTACCTACGAGGGCTACGGCCCCGGCGGAGTAGCCATCATCGTCGAAGTCCTGACCGACAACAAAAATCGCGCCGTCAGCGAAGTCCGTCACGCCTTCTCCAAAAACGGCGGCAACCTGGGTGCCGAAGGCGCAGTCGCCTGGATGTTCACCAAGAAGGGCGTCATCACCATCCCCAAATCCGCCGCCAGCGAAGACAAGCTGACCGAGATCGTCCTCGACGCCGGAGCCGAAGACTTGGGCGACGAAGGCGACAACTGGGAGGTCCTCACCGACCCCAAGGACTTCGAAGCCGTAACCGAAGCCCTGAAGGCCGCAAAGATCACCCCCGAGACCGCCGAAGTCACCAAGATCGCCTCCACCTACACCAAACTCGAGGGTACGCAGGCCAACGCCATGATCCGCCTCCTCGAAGCCATCGAAGACCTCGACGATACACAAAATGTCTACTCCAACTTCGACTTCGATGAAGCCGCAGTAGCCGCACAGTAATCCAAACGGTAGCTGAACCCATCGGCCGCCGTTCAACGGCGGCCTTCTTCTGCCAGCAGGAGTCAAGCTTGACCCAAAACCCGCAACACACCAGAACCACTCTTCTCTGGGCCCTCGCTCTCCTATTCCTGGCCCGCTTCGCTTCCGCGCAGGCCATCGCCACCAGCGACGTAACCCCATTCCACGAGGACTCCACCACTCTCCCCTGGGAGATCGGCGTTCTCACTCAGGGCGGCTTCGGCATCACCGAAGAGCGCGACGACTTCAAGTTCTTCATGGTGGGCGTTCACGCCGGCAAAGTCCTCGCCACAACTCACGGCCACTCCGCCTTCCGCAGCAACTTCGAGTACGCCGTCGAAGTCTTCCCCTTCTGGCAGTCGTACACCCCGAAATTCCAGCGCGCCTTCTGCACCAATCCGCCCGGAGCTCCACCCGCCTGCACTCCCTTCTACACCGTAGGCGGTACCTTCACCGGAGCCTCCATCACCCCCATCATCCTTCGCTGGAACATCGCCGGGACCCGTCACTTTTCCTTTTGGGGACAAGGCGCCGGAGGAGTCCTTTGGACCAATCACAAATACCCGGCCTTCGGTGGCCCGCCCTACAACGACCAAAACGACGGCCCCAACGCCGACGCCAGCGTATGGAACTTCACCCCGCAAGGCGGAGTAGGCGTCCACTACTTCCTCCGCCCCCGCCGCTCCATCGACTTCGGAGCCAACGCAGTCCACATCTCCAGCGCCTCACTTGGAGACCGCAACCCAGGCGTCAACGCCAGCGTCCAGTTCTCTCTCGGATACACCTGGTGGAAATAAAACGCTCGTAAACTAGTGGAAGATCTTGTTTCAAAATGAATCCTGAAGCCATCATCGAATGCGTCCCTAACTTCTCAGAGGGAACCGACGCAACCAAGGTCCAGCAGATCGTAGCCGCAATGCAGGTTGAAGGCGTCCGCCTCCTCGACTGGTCCCTCGACACCGCGCACAATCGCTCCGTCGTCACGATCGCAGGCACTCCCGCCGGAATCGTCGAAGCCGCGGTCCGCGCTGCAGGCAAAGCCGCCGAACTCATCGACCTCACTCGTCAAAACGGAGTTCACCCCCGCATCGGAGCCGCTGACGTCATCCCCTTCATCCCCGTCAGTGGAGCCTCCCTCGCCGACTGCGCCGTTCTAGCCCGCCAGGCCGGCCTCCTCATCTGGCGCCGCTATGGAGTCCCCGTCTATTTCTACGGAGCAGCCGCTGCCCGTCCCGACCGCATTAACCTCGAAGACGTCCGCAAGGGCCAGTTCGAAGGCCTGCGCGATGCCGCCCGCAAAGATGCCTCCCGCCGCCCTGATATCGGCGGCCCCGAGCTCCACGAAACCGCGGGTGCCAGCGCCGTCGGAGCCCGCAGCTTCCTCATCGCCTACAACGTCCACCTCAAGCAGCCCGACGTCACCGCCGCCCGTGCCATCGCCCGCGACATCCGCGCCGCCAACGGAGGCCTCCATGGAGTCAAAGCCCTCGGTGTCCTCGCCAACGGCCGCGCCCAGGTGACCATGAACATCACCGACTTCAACATCACCCCCATGCGCCAGGTCCACGCCACCATCCAGCATCTCGCCCAGCGCCACGGCGTCCTCATCGACGACGCAGAACTCATCGGCCTCATCCCCCAGGCCGCCTATGAGCCCGATTCCGATTGGGCCCGTCAAATTACTGGCTTCGATCCCGACGCCAAGGTGCTCGAGCGCAGACTCCACGCCCCCATCGCATGGCCCGAACCCTGACCCCGAACCAATTTCGCCTACCACAAAGGTAGCAGTATCGCTAACAGAACCTGCACTGGCTTCGTCTTGCAACTGCAGCCCATTCACGGAACAATAAGGTAGCGAGACTACAGTAAGCAGTAGCTCAAGGAGCAAAAGGAAACAATGACCACCATCAAGCAAAACATCTTCGCCGCGGCCGTCGCTATCACGACCATCATGGCGCCCACCTTCGCCACCGCCGCCCAGCTCTCGAACGACGCCAAGTCGTCGATCCCCAAAGACATTCAGCAGCTCATCGTCGTTGACTACCGCGCCATGCAGAACTCCAGCGCAGCCATGGAGCTCAAGGACCGTGTCCTTCCCCCTGAGCTCAAACGACTCGAAACCGCCCTCAAGAGCTCCGGCCTCAAAGTCGACCAGGACGCGGACGTCCTCTGCTTTGCTGCCTTCCGCGACCCCAAAGGGCAGGGAACCCGCATCGTCGGCATCGCCCAGGGCCAATTCCACACCCGTGACGTGATGGCCAACTTCACCAAGAACAAGACCAAGCCCACCACGCTCCGCAACTACAGCATCTACCCCATGGGCTCCAGCGGCATGAGCGTCGTCTTCCTTAACCAGACCACCATGGTCTTTGGCGACCGCGAAGCTGTGGTCGAAGCAATGGATTCCCGCGACGGCCTCGCTCCCGACTTCCTCGCCAACGGTGACATGGTCAACGAGATGGGCCAAGTCGACACAAAAGCCGTCTGGAGCCTCCTCGACGCACGCGGCACCCAGACCATGATGAAGGGCGTTCTCGGCGATGCCGCCCAGCTCGCCGACTACGACACCGTCAAGAACCGGATGAAGAGCAGCCGCTACACCATGGACTTCCAGAATGGCGTCAAGTTCGACATGGCCGTCGTCATGTCCGACACCATGACCGCAGCCACCGCTGCGACCCTGATGAAGGGCGTCTCCATCATGCGCAAGACTTCGGGCTCGGCGCTTGAAAAGAGCGCTCTCGATTCGACTACCATCGACTCAAACGCAGGCACGCTCACCGTCTCCTACTCTTCCTCGGACAGCCAGTTCGCCAGCCTGCTTACCTCACCGCTCTTCCAGTCCGTAGTCAAGTAACTACCGCAGATAAATTCTCAAATCGACGCCCGATTCTCCGCAGTTAAAGCGAAGAATTGGGCGTCTTGTTGTTTTCCCCTGAAACTTGTATCTGGACTTTCATTCACACCGCGGTTACACTTGCCGCGTACCCACACAACTTTGAGCACTCCGTCATACGGTAGATACGGACCACGCGCCACTACCGCGTCTTTCGGCCTTTCTCTATCAAGATCATGTTTCAAAAAAAGGCCGTCTTGCCTTTTCTGAGACATAAAACCTGCATTCTGCATCAACACATGAACTCTCACCGAATCTGGAGGCCTTGCCGCATGCGCCGTTTCCGTTCCGGATGTTCGTTCCTAGCTCTCTTCCTGACCCTCGCCGCCACACTCTCCGCGCAATCTACGGTTACCCCTCCGGATAAATTCTTCGGCTTCCAACTCGGTGCCGACCGCAAGATGGCCCGTTGGGACAAGATCGTCGAGTACTACAACCTCATCGAGAAACAAAGCGGCGGCAAGATGAAGGTCATCAACATGGGGCCAACCATGAACGGCAATCCCTTCCTCATGGTCATCATCACCTCCGCCAAAAACATGGCGAACATCGACACCATCAAGAAGAACAACCTCACCATCGTCAATCCGCACAGCACTCCTGAAGCCGAGATCAAAAAGCTCGTCGCCACCGGCAAGGTCATCCAGGTCCAGTCCATGAGCATGCACGCCACCGAGATTGGTGGCACTCAGATGGCCCCCGAGCTAGCCTACGACCTCATCTCCCGCACCGAC
>Ga0206964_10359_pt1 | contig 11520 bp, 12 predicted proteins | sample Alteio_BWOrgHeat_25_FD_152980 | JGI IMG/M metagenome (GOLD analysis project Ga0206964, IMG submission 152980) | Enriched cells from forest soil in Barre Woods Harvard Forest LTER site, Petersham, Massachusetts, United States -... | ecosystem: Environmental > Terrestrial > Soil > Temperate forest >...
AGTCCTGATCGACGATGTTGGCGCCGGTGGAGACGATGGCGTCGACCATGTTGTTACGGATGAGGTCGACGAAGATCTTCTGGAGGCCGGCGGAGATGAGCGAGCCGGCGAGGCATAGGATGACACCGCAGTCCGTGTCGCGGAGCATCATGTCGTAGATGTTGGCGGCGCGGTAGGTGTCACGCGCTGAGTAGGCCATATTGCCCATGGCATCGACGATTGGGACTACGTTGTGCTGCTTGATGTCGAGGTGCTGAATTGGGCGTTGGAGGAGTTCTTTTTTTGTAGGCATAGCTACTACAGGATATCAACTCTGAGTTGTGGTTGCGCTGGCTTTCGGTGTATTTTCACAGTGCTTTAAGGGGCAAGGAGTTGCGAGTGCCGGGGCGAAGGGAGGGGACTTAAATGAAAAGAGCAGACTGCCTGGGCAGCCTGCTCTTTTTCGGCTTTGAAACTGTTAGGCCTTGGTTGCGAAACGGCGGCGAATCATTCCGGCGCATCCGAGGAGACCGGTCGTCATGAGCACGAGCGATCCTGGTTCAGGGGCGGAGTTGGCGATGACGACGTTATCCAGAAGAGCTCCCTCCTGGTCGCCGGCGGCGTCATTGCTGGTGAACGTCAGCTGGGTTGATCCGCCTGGAATCAACACAGCCAGGTTACTGACGATGCCGTCGGTGTCATCGCTGCTGGACAGGACGTAGGTATGGCTGAAAGGACCGAAGTCGACAGTCACCGAACTGGTGATGCCGCGCTGTGAACCGATAAGGTCGAAGCTCAGGAAATAGGTTCCAGCCGTGAGGCTAAGGGGGGTGGTGAGCGCCAGCTGACCGACTGGATTGCCGCCCGTGCCATCCATATCTACGCAGTTGCCGGATTCGGCTCCAACGCAATCTCCGAAGTTGGAACCGATGACGTCGACGTTCGTGCCGTTGATAGCTGAGAACTGCCCTGCGGTTGTTACGCCGAGACCCAAGGGTACGGCGTTGAAGTTTTCGGAAAAGATGACATCGGCATGCATCGGCACAGTGGTCATAAGGACGGCCGGGACAGCGACGAGGAGAGCGCGTAAGAAAGACAGTCTCATTGTGACCTCTTAAAAAGGGGGATTAGTCGAATCCTACGGTAGCAGTTAGCAATTCGGGGGCCACTTGAGTTCCGAGTCCGTGGAGTCTGACTGGGAGGTTAGAAGCACCTTTCGACAAAGAGGTTATCTGGAAAAAGATCTGTTTGCATTTTTCACCACAAACAGTGCAAGTTTCTATCTCTATGCAATTCTTTGCGCTTTTATAGGGGAATCTACTGCTTATTTTGTTGCTGACGAATGAACTCAATCGGTAAGGGTGGGCCGTCGGCGCTTATCGTTTTCCTGGCACCGGGCGACAATTAGAGTGATGTCGTGCTGCTCCTGCGGGCTGAACTGCTTGATCTCGTTGATGACCGAGGAGAGAAGTGTTTTGGGCGGGAGACGGGAGTTGCGCTGCAGGCTGTCGATGAGGCGTTCTTCGCCGAACTCTTCTTCGTGGTCGTTAGGGGACTCGGTGACACCGTCGGTGTAGAGGGCGAAGAGGTCACCGGGGTGAAGCTGGCAGTAGACGGTGGGGGATTTCCAGTCTTCGAAGAGGCCAAGGACGGTGCCGGTGGAGTGGAGGCGCTCGATCTGGCCGTTCTGGCGGAGGACGATGCCGGCGAGGTGGCCGCAGTTAGCGTAGCGGAGACGGCGTGCGGTGTCATCGTAATCGGCGAAGAAAACGGTGGCGTAGGCTGAGTCGGGCGTGTTCTGGAAGAAGAGGCGATTGACGGATTGGAGGAAGGCCTGCGGCTCGTCTCGCGCCAGAAGGAACTGGCTGCGGAGGTTGGCCTGAAGGTTGGCCATGAGGAGAGCGGCGGCGATGCCTTTGCCGGCGATGTCTCCGATGACCAGGCCGAGCCGCTGATTGCCGAGGGAGAGAAAGTCGTAGTAGTCGCCGCCGACGTGGCGGGCCTGGATGCAGACACCGGCGTAGTCGAGGGTCTTGAGCGGGGGGAGGGTCTGGGGGAAGAGACGGGCCTGGACCTGCTTGGCGATCTCGAGCTCCTGGGCGGTGCGGCGATCCAATTCGACTTTCTGGGCTGCGATATGTCGCTCCTTCTCGATCTCACGCGTGAACTGGTCGGTGCCGATCAACTCGAATCCGTTGCCGTCGAGGTCCTGGAAGCGGGCGAGAGTGATGCCGAAGATGGTCTGCTGTGGCGGCTGGCGAAAGTGCACACCATGGCGCTGCCAGAGGTCGTATGTGGCGTTGATGTCTTCGGAGAGGAAGCCGATCTGCGTGTCGCGCCCGATGAAGCGATGTTTTTCGGTGCCTGGTTTGGGGGCGACGAGCGCGAGAATGGCCTGCCCGTCGGGAGGTGCGACGGCGACCCAGCGGTTGTCGTAGGTGCCGGCGATATCGGCCAGGACGCTGAAGCCAAGTTTGTTGACGTAGAAGTCAAGGGCGCGGTCGTGGTCGCTGACGTAGACGGTGGATTTGAAGACGCGCAGGTGAGGACGCTCGGGGCATTCAGGGCAGTCAGGGCGGAATGGTTTGGCTGCGGGTGTGGGTTGCGGTTCGAGGGTTCCGAGGGGTGACATCAGACGGATCTCCCTTGACAGAGTTGGCGTGTCGCTAATGAAGCAGAGGCACTAGGATTCGAGTTTCCTCATTGCTCCGATGTGGATTCGATGTGGAGGGGATAGTTGAGGACTCGATTAATCGCCCATTCGGCGCGTCGAACTGGTGCGTGGGTGCGACGATGATGGTCTGACCAAAGACGGGCTTTCGCAATAGCAGCAGACCGGCGAGGAGAAAGAGGACGGTGATGATGCGTGTGATTGTTCGCATTGTGGACATGACCAGACTCCTTGGAACTATTTCAGTGTGCTGCTGGCGCTGTGCGGCTTCCAGTGGCTTGTGTCATCGAAGCGACGTGACACTTGTAATGACGGAGAAAAGTTTGGTGAGGCCTACTCTTCATCCGTAAAGATGGTTTCGATGGGGCTGTTGAAGAGGCGGCCGAGTTTGAAGGCGAGCGGAAGGCTGGGATCGAATTTGCCGGTCTCGATGGCGTTGACGGATTGGCGCGAGACTTCGAGGCGTTCGGCGAGGTCGGCCTGACTCCAGTTGCGTTCTGCGCGAAGGATGCGGAGTCGGTTCTTCATTGGTATCTCCTGCGGATGAATGGCTGAGAGATTCCCATGACGATCCAGAAGAATAGAAAGATATTAAAAGTGGAGAGATGAGGTGCGTTGGCGAAGTCTTCCAGAGAGCCCCAGATGGTGCTGATGGAGAGGGCTACGCCGAGACCCCAGAGCATGGACTGTACGAGGATGGACCGTTCAAACTCGTCGGTCTCTTCGGCGATGTAGAGGCCAACAATCGCGAGCGAGCCAACGAGGGGCAGCGCCGGCAGCACAGCGAGCAGGTATACGACGACGCCGGTGGGATGAAGATGGTGGAAGCTCCATTGTGAGATGTAGGTGAAGAGAAGATAGAGCGCCATGGTGGGTGCGAGGCGGTAGATGTAGCGGCGTCCGGCTTTGGTGGCGGGATAGCATTGCATGACAAGAGTCCTTTCCATAAAGACAACTAAGCTTTACATGAGTAGCATCGTTTGTCAAGTGTGCTTGTCATTTTATTTTTGGAGCCCTCTGAGTGGGCATCGATCAAACTGTAAAGTTGGCAGTTGGTAGGCTTAGCTTTGAGGATTTCTAACGTGAATGTGAACTTTGCAGAGCGGGCGCACAACCATAACTGGAAGCTGGACCCGATCGTGCGGTCGCTGCTGGACACGGACTTTTACAAGCTGCTGATGCTGCAGTTCATCTGGAAGAACTTTCCTGCGATTCATGTAACTTCGGAGATTACAAATCGAACCGTGTCGGTGCGGCTGGCGGAGCACACGCCGATGACGATGCTGGTGGACCAGATGGAGCACGTGCGGGGGCTTAGGTTTCGGCGATCGGAGATTATCTGGCTCGCGGGAAATACGTTTTATGGGACGCGAAGTATCTTTGAGCCGGCGTTTTTGGATTGGCTGGAGAACGATTTTCGCCTGTCGGACTACACGGTGATGGAACAAGACGGTCAGTTGGTGGTGCGGTTCGAAGGGCTGTGGACCGAGGTCACGATGTGGGAGGTCTACGGGCTTGCCTTGGTGAGCGAGATGAAGACTCGGGCCGCGTTGAGCACGCTAAACGAGTTGGAACTGGATGTTTTGTATGCGCGAGCCAAGACAAAGCTGTGGGAGAAGATCGAACGGCTGCGTGTGGTGCCTGATGTGAGGATTTCGGAGTTCGGTACGAGGCGGCGGCATAGCTTTTTGTGGCAGGAGTACGTGATCGAGATGATGCATGCGGCGCTGGGGAAGAGTCTTTCCGGAACGTCGAATACGTTTCTTGCTTACAAGCACGATCTGGAGGCGATGGGAACGAACGCGCATGAGTTGCCGATGGCGATGGCGGCGCTTTCCAACAGCGATGAGGAACTGCATGAGTCGCAATACCGCGTGTTGGAGCTTTGGCAGAGGAGCTATGGCGGAGAATTGCTGATCATGCTGCCGGATACCTTTGGGACGACGCAGTTTTTAGAAGGGGCTCCGGATTGGGTTGCCGATTGGACGGGACAGCGGTGCGACAGCAAGGATCCGTTTATTGCTGGCGACGAATATATTGCATGGCTTGGGGCCCGAGGGCGGGATGCGAAGCGGAAGCGGCTGATTGCTTCGGATGGCCTGGATGTGGACGATATTTTGCGTCTGCATGAGTATTTTCACGGGAGGATACGGTTCAGTGCCGGGTGGGGGACTTTGCTGACGAATGATTTTCGTGGGTGCCATCCGCGTGGAGAGACGACGCTCGATCCGATCAGCCTGGTGTGCAAGTTGATGACGGTGGAGGGACGGCCTGCGGTGAAGCTTTCGGACAACTCGCGCAAGGCGACGGGGCCAGCGAGTGAGATTGCGCGGTATCGCAGAGTGTTTGGCAGCGTGGCGGTGATTGGTGAGCCTGTAACGGTGTGAACTCCCGGCGATGGTTATACTTTTTATATGAAGAGATTGATGGGTCTGGTTCGTGTTACGGCGGCGGCAACGTTGCTGCCGGTGATGTTGGTTCAGCAGAGTTTGGCTTGGGGCTCGGATGGGCACAGGATGATTAATCGGCTGGCGGGAGCGGCTTTGCCGTCGGATGTGCCAGAGTTTTTGCGGTCGAAGGAAGCGCTGGAGGCGCTGGATTATTACGGACCGGAGCCGGATAGGTGGAGAGCTCCGCTTGAGCCTGAGTTGAATGCGGCACAGGCCCCGGAACACTTCATCGATCTCGAGTATGCGGACCTGGTGGGGGATTTGCCCAGGAAGCGGTATGACTTTGTGCGGGCGTTGGCTTTTGCCCAGAAGTCGCATCTGGATCTTCCGCTGACACCGGAGAAGGTGGGGTTGCAGCCGTATCAGACGGTTGAGGTGTGGGAGCGGCTGAAGAGTGCGATGCGGGACTATCGCAAGCTGAAGGAAGATCACAAAGACACGAAGCCTGTGGAGGCTGAAATTGTGTTTCTCGCCGGCTGGCTGGGGCATTATGTTGGGGATGGGTCGCAGCCGCTGCATACGACGATTCAGTACAACGGCTGGACGGGACCGAATCCGAACGGATATACGACAGAGCACAAGATCCACTCGCTGTTCGAGTCGGTGTATGTCTCGGCGAACGTGAAGGCGGCGGATGTAGCTCCGCTGATTCCGGCCAAGCCAGTGGTGATCGGCGATGTTTTCGTTGACTACATGGCTTACCTGCGGCATACGAACTCGCTGGTGGAGAAGACGTATCAGTTGGAGAAGGCGGGTGCATTTGCGGGCGCCGGTACTCCCGCGGGCAAGGAGTTTGTCGATGAGCGGCTGGCCGCGGGAGCTACCGAACTGCGGGACATGATCTATTCGGCGTGGGTGAAGAGTGCGGAGCCGCTGCCACCGCGCAACTACCCGGATTGATCGGTTTAGTTGTCTGGGTGCGTGGGCTGCGACAGGATCGGGTATTGGTGTCTTGTGACGCGGACGAGCAGCCTGCGGAGCATGGGCCTCAGGATAAGCGCCAGTAACGGGATGGCGGCGGCGGCGAGGATAACCCAGAGGACAAAGGCGTGCCACTCCCAGAGCCAGAGGCGGTGGGTGAGGTCGAGGGGATGCTCGCGAGCGGCGTGTAGGAGCTCGGTTGCTGAGAGCGGCATTGGCTCGGTGTGGAAGACGCGACTGGCGAGGTTGATGAAGGGAATGATGAGGAGCAGTTCGAGCGGGTAGACGATGTGGTTGCCGATCTGCGAGGCGGCGACGTTGAGGCGGAAGACGAAGGCTATGGCGAGGCAGAGGATGGTGGTGCTGCCGAGGATGGGATTGATGCCGATGAGAAGACCGGCGGCGATGCTCCAGGCCAGCTTTTCGGGTGAGGCTCCCATGCGGAGGAGCGCGAGGATAGGAAGTGCGACGCGGCGGTAGATCCAGTTGTGGTGGATGGGCTCGAGGGTTTGAGTGGGCGTGGTGTGATTGGGTTGGTTCGGATGCACTGTTGACAGGATAGACTGCGCAACGAGGGATTGTGTGGCGCTGTAACGCTTGAGAGACGAGGATTCGACCTGGTGAACTTTTTTCGGGCGGTGGGGCGGACATTTCGACTGGCGGGAATGTTTGTGGTGGCCGGGACGGAGTTGATGGTGAAGCAGCCGAAGACCCGGGAGGAGCGGGCGGACTGGCTGCATCGGTTCTGTGCGCGGGCGCTAAGAGGGATGAAGATCGAGATTCGGGTGATGGGGGTGTTTCCCGAGCATGGGGCGGTGATCTCGAACCATCTGAGTTATCTGGATATTGTGGTATTTGCGGCGATTCACCCTTGCGTGTTTGTTTCAAAGGCGGAGATTGAGAAGTGGCCGGTTGTGGGGTGGATGACGACCATGTCGGGGACGGTTTATGTTGCGCGCGGGCACGGGGGGTCGGCGATGAAGGCGCGGAAGGGGATGCAGGCTGCGGTGGATGCGGGTTTGCCGGTGGTGTTTTTTCCTGAGGGGACGACATCGAATGGGAGCCAGTTGTTGAAATTTCATAGCGGGTTGCTGGCGCAGGTGATTGAGACGGGCTCGCCGGTGACGGCGGCCTATATGAGTTACGGCTTCGCCGAGGACAACGGACCTGACGCGAGTGTCGCGGATGACGTCTGCTACTGGGGCAACCGGAATATGTGGGTGCATGTTTTCAAGTTTTTAGGGCTGCGCGGGGTGCGGGCTGAGGTGAGATTCGAAGAGAGGCCGATTGATTTTTCATGCCTGAAAAACAGGAAACAGGCGGCGATAGAGGCCCGGTCAGCGGTCGCGGCGCTGGCGGAAAAAGGGCGTTGACTTCGCGAATGCACCAAATTCGATTCAACAAATGTTCACTTTCTGTGAACGCTGTGTAACAAAAGACAACGCAGACTGTCATCGAAGGCTGCACATCCTGTTGTTGAAGGAGCTTCGATGCTTACAGCCGCTGGATCGTCCTCTGGTGTCCTGCTTCCGAATCAATCTGTGGCTCCGCAACTGCCGTCGAAGAGAGATATTCGACTGGAGACGGCGGATTTTGTGGTGCGTCTTGCGCTGACCGAGGAAGAGCGGGCGGCGGCTTACCGTTTGCGCTTTCTGGTGTTCAACCTTGAGATGAATGAGGGGTTGGAGTCGGCGTATGTGGATGGATACGACACAGACCACTTCGATGATGTCTGCGACCACATGATTGTGGAAGACCGGCGGACAGGTGCGGTGGTGGGGACCTACCGGATGCAGATGGGTGATATTGCCGGGAAGTATTTTGGGTACTACAGCGAACAGGAGTTCTGTTTTCGGCCCTATGAGGCGATGAGGAGCCAGATTGTGGAGTTGGGCCGCGCTTGTATTCATCGGGATTTTCGGTCGTCGGATGTGCTGCACCTGCTTTGGCGTGGTATTGCGCGGTACTCGTTGGTGAATGGCGGGAGATACATGATGGGGTGCTGCTCGCTGACGTCGCAGGATGTGGAAGAAGGTCATGCGGTGTATGAAACTCTGCGCGAGTGCATGGTTGAGCCGGAGTTGCGGACGGTTGCTACGAAGGCGTTTGCACTGCCGGCGGCGAAGGGGACGATACCGGAGGCGCGGGCTCCGAAGCTGTTGCGGGCTTATCTGACGATTGGGGCGAAGATCTGTAGTGAGCCGGCGATCGACCGGGAGTTCAAGACGATTGATTTCCTGACGCTGCTGGATTTGCAGACGCTGCATCCTCGCGTTGCCAGAAGATTTCTTGAGGGGCGTTGAGGTGAGAGGTTTGTGGGTGACGCTGCGAGCGGTTCGGCGGAGTTTTTTGTTTTTGATGTTGCTGTGTGGGGCTGTGGTGGACTGGTGGGTGCGGCGGCCGGAGTTGGGTGCCGAGGGGGCGGTGTGGATTCATGGATGGAGCAGGCGGATTGTAAAAGTCCTGGGGTTTCGGTGTGAGGTGGAAGGGCGGCTTCCGGTGGATGGGGCGGTGGTGTCGAACCACCTGAGCTACCTGGATATTTTGATGTACAGCTCGGTGCGGCCGTTCGTGATGGTGGCCAAGACGGAGGTGCGCAGTTGGCCGCTGTTTGGGTGGATTACGTCGCGGGCGGGTACCGTGTATGTCGAGCGCGGGGGTGGGCCGAAGACTTATCCGCGGGTGAATGCAGCGATGGCGGAGGCTTATCGCAGCAGATTGCCTGTGCTGTTCTTTCCGGAGGGAACAACGACGGATGGAGCGGAGGTATTGCCGTTTCGGCGTGGACTGTTTCACTCGGTGCTGAACAATGGAGTTGAGCTGAGGGCTGCGGCTCTGCGGTACGAGTTGGAGAGTTGCTGGGTGAATGAGGCGGCGACGGTGCGTGAGGATGTCTGCTGGTGGGGAGAGATGGGATTTGTGCCGCACATCTTCCGGGTGTTGGGTTTGAGGGGGCTTTCGGTGACGGTGCGATTTGGCGAGGAGGTAAAGGAGCGGACGGATCGGTTTGTTTTGTCGGAGACGGCGCGGGAGCGGGTCGTGGAGATGTATGAGGGCATAGGTTGGGTGGAGCGGGCGAGTGAAGGTGAGTTGGTGGCGGTGGGTTGAGATTGGGTTGATGCTGGGCACCCGGCAGGCTATGGGGCACCCGGCTTGTTTGTCGGCGTCAGAGGAGTTCAGGTTACATTGCAGCGATTGTTGGGATCAGCGCCGTGAGTAAGTTGGTGAATTGCTTTTCTGCGCGGCGGCCGACTTCCATGACGTCCTCGTGGTGGATAATATCGGCGGTCTGCTGTCCGGAGGCGACGACTCCTGCGGCCATGTTGGTGACGAGGGATAGACCGAGGACTTCGAGGCCCATGTGGCGGGCAATGATGGTTTCGTGGACGGTGGACATGCCTACGAGGTCGGCGCCGAGGGTTCGGAAGGCGCGGATTTCGGCGGGGGTTTCGAAAGATGGGCCGAGTACGGCGAGGTAGACGCCTTCGGCAAGCAGAAGGTTCTGCCGCGCAGCCTCTTTGACGGCCAGGGCGCGGAGGCGCGGCGAGTAGGCTGCTGACATGTCGAAGAAGCGCTGGCCGGAGCCGTGGGTCATGCCGAAACGAGGTTCGTTTGGGCCGAGAGCGGCGTTGATTCCGGTGAGATTGATATGGTCGGCGATGGCGACTAGAGCGCCCTGCCTGTAACCGGTGTTGATGCCTCCCGCGGCGTTCGTGATGACGAGGGTCTTGCAGCCGAGTAGACCGAGGACGCGTGTGGGAAAGGTGACCTGGGTGATCGGGTAGCCCTCGTAGGCGTGGACTCGGCCCTGCATGACGGCTAAAGGGACGCCGGCGATGGTGCCGAGGACGAGGTTTCCCGAGTGGCCCTCGACGGTGGAGACGGGGAAGTGGGGGATTTCGGCGTAGGGGATTCGGGTGGCGTCCTGGAGCTGAGCGGCGAAGTTGCCGAAGCCGGAGCCGAGGATGACGCCGATGCGTGGGTGGATGTCGGCGGCGACGCGGATGTAGTCGGCCGCGGATTGGGCATTGCTGTAAACGTCAGTCATGATCTCTTGCCCCCTCTTTATGAGGGGCGGTTTCCCTTCGCTGAAAAAGTATCCTTTTACTTTATTAGGTCTTGCAGTGTCCGGCTACGAACAGCGATTCATGTTTTTGGACGCTCGGGACCCTTTTGTCACGATCTGTCCTTTTTCTTATCAATAGGTTGTGGGCCCTGCAATTGGCCAGAAAAATGCCATATTGAAGGGCGAACCCGGAGGCTTGATGCAACCCTTTCTTCAAGATCTGCGCTACTCTCTGCGACAGCTGCGCAAATCGCCTGGCTTCACCCTGACCGTCGTTCTCACGCTGGCGCTTGGCATCGGAGCCAATGCGGCTGTCTTCACCCTCTTCGATCAGGTGCTGCTCCGGATGCTTCCTGTTCAGAAGCCGCAACAACTCGTGCGCTTCCATTGGACCGGGGGATACAGTGGTGGCGCCAACGTCTTCGGTGGAGAGATGGGCGATTACGTCTCCTATCCCATGTACAAAGATCTGCGAGACAAGAACGAGGTCTTCTCCGGCGTTGTTGCTGTCGACAGAGCCAACGTGGGAGTGATCTGGAACAACCAGGCTGAAGATCAGGATGCAGAGCTTGTCTCTGGAAACTACTTTGAAGTTCTCGGACTGCAACCCGTGGCCGGCCGCCTTCTTACCCCGCGGGACGACACCGCCAAAGGCGCGAATCCACAGGTCGTCCTCAGCTACGCCTATTGGAAGTCTCGATTCTCCGGATCACCTGCTGTCGTTGGACAGACTGTGCGCATCAATGGTCAGCCGTTCACCATCGTCGGAGTCGCGCCGGAGGGTTTCCAGACCGCCATCGGCGGCTACAAGCCAGGCCTCTTCCTTCCAATCAGTATGTCCGAAGTTGCTATCCAGGCCATGGTTCCGCGCAACCCCCTCACCAACCACCAATTCATCTGGCTTACACTTATCGCCCGGCTCAAGCCCGGAGTTACGAGAACCCAGGCGGAAGCCAGTCTTGCGCCTCTGTGGCACTCACTCCGCGCACAGGAGTTGACCTTCTACAAAGAACGTACTGCGCGCTTCTCCAAAAACTTCCTCGATAACTCCCATCTCCTCGTCATGGACGACTCCCGCGGATTTTCTCCCGGGCGCGCAGATCTGAAGGTTCCGCTCATTATTCTCATGAGCATGGCCGGTCTTCTTGTTGCGATGTGTGCCCTTAACGTCGCTACACTTCTGCTCCTGCGCGCCGCAGCCCGTGCTCGCGAGATGTCGATGCGCTATGCTCTCGGAGCCAGTCGCCCTCGGATCGTATCGCAACTCTTTGTTGAAGGCGGGCTCCTCGGTGTGGCTGGGGCGCTTGCCGGTCTTGCTTTCGCGCCTCTGGTTGCCAACGCCCTGGTGCGTCTGATGACGCAGGCCGATCCCGGCAGCGAACCTTACTCGGCAGTCATTGACTCACGCGTCTTGTTCTTCACTCTTGGTATCT